>Ga0209235_1000182_pt1 | contig 29629 bp, 29 predicted proteins | sample GraSoi013_1_20cm_4_FD_185817 | JGI IMG/M metagenome (GOLD analysis project Ga0209235, IMG submission 185817) | Grasslands soil microbial communities from the Angelo Coastal Reserve, California, USA - Sample 09_25_2013_1_20cm (SPAdes) (version 2) | ecosystem: Environmental > Terrestrial > Soil >... | reverse complement strand
TCAACACGCTCCAGTGCGACAACGTCTCCTGCCCCGGACTCCTTTGAAGAGTCGTCTCAGTTGCTTGGTTTCGATGGAGAGGTCTCGCTTCATCTTAGGGTGGCTAACGAGACCGTCTCAAATAAGAGTTGTTTGAAGAAATCACAAAGAATAACCCAACAATAACCGCTTCAGTAGTCACCGTTGGCTTGTCCAGAGAGGAATCTGCGCCAACCCAGCTCTTAACGATTAAATAACGAGTAAGCGATCTAGGCTCGTCTTGATAACAGCTCAGGATGCTAGTTTTGTCTCACCTGGTGAAGGAAAGAAGTGTAACGTTTTCGCGGATACGATCACGATTAAGGTACCGAGTGAAATGACCGGGGGCGCGTATTCAATATCCGAGGATGTCACCCCCGCGGGACAGGGCGCACCACCGCACATACATCGTCGCGAACTAGAGACATTCATTGTCCTGGAGGGAGAGTACGAATTCCAATGCGGCGACCGTAAGTTCAAAGCAACCAAAGGGGCGATTGTCGTTCTACCAAGAGAGGTACCGCACGCTTTCAAGAATACCGGGAATACCATTGGCAAGACTCTCGTCGTTCTGGTACCAGGTGGGATGGAGAAGGTGTTCGAGGATATCAGCGCGATGCCGCCGGGACCACCGGACATAGGAAAGGTCAACGCGATCACGACGAAATATGGAGTCGAGTTCCTCCCAATCGGCTAGCTTGATAGCCCGTCTCTTTCGGGAGATTAGGTCATCGGCACATCCTCAGGCAGCTGCTGACGTTGCGTTCGTTCGCTTCGGTCAAAACTCAAATTTCGAGCCCTTTCCCATAGGTAATCTCATCCCTTGATGAGAGAGTCCTACCTCGTAGTGGGAATATGCCCTAGACATGCATTAGACTACAAATCTCGACCACGGTTCTTCTGAGGTGTCGACCGGCCAATCTGTATCGGACGTGTGGAAGGATAGTCCGTGAGGTGGGATTCGCGCACCAGTTTACCGCTACATACAAGCTGCCCTACTCTTGGCCCGTAGTCGAGCCAAGCAGGATCCTTCCCGGCTCGCAGCGCGAGACCCAAAGTCCAGGTGATGCGGTGCGCTAGCAGCGCACCACCCTTTAGGTTCAAATCGCTACCCGATTCCAAAAATCTTGTTCGTCCCTGACGAGGTTTGGCCATGTTTGGTGCGGCCGCCGGGATTTGAATTCCCGAGCCGCTTCGAAACGGCTTCCCGGGTCGTCAGCGTTCTGCTGAACGCTGCATTGGCAGGCTGATATCATAGACCAGGCTAGACCACGGCCGCACAAACAAACGCAACGGAAATGCTCATTTAAAAACTGGCCACGAAGGGTCCCGCTTCCATTCTAACTGTTCCACTTAGCTAGATTTGTTGCTGAAGCTATATCCGCTTAAATACAGACACCAGAAAAAGCCGGTTTTATCCTGTGCATCTGATTTGAGCATCGCGGTTGAGAATGTCAAGCGAGACCTGAGATCTCGTTTGGAGAGTGACAAACATATGTCCGCAGGATGGATAGTTGTTCCACTTCTTCAGATACTCTCGGTAGTATTAGTTGTCGTTATCATAATAGCTGTCCTGATTAGCGTGATTCTCACAGCCTCTTCTGGGGCTAGCGTACTCTTCGACCTCCGCGCCTTGGCGGGGATACTGATTGGATTCGCAGTAGCGGAGTTCATCCTAAACATATTCTTCTCTTTCATGCTTTACAGACTCATCAAGCGTCGCAATACGCACTTCATTCGACAACTGTTCCTTTACGAGGATCTCGAAGCAACCGCTAAGGAAATAGCTGCTAAGAGAGGTATTGACGTGTCAATACCACTCAACAATCTCGACAGGATAAGGAGAGATGCGCAAGCGGACGAGAGGTCGAGGGATCCCGTTCTGTGGTCTGCAATCTTGGTGTTCGCGGCGGGTGCGGCAGTTCCCTCTTTCGTTACACCTTCTGGATTCTCTGGTGTCGCGCTTGTCCCTGTCTTCGCTCAATACTACGTGTATTATTTTCTGATGAAGGAGTGGTTCAGACACGAAAGGCGCGAAGACATTTTCATGGATGAGCTTTCGAGGCTACTGTCTACAGCCGGGATCGGTGTAACGCGGCCCCCTCGATTCGCTGCGGTTCCCGATCGAAGCTTTGCCGTGTACCTGGTGCTCACCATCGTAACCGTCGGGTTCTTCGGGATCTATTGGGTCTATGTGCTACTGTCCGACCCCAATAACCACTTTCGCTATCAAGCAATGGTTGAGGACACCATTGTTGCCCAGCTGTCCGGACTAACCCTCTGACCTTTGGGGCCTGACACACTACATTAACATGACCCGCTTTTTCCCTCCACGCCTTATCGAAGCGGATATAACTCCCGTTATCATACGACTCTTCGTATGGGGATTCTTGTCGGAGTATAATGAATAATGCCAGATTTTTACATCGATGGTCAGAGCCTTGGAAACCAGCAGAGGGGACAACCTCGACGGGCAAAGATCGCCGTGGCTTTCAAGGAGAAGCCCACTTCGGGGTTCGAGCTGCACTGGGAAGAGATTGGGGATAGGACGAACAATGAGGCAGAGTATTACGCGCTGATCAAGGCTCTCAACATGATACAGGAGAAGTGGCCCGAGCTCGGCGCCGCTGCGACACGGAAAGGAGTCGAGCCAATCAAGATCTACTCAGACTCCCTCCTGATCGTTAACCAGGTGAAAGGTGTCTACGAGGTGACTGATTCGAGACTCCGACAGCTCTGCGATACTACCAGGAGCCTGATGAAGAAGCTGGGGTCTGTGAAGCTGGAATGGGTTCAGCGAGAAGGGAATTATGCGGGACAGTGGCTTGAAGAACGGTGGAAGGGCGGAAAAGTAGAAGTCGTGAACGACGGGCAGCCCGGCGAGGTTGTCGCCAAGGTCTGAACCCCGGTTTCCTGCATCCGGATACTAAATACCCATATTCGCAACGGGCGATCCGCCTGATCGTCGTGCGTCAGTATGGGCAATGTTCCTCAAGACGTTGTCCGGATACTTGGTCCAGGAGAACAGGTGCAATTGTTCATCGAGCAGAAGATCTACCATCCAAGGATTAACGTCGACTCAGTGGTTCTTACCAATCAGCGAATCATTCTCAGGCATCCTCACGATCTGCGTCTGAAGAGAGACTTTACCGACTTCTCCTACACCGATGTGGCTAACGCGATCCTCGACAAGGGACTGCTCAGGTCAACTGTCAAATGCCAGCTCAGATTCGGGGGAGACCCGTTGAACTTGGCTGATCTGCCCAACTCAGACGCGGAGAAAGCTTACGGGATCATCAGATCCAACATTTCGCGGTATCAGACACCATTCGCGACAGGATACGCCGCGATGGCGCCGGTAGGCCAGATGGCCCAGCCGATGCCCTCAGCCGCAATGGGCGTCAGATGTCCGAAGTGCGGCCAGACCGGTGCTCAAGGGGCGAAGTTCTGCGGGGCTTGCGGCGCGACCCTCCAACAGTAACATCGCCGAAAGCTCGGCTAAAATTAACAATAACTCTTGGCCAGGATAGGCCCTGTCCCGAACCTTAAAGACTACGCGAGATTGCCTGGTTTCAGAACACGATTATGGGCCAGGAGATTGGCTGGACACTTGGAAACGTATGGACGCCTGACGTCAGAATTGCCAATCCACCACCGGCCCTATTGGCGAAGTATACGGGAAAGGAGAAGTCGTTCTTCTACGAATATGCGGGTTTCGTCGTAAAGGTCATTCAACACTCGATGGTTGCCGATAAACTCCGTGGTATTCTTGAGACCGAAGCAGTTCATATAGAAAAGCCCGTTGACCTCCGCGTGATGGTCTTCCCGGCCCGTCCATTGAGAGGGCGGGCGAATAGGATGCTTCATGGAAGCTACAATAATTCCGCATCTCAGATCAGTCTCTACCCGATCAGACTTCCCCGGGACTGGATACGCCAAGACGGGGTTGACATCTTCAAGCTCTCCTACCAGACTCTGACTGAACGAAAGAAGAAACTCCTCTACGAAATCTCGAAGACGGCTATAGCGACGCTACTCCATGAACTACTTCACGTCAAGTTTGAACGGAGAGGATTAGCGTCATATGTTGAGGAGCCTCTTGTCCGGAAGCTGGAGAATCAGTACATGCAAGGCTGGGAGACGACTATCTCAGCCGCTGTGCAACGAGCCTCGGACTAACTGTTCCAAGCTTGGGACCTTTCTCTGACCATGCTCCGAGAGTGACTTGTAGGCCTTCAATCCTTTGGCAAGTCCATCGAATCCCGACAAGGACGAACGTGGCGCTGCCATGACGAACGTCTTAGGAACCAAGGTGTAGGGCGAGCTGTCTGAGATCCCCGATTTGCATAATACCCAACTCGGAGTACTTGTGTAGCGGGACCTCGTTTTTCCGATTGACCCATACGGCTCTAATGCCTAGTGCCAGGGCCGGCTCGATGTCATGGTACTGGCTCGATGCGACATGGACCCATGGTCTGTCCTTGATTATTCTGCGTGCTTCTTCAAAATGCCCATACGCGGGCTTGTAGGACTTCACATTCTCGGCTGTGACTATGATATCGAATCTTCTTGTGAAATGCTTGAGGGTACCGGTCAGGAGGTCATTATCCACATTTGATAGAATCCCAAGCGTATGTCTCCTTGCAAGCCGCTCAAGAGCAGGATTCGTATCGGGGAACGGGGTCCAATGAGGCAGTCCGTCTGCCAAGAAAGAAGCTTCAGCCGGTGAGAGCCTCCATCTGACTTTTCCGGCGACGGCAAGAGCTGTCTTCGAGAGAACATCCCGATACAACAAGTGAGGTGTCTCTTTCTCGATTCTGCGCTCTTCCATTTCGTATAGTTTGAAGGCGCGGGCTTCCAGGTCTGGCTCTGCTCGGGTCCCTGTAATGGCCTCCCGGAAGGCTCGCCGTATCCCTGTCTCCCAGTCAATCAGCGTACCATAGCAGTCGAAGGTAATGACATCGAACTGGTCTAGCATCTAGTCTGCTGACCTTGATACCTGGTTCATGTTCCTAATCAACCGTCTTAGCCGCAACCGATATCTTCTCTGATTGCCGTGGCTGGGAAAGGGCAGGGGCTCAGTGTTCAGGATCCTATCACCGAGACCGGCCGTTTCTAGCGCGTGGCGCACGGGTCCGTAGACTGTCTGCTTTACTATCACTATGGAGTCAGGATCTAGCTTCTTCGCTCTCCTGGCGAGACTGGGCGCTTCTCGAGCAATCGAGATCCTTCTCGCTTTCGGAGATAGTCTATCGACCGGAATATCGCAAGTGTCGATGAGGAAAAAGCCTCTAGAACGAAATTCTTCCAACAAACCTGTCTTGTCGAGACCCTTCCTCAATGGATGCCGAAGAGGCCACAGCGACAATGCCTTCATCGTCTCTCTGAACAGGTGATCTTTCCCGATTGTCTTACTGAAATAGAAGAACCCGCCTGAAGAGGGAGGCGACTCAGCCACAAAAAGCACGCGAATTGTACGTGGCTTGTATAGGGCCCTTGCTTGAGCGTGGTCTTCTCTCTTTGATTGAATGGTGCCGAGGGCAGGATTTGAACCTGCGAATGGGCCGGTCAGATCTGACCGCCAACCCGGTCTCTGACACGTGAATCTTCAGCCGGGCGCTCTCCAAAGCCTCCGTTCTGGATCAGGCTGAGCTACCTCGGCACTCCTCGGCCCTCTGACCCCCGGGTCAGAGGAGAATTAAGCTTTCAAGTGCCCCGATAGACTATGTAGAGAAGATTACGACGAGGCTGTGGCAATTATCCAGTAAGACTAATCCATGTCCAGAGCAACGTCTGTCGGCCGTCATAAGTAATCGAGCGATGTGTTCAGCCGTTGGCCCAACAATCAACTGACCCGATGACCCGAACTGGACCAGGTCTGTTTGCCAAGCTGGGTACTCTCTCGATCCTGTACCTGTCCGTCTTTCTTACCAGGATCGGCTTCGGGACCATCCTGATTATTTTTCCTCTTTATGTCGCGACCCCTTCATCGTCTCTCGCCGCAATAATCATCGCACTCTATCCTGCCCTCGAGGGATTCAGCGCTCTTCCAGTTGGAGCAGTAGTTGACCTTAGAGGAAGGAGAAGAGTCTTCGTGACGGGAATGGCCCTAATTTCTGTTCTGACCTTCCTCATAGGACTATCGAATAACCTTGTTCTCGTGGGAGGCGCTCATGCCCTAGAAGGTCTGGCTGCTGCAATGGTGACCATCGCATCACTTACGATGATCACTGACCTCACGGTAGAGCAGAACAGGGGAGCTGGGATGGGTGCGTTCGACCTTGCGAATCTGGCAGGCTACGGCGTCGGAATCATGCTGGGGACATTATTCTCCAAAATATTCTCGTCCAATTTGGGGGATAGCTTTCTTGTGGTTTCTGCGATAATGGGTGCCTCTTCCATCTTTGTATATTTCGTACTTCGGGAGCCTGGCCACGCTTCTCAAGGTCGACGAAGCCTGAGGCAAATGTATGATAGTTTGACATCCGACGTGGTCGGCATTCTGCCGATCTGGTTCTCTCTCACGATTATCCTCGGGTTCTACCTGTTCCTGCCAAGGCTTGTCGCGGCCCGAACTGGGGTTAATGATCTCTCACAATCAGCGGGACTCTTGCTACTCGCCTTACTAGTATTCGGGGCTGGAGCCTTGATGTTCGGCAGACTCTCGGACAAGATTGGAAGGACAAAGACCGTTATGATCGGAGCAGCAGGAGAGCTTGGATTCCTCGTAATACTGCCCAGCCTATTCGAGCGGCTCGTTGTAATCCCACAGGGAACACCCTTGATTGAGTCTTACCGGATGGTGGGACCTATCATCATCGTCGGTGGATTCCTCTTCTTTCTTGGCTCAGCGCTCATTCCATCAATTCTGGCATACATCGGCGACAAGGCGAGTCGTGAATTCAGAGGTTCCGCCATGGGGTTGTATAGCCTAATGCTTAGCGGAGGAATCACGACAGGGACAATCCTTGCAGGGATAGCGGACGACCTTGGAGGTGTCCAAGCAGTCTTCTACTCAGCTGCAATAATCTTCTCAGGGCTCACACTCACATCGGCGTGGCTATTGTACGGCAACAGCAAGACTTCAAGATCCAAGTCTCCTGCTCAGGAGCAAACCAGGCAAACCAATTTAACAAGCCGACTATCGTTCGCGCTTTTTCGTGGGCCGGTAGATCAGCCTGGTACGCAGCATCGTTTGCTGGCCGAAGATCGCCCGCTTGGCACGTTGCCAAGGACCCAAAATGCGGGAAGGCACTAACCCTGCTCCGTAGGGCCGCGGGTTCAAATCCCGCCCGGTCCACCAATCTCGCTCCTCACCACCGGTTTAGCTTATAGGAGCCTACCTGCCCCTACGGCATTGAGGAGAATTTTCGTCTTTGCCAGGGAGAAAGACAAGGTCTTGGTTTGAGACGATCAACCCGGCCAACGGAAAAGTAATTCGCAGATTTCGAGCGGCGACTCGGACTGATGTGGAGAAGTCGGTCGAGAAGGCTCGCAAGGCATTCGAGAAATGGCGTGAGATAGCTCCGTCGAAACGGGCCGAGTTTCTAGATAGAGCCGCGAAGATGCTGCGTTCTCAGAAGGATAAGCTTGGTCGTATTATCACGCTCGAGATGGGAAAAACGATCAAGGAGTCCGTGCCTGAGGTTACAAAATGTGCTTGGGGATTGGAGTATTTCGCGGAGAATGGCCCCCGCTTCCTGAACCCGGAAACATTGAAGACTGATGCGACCGATAGTTATGTGGCGTTCGAGCCTCTCGGAGTTATCGCGTCTATCATGCCCTGGAACTTTCCATTATGGCAGTGCGTCCGTTTCGCGGCCCCAGCTCTGATGGCGGGAAACGCTGCAGTCTTCAAGCCGTCAAGCGTTACTCCTCAATCAGGGCTTGCCCTCCAGGAGGTCTTCGACTCGACAGGCATCCCGCCCGGAACGTTCAACGTGGTGCTTGGAAGCTCTGAGGTAGCGTCCTACATGATCGAGGCCAACACGGCGGCGGTCTCGTTCACGGGTAGTGTTCCCGCCGGGCGTGATGTAGCGGAACAGGCCAGCAGACAGCTGAAAAAGTCCGTCCTTGAGCTGGGCGGTAGCGACCCGTTCATAGTCCTGGATGATGCGGATCTAGAGGCTGCATCGACCGGCGCGGTGGCTGGAAGATTCATCAACAACGGACAGAGTTGCATATGCGCTAAACGGTTCTTCGTCGCGAAGGCGGTCGCCGACGAGTTTCTGGACCGTTTCATAGCCAAGACCAGATCGCTCAAGGTTGGAGATCCGATGAGTCCCGAGACTGACATCGGACCCGTCGTGAGGGACGATGCTCTGAAAACACTTGACAGACAGGTCAAGAGTTCTGTGAAGATGGGTGCTAAGGTCGAGCTGGGCGGGGAGAGGCTGAAGCGGAGAGGATTCTACTACGCCCCGACAATCCTGACAGGAGTCGAACCAAGCATGCCGGTTATGAAAGAGGAAACATTCGGCCCCGCTGCCCCAGTAGCAACGGTAAAGGATGATGATGACGCGGTCAGGCATGCCAACATGAGCGACTTCGGCCTTGGCTGCAGCGTGTGGGGAAGAGACATCCGTCGTGCAGAGAAGGTTGCCCGCCAGATAACGACTGGAATGGTAACTGTGAACAACATCGTTGTCTCGGACCCTCGGATGCCGTTCGGCGGAGTCAAGAAGAGCGGTATCGGGCGTGAGCTCTCCCGGTACGGCATGCTAGAGTTCACGAACATCAAGTCCATACGGCTATTCGAGAAATCTCCGCTAGCGTACGTCCACGTCGAATAGAACGGTACATTGTGGTGTGGCATCGCTGGCTGGAAGAACTGGCCTGGTCTGGGATGATGGCTTCGTCAACTACAACCTCGGACCCTACCATCCCCTGCGACCAATTAGAGTGAAGCTCACCTATGATCTGATCAGATCAAAAGAGATTCTCAAGAACGAAGGAGTAGAGGTGGTGAAGGCGCGAACCGCTTCGAGAGATGAGATTCTTCTCTTCCACGAGGACAGTTACGTCAAGCTCGTCCAACAGTACAGCAAGAATGGATCAGGTCTACTTGATGCCGGCGATACTCCAGCCTTCAAAGGCTGCTACGAAGCGACAAGCTTGGTCGTAGGCGCCTCTCTTGTCGGCGCGGACAGTGTCATGAGTGGCACACTCACACACGCTTTCAATCCTTCCGGCGGCCTCCACCACGCCCATCCCGAGCGAGCTTCAGGCTTCTGCATATTCAATGACCCGGCCGTGGTTATCGCTTATCTGAAATTAAAATACAGGATCAAGCGCCTGGTCTACCTGGACATCGACGCACACCACGGCGACGGAGTCATGTACGGATACTACGACGACCCAGCAGTGCTAGACATCGACTTCCACGAATCCGGAGACTATCTCTTCCCTGGTACGGGATATCCGTACGAGACTGGGAAGGGAGACGCTGAAGGATTGAAACTCAACATACCTCTTCCGCCAGCCACAGGCGACCACGCCTACGTCGAAGCCTTTCGACAAATCGTCCCAGACACTGTTAGAAAGTTCAGACCCGAAATTATCCTGGTACAATGCGGAGCTGACGGACATCTTGATGATAGACTCGCGCACCTCCGCCTAACAACAAACGCCTATTCAGAGATCGTCGAGGAGATGCACCGACTTGCACACGAACTGTGCAACGGGAGACTCCTCCTGTTCGGTGGGGGAGGATACACTCTGGCGAACGTACCACGGGTCTGGACCGTAGCCTTCGCAACTTTGGCCGGAGTGAAATTGGATAATGAGATCCCTTCTGACTGGGCCAAGGAATTCCGAGCCTCAGCCGAAGAGGACCCGCCTCAAACACTACATGACATGCCAACCAACGATGCGGAGAATGTTCTGAGACAAGTCGAGAGAGTCGTTTCCGAGCTCCGTCAGAACATCGCTGGATAGTTCCGCACCAGGAACGAGAGCCTTCACTGGCTCTCTTAGCTCCTCTCAGGGCGAACACTATGGGCCGATTGGCTGGTCCCGTTGATGGAAGCTTTATCTTCAGTCACTTTCCTCAATTCGCTTGACTAGGGCTCATGACAAAGGGGACCACATCATTCGGAAAAGCCGGGGGTAAGGGTACCCACATCCGATGCCGGAGGTGTGGCCGACACGCCTACCATGTTAGAAAGAAGCGATGCGCCGCCTGCGGGTTCGGAGCAACGACCACGCTCCGCAGATACTCCTGGCAGAACAAGAAGATCAACCGAGTCCGCATTGTCTGAATTGTCAGCGACGACCATACGGCCGAGGAACCTTTCTCGCCTCTGAGACTAGAACGAAATGGACATTGTCAGATGCTACCGATGCGGCCGCGAAATGAGGCGCATCCCGCGTCTGGGAATATTCTTCTGCGACACTGACGGCTACATCCTGAGCTTCGCAGATGCCGTGAGAAATGAACTAGTGGATTCCGAGACTGATACAACCATTCAAAAGCACTAGTTAGAATGGGCTCTCCTTGACACCTAACAATGCCGATCCATGCGCATCAATTGGACATCTCGGACTCAGTTTCACTTGACTCTAGGATTCTTGCCTCCTTGCTACGTACGATTCCGCCATCGAGAAGGACTTTGCAATCTGGCAGTCGGAAATGCATGGAAAGAAGAAGAATCTAGTCATTAAAGAGGGGATTCTCACAAACGAAGGCTTTTGGTGGCTCGTTGGCTACCTGCAAGGGGACGGAAACGTAGATGAGAGAAACGGAATATGGTTGGTCTCAACTGATCTCCAGCCTTTACGATGTGCCGAGGAGATAATCAGGAACCTATTCGCCCTCGGATCGAGCCTCTATGTCGAGAGGCGGAAGTTTCCATGGAGACACAAACCGAAGCTGAAGCTCGCAGTCTTCTCTCGGAATCTTGTTTGCTGGCTCCACGAAATTGGACTCAGATTCGGCGAAAAGAGATGGAACGTACCATCTCTGTCGTCAGATCTATTCTGTTCACATCTGGCCGGTTTGTTCGATGCTGAAGGCCAGGTCCTGCTTAGAAGGAACAAAGATGGGAAAAGCAAAGTCGCGATGATAATCATACATAGTTCCAACTCCAACTCGCTCAAACTTTTAGCCAGTAATCTCAAAGGAAGAGGTGTTCGTTGCACTCTACTGAAACGAGTGCGTAGAAACAGACCGAATCCTCACTATGAACTCCGGTTATCTCGAAGATTCGGTTTGGTATGGTTTGCTGAGAATGTGATTAGACATAGCCGTCTCGACCGAAAGAAGATGCTTCTATCCAGTGAGTATCTGCCGCGGCAGACCATAAGTGGGACCCGGGTCTAGTAGCGCCCGGGAAACTGGGCTGGGCAGGATTTGAACCTGCGACCTTCGCCGTGTCAGGGCGACGTCCTAACCAGGCTTCGCCGATGCCATGAAGCATCTTAGACGACCAGCCCCGGAAACTGGGGCACTTCAGACTCCGTATCAAGCTTTCCGACAGACAAAGGCGGCGTGACTGCATATCGGACGCAACGACTAATCTTATACCAACTGTTGACTGCGAGGCCGCGCATGAAAATACGGATTCGAAAACGCCTCTTAGCGACTTTGCTGCTGATGGCATTTATCGTAACATTGGGACAGACTGTTCATGCTCAGCCGACGACAAGCGTGCAGACGGATCGAGCTTCATTCGTCCCGGGCGACTCAGGCACTTTGACAGTGACGATAATTAACAACAGTCCAACGGACACCTTGGAGATCAGAAACCTAACCATATACTGGCCGTGGGCGCAATACGTGAACGGTCAATGGCCTTCGGGCGCAAACACTACCCAGAATCTTTCGCCCTGGCCCTTGCTGGGAAGCTCGCAGAGCGGAAGCAACATCAAGACCTACTCCTACTCGTTCAGTGTACCCAGCTGGTTCGCTGGCTCCCTATTTGGCACGGGGTCCCTCTGCCCCGGCGGAAATGGGCCGAGATACAGCACATCCTACCGTGGATGCGTAATCGTTGGATATACAGCGTCACCGCCCCGCTACTCCGGCCAACAGTTCAGCATAGCGATGGCCCTTCCTACCTATACGCCGACATCCATCGTTTCTCAATGGCTACCCATCGCCACTCTTGTCGTGCTCCTCGTAGCAACGGCGTTTCTGGCATTGGTTTGGACAAGCACCCGTCGTGCTGCCAAGAAATAATAGGGTAAAATCCAAACCTCTCTATCTTTTTGAACGTCGAGAATAGTACTGTGAACCGCGATGACATACCTGAGGTAACAGGAGGCATTTCACTTCGTTCCAGAGCGCAAGCATCGTATGAAAATGAAAATTGCGCCAATAGCAGTGCTTGCGATTGCATTCGTCTCTGCAGTAATGATATCTCCTATTCATGCTTCCTATGCTCCAATCGTCTATGCCTGGACTGACAAGCCGAGCTACCTCCCGGGTGATGCAGGAGTCCTTCACATAACCGTCCGGAACCAAGGGACACAAGCCTTCACAGTAAAAAACATCACAGTAGCATATCCATGGAAGTCATTCATAATAGATCATTGGGACGGAAACTTCACCACAGCCGGGATAAACCAGGCAATCGCGACTGGGCAGAACTACAACACCCAATACTCCTTCACAGTCCCCACCGACGGACGAGCAAGCGTATTCATCTCCTCGGTATCGATCAGCATCGGGACGGACATCGGGACAACAGGGTCTTACATACCCGGCTCAGCCATCATCTCTTTGGCAGCAGCAACATACCAGCCCGTCGCGCTGACAACTTCCGCGTTCGCGATAGTTACGATCGCTCTGCTCGCTGTCGCGGTCGGCATGCTTGCACTAGTCTACATGGGCCTACACAAGCAGTCCAAGAAGTAGACTCTCCGGACCGCGACTCGGAGGGCGTCCCATTTTTTTCGTAAAGCTATTTGTACAATTGTCTTTGGAGTGCGTCTCCGGGCCCGTAGCTCAGCACGGACAGTAGCGTCGGCCCTCTATCGAGCCGAGGAAAGCCGAAGGTCGAGGGTTCAAATCCCTCCGGGCCCGCATCACCCCAGACTAGTTACTGCTTGTCGATGATTATCATCCGCTGAATCCTCTTGAGAATTGGCCGCAGCCCTGTCGGAAGTACATCGTGAAGCATAGCGAAGTCTCCGTGATGGAAGACCTTCAGTTGCCTGCTGAAGCTTGCAAACAGTACAACGAACACTACGAATAAGATTGCAAGCTGAACGCTCGACCTGAGCCATGAAGGATGATAGAAATGCAGGAAGAATTGATCCAACCCGAGCAGGGGAAGGGCCACGCCCAATGCTAGTGGGACGGCTTTCTTCATCGAGGAGTTGGTGTGAGTGGGTACGGCGTGGCGGAGAGCGAATATTGCCAATCCCACTATCAAGAACGACAGTATCGCCCTTCCAATGGCTCCGGCAAGTGTGCCTAGGGGAAGCGCGCCTAGCCCCACGATCGCGAGAAAGGCGAGGGTAGAGGTAAGGGTAACTCCCACGTATTGTCTGGTGTGACCCACGGCTTGAAGAGTCGTGACCAACAGGGCTCCCCGGGCCGCTAGGACAGAGGACACGGAGAGAATCGACATGGTTAGTGCTTCGCTGACGTACTGTGGACCGTAGACGATCGCGAGGGCAGTCGGGGAGACTGCCGCGAGCGCTGCCCCGATAGGTAGGACTGAGAGATTGATGAGCCTGAAAGCTGAGGCCAGCCGGTCGGAGACCCCGCGAATGTCGTCGGCTGAATGAGCTGCTGACAATGCCGGATAGATAGCCTGGTTAACCGGTATCCAGAGAACGGAGAGGAAGCTAACACTGTTCACGACAAGGTAGTAGGGTCCTAGAATGACCGGGCCGAGTAGCAGATAGACGATGGCCATGTCGCCCCACTGCCATCCGAGGGTGATCAGCATCGACACGAAGACAGGAAGACTGAAGGCGAGTATAGGGCGTAGGGGGTACGATCCCCCGCTCGGCAACCGGCCATGCCACATGTAGATGGATAGGAGGATAGTTACCATGCCTCCTATTGCCCAGCCTGCCATGACCCCGAAGACTCGCAGACCGAGATAGGCGAGAAACAGTCCCAGTCCTCTACTGAGAGGAACATAGAGCAGGTTCTGGTAGAGGGTCTGGGCGTATCGGCCGACACCGATGAAGAATGCGGCATATAGGAGCATCAGATCGGCAAAGAGGGCCGAAACAAACGTTACCAAGAGCAGGTCCGTGGGGTCTATAGCACCGAGGAGGAAGCCGCTCAGAAACGGTGAGAACGCAGCAGCAATTATGAATACGGGAATGAGTATGGTGAGTGATAGTCTCAGAGTAGTCCTTGCAACGCCGTTCGCGGCCTCAGGGTTTCCCGACGCGATGCTTCTCGAAATGAACCTAGTAGCAGCGGAAGGAAATGAACCGGATACGACGCCTACAAACAGTGCCTGGATGAGCGCAAGCACTGCGAACAGGCCGACCTCTTGCTTGCTCAATACACGGGCGAGTAGAGCGTAGAAAACCAGGTACGTGATGTACAGGATTATCTGCTGGCTTGTTAGATACGCAGTACCCCTCGGAACATTGTATAGCTCAGCGTCCTTCGTCAATGGACTCCGCGACGAGCCTCAACGCAAATGCCTCTTCTAGATTATGTTTAGCTCAAAACAAGACTAGCATGGATCCGTACGAGACATATCATCTGAAGTGTTCGTATCCGCGAGGCTCTATCGATCTTATCCTTCCCTCGAACTCAGCGACGACTTCTCCTCTCCCTCTCTCCACGTGGCCTATCTTCAGTAAGGACGGGACTCTGCTTCGAACGGAGGCAAAGCTAGCCCTTTTGATAGTCATAACAAGCTCGTACTCCTCGCCCCCAAACAGCGCCAAGTCCTCCCTGGATAGTCGGTGTTCTCTCGCGAAGCCCTCGACATCTGGTGCTACAGGGATTTTGTCCAGGACTATTTTCACGTGGCTAAGCCGGGCGATCTCGTGAAGGCTCCAGGCTAGACCGTCGCTCGAATCGATAGAAGAACTGACAGCTCCGGTTCGGGCCAACTCAAGCCCTACCCTGAGTCTTGCCACTGGATGCAGAATCGAGCTGACTAATCCCGAGAATCTGCGTGTTCGAAGTTTCTTCGAGAGAAGAATTCTGAGTCCTGCGTTGGTCTTCCCAAATGGGCCGGTGACGGCGACGATGTCCCCGGGTCTTGCACCATCTCTTGGAAGAATCGCTCCCCTTTCTCCAAATCCAATACCTATGCAGTCGATGACGAGATCGTCGGACTGCCCAGTATCGCCACCAATTATCCTGCAACCATACTCCAGTGCACCATTAGACAGGCCGCGGGCTATTTCCCGCACGGTCCCACGTGTTACAGGAGGGATAAGTCCGAGAGAGACTAAGAGCGCTTTCGGCTGGACGCCCTTAGCGGCGAAATCGCTGACCGTGGCGACGACTGCTTTGCGGGCTGCCTGGTTGAGCGTCATGCCTGGTGGGATGTCGGTACTCCCTACCAGCATGTCTGTCTTGACCACAACGAGTCTACGATCCGACATTGGGAGTGCTGCGACATCCTCGTCAAACCCTAGTGGAAGCGGCGGTCCGAAGTCAAATCGTCGTTTGAAAAAATCGATTATCTCGCGTTCCGTAAGCCCTTTCTTTCTCATCCGGTGTCGAGTTAGACCGTTGCATTGTAGAGCTTTAAGTCGAGGGAAGAACTGCGTTTGCCTGTGCCTCGGTGGCTCAGCCTGGTAGATGCGTCTCGCAGCAGACAGCATCCGCCTCGTAAGCGGAAAGGCAGAAACAAATGCCCCGCAGGGTCGCGGGTTCAAACCCCGCCCGAGGCTCCATACTGCAAGTGCGGAGCACACTGTTTACGAAGGGGAACTCCGCATCTCACCCTACGCGGACGTCGTGTGAAGACCCCGCCCTTCGACCCTCACAACACCGCAGTCGACCTAGCTAGAACGCTGGAGGATCCTCAACATGGATCCGAATCTTTCAGAGCAGAACAAGAAGACGATTCTCCGGTTCTACGAGGCATGCGGGGCCGAAGGATTAAGACCGCTACGACTCCTCCGACTCTTGCAACTCATGAGGTTGATCGGAGGTTCGTTGAAGAAGCCATTCGACTAGGCGACCCGGAGTGATGTACAGAAATATCTTGCGTAGCTGGAAAGGCAGGAACTCGCGGACTGGACAAAGCACGGCTACAAGGTCGCGCTGAAAAAGTTCTACAAGTGGCTCAGGAACAGCGAGACATACCCACCGGAAGTCAGCTGGATTTCAAAACAGTCTCCCAGTCCGCTGTGGAAGTCGTTAAGGTTTAGCTCGAAGTGGCCTCGCCGAAGAGGCTATTTCCTCCCTGATTGCAGCCGCTCGCTCAGCCAGCATCGTAGTCAAGCGTCGAAAGGTTTTGGGAGAGACTCGCGTCCCCGAAAGCTGGAAAGATGGATTTTGAGCATCATTCGGTAAGTCGTAACTCCACCGTTTGCTTCGGGTAGAGCGCCATGACTTCTGCCTCGCGCTCCTTCCTGAGCTTTTCCCCTACGATGTTGCCGAGCATCTCGAAGAATAGTGTTCGTGCGTCTCCCAGAGATGCTTCCATACTCTTCAGTCGATCTTCCAAGCCTGAGTTCTTAGCCACGACTTTCTTGAGTTGTAGTTGGAGCTCTCGAGTCTCTTCTCTAACTTCCATCGCCTGCGCGGTATCGCCAGTCGACACGAAAGGCTCCATCTGGATGTACAACTTGGCAAGCGCTTTCTTGTCGTCGCGGAGTTTTCTGTACGCCCCTGTCAAGTAGCCCTCATGACCCATCAGTACCTCGACGGCGTCAACCGGAACCTGGCTCTGCCCGCCTCTGGTTCTGAAAAACTTCCTAAGGGTGTGTGGATGATGGACGTGAATTCTCGTCTTCGTATTGTTGTCTCGCATCGCAAAACCTGCCTTTCGGAGCGCGTTTTCCCATGCGCGATAGAACACCGGTGCACTCCATGGGAAGACTCGTTCGTCCTGTAGCTTCTTCTCGTGAAGATGTGAGCGACCGGCAGCGGTCTTCAAGTACTGATCCTTCACCTTCAACCATTCTTCGAGGACTTGGACGGCTTCGGTGCTCAGAAAGCTGGTTCGCGCGTCTCCCGTCTTTGTAATCTCAGCCCTGATTTCCACGCGCACGGGCTCCTCGTCTAGGTGGATGTCGGCGAGCGTGATCTTGAGACTCTCGCCAATCCGCATTCCACTGCTGGCAAGGGTTAAGGCCTGCGCCCTTGTGTTGATCGGTAGATGGGTGATTATGGCTCGCAATTGTTCGACTGTGGGGGCTTCGTCCTGCGTCGCGGCTCTTGAAGAGCGTCCGCCCTTTCGCTTGCGTTTGAGGTCCTTCCAGAAATATTCGTCGAACCGTACCCCGTTTCTGCCAAGGAAACCCTTGAGGAGAGACAGGTTCACCGCGACGGACTTAGGGCTGTAACCGTTCAGGCTGTTGAAGAACGACTCGACGTCTCGTCGGGGGTCCCTGTCGGAGTCTAGATAGTCCTGGGCGAGATTGTCCAGTTCGGCGTCAGTGATTCTACCGTCCCCGGTCCTGGGCCGCTTGTAGATGGTTGCGAAGTACTTCTTGAGACTGACTCGGATATGTTCGATGGTGCTGTTGGTGTTGTAGAGCGCCAGGTATTCTGAGGGGAGAACAGGTCTGCGAATCTCGACGGTATCGGCTATCAAACTCGCGTCCAGGAGTAAAAGCTGTAATTTCCCTAATTAGACCTCTGTAATGAAACACCGGTTACAGCACGCTTATGGTGATTGCAGAGATGGGGCTGTTGCGTTGAGGATCATTGGGGGTTGAGGAGGCCCAACCCAAGAAGAGCGGTAGCAGGCGGTATATCGAAACTTTGTTGGGCTGGCCGAGTGAAGAGTCTGCTGGAAGCACTCTATACGAGACGACTCTCTTCACCTCCATACTGGAATATGCGATAATTCTCTTCTTTGGAATCTGGCTCATCACAGAATACTTCTATAATGTCTATGAGCAGCAATACTTCGGATCCTTCGACCCTGTATTCCTCGTAGTCGTCCTCATGATCGCCTCGGGCTACGGCTTCACCAGGCTGATCTCGACGATCAAGTCCAAGACCAGACCGGCGAAGAAGAAGAGCAAACCGGAGGATGATTACTAGTGTCGAGGGTTGGACTGGTCACAATCGTCTCCATCGTCCTCAACCTATTCCTAACTTTCTGGCTCATAAACCAGTACATGAGCGATATCTACTTCCAGAACTACGTCAACAGCACTATCGGTCAGTACTATCCGTTCATAGTGCTCACCATCGGGGTAGGCGGAGGCTCGGGCCTCGGCTACCTCTTCCTCAAGAGGAAACATGGGGAGGGTGGTCTCATCGGCAAGATCCAGAAATCGAAATCATTCAAGCCTGTGGGTCCGCTGTCCCAGACAGCTTCAGCCTCTCCGTCGAGACAGATCCTTCCGACTGGCGCGCCTCCATCGCCCGTATCCAGACATACCGTCTATGCGGTTCCCTCACTTCCAAAGTCTACGACTCCTGGTAGCTCACGTTCCACTCCGGCGACTACCTGGGCTTCGGGCAACAAGTCTCCACTCGAATCGATCCTATCCCCCAAACAAGACACGTCTCTTAGGCCAGCCCCATCAGGTGTTCAGCCGCCAAGAATGGAGCCATCCAAACCAGCGTCAGCTCCATTCTCTTCAACTGAGGTCCAGCCACCTCAACCACTCCGCTCAATAGGCGAGTCACCAACACGAATCACGCCAACCTGGGGCTCCCCTCAACCCTCAATGGATGAGAGGAAGCCTGAATCGGGGCCGATATTTCAGAAGCCGGGAATGGAGATGACCGCGAGGCAGGAACAGCAATTCCCAGGATACTCTAGCCAGCCTCAAGGCCCGCAGTCCACGCCCGTTCCACCCAAGTGGGCTCCTCCTGCGGATAAGACGGGGACAGGTCAATGGCCTGAGGGCGGCGTGAAGTCGATTCCTCCACTACCAACAAAGTGGAGCCCTCCTGCAGGAACAACCACTCCACAGGAGAGACCTCCGCCCCAACAGGGATTCCCGAGACCAGGACCATTGCCCGTAAGAGGTCCCCTCCCACCCCCGCAGGGTGGACCGCGACCGTTCATTATTCAAGGTCCAGGAGGCCCACCAAGACCCGAACAGAGGCCGATGACCCCTCCACGCCCGATAGCTACTCCACAACCGTTCCGCTCTGACCAAAACCGCCCCCCACCTGGAATGGGCGGGGTGCCCAGGCCTCTGCAACCACCTCCCCGACCAGCCGCTCCCTTTGCTGGTCCAATGCCTCAACCATGGACTCCCCCGAGTCCGACTTCAGAGAGGAGGGAATCGTCAGGGCCTGGCAACCCGCAACCTCCCGCTACTGGAGCGGAGCCGTCGTCTGGGAAACAGCTCTCTGAGCAGAAGAATGTGCCTGAAGGTGCTGGCGGCGGAGGCGAGATGGACTGGGATACGGCGCTGGACACGATTCTCAAAACCTTACGGAAGGATCGAGTAGGAGACACGAAATAGAGACCTTGACAGTCTCAATGCAGTTACAACAACTCTTAGGGCACAACATTCCAGGCCGTCAATGTTATCACGCAATAGGGAGTGTGGAATAGGCTGAGAAAGCTCCTTGTTAAGCTCGTGGCCATCGAGACCGCCTTCGTCGGCTGGCTCTCATACTGGATCTTCCTCGTATACGCCAACAATCCGTCAATCGCAGCCGAACTATTCTCAGGCCTACAGAGGTTCCCACAGCTCTCATTCAGCACGGTCGACATCGCCGTCCTAGTCTTGATCGCAATTCTTGCTGTGACTCTAGCCTTCAAGTTCCAGAGGGGACTCAGACCCGGTATCAGACTTGAGAGGGCTCTCCAAATGCTGGAGAATCTGATGAAACGGAACCTAGTGTTAGAGGCCCAGGTCGCAGAGCTGAAAATCGAAAAATCTCATCCCCCACCTCCAGTGATCACTCCAGCTCCAACTTCTTCCGTCACCGGAAGTGAACCACGATCAGGCTCATGGGAGAAAGCCTTCCGAACACCACTAGAGGCAGGACCGCCTTTGACTTCAAGAGCAACTGGAACAGGCAGCGAAGAGTTCCCGTTCAGTCATGAGACAGGGATTCCTCCGCCTCGTATCGAAGCGAAGCCGCAGCCCAATCCTTCCATAATCAAGCCCGCGATCGTAATTGGCGAGAGGGGTTCTGACAGAATGCCGATGCCTCCACTAATAGTGCCCGAGAGGGCGCCTGAGAAACAAGCCATCTCGAGTACTCCGAAATCATCAGCAGCGAGGTGGGAGGACAGCCCGCAGTTCATCGGCGAATCGAAGGGCATCCTCACACCATCATCAGCCCGAAAGGCTCCGACTGTCTCGGACTCTGGAGGATTAAGACAGCCGTACATTCCTGCACCGGCACCCCAAGCGACCCAGCCAAGCGTGATCGCCGGGCCCATGCCACCTTACACCCCGAAGATCACCCCCATCCCGACGTCTCCCAAGATCACCGCAAGACCCACTGCCCGTCCAACTCCTCCCAAGATCCCATCTGCAACAATAGGTCCACCTCCCTCACCGATCGAACTGCAGAGACCTGAAACGACTCCCCCTCTGCCAACGCTACCCTCGACCCTACCCCCAGCCACACCATCCTTAGGTGGAGATGCAAACACAAAACCCGCCGAAACAACCACAAAACCCTCCGGCGAAACCGACAAGACGAATGAAAAAGACAACAGCATCTTTACTCAGCCCACACGGAAGAAGCTCCCACTAGAATAAAATCCGTGAAAGCCTTCGTACTCAATGTATGATCAAAGATTGTTGAGCCGGGACCATCTAGCTTCAGGTCTCGGTAAATTCGAACCACCCCTTCAGCGCGCTCTGGTCCGACCTTGAATGTTTCTGCAATGTCTCCAGACTCTTCTGGAGAGTTAACGGTCTGAACTCGAATCCCATCTTCTCCAAGACCGGCATTACACCTTTGGCAAGCGAAGGAGCGACTATGATCGGGCGAAGCTTCTTCCCGAGGGGTGCCTGAAGATATTTCAGATATTCGGCGAGCTGCCTTACGGCAGAAGCTCCTGCCGGGTCCTTCTTGATCTCGATAACCACTGTGTTCCCTTTTGTATCAACTCCGTAGACGTCGACGAAGCCCGGGGCGACCTTCTTCTCATGGTCGATGATTTGGAGACCGGGTTCGATAAGACTTGGCTCGGCGAGTATCGCCTTCTGCATCTCCTCCTCGCTTGAGTGAAGAATGAACTCCGCCTCGTCCTTCAAGAGAAAGGTCCCTAAGAATTCGACTCTGCTCACAATCATCGTCAGAGTCTCGAGCGGACTCGGACGAACAGCCTTGATGATCAATCTCCCGTCCTCAATCCGAGTCTGAAACACGCATCCGGACGGTTGCCAGTTGACAGGCTGGTAATCCCTTCGACGATGAATCAACACACAACCGTCTTCTTTCAGAATCACGAGCCTCTCTCCTTCTCCAAGATCGCTACCTGTGCGGCCCGAATAGGCGATGGAACATGACATCACCATCACAATCATCCTCCGAGCCTCCAGTCCCTTCATCAATTCTCTGCGAGCCTCCTCGAGTTCTGGAGCCACAAAGACAGCCATTCAGCCCGCCTGGAAAGACTCATTTCTCCTTACGCAATATATCAAGGATGATTTGGAAGAGAACGACGATAGAGAAGTTGCAGAACGGTACAACACTCTCTCACCCTCCTACGACGAGCTATACGGACAGGAACAGTCTCCCAAGCACAAGGCGATCATCGAATTTATTGCAGATCAAAGATTCAAACTCCTTGTCGACGTTGGATGTGGACCAGGCACGTTCCTAGAAAGCGCCCAAGAACTGTACGAGTATGCAATCGGCATTGACCTGTCAATGAGTATGCTCAAAGCCGCAAAAAGACGACGAACTGGAAAGACCGACCTGGTCCAGGCAACGTCGCGTTTGCTCCCAATCAAGAATAGATCGGTCAACTGTCTAGTCTCGATCTCTACCCTCCGAGCCGATCCAAGCCTTCGCGCGTCGACCGGCGAAATGAAAAGAATCTGCCGCAAGAAAGCCGTCCTAGCTGTGAGCCTCTTTCACCATCCAGAGAATGATGTGCCACGCCTTCTGGCTGGTACTGAGCACTCATCACGTATTTCTGGCAGGGAAACCGTCCATTTTCTGCGACTGAGCGGCTGAAAGACCCTGAGTTCTAGCGCCGATCCTTGGATAGTTTAAGAACTAGACGTGTCCCATCTATCGGTGACACGGATGCCAGGATGCTCACACCAGTGGCGTGGAAGGGGACAGATGGCACGTTGCATAAGATGCGGCAAGCTGAAATCCGATTTCAGAAAGGAGCAGCACAATCAGAAGATGATGCAGCGAGAGGAATCGGAACTAGCTCAAAGCTAGAACTGCCCGGAATCGACTGGCGATTTGACAAAGAGTTTTTATGGACTTCAACAGCGTGGACTGCTCCAAGGGGAATAGTTGGAACCCTCAAGAAAACCGCTGAACCTTCTCGTTCGAAAATTGAACGGTGATGTCTCGGTGAAACTGAAGAACGACACTGAATATCGGGGAAAAATGATCGACTGCGACAGTCATATGAATATAATACTCGACGGGGCAAGAGAGTACCGTGGCGGGGACCCCGCGACGAATTTTGGCAGTCTGATTGTCAGAGGAAGCAATGTCTTATACATCTGTGTAACTGAGCCCACTAGCTAGTTCGACGCGCGCCTCAGGCCTTAGCTGCCGGAGTCTTGTGGGGCATAATGTTCATCGGCAGAGAATTTCTCAGGTATCGAGATATTGGTCTACCGATAATTCCTCCAGCAACGACCTGCATTATGTCGAATGGGACCTCGTAAAGACCGACAAAGAGTCCGTAGCCGAGACCGAGCCAGTTCGTGAGAAAATAGCCTCCCACCATAACCGTGCTCGCGACAAGCCAAGACAATCTCAAACTCCAAGACGAGCTCCTCCTAACGATATACCCTGCGAGAAGACCCTCGCTCCCTTTTATGACCAATGTAAAAGGAGCAAAAGGGCTGAGAAGTGAAGCGTCAGAGAGACCAGAGCCAACTCCCCCTGCAAAACCTCCTATCAAGGGACCGAAGGTCCAGGCAAAGCTGAAGATCATTATGTCTCCAAAATCAAACACCTGACCGTTGAAGGCCGAGATCGGAACATACGCGATCCTCGTGACCGCAAAGACAAGAGCTGTCGAGACAGCCAGAAAGACAATTTTCCATATTGCCTGCGGGGATCCGGTAATCATTCGCGTCTGACCGGAGGGTGGCTGACTCACAGACTCTCTCCACTCATGGCTGGTGGGCAAGAGGTTGTTCAGCTCTTAACAAGGGCACCTTTTCCGAGACGGCCGCTTGTATCAGACCGAAATAGGGTGGAGATCGTCGGTCCGGCCGAGACTTAAACTCGGCGTGGTACTGGGTTGCGAAGTGAAAACGCTGATTCGATAGTTCAAGAATTTCCATTCTCCGGTTGGAATCGCTCTTTCCAGAGAATCTCAATCCTCCAGAGGTCAATTGAGCAATGTATTCTGGATTGACTTCGTACCTGTGTCTGTGTCTCTCCCAGACCTTCGTCCTTTGATAGAGAGAGTATGCTAGGGTTCCTTCATCGATGAGTATCTCATGGGCACCGAGCCTCATCGTTCCACCCTTCTCCGAGACATTGTTCTGCTCTGGCATAAGGTCAATGACATGATTCTTGGACCCGGAGTTGAGCTCCGAGCTTCCCGCATCCTCGATGCCGATGCTACGTGCATACTCTACAACGGCTAGCTGGAATCCGAAGCAGATTCCCAGGAAGGGGATGTCGTGGGTCCGGGAGTACTCTATGGCCTTGATCTTGCCTTCGGACCCTCGGGACCCGAAGCCGCCGGGGACGAGGACTCCGTCGAATCTGGACAATACTCTGACCTTTGCCGGTTCCTTCTCGAAATCATCTGTCTCAATAAACTCCAAGTTAACCTTGGCGTCGAGGGCCGCTCCAGCGTCACGGAGAGCATCATTTACGCTGACATAACAATCTGCCAGTTCCGCATATTTTCCGCAGATCGCAATCGTTACCTGGCTTCGTGGGCTGAGGTGGCTCTTGATCATCTTCTTCCATGAACTCCAATCGGGAGAATTTGATGAAAGCTGGAGTCTAGTTACGAGATAGTTACCCAGACCCTGCTCGTCCAAGAGGAGTGGAGACTCGTAGATGCTGGCAATATCTTGTGACGTGAAGACCGCGGACTCCTCCACGTTGCAGAAGAGGGCTATCTTCTTCCTCGGTTCCGGTCTGAGAGGCACCTTGCTACGGGCGACTATGACGTCAGGCTGGACGCCTATCCTTCGGAGCTCTTGTACGCTGTGCTGTGTGGGCTTTGTCTTCTGCTCTCCAACGACATCGAGCATTGGTACGAGAGTGACGTGGACATTGACGACGTTGCTGATTCCTTCGTCTAGCCGGAACTGCCGGGCCGCCTCCAAATACGGAAGAGATTCGATGTCGCCGACAGTCCCGCCTATCTCAACGATCACAACGTCAACTCCCTCGCTTGCGATATTCCGGAGCCGATCCTTGATCTCGTCGGTAATGTGAGGAATTATCTGTACGCATTTTCCGAGAAAGTCTCCTCTTCTCTCGCGCTCGATTACCGACGAGTAGATCTGACCGGTCGTTATGTTGTGGCTCTTCGGTACGTTGATGTCGAGGAATCTTTCATAGGTGCCGATGTCCATGTCCGTCTCTCCGCCGTCCTCGGTGACGAAGACCTCGCCGTGAACGTAGGGGTTCATCGTTCCCGCGTCGTAGTTGAGATATGGGTCTACCTTGACCGCGGTGACTCGGAGTTTTCTTGCTTGGAGAATCTTGCCGATGGATGCTGCTATGACGCCCTTGCCTATGCCGGACATTACTCCGCCGGTGACGAATACGAACTTCGCCAAAGGGTAACAGTGAGAGGAACCAGAGCTTCCTCAAAAGATTGACGGCCCCGAGGGCATGTGGGAAATGAGGTACGAGGAATATTGCCTGGAGAGCGCCTGGGCTCGCGAGCGTCTATGCGCGCTGGACCAAGGGCTTCGGCTTCAACGGCGAGGCTCTCCCTTCTGGGAGTCTTAGGCCTGCCTTCTCCCAATCATCCAAGAACCGTTTCAATCCGATATCCGTTAATGGATGCATCACCATCTTGCCTAGGACATCGGGCGGCATTGTGGCAACATGTGCCCCCAGCTTAGCTGCTTCTACGACATGGACGGGATGGCGTATACTGGCGACCAACACTTGAGTCTCGTAGTCATAGTTCCGGTAGATCCGGAGTGTCTCCTCGATAATCTTCATCCCCTCGTGTCCCGCGTCGTCCAGCCTACCAATAAACGGGCTGGCATAGTCTGATCCAGCCTTCGCTGCCAAGAGTGCCTGGTTGGGCGAGAAGATAAGGGTCACATTGGTCTTGATGCCGTCTCTGTGAAGTTTCCTCACTGCCTTGAGCCCTTCCCCTGTCATGGGGCACTTTACAACGACATTGGGTCCGAGGCCGGCGAGATCATGGCCTTCTCTGATCATTCCCTCCGACTCTTGGCTGACCACCTCGAGGTTTACTGGACCCGGGACCAGTTTCAATATGTCATGAACCAGCTCGGTGAACTCTCTGTTCTCTTTCGCGATGAGTGTCGGGTTGGTGGTTATCCCGTCGAGAACACCCATGTCGATGAAGGTCTTGATAGACGGAATGTTGGCCGTGTCTAGGAATATCTTCATTCCAGTAATCACCTAGAAGCGACCAGTTTCCTTGAGGCTTTCATAATCTCTAGAGGGGTGAGACCATACTTCATCATCAACTCCTTGTGCTCGCCGGACTCTCCGAAAGTGTCGTGGAGGCCTACTCTGGACACTGGTACAGGGTAGGATTCTGAGACAGTTTCGGCGACCGCACTTCCGAGACCGCCGATAATGCTCTGCTCCTCTGCGGTCACTATCCCGCCAGTCTTCTTCGCAGCCTTGAGAATCGTATCCGAATCCAACGGCTTCAACGTATGAGAATCTATGACCTCCGCGAATATTCCCTCCTTGGAAAGCGACTCGGCAGCCTCAACTGCCTCATTTACCATCACTCCACAGGCGATGATCGCAACGTCTGAGCCCTCTCTCAAGACCTCAGCCCTCCCGATCTCAAGGTCGGCTGGCGACGAATAGATCTCTGGCACCGTGGCTCTGCTGAGGCGGATGTAGAATGGCCCAGGAGTCCTCCACGATTCACTCACCAAGGCGCTGGTTGCCGACGCGTCAGCCGGCACGACGACTCGCATGTGCGGAATCGCTCTGATCGCTGCAACATCCTCGACAGTCTGGTGGGAGGCACCATCAGGACCCACGGTAAGACCCCCGTGGGATGAGACTATCTTGACGTCGAGATTAGGATAGGCAACCGCGTTCCGGATCTGGTCGAGGCATTTGCCCGGAACAAAAGCGGAATACGTGCTTACAAAGGGAATCTTTCCTGCGAGGGCGAGTCCCGCGGCGATTCCGATCATGTTCGACTCTGCGATCCCGACGTTGAAGAACCGTTCGGGATAACGGTCCGAAAATAGACTCGTCTTTATCGAGACGGATGTGTCGGCTCCAAGCACCACCACTCTCGTATCCTTGGACCCTAACTCTAGGAGTGCGTCTGCGTAGGCGTCGCGCATGGAACTCATCTGGAGCAGCATCAGATGGTCCACCCTCCGGGAATTCTTAGGTCGTGTAGCATGTCATTCATTCCTTTCTCATGTGCTCGACAAGCTTCCTCACTGTGTCCTTGTCCGGGGCCTTGCCATGATACGCCGGGTCCCATTCCATGAATGAGACTCCCTTGCCCTTGACTGTGTGAGCGATGATGACTGTGGGCCTGTTTCTCATGCTCTCGGCCTTTTCCAACGCGTCTATTACCTGGCGTAGGTCGAAGCCATCAACCTCCAGAACGTGCCAGTTGAAGGCTTTCCATTTGTAGCCGAGGGGTTCTATCGGCATTATCTGCTCGGTCAGACCATCCTGCTGTATCCCATTCCGGTCAACGATGGCAGTGAGATTGTCCAGCTTGAACTTGGAAGCCGCCATGGCCGCCTCCCATGTCTCGCCCTCGTCCATCTCACCGTCTCCCAGAAGAGCGTAGACCCGGTAGCCCTTCCTGTCGAGCTTTCCCGCCAGCGCCATGCCGATGGCCGCTGAAAGTCCGATCCCGAGAGAGCCTCCGGGGAATTCGACACCTGGAACCCTAAGGTCCGGATGTCCCTGGAGCCGGCTATTCAATTTTCGAAGCGTCTTCAGCTCGCTTACCGGGAAGTATCCTGATTCTGCGAGTGTTGCGAACAATACCGGGGCCGCGTGTCCTTTGGATAGGACGAACCTGTCTCTGTCCGGCCAGTCGGGCCTTTTGGGATCGTGTCGCATCTTGTAGAAGAAGAGCGAGACTAGGACTTCGACCGCTGAGAGGCTTCCGCCAGGATGACCTGATTTTGCTTCTGCCACCATCTCTAGAATGTCGGTTCTGACCTTGACGGCTTTCTGGAGGAGCATTCCAGTGGGAATCTGGGCTTGCTCCATGACTAGTGGACCGGAACCTGAACTATCTGCTCTGCAAGCTCAAGTGTCGTACTGGCTTGAGATCGAAGCTCGTTCAGATCCACTACCACTGTGCCTATCTGGTCAGCCTGCTGCGCCGCCGCGAGACCTGCTAGTAGGACTGCCTCCTGGACTGGGGCGTCTGAGGCGAGGGACATTGCGAGGACAGCCGTCATGCAGTCTCGAACTCCCACAGCGTTGAACCCCGGTTTGGGACCCTTGAACGGTGGGAAGCTGGTAATGTTCCTCTTCTCGAAGAGAATCATCCCACGCTCGCTCCGGGTGAGGAGGAGGCTCTCACACTCGAGCCTGGACATGAGGTTATGACCCATGTTCCGTAGAGACGTGTCATTGACCATGGATACGCCGGTCGCGATGCTGCCCTCTCGGGCGTTGGATTTGACCATCGTGACGCCGATATAGTCGAGATAGTGTCTGACCTTGGGCTGAGCGAGGACCTTCTTGCCCTGGACCCGGCACTCCTCTACTACGTTGCTGATCAATTCGGGCGTTATCACTCCCTTGTCATAGTCAGAGAAGACAACGCCGTCCGCGCTCTTGACCAGCTCCTTTAGAGAGCCTAGGAACTGTTTCGTGATGTGAGGCTCGACGTCGGATCGGTACTCCTTGTCGATTCGGAGGTACTGTCTATGGTTCAGTATGAACCGGGTCTTTAGGCTGGTAGGCCGGTCGTTGACTATGACACTAGACGTATCAACGTCTCGTCTCTGAAGCTCCTCCAAAAGCCATCTTCCAGCATCATCCTTCCCGATCACGCCGAGAACCTTGACCTTGGCTCCAAGCGCCACTAAGTTGTTCGTAAGGTTCGAGGCTCCTCCAAGAACCAGTTCCTCGGAAATGAAGTCCGCGACGGGTACCGGGGCCTCCCGGGAGAGCTTTCGGCCCTGAGAATGGACGTACCGGTCGACTATCAGGTCCCCAATTACAAGAATGGATTTCTCCCGAAAGCCGTCCACCACCTTGGTGGGATCTGACACTGCGAGTGTCAACTAGGGGACCAGATCAGTCTCGTTGGTCTCGACTCTATTTAAGATTGTCAGATTGTCGGGGGCATGACGATGGTTGCGTGATGATAGAGAATGCTACTTTACGTCCTCAGCCCGCTTCACTAACCTGACGCGGCACATGACATGGTCGCCGTCCTTGACGCCGAATATTTTCCTAATTTCTTCCGGGATGGTTATGCGTCCGCCTGCGATTACTTCTGCGAAGAAGGGTATGTCTTCTTCCTCGACCTGGATAGGCAACTGTTGGCCTCTGGGGCAAATGGCTAAGAACCCGATGATATAACTTTTGACAAAAATAGAATGTGAATGATCTCGTCGGAGTGAGATGTTGAAGACTATTATTGATACTGGTTTCGCGGATCTTTCGCGGATGAACTTTGATGTTTCGGATGAGCAGAGACTCGTCTTGGACGAGGTTGACCGGGCCTGTCGGGAGCTCCGACCTTTCGAGGACGAGGCCTACTTGGCCGGCAGATTCAACGAGCATCTAGCGCCGATATTCAGGAAAGCACAACTGTTAGGGCTGCCAATATCGCGTATGTATGGAGACGGCCAAGGGGCTGATGTTCTAACATATGCGTTGGCGCTTGAGAGGATCGGCCGGGAGGGTACGGGTGTTAGAACTTTTCTCTCTGGTCACGTGTCTCTTGGCCAGGTGACGATTCAGAAATGGGCGAGCGAGGAGCAGAAGCAGCAGTATCTCCCGCAGGCTACGAGAGGGGAGACGATCATGTGTTTTGGTCTTACTGAACCGACGGCGGGAAGCGATCCAGCATCGCTTCGGACAACCTTTGAGGATAGGGGAAGCTACTATCTTCTGAACGGGAGCAAGGCGTGGATTTCGAATGGTAGTATTGCCGACGTGGCAGTTGTCTTTGCCTATCCGAAGGGGAAGAGGGATGGTATGTCCGCGTTTGTTGTTGAGAAGGGTTTT
>Ga0209235_1000180_pt1 | contig 29812 bp, 23 predicted proteins | sample GraSoi013_1_20cm_4_FD_185817 | JGI IMG/M metagenome (GOLD analysis project Ga0209235, IMG submission 185817) | Grasslands soil microbial communities from the Angelo Coastal Reserve, California, USA - Sample 09_25_2013_1_20cm (SPAdes) (version 2) | ecosystem: Environmental > Terrestrial > Soil >... | reverse complement strand
TTCTGGTCGCGTTCCGCCGCGAGCTGGCGTGGAAGCGTCTCTCGGTGGACCTGGACGCTCCGCCGCCCCTCAACAAGCCTCTCTCGCTGCTCTGCGCCGGCGCTCTCGCCTTCGTCCTCGCCGGGTTCCTGCTCGGCTACAATCTCGCCTGGACGGCAATGACCGGCGCCGCGGTGCTGCTCGCCCTCTCCCGGCAGCCGCCCAAAGCGATGTTCGCGCAGGTCGATGGGTCCCTGCTGCTGTTCTTCGCGGGGCTGTTCGTGGTCACGCACGGGGTCGCGCAGGCCGGGATCGCTGAACGCATTCACACCGCGCTCGCGCCCTTGCTCGGTTCTGACGCACCGCAGCAGACGATTCGGTTCGGGCTCTTCACCGTCGCCGCCTGCCAGCTAGTCAGCAACGTGCCGTTCGTCCTGCTCGCGGCGCACTGGGTGCCGAAGCTCGCCGACCCTCATCTTGCCTGGCTGTCGCTCGCGCTCATCTCGACGCTCGCGGGAAACCTGACGCCGGTGGCTTCGGTCGCGAACCTGATCGTGCTGGAACTCGCTGGAGAAAAAGGGAAAATTCCTTTCCTGCGCTTCCTCTGGCTCGGGGTGCTCTGCACGTTCCTGCCTTTGGCGTTGGGAGTCGCTTGCCTGCTCCTGCAGCGGGGTTACTTCTGAGGTGAAATACTCCCCTCCCGAAGGCCGTAGAAGTCCCAGTGGACACGGCGATCTCGCTGCCCTTCCCTTTGGCGCCCGTAACTGAGCTGGTCCGCCCCGCCTGTCCTGCCGACGAGGCGGAGTGGGCGCGCGCGGCCGCCGCCGGGGACAAGGCCGCGTTCGCGCGGCTCGTGGAAAAGCACAAACAGTCCGTGCACGGCCTCTGCTTCCGGATGCTCGGCGCGGGCGAAGAGGCGCGCGATGCGGCACAGGAAGCTTTCGTCCGGGCCTATATCGGGATCGGCGATTTCGATCCTCGCCAGCCGTTCGCCGCCTGGGTGCTGCGCATCGCCCGCAACCACTGCATCGACCTGCTCCGCAGACGGCGCCCCATGCTGGCGCTCGCCGCCGAAGGCAGGGGCGATGATCCGGCAGAGACCGGCGTCGCGCCGGAGCTCCAGGATCATTTTGCGGTCTCCGGCGAGCAGCGGGTCCAGGAGGAAGAGGCGCAGCGCGATCTCGACCGCGCGGTCGCAGCCCTGCCCCCGCGCTACCGCGAAGTCATCGCCCTCTTCCACATCCAACACCGCAGCTACGCCGAGATCGCCCAGACGCTTGACGTGCCGATAGGCACCGTGATGACGTGGCTGCACCGCGCCCGCAAGGAGCTGATGGTGAAGCTCGCGGAGCATCTGTCATGAGCCACCTCACCGACACCCAGCTGCAGTCGCTGGCCGACGGCACGCTGCGCGGTCCCGAGGGGCTCGCTGCTCGCGAACACTGCGAGGCTTGCGCCGGCTGCGGCGCCTCGCTGACCCTCTACTCCGCCCTGGTCGGGCGCCTGTCCGCGTTGAAGGATCCGGAACCGCCTGCCGACTTCACCGCCACCGTGCTCGCCGCCGTCGAGGTCCGGGAGGCGCACCTGGTCACCCGCCGCCACACGCTGCTTGCCGCCATTCCCGCGTTGGCGCTGGCGCTCTTCGCCATCATCGGATGGGCGCTGAACACGCAGGTGAACCGGCTGATCGAGGGCGTCTCCGTCGCTCGCACCGTCTGGGTGGCGGTCGGGCCGGTGTTCGCTGCGATCCGTCTCCCGCTCGGGATCGGCGCCTTCCTCTTCCTGGCCGTGGTGCTGACCGCGCTCTCGCGAACGCTCAAGCCGGCCTACGCGCGCGTGACTGCGGGGTCCTGACTCCATGAGCGGCCTCTTCCTCAGCCTCCTGCTCGCCCAGGGCGGCGTGTTCCTCGAGCACTTCGGTTCGCACGGCGCGATGGGGAAAGTGATGGGCGGGCTCGCCGACCGGGTGATCACGCTGAAGATCACCAGCGACGACGAGACCGGCAGCGATTCCGAATCCGATGTCGACCCCGGGGCCGACGAGGGCTCCGACCTGGAGGTCCTGCCGCCCGTTCCCCCCGTACCGCCGGTGCCACCCGTGCCCCCCGTTCCACCCGTCAGGTTGAAGCGGCTGGACGCCCAGCGGGAGCTGCCTCATTTCACGGAAAGAGGCAGGAACGTTCCCACCGCCGAGCTGCTGCACCGGATCGCGCGCACCGCCGGCTGGACGATGACGCTGGTCGGATCGCCCAGGGAGCGCATCGACGTGGACATCAAGGACGCCGATCCGCGCGAGGCGCTGCGCCAGGTCCTCAAGCAGAGCGGCGCCATGGGCGTGCTCAAGAACGACAAGCTGGTGGTCGTGGCGACACCGGACGCCGAGGGCGCCGCCGGCATGCTGATCGAGAAGACGTCGTCCCGGCGCAGCGGAGGCGCCAAGGTGCTGCAGGGGTCGCACCGGCACGGCAACCGCGACATGGTCCGTGTCTTCCGCGGCGACATCACCGTGCAGCAGGGCCAGATTGTCCAGGGAGACGTGGTCTGCGTGGGCGGGTCCATCGAGCTCGAGCCCGGCAGCGTCGTCCAGGGGGACGCCGTCGCGGTCGGCGGCGGCATCACCGTGAGCCAGGGCGCGCTGGTGATGGGGCAGGCGGTGGCCGTGCTCGGCTCGGTCGACGTGGAACGCGGCGGTCAGGTGATGGGCGAGCACGTGCAGGTGGGCATCGGGAAGCTCTTTCCCGGCTCGCGACATCGCGGACGGCTGCTGGGCCTCGGGCCCTTCGGCCTCTTTCCCACCATCGCCCTCTTCGCGCTGATGTTCCTCATCGGGCTGGGCGTCCTGAGGATGTGGCCGGAGCGCGTTCGCAACGTGGGATTCGCGATGTTCGAGAACCCGGTGCGCAGCTTCACGGTGGGCTTTCTCTGCTGGCTCCTGCTGCTGCCCCTGGTGGTGCTGCTGGGGATCAGCATCGTGGGGATCCCGCTGATTCCGCTGCTTCCGGTGATCATCTTCCTCAGCATCGTGATGGGGCTCTCGTCCTTCGCGCTCCGCATCGGCGAAGCGCTCCCCGCCGGGCCGGGGCAGCGGTTCGTGCCTCCAGCGGCGCTCGGCATGGGAATGGTGGTGCTGCTGCTGCTCGCGTTCGTCCCCTGGTTGGGGATCTCGATCCTGGCGCTGCTGCAGTTCTTTGCCCTGGGGGCCTCGGTCAGCTCCCGTTTCGGCCGCGCCCTCCCCCCGCATCATCCGTAAAACCTGAAAGAGAAGAACTTCGCCGCCAAGCGGTTGATCTGAAGCGGTAGAGCGCCGAAACTGCGCGAGGATGCGCACGATCATTTCTGGATTGATCGTGCTCGCGATGGTGGCCTGTCGCGAGAAAGCGGTGGCCCCTGCCGCGCCGGCGGCCGCTCCTGCGCCCGCGCCGCAGGTGTCGGTGCTGCGCAGCGACCCCGCGTGCGTGGCGTCGTTCGACGCGCCCGGCGCCCGCGAGAAGGTTCGCGCCGCGACCGGCGAGCTGAAGATCGGCGCGCTCGCCGGGCTCAAGGATGCCGACGACGAAAACGTCGCCTGGCTTCGCAAGCTGGTAGGCGAGCTCAAGCAGCGCGGCGCCGGCGTGCTCATCGCCGACGGGGATGTCGGCGACAACCCCGATGAGCAGGAGACGCTGCTCGGCCTGCTGGCGGAGAGCGGGCTTCCCGTGCTCGTCATCGCCGGGAACCGCGAAGTCCGCTCCGAGCTCGACGCGGTCGAGGCCGAGCTGCGCAAGAAGGGCGCCCGCATCGTCGATCTCTCCCATACCCGCATCGTCGACCTCGGGGACGTGACGGTCGTGGGGCTGCCTGGCGCATTCGAGCGCCGGCAGCTCCATGCGGACGGCGCCTGCGTCTACGCACAGAAGGACATCGACGCGGTGGCCACCGCGCTCGACCGGGTCGCGGCGCCCGCAATGCTGGTCGCGGCCGTTCCGCCACGGGGGCAGGACGTCCGGGCTCTGGACGTGAGCGAGGCGCAGAACCTGGGCGACCCGCGACTCGCCCCGCTCTTGCGCAAGGCGCAGTTCGGGATCTTCGGCGAGGTCTGGGAATCCGGGGGCCGCGCCGTGGACGGCCGTGGCGCGCCGGTCCCTCCGAAGACGGAATCCGCGCAGCTCTACCTCAACCCCGGCGCCGCCGACCGGACCCCCTGGCCCATGGCCGACGGCACCACGGTGGCCGGGCAGGCAGCGCTGCTGACCATCCGCGGGCGGAAAGGGACTTGGGAGCCAGTGCGGCCCACGGAGGAGAAGCGATGAGCAGCAAGCCGGGCGACATCCTCAGCGCGCTTCCAGGAAACAACCCGGCTACACGAAGCTCATTCCGTCGTGGCCTTCCCCCTCCCCCTGCAGGATCGCATCGATGGCGCTGCGGCGCTTCTCGCTCAACTCGCTGACCAGCGCGAGGATCTGCGGGTGCGTCACGACCAGCTCCTGGAACTTCTCGCGCGCGAGCCGCAGGAGGATGGAGTTGCCGGGCGAGGTGATGGTCGCGGCCGCCGGTTCCCGCGTGAGCAGCGACATCTCGCCGAAGATCTCGCCTTCCTTCAGCAGCGCCACCTCGGTCTGTTTCGCGGAGACCTGCACCGACCCATGCAGGACCACGTATAGACCGTCCGAGCTCTTCCCCTCGACGATCACCTTCTCTCCGGGAGCGGCTTGCCGCATGCGGAACTTCTCCACGATGCCCCGGCGCTCCGAGGGGTCGAAGTCCTTGAACAGCGGCGAGATGGCCATCACGTTGTTGAGCAGCCTCTGCCGGTAGAAATTCCTCAGCGAGTTGATGACCGTCGGATACCGCGCCGCCAGCTCGCGCAGCAGCGTGTCGGTCACTTCGAGGATCTCGCTCTCCTCCTCGGCGACGACGTTCGCGGTCCGGGGCGCCCCGGAAAGCAGGGCCATCTCCCCGAAGAACGCGCCCTCGCCGAGGTGCGCGAGGGTGATCTCCTTGCCTTCGGGGGCGGCCTTGTACACGCGCACCCGGCCTTCGACGATGATGAAGAAGCTGCGTCCGGGATCACCCTCCCGGATGATGAGGTGACCCGGAAGGTGCCGGTGGTAGCCAAGCCGGTTGACGAGGGCGACGAAAGCGTCCTGTGGAAGATCGTCGAACAGTGGAACCTTCTTCGCGGCGATCTTCGGCGCCGGAGCGCTTGCGAGCGGCGCGATGTTGCCGAATGCGCGATCCAGGTCGTCGTCCTCGGCGGAGACGCTGGGCGGCTCGGTGGGCCGGCTGCCGGCCAGCTCCTCGTCCGCGCTGATCGAGAGCAGCTCGATCTCCTCCTCCGCGCTGCTGGAGAGCAGGTCCGCGATCGGTCCGCCCTGGCGTCCGAATTCGTCGCTGGGGATCACTTCCTCGTCATGCGGGCCTGCGACGAGGTCCTCGGGTTCCGGCGTGAGGATCGCGTCGTCGGGCAGCGCCTCGGGCTGCCCGGCAGGAAGGTCGGGATCGAGATCCAGACCGAGCTCGCCCTTCTCGGGAACAGGCGGAGCAGTCGCGCGACGCCTGGCGGCGCCCCGCGACAAAGGAGGCGGGCTTCCGCCGAGGTCGAGGTCCAACTCGCCACCCGCGGGGGCGTCCGGCGGCGTGGGAGCGAGCGCGGCGGTGGAGCGGGAGGCCGGCGATCTGATCGATCGGCCGTCATCCAGCTCGAGCGGCTCGTCCTCGCCGCCGGCGGGGAGGTCGATCCCGGTCGTCATGCCCAGGTCAGTCGAGGCGCCCGGCGAATCGCCGAGTTCGATGGCACCTTGTCTGCGGCCGGCGGCAGCCGGGTGGTTCGTCGGTGCTGGAATCCTGGCCAGCGAGATCTTGCCGAGGCGGCGTTTGTTCATGTCGCCGAGCTGCTTCAACGCCTCGGCATTGCGCGGATCGATCTCCAGGATGATCTTCGCCGCGCCGATCGCTTTGATCAGCTGGCCTTCGTCGCCGAAGAACTTCGCCGCGTGCCGATAGGCCTCGATCGCCATCTGCGGCTGATCCATCTTCCGATAGGTGTCCCCCAGCTTGAGCCGGAGGGTCATGTCCTTCGGTTCGGCGGCCGCCAGCTCCGCGAGGACCTCAGCGGCCTTCTCCCACCTCGACTTCTTGAGGTGTTCGGCGACCTCGTCCTTGAGCTTCCGGATGTCGACCTGGGGCTTTTTCGCCATCCAAGCCTTTTTAACCCTGAGTGGCGAGTGCTGTCGCGATTGCTCCCGGCACCTTTCCCCTCATCGGCGCTGCCGGCCGCGGCGGGTCCGACCACCGGCCGGCGGCGGGCCGTGGCCATGCCGCCGCGCCGGAAGCGCGATCTGCTGTCGCCGCACGCCGGCCTCCGCCTTCTTCCCCGATTGTGCCCGGAGCATCTGGACTTCCGCGCGCGTCAGCTCCCGCGCTTCGCCAGGGCGCATCCCGGCGACACCGATCCCGCCGTAATCGGCGCGATGGAGCTTCTGGACCGGCGCTCCCACGGCCTCCATCAACCGCTTGACGAGGTGCGGCCGCCCTTCGGCGACCACCACGCGCACCCAGGTGTTCCTCGGGGTCCGCGAGTGCACCTCCGCCTCGAGCGCCCGGCCGCGGCCGTCTTCGAGACGCACGCCCGCCCGCAATCGCTCGAGCTGCCGGGGAGCCGGCACGCCGTGCACTTTCGCCAGATAAGTGCGCCGCACGCCGAAGCGCGGGTGCATGATCGAAAACGCGAGATCGCCGTCGTTGGTGACGATCAGGGCGCCTTCGACGTCATAGTCCAACCTCCCGACCGGGTAGACGCGCTCCGGGATGTGCTGGAGATACCTCTTGATCGTCGGCCGGTCCTCCGGATCGCTCAGCGTGGTCACGCAGCCGGCCGGCTTGTAGAGCACGTAGTAGACCTTGTCCTGCGTCTCGCGGATGGTGCGGCCGTCCACCTGGATGAGATCCTGCTCGATGTCCGCCTTGCTGCCGAGCTCGCGGATCACCTTCCCGTTGACGCTGACGTGCCCGCTCTCGATCAACTCCTCCGCCTTGCGTCGCGAGGCGACGCCGGCGTGGGCGAGGATCTTCTGCAGCCGTTCGGCGCTCATCACTCCGCCTTCGGCGGTTCGGGAGGCGCAGGCGGCGCGAGCACCGTGGCGGTGCTCTTCGCGGACTCGTCGGCGCGCTCCATCGCGCTTTCCAGCTGCGCGAGCGCGCTCTCGCTCTCCGCGGTCGCCTGGACGATCCGCTCCTCGACCACCGGGTCGGCCGCCAGCTCGGAAAGCCCCGCGGCGACCGGAGTTTTGGCCTCGTCCTCGACGATCCGGCGCGACTCCTCGGAAAGCTCCTGGAACTCCCGCAGCGTCGGCAGCTGCGTCAGATCGCGCAGGTTGAACAGCTCGAGGAACTCCTTCGTCGTCCCGTAGATCAGCGGCCTGCCCGGCTCGTCCTTCTTCCCGAGGATCCGGATCAGCTTGCGCTCGAGCAACGCCTTCGTCACCGCCCCGCAGTCTACGCCGCGCAGGTCCTCCATCTCGGGCCGGGTGATCGGCTGCCGGTAGGCGATGATCGCCAGCGTCTCCAGCGCGGCGCGCGTCAGGCGCAGCGGCTTTACTTGAAGGAGGCGGCGCACGTACGCTCCGGTCTGCGGCTCCGTGCGCAGCTGCCAACGGCCGCCCAGGTCGATCAGGGCGACCCCGCCTGTCCCGGCCGCGTACGTCGTCTGCAGCCCGGCGAGTGCCGACTCGAGCAGCTCCCGCGAGAACTGCGTGACCTCCTCCAGCGTGGCCAGATCGAGCGGCTTCTCCGCCGCGAAGAAGAGGGCCTCCAGCACCGCCACCGCGCGTTCCGGAGTCGCGAACCGCGCCGCTTCCTTGAGCTGCTGCAGCTCGGTCCGCGCGGCCTCCTGGGTCTCCTGCTCGTCTGCGGCCGCTCCCCGTTCGCCGCCGTCCAGCTCTTCCGCCTCCGCGGACGATGGCCGATCGGAGATGGGCAGGTCCGGCTGCTTCTCACCCTCGATAGTCAAGCGATGCTCCTTCGGCGGTGGAAGTGAACAGCGCGTCCGTGCGTCCGATGTAGATCTCCGCGTGCCTCTCCGGCTGGTGCAGCTTGATCAGCTTCAGCCTCGCCATCTCCAGGACCGCGAGGAAGGTGGGGACGATGCGGTGCCGGTCGCGGTCAGCCAGGTCCGCGAAGAGCGAAGTGAAGGTGATGCGGTCGTCGGCGCGCAAGCGGTCGGTGATCACCGAGATGCGGTCGCCGATGGAGAGCCGCTCGACGAACACCTCGTGCGGGATCTCGATCTTGCGCTCCGCGAGCACGCGCGCCATCAGCTCGATCAGCCGGTAGACGGTGAGGTCGGGCGGCTTGAAGTACGCGACGTCCGGCGCGGCCAGCGGCAGGTCTTCCCTGGCGCGGCGGAGGAAGACGTCGCGGCCGAGCTGCGGACGAGCTCCGATCCGCTGCGCGGCATCCTTGTACTTCTGGTACTCGAGCAACCTGCGGACCAGCTCCTGCCTGGGATCCGGTCCTGCCTCGCTTTCGATCGCCTCCGCCGCCTCTTCGCGCGGCAGCAGCATGCGCGACTTGATGTGCGCCAGCGTGGCGGCCATCAAGAGATATTCGCCGGCCAGATCGATGTTCAGCTCTTGGGCCCTGTTCATGTACTCGAGGTACCGATCGGTGATGAAGCTGATGGGGATTTCGAAGATGTCGAGCTTGTGCTCCTGGATCAGCGAGAGCAGCAGATCGAGTGGCCCCTCGAAGACGGGCAGCGCGACGGCGAAGGCGCCATTCTCGGTCGGCTGCATCTCCACTAGGTCAGCTTCACCGCGTCGCGCACGGCGGCCATGGTCTGCTCCGCGACCCCGCTCGCCTTGCGCGTGCCGAGTTGCACGAGCTCTTCGACGCGCCCCGGGGTGCGATCGAGCTCCGCGCGCGCGGCGCGGTGCGTCTCGAGCGCGGGAATCAAGCTCTCCAGCAGCATCTTCTTGCAGTCGACGCAGCCGATGCCGGCGCTGCGGCATTCCCGATCGACCAGCTCCACGCGCTCGGGAGAGCTGTACGCGCGGTGCAGCCAGTAGATCGGGCACACTTCCGGGTGTCCCGGATCGTGGCGCCGCTTGCGCGCCGGATCGGTGACCGCGACCATGACGCGCTTGCGCGCGCTCTGCGGATCCTCACCCAGCTCGATGGCGTTGCCGTAGCTCTTGCTCATCTTGCGCCCATCGAGGCCGAGGATCTTCGGTACGTCGGTCAGGTAGGGATGAGGCTCGACCAGGACCGGCTTCTGCGGCGTGCCGAAGTGGAAGTTGAACTTGCGCACCAGCTCGCGTGCCAGCTCGAGATGCGAGACCTGGTCCTGCCCGACGGGCACCGCGTCCGCCCCGTAGAGCGCCACGTCGGCGGTCTGCAGCACCGGGTACCCGAGGAAGCCGTAGGTATTGAGGTCCTTCTCCTTCAGCTGTTCCTGCTGCTCCTTGTAGGTGGGGACGCGCTCGAGCCAGCCGAGGGGCGCCACCATGCCGAGCAGCAGGTACAGCTCGGCGTGCTGCTTCACGTGGCTCTGGATGAACAGCGTGCAGCGCTCCGGGTCGAGGCCAGCCGCGATCCAGTCGGCGAACATCTCCCGCTGCGCCTCGGCGATGTTCGAGGTATCCTTGTACTCGCTGGTGAGCGCGTGCCAGTCGGCGGAGAAGAAGAAGCACTCCGCCTTGCGGCTGATCTCGATCCAGTTCTTCACCGCTCCCTGATAGTGGCCGAGATGCAGGCGCCCGGTGGGTCGCATCCCCGAGACGACGCGGCGTGGCTGACGCTGTGTGGGCTTCTGGGCGCTTTCGCTCATTCAGGGCTGCTCTTCCGGGCGGCTCCCGCCGCGCGCGCGGGGACTGTACCGGATCGGCCCGGATCGCGGCCACGAAAACCGTCAAGGGCCACGTCGCCGTCGCCGTGATCGAAGTCGGCGGCCTTTCCTACGCGCGCGGGTGCTTGGCGATGACCGCCTTGAGCCGCTCGCGATCCACGTGGGTATAGATCTGCGTCGTCGCGATGTCCGCATGCCCCAGCATCGCCTGTACCGCGCGCAGGTCCGCGCCCCGCTCGAGCAGGTGGGTGGCGAAGCTGTGGCGCAGCGTGTGGGGACAGACGCGCTGCTGGATGCCGGCGGAGCGCGCGTACCGGCCAAGCAGCTTCCAGAATCCCTGCCGCGTCATGTGCCCGCCGCGCGGCGTGACGAAGAGGTCGGACGAGTGCCGCGTTCCCAGGAGCTTCTGGCGCGGGCCGCAGAGGTAGGCGGCGAGCGCGTCGCGGGCCCGCTCCCCGACGGGAACGATGCGCTCTTTGCCGCCCTTGCCGCGCACCCGGACCACTCCGGTATGCGGATCGATGGCGCTGACCGGCAGGGCCACCAGCTCGGAGACCCGCAGCCCGCTCGCGTACAGCAGTTCCAGCATCGCCTTGTCGCGCGCGCCCGAGGCGTTGCCCGCATCCGGCTGCGCCAGCAGAAGATCGACCTCGTCGACCGCGAGAAAATGCGGAAGCGGGCGTGAGCCGCGCGTCGTCTCCACCCCTTCGGAGGGATCGCCGGGCGTCAGGCCTTCGGCATTGGCGAACCTGTGCAGCCCGCGCACGGCGGCGAGATGCCGGGCTTGCGAGGCGCGCGACAACCCGCGCAACTGAAGCGCGCCCAGGTGCTGCAGGATCAGCGGCTCGTCCACCTCCGCCAGGCGCGGAACGCCGCGCCTCGAGAGCCACTCCACGTACTCCCGCAAGTCGCGGGCGTAGGCCTCCAGGGTCGCGTTGAGGAGCCCGCGCTCGACGCGCAGGTGCGCGAGATACCGATCCACCGCCTCGTCGAGCTCGGTCGGTGCGCGCTGAACGGCCTCGGTCACGCGACCACTCCTTCCAGCCGCCCCTTGCCCTGGCGAAGCACGACGGGCGCGGGGCCGGTGAGATCGAGCACGGTGGACGGCTCGTTCAAGGTGACGCCGCCATCGAGGATCAGGTCGATCCCGTGGCCGAGATGTTCCTGGATGTCCACGGCGTCGATCAGCGGCTCCTCGCCGGGGAGCGAGGCGCTGGTGGTCGCGAGTGGCCTGCCCAGCGCCCTCGCCAGCGCCGTGGCGACCGGCGCGTCGGGCACGCGGACGCCGACCTGGCGCTGCCGCCTGAGCGCGGTGCGCGGCACCAGGCGGGTCGCGTCGAGCACGAAGGTGTACGGGCCGGGAAGCAGCCGCCGCATGAGGCGGAAGTTTTCGTTGGAGACGATGGCGTACTTGGCGACCTCGCCGAGATCGGCGCAGAGGAATGCGAACGGCTTCTTGTCGTCGCGGCGCTTCAACAAGGCGAGGCGCTCCATCGCCCGCTTCTGGAACACGTCGCAGCCGAGCGCGTAGTACGTGTCGGTCGGGTAGGAGACGATGCCGCCGTCCTGCAGCACCGAAGCGGCGCGCTGGATATGCCGCGGCTGCGGGTGCCGCGGATCGACCGGCTGGATTGGCGCGCGCCTTGACACACGCCCCATGTTGTGCTCGCGCGGTCAGCAGAGCAAAAATTCGGCGAAAAACACCGATCAGGAGGTCCTGCGCGAAGCACGAGGAGGCGGGTCCACCGAGGGGAAGCCCGCCTCCGTCAGAGGACCCCCGGAAGCAGCCGCGCCTCAGTCTTCGTCGCGCCGGCTACCTTTCAGGTTCCCCATCTCGTCCAGCCCGCCTTCCTTCTTCTGGGTTTCGCGAGCCATCCTTTTGCCCTGCTCGATCAGCTCGCGGACCTTCTGCCCGCCCTTGTGACCGATCTGGGAGTAGAACTCCGGACCGCGTGCGGCCCGGACCGACTCGCCGCCCTTCTTGCCGATCTGCTCGTAGAAGCCGGCGCCCCGCTCCGCCTTGACCGTGTCGCCGCCCTTCTTGCCGATCTGCTCGTAGAACGCCCGGCCCCGCTCCGCCTTCACCGTCTCGCCGCCCTTGCGGCCGATCTCCTCGTAGAAGGAATGCCCGTATTTGTCGCGCACCGTCTGGCCGCCCTTGCGGCCTGCCTCCGACACGCTCATCGAGCCCTTCTTCTTGCCCGTGCTCTCGTCCGCCATTCCCGCCCCCCTCACACGCCCCGTTCCGGAGCGAATCTGTTACGCCCGCGCCGGGACGTTCCGCGCCGCGAGCCGTGCTCGGCCTTGCGCCCGGCCGCGATCAGATCGCGCACGCGCTGCCCTCCGAGCCTTCCAATCTCCTGGTAGAACTCGACCCCCGCTCCGCCTTGACGGCGAGGCCGCCCTTGCGCCCCCCGATCAATCCCCCCAGCCGCCCCGCCTCGCGGACGGTCATGCCCCCCTCGCGCCGGGACAGCTTCAATTTGGATGCAGGCCGCTTGCTTGCACCGCTGCCAGCCTTCCGCCGCCCCGTCGCGCGTGACTTGCTCTGCAACCGATCTGCCACTCGCACCTACCTTTGCGCACGTTGGGTGTCGTGCACCTCACATTGACGAACGGAAGCTAGGTCGCCGGCCGGCGCCCCGCAACCGGCCAACCGTACGGGACCGCTGGGGAAATGGCTCAGCCCCCTCCTGCGAGGGAGGCGATCGCCGTTTCGACAGCGCCCACGACGGCAGCACGGCGGGCGGGGTCCGTAATCTTCCCGACCCCCGTTCTGGGCCTATCCGTGAGGTCACGCAGATAGAAGGCGTCGGTAGCGCGGTTCCCTTCCGTGGCGATCCGAGCCACTTCGATGCTCACCCCTGCCCTGTGTAAAGCGTCGGCAATGGTGTGCAAAAGTCCGGGACGGTCCTGGGTGAGGACGTCGAGGATCGTCATCGTCTCGCTGCTGACATCGTCGACACGCACCTTCGTCTGTACCGCAGGAGCGGCGGAGCTCGCCCAGCTCGCTCTGCGGAGGCGCTTCTGCACAAGGCGGTGCGGATCGTCGGCACCCGAGAGCAGCCGCAGCAGATCGCCCCGGGCTGCTTCCCAACGAGTCTGCGAAGGAGCGGCGCCGCCCGACTCCCGCACCACGAACGTGTCCAAGGCGATGCCGCTGGCGAGCGAATTCACCTCGGCGCCGAGGATGTCGATGCCGTTCGCGGCAAGCGCCGCGGTGAAGATGGAGAGCAGACCGGGCCGGTCCGTGGCCAGCAGGGTGAGATCCGCCTCGCCGACGGCGGAGCGGTGCAGCTCGGCCGCGAACCCGGCCTTTCGCGCCCCTGCCCACAGCTTGAGGTGCCGCGCGGCCGTCTCCGGCAGGGCGGTGGTCAGGTACCGCTCGGGCAACTCCCGCACGAACTCCGGCGCGAGTTTCGCTTGATCGCCTGCCAGGGGAGCGAGCCGATCGGCGAGCCGCTGCCGCCGGGCTTCGATCGACTGGGCGTGCTCCGGAGCGCCCAGCCCCTCCGCGAGCATGGTGGCGTGCGTCTTCTCGTAGAGCGCACGAAGGAGGTTCGCCTTCCAGATGGTCCAGTTCTCGGGAGAGACGCAGGACATGTCCGCGTAGGTCAAGAGGTAGAGCATCTCCAGGCGCTCGATGGTCTCGACCTCGCGGGCGAAGGACTCGATCAGCGCGGCATCCTCGAGGTCGCGGCGCTGGGAGATGTGGCTCATGCGCAGGTGCGCCAGGACCAGCCACTCGACGTCCCGCGCGTCCGCCGGGTCGAGGCCGATGCGCTGCGCGTACCCGCGCACGAGCTCCGCTCCACGCGCGGAGTGGTCGGGACCCATTCCCTTCCCCAGATCGTGGAACAGCAGTCCGAGCATCAGGACCAGCGGGCGCTGCTGGGCGCGGGAAATGCGCGTCAGCTGCGGTTCCGTATCCGCCAGCGCGCCGGAACGGAGCCGCATCATGTGCGCCAGCGCGAACACCGTGTGCGTGTCGACGGTGTAGACGTGGTAGAGGCTGTGCTGCGCGCGCGCGCGCAGCCGCGCGATCTCGGGGAAGAGCGCTCCCACCACTCCCAGCTCGTGCAACGGCACCAGCGCGCTGCCGTCGCTCCCTTCGCGGACCAGCAGGTGCCAGAAGTCGACATGCGCTTCCTTGTCCCTGGCCAGCTCCGGCCCGATCCGCTGCAGCTCCTGGACGAGGAGGTCGCGCGCGTAGCTGTACACGGGCAGGCCCAGCGTCTCCGCCACGGCATGGAGGCGGACCAGATCGGCCGGGCGGCGGGTGAAGACGTCCCTGTCGGTCACCGTGATGCGGCCGTTCCAGATCTTGAATGCGGCGTCGATCGGCTGCGGGCGCGGGACGCGCTTCAGCGCGCTCTTGGGCGAGTCCTCGATTGCGCAACGGTCGACCAGGGCGTCGGAGGCGCCGGCGATCTCCTGCAGCGCGATGTACGTCTCCCGCATCAGCTTCTCGACGCCCAGTTCGCCGCCGGGCTCGTCGGCATACCCGAGCGCCTGCGCGAGGCGGCGTTGGTTGTCGAACGTCAGCCGATCGTCGCGGCGTCCGGTGGCGTAGTGCAGCTCGTTGCGCAGCCGCCAGAGCAGATCGCGCGCCGCGCGCGCCGCGGTCACCTCGCGGTGGGGCAAGAGGCCCCGCTCGCCGGCCTCTCCGAGCCCGGCGAGCTTGTGCCGGACGCGAGCGATCCAGAGCGCCGCCTGCAGGTCGCGCAGGCCTCCCTTGCCCTGCTTCAGGTGCGGCTCGAGCAGCCACACCGAACCGCCATAGCGGCGTCGGCGCTCGTTGAACTCCTCGAGCTTGTCGCCGATGAATTCCTCGACGCGCCGCTGCTCCAGCTCGGTGACAGTGGCGCGCTCGAGCCCCTTGAACAGCTGCGCGTTGCCCGCGACCAGGCGGCCGTCGAGCAGCGCCGTGCGGATGGTGTGGTCCTCGCGCGCGAGCTGGACGCACTGGTCCAGCGTGCGCGCCGCGTACCCGGCTTCCAGACCGGCGTCCCAGAGCGCGCGATGCAGGTGCTCCGCGACGAGGTTGGCGCGGGCGCGCCCCGGCTCCCGCTCGCGGGGCAAGAGCGCGAGGAGATCGATGTCCGAGCGCGGCGCAAGCTCGCGCCGGCCGTAGCCGCCGGTCGCCACGAGCGAGAGCGCAATGGCGTCGGAGCCGGGAAACTGCGCGACGATCGTCTGGAACAACTCGGTGACCACCTCGTCGGTCAGCGCGGAGATGGCGCGCACGACCTCCTGCCCGCCGGCCCCGCCGCGGTGCCGCGCGAGGATCTGGTCGCGGCCTTCGGCCAGCCGCGTCTTTGCCCGCGCCACCGCCGCGTCGTTCGCCATGTCCTGCAACATAACAAGGCCGCGGAACGATCAAGCTTCAGATCAACCGCCAGGCACGCCAAGCTACTTTTTTGGAGCCGGCGGCCCAGGCGGTGGATCTCCCTGCGGTGGCGGGCTCGGAGGAGGGTCGCGCCGGGGCGGTTCGGTGGATGGCGGATCCCGACGTTTTGGTTCCCTTGGTTTTGGATCCTTCGCGGGAGGAGGTCTCGGATCGTTTTCCGACATTGGCGGAAGACTCAAGGGGCGCGGGCGAGGCGGCGGCGGGAGTCGACGAAGTCCTTCACGCCCCGGGCGATGGCCTCGGCCGTGCCGTCCTGGAAGCGCGCGCTCCTCAGACGGGCTTCCTCCGCGGGATTGGAGATGAATCCGGTTTCTACGAGGATCGACGGCATCCGCGTACCCAGCAGGACGTAGAACAGCGCCTGCTTCACCCCGTGATCGCGCACCGGCCCGACGCGGCTGCGCAGCGTCCGCACCAGGGATGACTGCACCGCTTGCGCCAGATCGCGCGCGTCGGTCGCGTTCGCCTTGGTGGCGAGATCGGCGAGGATCAGGCGCAGGTCGCTGACCGTGCGATCCGCCTCCGCGTTCTCGAACGCGGCGAGCCGGGCGGCGTACCGGTCGCTGGCGACGTTCAGGGTCCAGGTCTCCACGCCCGCGAGCTTGCGGCGTCGCGCGGCATTGCAGTGGATGGAGACGAACAGGTCCGCATGAGCCTCGTTGGCGATACGCGTCCGCTCGTCCAGCGACAGGAAGGCGTCGCCCTTGCGCGTCATCACCACCTGGAAGCCGAGCGCCGTCAGGCGCGCGGCGACCTTCTTCGCGATCGCCAGTGCGAGGTCCTTCTCGCGGACGCCGTGCGCCCCGACGGCGCCAGTGTCCCTGCCGCCGTGCCCGGCATCGACCACCACCCGGCGGACCTTGAGCCCGAGCTGGCCCGCGATCGAGGTGCCGGAACCCAGCGCCGTCGAGCGGATTTCGCGCGCCTTGGCCGCCCGCGCCGGGGCGTCCTCCGGCTCGGTCAGCGCCGCTACCGCGCTCTTCACCGCGCGGACGATCGGAGTGGAGCGCGACGGCGGATTTGCCGGCGCTTCCGGCTCGGGGGGGCCTTCCTCCGTATCCTCCTCCTCGCTCTCATCGGTTGTCCGCGCGCTCGCGCGCGCCTTCGCGTCTTCGACGATCTGCTCGACCGCCTTGGCCGCCTCCGCGTCCACCTCGGGTTCGTCGCCGTCGCCAGCCTCGGCCGGTCTCTGCGGTGCGGCGGGTGAGGCTTTTTCCGAAGGCGCGGAGGCCGGCTCCTCCGGCGCCGGCCGCGCCGCGGCGGGCTCGGTGTCCTGCGGGTAGCGCTCCGAGATCCGTCGCGCGAGCGCCGCACGCTCCTTCGTCTCCTTCGCGCGCGCCGCGAGCCGGACTGCGGACGCCAGCGCTTCCGCTCCGACCGGCCCGGGATAGTCCTCATCGACCCTGCGAAACGCAGCCAAGGCCGCACGCGCATCGGTGCGGGATCGAGACACCTCCCACAGATCGGCGCGAGCCCGCGCCGCCGCCAGTGCGGCCTCGGTCGCCCGCGCGCCGTGCGGCGCGATCTTTACGGCCCCATCGAGCGTCCGCAGCACCGCTTCCCAGCCGTCCCGATGCCGCCTGCGTCGTGGATCACTTCGGAGCTTCTGAAGCGCCGCCTTGCCCGCCTCCAACCTGCGCGCCTGCGCTACGCCCGCAGGCACCGCGAGAGCGGCACCAGGGAGGAGCGCGAGAACGCCGATCAGGAGGAGCAAGCGCACGTCCGCACGCTCGCACAGCCGATCGATCCGTCAATTTTTGCTCCCACCCCACCGTACGCTCACCGATATCTCCGCAGACTTGCCGCGGCGAACAGACATCGCGACAGCCGCTCCGCTTCGCGCCATCGCCGCCTGCGCGCCGACTCCCGCGCGACCGACCACGCCAGCACCGCGGCAAGGCCGAGGAGCAGGAGCGCGCTCACTGGAGCACCACCGCGTCGACCTGCAGATCGAGCTGCCCGCGCACGGAACCGGGCGGCACTGCCTTGAGCTGCCGCCGGCTCCCGCACCGGCACCGTTTCAAGGAAGCGAGGTACGCGGGCCAGGTCGCCTCGCGCACGAACTCCAGCGACCCGCCGCGCGTGCGCGCCAGCAGCTCCGCGTGCCGCGCCTTCGCGTAGTCCACGCCCTTTTCGATCAGCAGGCGGTTGCACGAAGGGCACCGCCAGATCTTCGTCGATTCCGCCGTCATGGCTTCCTCCTCCACGAGCATGCGCGGAGTGTAACGAGGGGGCCTGACAATCCGTTCAGTGTGGGGGAAAGTGCAACGATCCCGGAGGATTCCCGGCGCGCGGGCAGTCCGCGGAGATCAGCGCAGCTTCTTCTGCTGCTCATGCAGCCAGAGCAGCGCGTCCATCGGCGTGGTTCGCGAGAGATCGAGGGCCCGCAGCGCATCCTCGATGGCCGCGGGCTTGGCCGGCGCGGATTCCGCCGCCGCCGGAGCATCGAACAGCCCGAGCTGCGCGCGCCGCTTGCCGCGCCCGGCCGCGAGGGCCGGCCGCCCTGCTTCATCGAGCTCCTGCGCCTCGAGATTCGCCAGGATCTCCCGCCCGCGGCGCAGGACGCTCTCCGGGAGGCCGGCGAGCCTCGCCACCTGGATGCCGTAGCTGCGCGACGCCGCCCCCGGCACGATCTTGCGCAGGAACACGACCCGCCCCTCGACCTCGGTCACCGCCATGGTGAGATTCACAGCGCGCACCTTCTCCCGCGCCAGATCGCAGAGCTCGTGATAGTGCGTGGCGAAGAGCGTCCGCGCCCCCACCTGGTCGTGCAAATGCTCGGCGATCGCCCAGGCCAGGGCGAGGCCATCGAACGTGCTCGTCCCCCGCCCCACCTCGTCGAGGATGAGCAGCGAGCGCGGCGTCGCCTGGTGGAGGATGCGCGCGCACTCCGCCATCTCGACCATGAACGTGCTCTGCCCGCGGGCGAGATCGTCCGCTGCGCCCACGCGCGTGAAGAGGCGGTCGACCACTCCCACCCGGGCCCGCGCCGCCGGCACGAAGGACCCCGTCTGCGCGAGCACCGCGATCAGCGCCACCTGCCGCATGGCGGTGCTCTTGCCGGCCATGTTGGGACCGGTGAGGACGATCAGGCGCCGCTGCGCGTCCAGCTCGACGTCGTTCGGCACGAATGGCCCGTCACCCGATTGCGCCAGCGCGCGCTCGACCACGGGATGGCGCCCGCCGGCGATCTCGATGGCGTCGCCGTCGTCGACGATCGGCCGCACCCATCCCGCGTCCGCCGCGACCTTCGCCAACGACAGCAGGACGTCCGCCTGCGCCGCAGCTTCCGCGCAGGCGCGCAGGCCGGCGCTCTGCGCCAGCACCGCCTGGCGGAGCTCGTCGAAGATCTGCTGCTCGAGCGCGCCGCGCCGCTCTTCCGCCGAGAGCACGCGGGCCTCGTGATCGCTCAACCCGGCAGTGACGAAACGCTCCGCGCCCACGGTGCTCGACTTGCGCTGATAGTCCTGCGGGACGAGGTGCAGGTTGGCTTTGGTGATCTCGATATAGAACCCGAAGATCTTGTTGTAGCGGATCTTCAGCGACTGGATCCCGGTGCGCTGCTTCTCCGCCGTCTCCATCGCGGCGATGGCTGCGCGGCCGCCCTGGGCCAGCTCGGTCAGCTCGTCGAGATCGGGACGGAACCCGGGACGCACGAAACCCGGCTCGCGGCCCGCGGGCACCTCGTCGATCAGCGCCCTCTGCAGCAACTCCGCGAGCGCCGCCGGCGCCCGCAGGGGCGGACCGAGATCGCGCAGCAGCGACGCCGAGCACTGCTCCAGCCGTCCCGCCAGCGCCGGCATCTCGCGAAGCGAAGCGCGCAACCCCGCGAGATCCCGCGGCGTGCCCTGCCCGACGGCGAGCCGTCCCAGCAGCCGCTCCACGTCGAGCACGCCGCGGAGCCGCTCGGCGATCTCCTCGCGCAGGACGGCCGCCTGCGAAAGCTCCTCGACGGCGTCCTGCCGGGTCCGGATCGCGGTCAGATCGATCAGGGGCGCCGCCAGCCAGCGCGAGAGCAGCCTTCCACCCGAGGCGGTGAGGGTGCGGTCGACCACCGAGAGCAACGTCCCGCTGCGGCGGCCGTCGGGCCCACGGAACAGCTCGAGGTTCTGCACCGCGCCGGGGTCGATCCAGAGCTGGCGCGCGGGGTGCTCGACCGCCACGCGTACGACGTGCTTCGCGGCGGAGCGCTGCGTTTCCTGGAGATAGGCCAGCGCTTCCGCGGCAGCCTCGATCGAGAGCGGGTCGCGCAGCCCGAAACCGTCCAGGGTGCCGACGCCGAGATGTCGCTTCAGGAACTGCTCGGCGCCCTCGGCGTCGCGGAAGGAACGCGTTTCCGCGCGGACCGCCCCGCTCGCCTGCCGGGCGGCCGCGGAGATCTGCTCGTCGGAGACGAGCACCTCGCGGGGGCCCACCCGCGCCAGCTCGTCGAGCGCTTCCTCCATGCTGCCCTCCGGCAGCGCGCGGAGCTCGCCGGTCGAGGCATCGAGCAGCGCAACCGCGGCGCGCCCCTCCGCGCAGGCCACCGCAGCCAGCCAGAGCGGCTCACGCGCCTCCAGCGCCTCTTCGTCCACGAGCGTTCCCGGCGTGACCAGGCGGACGATCTCGCGCCGGACGAGCTGCTTGCCCGGGCCCGGCACTTCCATCTGGTCGCAGATGGCCACCGTGTGGCCCGCCGCAACGAGGCGCGCGACGTAACCCTTCGCGGCGTGGTGCGGCACGCCGGCCATCGGGACCCGGTCCTCTCCCTTGGCCCGCGACGTGAGCGTGATGCCGAGGATCTGCGCCGCGATACGAGCGTCCTCGTAGAAGAGCTCGTAGAAGTCCCCCAGGCGGAAGAAGAGCAGCGCGTCGCGCGCCTGCGCCTTGGCCTCGTGGTACTGCCGCAGCATCGGCGTCGCCGGCTCCGCCGCTCGCACATGTGAAACCGGCTCGGCCACCGCGCCACAGATACCACGAGGCATGCGAAAGCACCGGCCGGATCCGCTGCTGAAATGTTCGCGTCGGCCCGCCGTTGTGAGCGGAGGAATGCGCGCGACCTTGCTGCTGCTCGCTGCGGCAACGCCGGTACTCGCGCAGCCGCGCAAGGAGTTCCCGCCGGAAACAGACCTGGTGCGTGTCGCGCACGCGGCGAGGCGAAACGGCGGAGCCATCCAGATCGACGGGCGGATGGACGAGGAGCCGTGGCAAGCCGCGCCCCTCCAGGACGGCTTCCGGCAGGCCAGCCCCGACGAGGGCGAGCCCGCGAGCGTGCGCACGGAATTTCGTGTGCTCTGGGACGACGAGTACTTGTACTTCGGCGCGAACTGCGACGATCCCGAAGGTCCCACCGCCACGCTCAGCCGCCGCGACCGCCTCATCGAGGGCGACTCGGTGCAGTTCGACCTGGACACGACCCTCGACCGCCGAACCGCCTACCACTTCCAGGTCTACGCCGCGGGCCAACAGCTCGATGCGCTGCACTTCAACGACGTCGACTTCACCACCGACTGGGACGCCGCCTGGGAATCGGCCGTCGCGCGCGGACCGAAAGGCTGGTCGGTGGAGATGAAGATCCCGCTGCGGGTGATGCGCATTCCCGAGGGGGCCAGGCTGATGGGCTTCAACGTCTACCGGATCCTCTCCCGCCGCAAGGAGGAGGACCAGTGGCGCTTCCGCCCCAACGGGCGGGCCGGCGACGTGAGCCGCTTCGGTTTGCTGGACGGGATCGAAGGCATCCATCCGGTGCGCGAGCTGGAGCTGCGGCCGTACGTGGGTTTGAAGCTGCTGCGCAACGTCCCTGCCTATGCCAAGCCGCGCGCCGAGCTGGGAAGCTGCGCCACGGTGGCCTTCGATCCGCAGCGGCAGGGCGGCTTCTGCGCTGGGCTCGACTTCCGCTACAACGTGGCGAGCGACCTCGCCCTGGTGGGGACCATCAATCCGGACTTCGGCCAGGTGGAAGCGGACCAGCGCGTCCTCAACCTCTCTACCTTCGAGACCTTTTTTCCGGAGAAGCGGCCCTTCTTCCTCGAAGGGCTCGATCTGTTCAAGACCCCGTTGCGGGTGGACATCAACGGAACCTACGGGGGCGACGCATACCAGATCTTCTATTCGCGCCGCATCGGGCGCGGCACGCCCACTCACGACGACCTTGATCTTTCCGACGAGCAGAAGATCGTCTACCAGCAGCCCAGCGTCCCCGTGCTCGCTGCCATCAAGATGAGCGGAACAGTGGGAACCGCCAGCGTCGGACTCCTCACCGCCGTGGAACCCCAGGTCACCGCGCAAGTGCTCGAGCCCGACGGCCACGTGGCCGATCTCCGGTCGGTGGAGGCGCGGAGCACCTCGGTCGGCCGGGTGCGCCAGCCGCTCGGCGATCGCGGTCTGCTCGGCTTCACCGCGACCTCGGTGAACCCGATCCTGGCCAGTCCGTCGCTCGGCCTCAACCACCGCCACGCGCACGCTGGAGGGCCCGACCTGACCTTCTACAGCGCCGATCGATCGTGGGACGCCACGGTGCAGGCGCTCGGCTCCGTCCTGACCGGCAACATTCCCGAGGTCCTGCGGGACGGAACGTTCCGTGGAGAGACGTCCAGCGGGTATGCCACTTCGGGCCGACTGCATCACTCGGAGGAGTACTGGGCGTCGGCGATCAACTGGGATCTCCTCTCACCAGAGTTCACCGTCAACGATCTGGGGTTCATGCCGCGCGCCAACATGTTCCGGGGCATCGGCTATCTGGCCGTGCGCGATCCACACCCGAGCGCGTACTGGCAGTCCGCGCAGCTCCTGCTAGGCGGCCGCGAGGTGCACGACTACCGGTTCACCAACCGGCTCAACCGCGACGTGTTCCTCGAAGGCTGGCTCAACACCAAGTCGTTCTGGTTCGTCGACACCGGATTCGACTACTTCGCGCCCTACGTCGACGACCGCGAGCTGGAGGACGGAACGCCGCTCGAGCGGCAGAAACAGCTGCAATGGTACGGGAACCTGTCCACCGACTCCCGCAAACCCATTCAGGTCCAGTTCTACTGGACTGAAGGCCGTTCTTTCCCCCGGTTCCAGCGCCTCAACCAGCTGGGCGGAACGCTGGTGCTCCGGCCGCTCCCGCAGCTCGATGGCAGCGTGGACTTCACCTACACCGAGAGCGCCGGGGAGATCCGGCAGATCGCGACGCCGAAGCTGTTGCCGGGAGAGCTGGAGCCTACGCACCGCGAGCATTCATACATCCTCGCTCCCCAACAGGCGCGCAGCGTGAGCACGACCCTGCGCGCGACGTACTCGTTCACCCCGTACCTCACCTTGCAGGCGTACGGGCAGCTGTTCACCGCGAGCGTGACCTACGGGCGCCAGCTGCGCGCCGACGTCGGTCCGGGGAGAAGCACCGTGAAGCTCGACGCGCTCGTCCCGCTCGCCGACGAGATCGTGCTGGACGCCGACGATCGCCAGGTCGGCTTGAACCTCAACATCATCCTGCGCTGGGAATGGCGAACCGGCTCGACCCTGTACCTGGTGTACGCGCACCAGAGCGCGAACGACGTGGTGCCGCTGCGCCACGGGCTCGACTTCGCAGGGGAGCTGGGCCTGCTCTCGGCCGCCGGCGTGTCGCACGGCGACACCATCCTCCTGAAGGTGGATCTGCTGTCCGCGCTGTGAGAAGAAGCGCCCGTGATCCAGGCCGTCCAGGACCTCAAGCGCCTGCGCGAGATCAGCGCCGTGGTGGTGCGCCACGGGTTCGGCGAGCTGTGGGATCGCGCCAGGATCTGGGACGTGCTCGGGCGCCGCGTGGATGCCCAGCGCCCCTCGCGCGAGGAAGTCCGCGCCACCACCGCGCGCCGCTTCCGGGAGACGCTCGCGGAGCTCGGTCCCACCTTCATCAAGCTGGGGCAGATCCTCTCCTCCCGCCCGGACATCCTGCCGCCGGACTTCATCGCCGAGCTGTCGCATCTTCAAGATCGCGCGGCCCCCATGCAGGTGGAGACGGTGTTCGAGCTGATCGAGAAAGGGCTGGGAAGGTCCGCGCACCAGCTCTTCGCCTCCATCGACCCCGAGCCGATGGCGAGCGCGTCCATCGCGCAGGTGCACCGGGCCCGGCTCGCCAGCGGCGAGGACGTGGTGGTCAAGGTGCAGCGCCCCGGGATCGAGGAGCAGATCCGCAGCGACACCGACCTGCTCTTCTATCTGGCCCGCTTTCTCGAGGGCGTGATCGAGGAGACCGGCATCTACACGCCGACCGGGATCGTCACCGAGTTCCGCGATGCGATGCTGCTCGAACTCGACTTCGAGAACGAGGCGCGAAACATCGAGGAGTTCGCCCACAACCACGCGGACCGGCCCTACGTGGTGATCCCGAAGCTGTATCGCGACCTCTCCAGCCGGACGGTGATCACGCTGCAGGAGCTCAAGGGCGTGAAGCTGAAGACCGCCCTCGACTCCTTAGATTCCCCGGGCATCGACCGCAAGCAGCTCGCGCGCCACGTCCTGGAAGCGAGCTTCCAGCAGCTCTTCAAGGACGGCCTGTTCCACGGCGACCCGCATCCGGGGAACATCATGGTGATGGAGGGCAACCGGATCGGCCTGCTCGACTTCGGCCTGGTCGGGCGCCTCACCAAGCAGATGCAGGAGTCGATCATCGTGCTGGTGCTCGCCATCTCCCTGCGCGACCCGGACACCGTCGCGCGCCTGCTCTACAAGGTCGGCGTCCCCGACCAGCGGATCAACCTCCACCACTTCCGGCAGGCGATCCACGACATCCTCGACCGCTACATGGGGCGCAAGCTGTCGGAGGTCGATCCCGGCATGCTGATGAGGGAGCTGGTCGACCTGGCGATGAAGTACAAGATCAAGATACCCAAGGAGTACGCCGTCCTCTCCAAGGCCTCCGCGACCACGGAAGGGATCGTGCGGCAGCTCGATCCGGAGCTCGACGTCACGCAGGCGGCCCTTCCCTACGCGAAGCAGCTTCTCTACGACCGCTACAGCCCAGCCTCGATGAGCGGCGGATTCTTGCGCGTGCTCCTGCAGCTGCAGGGATTCTTGCAGGACACGCCGCAGCAGCTCGCGCAGATCCTCATGGATCTCGAGGGCGGCAAGTTCAACGTGAACGTCCGCAGCGACGAGCTCTCCCGCCTGAACACGAACGTGAAAGCGCTCGGCATCCTCCTCTTCACGGGCATGCTCGCCTCCGGCTTGATCGTCGGCGCCTTCTCGCTGGTCGGACGCGCGTCGGAAGGCGTCGGTCAGACGGTCTGGCCGCTGGCGGCGCTGATCGGCTTGTCGCTGGCGGCGATGCTCTTCGGAGCCGCCCTCAGCTGGACCCTGCTCAGCGGACGGGTGAAGAAGATCAGCCTGCGCCGCTTCCTCAAGTAACCGGCGGCGGGCGCGGCGATCAGGCCTCGTCGGCCGGCAGTGCCTCGACGACGAGCTCGGCGCGCGGCGGCGGCTCGGGCGGGGCGGCGGGCGCGATCAATCCCTCCGCGTCCGCGGCCAGGGCCGCGAAGGCGCCCATCCTCCCCACCTCGAGCCAGCCGAATACCGCGGCGGCCGCGAGAGCGATGGCAGCATGGGGGGCGAGCGCGAGCACCTGGTCCCTGGGGTTGAAGGACCCCGCCGACAAGAGCCCGGTGAGCGAGGCGGCCACGGCGCCGACGATCAGCTCCAGAGCGACGAACACCACGGTGATCACCGCCGAGGCGCCGAGTCTCGCGCCGAGCAACGACACCGCCCTTGCAAAAGCCGGCGTGGCGGAATCGCCGAACGCCGCTGCGCGCACCATGATCAGGCGCGCCAGCGCATCCAGCAGGAACGTTCCGGTCACCGCGACGGCGCCGGCGAGCGCGGCGGCGGCGAGCAGCCCCGGTGAGGGGCGCAGCAGGAGAGCGGGGATCGCGAAGATCACGGCGGCGTCGCAGGCGAGCGTGAACAGGATGGAGATGCCCCAGCCGAGGATGCCCGCGACCACCGTGCGCGCCGCGCCCCGTGAAACGAGCAGCGCAAAGTTGCCGGGTGGCGGCCGGCGGTTCAGCTCCGCATCGGCGGCCAGGAGCGGAACGGCGCCGGCCCAGAACAGCAGGCTCGCGGCGAGCGCGATCGACAGCGCGGCGGCGATTCCGCCCAGCACAGGCCACCGCAAACCGGCCAGCGCCCGCGCGGCCAGAAGCGCGCTCCGCAGCGCGTCACCTCGCGCCAGCGCCGCGATGAGGATGGCGGCGAAGGCGATGGGCAAGAGAGCGAGCAGGTTTCCGCCCTGGTTGATCAGCCCTTTCGCGAACGACAGCTCCGCGTTGCGCGAGGCAGCGCGAAGCCCGAGCCGGACAGCCTGATTCGCCCGCAGCATGCCGCCTCGTATATCGCAACCCGGCGCCGGGGTGGGTGCAGCGTTGCTTGAACTCTACAGGCAGGCCACTCTACGCTCCTGGACGGATGCTGCCCGCTCCCTTCGCCTCGGTGCTGGTGATCGACGACGAGCCCGTCGTCCTCGACCTCTTCCAGCGGTTGCTGACGGAGAAGGGGCTCTCCACCCGGCTCGCCCGCAATGCAGAGGAGGCGCTGGCTCTGCTCGAGCGGGAAGAGTTCGGCTGCGCGCTCGCGGACAAGAACCTCCCGGGCCTGGACGGCATCGAGGTGCTGCGCCGCGTCCGCCAGACGCAGCCGTACTGCGCGTGCATCATCATGACCGCTTACGCCTCCACGCAGAGCGCGGTGGAGGCGCTGCGCATCGGCGCCATCGATTACATCGAGAAGCCGTTCGATGACCTCGACAGCATCGCGGATCGCATCGACGAAGCCGTCAAGCAGATGAAGATCCAGTACGAGCGCCGCGCGGCGGTGACGCCACTTCGTCTGATCGATGGCCAAGGCGCTGCGAACGAGCTGCCCGAGGAGGCGGAGCCCGCAGAGGCGATGGACGGCGACCGGGAGCCCGCCACACCCATCGAGATCCTGCAGTCGCGCGTGCAGCACGCGACTTCGGATCTGCGGCGCCGCTCGCTGCACCTGCTCTCCCGGCTCGTCGCCAGCAAGGCCGCCGGCCGCGAGGTATTGCTCTCGGGCGAGGCGCTCCTGGACGAATTGCGCCGGCTCCGCGACGCTGGCGGAGCGCGCGCGGCGGAGCTGCGGCGGATCGAGGAAAAGCTCGAGGAGCACCTGGCGCTCGCGCATCACGCCCAGAGCCGCTGAGGTAGGTCTTTTCCCTGTATTTCCGCCCCTGAACGCACCCTGTGGTTTCTTGCTGCCACGCTTTCGCGGGCCCTATGCTCGAGGTCCGCGAGGGGGTCGCGTCCGGTGCAATTCCGAAGCAAGATTTTCGCCGTATTGGCGCTGGTCGGCGTCGTTCCGGCGGTGGTTCTCGGCTCCCTCTCGTTTTCCGTCAATCGGGCGGAATTGGAGCGCACACTGCGGTCGGCGGAGACCCGCGTGGCGGAGGAGGCGGCGCGCGCCTGCGAGCGGTTCGTGGCGCAGGCGGCCGACAGCCTGCGCCTGTCCGCCAGCGTTTTGCCGTTGCGCGAGCTCTCGCCCGCCGAGCTGGCGCACGTGCTGCGCATCCCCTACCGCCAGCTCGAATTCATCGACGCCATCTGGTTCCCGGGCGGGCCCCTCGTCTACGAGAGCGCGAACGGGCGTCCGGTCCCGGAGCTCGACAAGCTCCAGCGCGAGGCGCCTCTGCACCTCGCCGCGCAGTGGGGGACGGCGATCGGCGCTCCGTACTCCGCGCCCGACGGCTCGATGCGCCTGCCGATCGCGCTGCGGCTCGACGGAGGGCACATCCTCGCCGCGGAGCTGTCGCTCGCGCAGCTCAGCCGGCAGATGCGCCAGATGTCGCAGGGCGACACGGTCGCCTATCTCGCGACCCGGGCGGGAACGGTTCTCGCACAGTCCGAGCCGCTCGAGCTTTCCCCCGACGAGCGCTCGCTGGTCGCCGCCGGCGGCGGCGGCCGCGCGACGGTGCGCGCGGACGGCGAGCGTTGGCTCGCCGCCACGGCGCCGGTTGGAACGCTCGGATGGGTCGTGGTCGTCACGCAGCGCGAAGACGTCGCACTACGGCCAGCGGCGCTGGTCCGGCGTTACACGCTATTCTGGGTCGCGGTGTCCCTGCTGCTGGTCCTGAGCCTGGGAGCGCTGCTCTCGCGCCGGGTGACGGAGCCGGTGAGACAGCTGCGGGAAGGCGTCCAGGCCCTGCGGCTCGGCCGCGCCCAGGCAGCGGAGGTGGACAGCGACGACGAGATCGGCGAGCTCGCGCGCTCCTTCAACCAGATGGCCGCGGAGATCGTCCGGCGGGACGAGGAGATCCACCGCTGGAACGGCGAGCTGCGCCAGCGCGTCGAGGAGCGCACCGCCGAGCTCAGGGCCGCGCAGGACCAGATCCTGCGCGCGCGGCGGCTGGCCGCGCTCGGGTCGCTCGGCGCCGGCATGGCGCACGAGCTGAACAACCCGATCACTGCCATCAGCGGCGTCGCGGCGCTGCTGCGCAAGGAGCTGGCGGGAACGCCACACGAGGAGCGGCTGCGCACGCTGCATGAGCAAGCGCTCCGCGTCTCGACCATCGTCGGCAACCTGCGCGCTTTCGCCGACCAGGAGCGCACGCAACCCGGGCGCCGCTTCCCGCTGCATTCCTCGGTGCTCGCCGCCCTCGACCTGTACGAGGAGCAGATCCGCGCGCATGGCATCGAGCTCGCCACCGAGCTGAAGAGCTGCGACGCGCAGGGCGACCCGGCGCAGATGCAGGAGGCGATCGGGCACATCGTCCAGAACGCGATCTCCGCGATGCCGCAGGGCGGCACCCTCAGGGTCACGCTGAGCGACGTGAACGGCGACGCGCTCAAGCTTTCGGTGAGCGACACCGGCAAGGGCATCCCGGCAGCGATGCGCGATCGCATCTTCGACCCGTTCTTCACCACCAAGGAGGGCCCGGGCGCGGTCGGGATGGGGCTGTCGATCTCCCACAGCATCGTCGAGGCGCACCACGGCAAGCTCCTCGTGGAAAGCGCCGAGGGCCACGGCGCCACCTTCACCATCGTCCTGCCGGCGGCCGCGGCGGCCGCCCACCTGCGATGACCCGGTCCAAGCTGCCAAAAAGCGCTCAGCGCGCGCAGCTCGAGCAGGCCGAGCTCCTCGGGCCGGGCCTCATCCACGAGATGCGGCACCCGCTCGTGGGCATCAAGGCCGGGCTGGAGTTGATCGCGCGCCGGCTCGGGACCCAGGTGACCGATCTCGACGACTGGCAGATGGTCTCGACCCAGGTCGTGCGTCTGGAGGAGCTCTTTCGCAGCTACCAGCAGCTCTTCGCGCCGGAGCCGGCCGGCCATTCCCCCTTCGCGGTGGAGAGCGTCGTGCAGCGGGCCGTCGATCTGGTGGCGTGGCGCGTGCGCCAGCTCGGCCCCCGGTTCGAGTGGGTCCGCGACGGTTCGCGGCGTGCATTCGGGTCACCCACCGCGCTGCTTCACGCCGTCATCAACCTCCTGGTCAATGCGATCGATGCGGTCGAGGAGGCAGGCGGCGCCCGCCGCGTCGCGGTGCGGGTGCTGCCGAAGCCTCTCCAAGTGAGGATCAGCGACGAAGGATCGGGAATCGCTCCTGAACACGTCGGGCGGCTCTTCGAGGCGCGCTTCACGACGAAACCCGCCGGGCGCGGGACCGGTCTCGGTCTGCACATCGCCCGGCAGGCGATGCAGAGGGCCGGCGGCGACGTGCACTTCGTCGAGCGAGGCGATGAACACCGGCTGTCCTGGGCAATCACCGAATTCGCGGTCGAGATGTCGGAGGCATGATGTTGCGGCGCGGACGAACGCGGATGCTCCTCGAAGCGGGCACGGTCGTCGCCGTGCTGCTGACCGGCGCGTGGCTGCTGTTTCGTGGAACGCTGTACCGGCCGGCACCGGCGGGGCCGGCGGCGCATGCGGCCCAGGAATCGAAGGTCGACGAAGCCATCGTGGTCGCGGTGGTCGGCGACGTCGTCCGGCTCTCGCCGAACGGCGGCACCTCCGCGCTGGCCGCCGGGCAGCGGTTGCGCGCGGACGATTCGGTCCGCACCGGCCGCGGCGGCCAAACCGACCTGCAGCTCGGCGCGCGCAGCCGCATCACCGTGGCGGAAGGGACGCAGCTGACGGTGCGGGAGATCACCGAGAAGCTGCACCGCTTCAGGCTCACGCGGGGCCGCATCGCCGTCGATTACAAGGCGGACGGGGTGCGCCTGCTGCGCATCGAGAGCGCCGACGGCGGCGCGGTCGCCGAAACGCAGGGCGCGCGCTTCGGCGTGCTCTCCACGGGGACCGCGGTCGCCATCGCGACCGCCACCGGCGAGGTGAACCTGACCTCGCAGCACAAGACGGTGGAGGTGCGCGCCGGCACGCAGTCGGTCGCGGCCGCCGGGAAACCGCCGTCGGGAGCGGAACCGATCCCCGCGAAGCTCCTCCTCAAGGTCGCCGATGCCGCCGCCGCCCCGGATCGCGGGGGCCTCTGCGCGGAGGTGGTAGGGACCGCGCCCGCGGGCGCGGAGGTGCTGGTGGACGGGGCGCCCGCGGCGGTGGCGGAGGATGGCCGTTTCCGCGTCCGCGTCCCCGCCGCGCCAGACAAGAAGGACGCGACGGTCGCCATTCGCGACGCCAGCGGCCGCGAGACCATCC
>Ga0209235_1000178_pt1 | contig 29881 bp, 31 predicted proteins | sample GraSoi013_1_20cm_4_FD_185817 | JGI IMG/M metagenome (GOLD analysis project Ga0209235, IMG submission 185817) | Grasslands soil microbial communities from the Angelo Coastal Reserve, California, USA - Sample 09_25_2013_1_20cm (SPAdes) (version 2) | ecosystem: Environmental > Terrestrial > Soil >... | reverse complement strand
TGCGTGTACCGAGCCCAGGCCGCCGCGTCCTTCTCCGAAAACTTCGCGATCTGCTTCCGGTTCGACTCCTCGTCGTTCCGGTAGAGTAGGAATCGGCCGTCCGGGAACGGCTGGAAGACGGACGGATCGTGCACGTGCTCGTCCAGTCCGAACGCCGGGAGGTCCAGATCGGCCTTGATTTCAGGGCGAAGGAGGCCACAGGTGTAGGCGAGCGTCGATGCACGGAATCCCGGATGAATTTCCTCCGTGACGCAGGCTCCGCCAACCATGGATCGGCGTTCGAGGACCAGCACCTTGAGGCCGGCCTTCGCGAGGTACGCGGCCGCGACGAGACCGTTGTGACCTCCGCCGACGATGATTGCATCCGTGGACGCCATGGCAAACGCCGGTAACCGCCGACCCGATAAAGGGGTTGCCGCGCGGCTCAGGCTTTCTTTCGCTCCGGCTCGAAGAACGGTCGCTCGACCACCGTCGCGGGTGCCCGGTGTCGCTCCCACTCGACGGCTACTTCGATCTCGATGCGGGTTCCGGGCCGCGAATACGGGGAAGCGACGGTCGCGATTGCGATATACCGCTTCAACAGCGGTGACCAGCAACCGCTCGTTGCCCAGCCAATCTGACGATAGCCGGAGTAGAGCGGCACTTTCTCCCGCCACGGTTCGGTAGGGGGCTGCGGTGGAAGACCCATGTCCCAATAGAAACGCTCCACGGTCTGCCAATCGATCTGGAGTCCGACCGTGCGGCGCGCGGGACCGCGCTTCTGTTCCTCGAGGAGGGCCTTCCGTCCTATGAACGGACCTTTGTTCGCCGCGAGCGTCCAGTCGAGGCTGAGTTCCAACGGCGAGTACATCTGCGCGTCGATGACCGCCTTCCGCGAGGGCATGTACTCGACCTCCGCGAGGATGAGCCCGGCCTCGATCCGTGCGATGTCGAGGGCGAGCATCCCCGCGGGCGTGATGTCGTGTCCCTGACCCAGCTTCATGACCGTGTCCCACAACGCCTCGGCCCGTTCACGTTCGACCCAGATCTCGTATCCCAGGTCGCCGGTGTATCCAGTCCGCGAGATTTGCACGGGAATGCCATCGAACTTCGTCAGGACGAACCGGAAGTACTTCAGTTTCTGAACGGCGCCGTCCGCAGCCTCGAGCAAGATCGCCCGGGACGAGGGCCCTTGGAGCGCGAGCGCCCCGATGTCTTCGGAGACGTCGGTCACCTCGGCGTCCAGTCCCATCCCCGCGTCTTGGAGCCATTTCAGATTCGGCTCCGCGGACGTCATCCGGAAGGAGCCGTCCCCGAAATTCCAGAGCGTGCCGTCGTCGACCGTCTTGCCGCGTTCATCGCACCATGGCGTGTAGTAGATCTGTCCCTTCGCGAGTTTCGACGCATCGCGGGTGACGACCTTGTTCACGAGGTGAAGGGCATCCTTCCCGTTGATCAGGTACTTGTAGAGGGGCGAGACGTCGAGCAGTCCCGCGGAGTGGCGGATCGCGTAATACTCCATCTCCGGGACGAGGGAGTACGAGGAGGCCGCAAGATATCCGGACCATCCCCGCCATTCCCAGCTGTCGCACAATGCCGACGTCCGCGAATGAAACGGTGAACCGCGCCGCACGATTCCTCCTCCGGGCGGACGCGCACCGCGAATAAACGATATAACCCCTCCCCCGTTACCTCGCGCGGCCCGCCGCGCCCGCGGAGTGTTGCCGACGCGACGCGCCTTGAATGAGGTCGGCATCGTGGCGCGAGCGTATGACGCCATTGTGATCGGAGGAGGCCACAACGGCCTCACGACGGCCGCGTATCTGGCCCAGGCGGGCAAGAAAGTCGTCGTCCTCGAGCGCCGGCACGTCCTCGGAGGCGCCGCGGTCACCGAGGAAGTGTACCCGGGATTCAAGTTCACCGTCTGCTCGTACGTGTGCAGCCTCCTCCGGCCGCAGATCATCCGAGATCTCGACCTGCCCTCGCACGGCTTCGAGGTCATCCCGCAGGAATCGAGCTTCCTGCCCCTGCCCGATGGACGATACCTCTTCTACCGCGGGGACGAGGAAGACACGTTCCAGGCGGTCGCCAAGTTCTCGCGGCGCGACGCGGAGGCCATGCCGAAATTCGGTCGCTTGATGGCCCGCATGGCGAAGTTCATCGCACCGACCCTCACGATGACGCCGCCCGATGTGGGCTCGCTGAATCCCTCGGAGATCCGGAAGCTCCTCGCGCTGAACAAGCAGGTCCAGACGCTGACGGAGGACGAACTGTACACCTTCGCGCGGCTCATGACGATGAGCGCCGCCGACTACCTCGATGAGTGGTTCGAAACGGATGTGGTCAAGGCGAGCCTTTGTTCAAGCGGCATCATCGGTACGATGCTCGGGCCGCGTTCGCCCGGAACCGCGTACGTGCTGATGCACCACTACATGGGCGAGATCGACGGCGCGTACCGTTCGTGGGGCTACGTCCGCGGCGGGATGGGGATGGTCAGCGAGTCAATCGCCCGGGCGGCCCGCCTCTTCGGCGCGGAGATCCGGGTGAATGCCGAGGTGCGACACATCCTAGTGCAGGACGGCCGCGCGACTGGCGTGGAACTGGCGAGCGGGGAGAAGCTCTACGCAAAGGTGATCGCATCCGGCGCCGACCCGAAGCGGACCTTCCTGAAGATGATCGAGAAGTCCGACCTCCCCGCCGACTTCGTGCGGGGCATCGAGAACTTCAAGATCGAAGGATCCTCCGGCAAGGTCAATCTCGCCCTCAAGGAGGCACCGAGCTTTTCGTGCCTCCCCGGCAATGGAGTCCATCTCCAGGGCGCCATCTCGATCGGACCGAGCGTGGACTACATCGAGAAAGCCTACGACGACGCGAAGTACGGCGACTACTCGCACCGACCGTACGTCGACATGTGCGTCCCGTCGACCCTCGATCCGACCTTGGCGCCGCCGGGAAAGCACCTCATGTCGTGTTTCATCCAATATGCCCCGTACACCTTGCGGAAGGGCACGTGGGAGGAACGGCGCGAGGCGTTCGGGGACACGGTCCTCGACACCCTCGAGGAGTACATCCCGAACCTCCGGAAGATCATCCTCCACCGGCAGGTGCTGAGCCCCTGGGACCTCGAGCAGATGATCGGCCTGACGGGCGGGAATATCTTCCACGGAGAGCTCACCCCGGACCAGCTGCTCTTCCTCCGTCCAACGGCTGGATGGGCCCAGTACCGCATGCCGCTCAAAGGACTCTACCTCTGCGGCTCCGGCGCCCACCCCGGCGGCGGCGTGATGGGCGCGCCCGGCCTCAACGCGGCGCGGGAAATCCTGAAAGACTGGTCCCTCCTGCGGGTGTGACCCTTGGCCGAGGCGTATGACGTCGTAATCGTGGGCGGCGGCCACAACGGCCTCGTGGCGGCCACGTACCTCGCGCGCGCCCGACGCCGAGTGCTTGTCCTCGAGAAACGCACCACGGTCGGCGGCCCCGCCGCGACGGAGGAGATTGCTCCCGGTTTCCGCGGACCCACCGGAGCGTCCTTGTGCGGCCTGTTACGGCCGGAGGTCGTCGAGGATCTGAACCTGGCCGCGCGCGGGGTGCAATTCATCCGGCCGGACCTCGACGTCGTCGCTCTGGGCGACGGCCGGGCGCTTCCCATCTGGAGGGATGTCCAGAAGACCGCGAAGGGCCTCGCTTCGGTCTCGGCGAAGGATGCGGAGGCGTATCCTCGATTCATCGAATTCCTGACCCAATTCGCCGAGGCCTTGGATCCGATTCTCGCCATGACGCCGCCGAGTCTCCCCTCGCCGAGTTGGGGGGAAGGCCTCTCGCTGTTCCGTCGCGCGCTCCGGTTGCGGCGTCTCGGCAAGCACGTGATGCAACAGATGCTCCGTGTCCCTCCGATGTCGATCCGCGATTTCCTGAACGAGTGGTTCGAGACGGAGCTGTTGAAGGCGAACTTCGCGGTCGACGGATTGGTGGGGACCTACGAAGGGCCGTTCTCCCCGGGCACCGCCTTCGGACTGGTCCCGCGGTTCCGGCCCGATGTCCACGGGACCGGCTCGGCGTTCGTGCGGGGCGGCCTGGGTGCGCTCGCGAACGCGCTCGGCCAAGCGGCCCGCGACACCGGCGTAACGATTCGGACCGGCGCGGAGGTGACGCGCATCGTGAGCGCCGACGGACGCGTGACCGGGGTCGAGGTGGACGGTGGCGGGACGGTCGCCGCGCGTGTCGTCGCGTCGACCGCCGACCCGAAACGGACGTTCCTCCACCTGGTCGAGCCCGGGGAGCTCGGACCGGAATTCCTGAACCACGTGAGGAACTTCGAGATGAACGGGGTCGTGGCGAAAGTCAACTTCGCCCTCGATGGCGCGCCGCGATGGTCCCTCAATGGCGACGGGATGCCGCCTCACTTCCGTGTGTGCCCCTCGCTCGAATACATCGAGCGCGCGTACGATGATGCGAAGTACGGAAAGCCTTCGACCGCGCCGTTCCTCGATGTGACGGTCCCGACCGTCGTCGATCCGGATCTCGCCCCTCCGGGGAAGCACGTGATGTCAGTCCTCGTGCAATACGCTCCGTTTGCGCTGCGGCGCGGCGAGTGGGCCGCGGAGGGCGAGAAACTCGCCGACCGCGCGACGGCCATCCTCGAAGAGTACGTACCCGGCCTGAAGCGCTTGATCCTCCACCGGCAGGTCCTCACGCCGGTCGACTTGCAGGAGCGGTTCGGGCTGACCGAGGGCCACATCTACCATGGCGAGATGACGCTGGACCAATCCTTGGTCCTCCGTCCGGTCCCCGGTTGGTCTCGCTACCGGACGCCCGTCGAAGGATTGTACCTGTGCGGTTCCGGCGCTCACCCCGGCGGAGGAATCACAGGGGCCCCGGGTTACAACGCGGCGCGGGAGATCCTGAAAGACTGGGCCAAGCTTTCCGCCTGATTCGGCCACCGGGGTTGCCTCGGACGGAGCCGGGCAATCCTTGAAATGGCACGGACGGTTCGGAGCCGCCGATGGCCGACCTGCTCCAACCTGGCACCCTCGCTCCCGACTTCGAGGGGACGAACCAGGACGGCGTCCCGATCCGCCTTCGGGATTTCCGCGGCAAGCCGGTCGTGCTGTTCTTCTATCCGGAGGATGACACGGCCGGATGCACGCGCGAGGCCTGCGCCTTCCGGGACGACATGGCCGCGTTCCGAGCGATCGGGGCCGTGGTATTGGGCGTGAGCGTTCAGGGTGAGGCGTCCCACCGCGCGTTCCGAGAGAAATATCATCTGACGTTCGATCTGGTGGCCGACCCGGACAAACGAATCACCCAGGCGTACAACGCGTTGGGGTTCCTGGGCGTGGCCAAGCGCGTGACGTACGTCATCGGGCCGGACGGAACAATCGTCGCGGCATACCGGACCGTCGATCCGAAGTCGCACAGTCAGGAAGCGTTGGCCATCATCGCGAAAGCGGGCGCGAAGACATGAGCCCAAAAGCCCTGAACCTCCCGGACGTCCAGATCCCCCGGATCGTTCGCCTCAAGTACCGCCCGTTCCTCGATTACTTCAAAGGGTTCGAGGACGTCGAGGCTGTCCGGGGGATCTTCGGACCGCAGACGAAAGCCGCGCTCCGAAGGCTCAAGGTCGAGTTCTTCTCTTCGAAGTGGGGCTATATGGGGGTCAGCGACGAGGACGGCCACCTCGTGGTCTCGACGCACTACCTACGGACAGGGAACCGGCGGGACATCTACCTCGACGTGGTCCACGAGCTCGTCCATGTCCGACAGTTCAAGGAAGGGAAGGAACTGTTCCCGGAGGGTTTCAACTACCCGGACGCCCCCACGGAGATCGAAGCCTACCGGGTGTGCATTACCGAAGGCCGCCGTTTGGGCATGACCGATCGGGAGTTGTTCCAGTACCTCAAGGTCGAGTGGATGGACGAAAAGGACCTTCGGAAGCTGGCCGGAAACGTCGGGGTGAAGGCCCCGCCGAAACCTCGAGACCGGCGAAGGCAGTAGGCGAATGCGATTCCAGACGAAGGGTCAGGCCGTCTTCCGTGCTATAGTTAAACGACCATAACCCGAGTCAAGACTCGAACGAGCTCAACTGGGGCTGCTGCGTTTTCGGCCGCTGCAGCTTAGTGACGCGGACGCCGACGAGTCGAACCCGATGATTGCCTTCGGCAAACTCATTGGCGAGCTCCACGCAGACCTCCGTGAGGACCTTCTCATCGAGCACGTGGGACCCCAGGGTCCTCTCTCGCAGGTGGGTCTGGAATCCCTCGAAACGTATCTTGATCCCGACCGTGCGGAAGGTCGCGCCTTGAGCCCTTGCCCGGAGGAAAACGTTCCGGGCCACATCGCGGATCGTCGATTCCACCTTCGCCCAATCCGTCACGTCCTTGTCGAACGTCCGTTCGACGCTGATCGACTTCGGGTCGGGGCGCTCCTCGACCGGCAGCTCCTCGATGCCCCGGGCGATCGCCCACAGCCAGATCGAGTTCTTGCCCATGAGTTTCTTCAGCTCCGCCCCAGGGAATCGAGCCAGCTCGCCGATTGTCCGGATGCCGACCCCCTCGAGGACCTGGGCCGTCTTGGGCCCCACGCCGCTGATCTTCGTGACGGGCAGCGGCTCCAGGAAGGCGGTCACCTCCTCCGGTCGTACGACCTTCAGCCCGTCGGGCTTCGCCATGTCGGAGGCCATCTTCGCGATCGACTTGTTCGGCCCGACGCCGATCGTACAGGCGAGACCCTCCTTCTCCCGGACCGCGGCCTTGACCTTTGCCGCGTATGCCGCCACGTCGTCGAACCCGTGGACCTTCGATGTGATGTCGAGGAACGCCTCGTCGATGCTCACATGCTCGAGGACGTCCGCGAAGGACCGGAGGACCTCGATGACACTCTCGGAGGCGGCCATGTAGAGATCGTAGTTCGGCCGCAGGTAGGTGGCCTGCGGCAGCTTGTGCCAGGCCATGCTGATCGGCATGCCGCTCTTTACGCCGAGCTGGCGGGCCTCATAGCTCGCCGCCATGACGACCCCTCGGCCCTTCCCCCCTTTCGGATTCGCGCCGACGACCACCGGCTTACCGATCAGAGCCGGATTCCCCCGCCGCTCCACGCTGACGTAGAACGCATCCATGTCCACGTGGAAGATCACGCGGGGCACGGCCGCTCATCTCCCGCGGCGGGTAAAGACCTTCGCGAAGGATCCGGCTTACTGGACGCAGAACTCGTTGCCGTCGGGATCGAGCATGATGACGCAGTACTCTCCCATCTCTTCGAGTTCGTGGTGCATCGTTGCCCCGATGCTCACGAGACGCTTGACCTCGGAGTTCACCTGTCGCTTCCGCTCGTCGAGAGGAACTCGTGATCCACCGCTCGCGTTGACGTCGATATGAAGCCGGTTCTTCCCCAGCTTCGGCGTGTCCATCTGTTGGAAGTAGATCCGAGGTCCCTTCCCGTCCGGATCCACGATCGCGCTCGCCGAGTTCCACTCGGACTCGGGGATGCCTTGGGCCTTGAGCCATGCTGGCCATGAGGCGAATCCTGTTGGCGGGTCTTGCAGTTTGTAGTGGAGCGCCTCCGCCCAGAATCGTGCGAGGCGATCAGGGTCCACCGTGTCGAACACAATCTGCGTACTCGTTCCCATGGAATCCTCGGCCGTACGAGAGCGCCGAATCCCTATTTACACAATGAGCCGGCGACCGATCGAGCCTGGGCATCAGCCGAAATCCGAGAGACCTCTCTGGGCTCCAGCGGCCCGTTTCGTCGGAAATTCGTACTCCATCAGTCCCGCGAGCCGACGGAATTCGTTGACGCTCCCGGGCCCGAAGCCGGCGTAGTGGTTGTTGAAGAAGACAAGGGCGCCTTTGACGGAGTCAGAGGATTTCTCGAGGTCCTTGTACCAGCTGCGCATCTCCGCGGACTTGTCTTTCTTGACCTCCTTGAATTCCGTGATCTCGCGGTCCCCGACCATGCGGAGATACACTTGGTCCGCGGTCACATCCGTCGGCGTTCGCAGGTACTGGTTCTCGGACCAGACCATCGCGACGTTCCGATCACGGAGGAGTTTGTACACATCCTCGCGGAACCACGACTTGTGTCGGAATTCGATTGCGTGCGGATACTTGTCGACATCGAGCGCCTGAATGAATTCTTGCATCACGCTCCAATGGGAGTCAAACTTGATCGACGGCGGGAGTTGAGCGACCAGCGGGCCGCACTTCTCCCTCAGCTCCTTCGCCGACGCGTAGAACCAACCCAAGTTCTCCGCCACGCCCTTGAGCTTCTTCTCGTGGGTGATCCGCTTCGGCATCTTCATCGCGAAGAGAAACCCCGGCGGCGTGGACTTGTTCCAGCCCTTCGTCATCGCGGGCCCCGGGTTGCGATAGAAGGAAGAATCGACCTCGACACAGTCGAAGACGCTCGAGTAGAGTTTCAGATACTCTGACTTCGGCGTCTCCGGCGGATAGAAGCCGCCGAGCCAATCGTCGTATCCCCAGCCGCTGCAGCCCACGCGCAGCTTGTCCTTCAGCGCCATCCGAAGCTCGCGGTGAGGATAACTGCTTCAGAATGAATACCTTTCATTTGTAGGCCGACGAACGGCGGGCACCTTCCCCCTTTCATCTCTCGAGGGACGTAGGCCCATTGTGTTCGGCGGGCGGGAAGCCTAACCGGCCTTCTTTCGCAGCACTAACTCAATCCAAATTCCGTCCGGGTCTTTGACGAAGGCCTCACGCCAGCCCCCGATAGTTCCCGGCCGCACGACGACTTCGACACCCTTCTCCTCCAATCTCTTGACCGCATCTTGGAGGTCCTCGACTTCGAAGCCAAGATGGTCCAGTTCTTCGCCATTCACGTATGCGGTCCCGAACCGGCTGCCCTCTTCGTACCAGTTCAGTTCCAAGAGTTGGGACGAACCCGGACTTCGCACAGTTACAGCTTTCCCGCGCGTCGGCTCGTAGCTCTCAAGCGGGTCGACGACTTCCATGCCGAGAATCTCGGTGTAGAACTGCAACGAGCGCTCGATATCTCGAACTCGTAGCCCCGTATACACGAAGCGGAACTCCATGCGACGGAAAGTCGTGAATACCACTAAGTAACCTGCGTATGACGGGTCCTTCTGGGGGCGGCGAGGTGGACACGCTTCGTTTCACCAGGAATGTCTGTACTCTCCGCCTCTCGGCGCCGTGGTTTCCCATCGTTACCAAGCCTGAGGGTTAGCGAGTAATGAATAAATAGCGCCTGGCTTCGTGGACGGGGTTCCCAGGTAGTGGGGCCCCGTGGACCTGATTCTCGGCCTGCTGGTCATCTTCGTCACCGCGCGAGCCGCCGGGGAGGTGATGGAGAAACTGCACCAGTCGCCGATGATCGGCGAAGTGCTCGCCGGCATCCTCGTTGGGCCGATGGTCCTGGGCCTCGTCAATCCGGATCCGACGACCTCGTTCGGAGAGTCGTTGAACGTCGTGGCCAATCTCGGCGTCTTCATCCTCGTGCTCCTCGCGGGAATCGAACTCGGCCGCGAAGGCCTGCGAAAGGCGTTCAAGGAACGGAGCATGGTCGTCGCCTTCGTCGAGTTCTTTCTCCCGTTCTCCCTGGGGTACAGCTTGGCCGCCGCCCTGGGGATGACCTTTGCGCAGTCCCTGTTCCTCGGCACTGCCTTGGCGGTCACCGCCCTTCCGGTCAGCGTCCGGATCCTCCTCGACCTGAACCTCTTGAATTCGAGACTGGGACGGGCGATCGTTTCGGTGGCGCTGGTGAACGATCTCGTCGCCTTCGCGATGCTGGGTCTCGTGGTTCAATTCACATCCCTGGGAGCCTCGACCCCCGAAGGGCTCACGATTGGCCTCGTGGCCGTGAACAACGTCCTCTTCGTCGGGCTGGTCTTTTGCGTGGCCACCATCCTGAAGCTGACGACTCGCCTGCGTCGCAACTCTGAATCGTACATGCAGACCTTCGTATCGAAGCTCCGCGGACAAGAAGCGTCGTTCGCCCTGTGCGTCTCGACGGCGCTCGGGCTCGGCGCGGCGGCGGAACTATTGGGTATCCATTTCGCGGTGGGGGCCTTCTACGGCGGCCTTCTGATGACGCCGCAGCTGCTGGGCCAAGTTCAGTTCAATCGGGTCCGCAATGCGGTGTCCTCGGTCACGTTCGGACTGTTTGCGCCCGTGTTCTTCGCGTTTGTCGGATTGAAATTCTCGGTCAGCTTCGGCGCCTGGCCGCTCATCGTTGCAATCACCGCCATCGCCTTCATCGGGAAATTGCTTGGAGGGCTCATGGGCGGATTCGTCGCTGGGTTCCGCGGCGCGCCGCTCGTCGCCCTCGGAGTCGGCCTGAACGCGCGAGGAATGATGGAGCTTCTGCTCGCGCAGGTCGGCTTCGCGACCGGAATCATAGACGCGAGCCTCTACTCCGCCCTCGTCGTCATGACGCTGACGACGACACTTTGCACCCCGCCGCTCTTGAAGCGCTTACTTCGCCGCTTCAAGGTCGAGGACATCCTGCCGCCGGTGCCCGGACTCGTCGCCGTCGGCGGAATCGGGTCTTCCAACCTCCGTCCCAGCGATGAGACCACCCGATAGGTGCTCGGTCGTGTTCATAACGTTGATTAACCGCGTCAGTTTTCATCCCGTCCACTCGGGCGATCGGCTCTCAGTCGCGATCGGAACAGTTCGATCCTCGGAGGAAATGTGCGGATGAATCGACTTGCGGTTGCCGGTCTGGCGATGACCGTCGCGGGGCTCCTCCTCGTCGTCGGCTTCTGGCCCTTGACCTCGGTCAGCGGCGCGGATCTCCTCGCATCGAAGAACGGGAACCAGTACAACGGATACACGCAGGGGTCTCAGATCACGGTGCATGAAAGGGTCATCGATGTCACGTTCACGAATTTCTTCGGGAACCCTACCACCACGCTCTATCTCGAAGATGGAGATCCGAGCACGGACACCTTCCTGAATGTGCGGGGAGACGCACGGAACGTCGTTTCGCCGGGAGACGTCATCTTCGCCTTCGCAACACTTCAAGTCATCTCGGGGTTCTACTACTGGGAGGTCGCGTCCCCGGGAAACGTCCACCGATCCTGGCCGATCGATACCCTCTTCTACGGGATCATGGCCGCCGGGGTCGTGGTGCTCGGGGTCGCCGCGTTCCGAAAGCGCTGAGGATACCGGAAGGCTGAAATCGACTCGCAGGCATCGGCGCACGCGATGTCGCAGCTGGGTGAGGCCGGGGCGCGACGGATCGAGTGGGCCCGGGAGCACATGCCCGTCCTCGCGGCAATCCGAGAAGAGCTCAAGGCGAAGAAAACACTCCGAGGCCTCCGGATCGGGATGGCGCTTCACGTCGAGGCAAAGACCGGGGTCCTCGCCCTGTCCTTGCGAGAGGCAGGCGCGACGGTTCGACTGGCGTCCTGTAATCCCCTGTCAACCGACGACAGTGTCGCCACGGCCCTCGCGGAGGAGCACGGCCTCGACGTCTACGCGAAGAAATGGCAGACGAACGACGAGTACTATGCGAACCTCAACAAGGTCCTCGACCTGAAACCGGACCTCGTCATCGACGACGGCGCGGACCTCGTCAAACTCCTCCACACGAAACGGCGGGAACTCTTGGACGGTGTCCGGGGAGCGAACGAAGAGACGACGACGGGGATCATCCGACTACGAGCGATGGAACGAGACGGAGTGCTTCGGTTCCCCGTCATCGATGTGAATGACGCCCAGATGAAGCACCTCTTCGACAACCGATATGGGACGGGCCAGAGCACATTCGACGGGCTGATGAACGCGACGAACCTCCTGATCGCGGGTAAGACCTTCGTCGTGGCGGGATACGGATGGACGGGTCGCGGGATAGCGATGCGGGCCCGCGGGATGGGGGCCCGAGTCGTCGTCACCGAGGTCGATCCGGTGAAAGCCATCGAGGCCTCCATGGACGGATTCGAGGTCCTCCCGATGCGAAGCGCGGTGCGGGAGGCGGACTTCATCGTCTCCGCGACCGGCTGCAAGGATATCGTCACCGCCGCGCACTTCCCCGCGATGAAAGACGGCGTCGTGCTCGCGAACGCGGGCCACTTCGACAATGAGATCTCGAAAGCAGATCTACAGAAAGCCGCCAAGGCAACGAGGCGGGTCCGGGAATTCGTCGACGAGTACACGCTCACCGGAGGCAAGCGGGCCTACTTGGTCGCCGAAGGACGGCTGGTGAACATCGCGGCGGGTCAAGGCCACCCGGTCGAGATCATGGACATGAGCTTCGCGATTCAGGCGGTCTCGGCCGGCTATCTGGCGCAGAACGCAAGGCGGCTCCAGCCGAGGGTGTACCCCGTCCCTCCGGCGCTTGACATGAAGGTCGCCCGGTTGAAGCTGCGCAGCATGGGGGTTCGAATTGATCACTTGACGAAAGCTCAGCGTGCCTACCTCAATTCCTGGCAAGAAGGGACGTGAACACCCGGCTCGCCCGAGGATTTGTGATCACGTGGCGGAGAAGAGGGCCGTCCTATCCGATTTCGATGGAACGATCACGCGGACCGATGTGGCCGAGGCGATCCTCGATCGGTTCGCGCCTCCCGAATGGCGTGAAATCGAGGAGCTGTACCGGGCACGGAAAATCGGAACGCGAGAGTCGATGGTTCGTCAATTCGCGTTGGTTCGCGCGCGCAAAGAGGAGCTGTTGCAATTCGTCGACCGCGAGGCCGTGATCGACGAGACGTTCCGCGAGTTCGCGGACTTCTGCAAACGGCGAGGGTTCGTCCTCGAGATCGTCAGCGAAGGCCTCGACTTCTATGTGCGACACCTGCTCCGAAAGTGGGACGTCCACGTACCGGTCCGCACGAACCACGTAGTTTTCGAGGAGGACCGCCTGCGGATTGAGTATCCATGGGCCGACGCAACGTGCACGTTGTGCGGGACCTGCAAGTTGTTGCGCGTCTTCGAACTTCGGGCTCAAGGCTACACAACGGCTTACATCGGAAACGGGCATTCGGATCTCTGCCCTGCAATCGAGGCAGATCTCGTCTTCGCGAAGGCCGAGCTCGCGGATCTGTGCCGCATGGAAGAAATCGCTTTCATCCAGTTCGACCGTTTCTCTGAGGTTCAGCGTGAACTAGGTGGGTGGTCGTGAAGAATTTTCTGGGGGCATTCGGTCATGTCGCGATGGACTACATTGTGTCCCTCCGCCGCCTGCCCTCGCCGAACACCTCGATCGAGATTCTCGATCGGCAGCGGTATTTTGGGGGGACGGCCGGAAACCTCGCGCGGGCAGCGGCGCGGCTCGGCGTGAAGGTCTCCCTGGCGTCATTCGTCGGGGCCGACTTTCCTCCTGATTACCGGCAGGCGCTGGCGAAGGAAGGCGTCGATACGAATGACCTCCGCACGATCCCCCGAGCGAACACACCGACGGCTTGGGTGTTCTCGGACCCGAAAGGGAATCAAATCGCGGTGGTGGACCAAGGGCCCATGAAGGACGCGGGACGCCTTCCTCTCTTGCGGCACAGTGTGCAAGACGTCGATCTGGTTCATCTCGGGACGGGACGGCCGGAGTACTATTTGCGTATCGCGAAACTCGCGTCGGCCTTGCGAAAGACCATCACATTCGATCCGTCACAAGAAATCCATTACGTGTACACCCCTCGGCTCTTCCGGGAGCTGCTCCGTCGATCGACCTACTTCTTCGGGAACGAGGCGGAGATCGTTCGAGCGAGACGATTGGCCCGTGTCACATCCACCGAGGGACTCCTGCAAGCCGCCGAGGTCGTTGTGGTCACGCTGGGTTCCCGCGGCAGCGTCATTTACTCGCGCGATGGCCGCATCCGAATTCCCAGGGTTCGTCCCCGCAAAGTCGTCGATGTGACCGGCGCCGGAGACGCCTATCGCGCGGGGTTTTATGCGGGTCTGTCCCGCGGGCTCGATCTTCGTCGCTGCGGAATTCTCGCGTCAGCGGTGGCAAGCTTCGTCGTAGAAAAGAAAGGGACTCAATCCAATCTTCCGACGTGGTCGCAGGTGCTCGGCCGGGCCCGGCATCACGCCACTTTCTGAGGCGGTCGCGAATCACCACGTTCCAGGCAGACTGGACATGGGGAGACGGCGATGGATCGCATGGAACGGGCGTTTGAAGTACAAGTTGCGATAGGGTTATATTGCGACAGTAGTTTCTCCGCGCGGTGACCTAGGGATGGCCATCGGGTTCGTGCTCATTAGCACCGCTCCCGCGAAGGAGCACGAAGTGTACAATGAGCTCCTCAAAGTGAAGGAAATCGTGGAGCTCCACCCCTTGTTCGGGGAGTACGACCTGATCGCGAAAATCGAGGCCGAGGACTTCAACGTCCTCGGTCAGGTCGTCGTCGACAAGATCCGATCCATTCCGGGGGTCATCGACACGAAGACCTTGACCGGCATCAAATTCTGAGGGATCACATGAGCGGCTTTTCCGCGTTTGACTGGTTGACGTTCCTGACCATCCTCCTCCTGACCTTCAGTCTCTTCTTGGTCATCACCGGCGCTTTCACGGCGTACTTTGGAAGCGGGAAGAGCCGGAAGATCGGGGTCGGACTGCTTGTAGGTGGTTTGGTCGTCGGTGTCTTGTGGGCGTGGTACTCCGGTCCGTTCAGCTCGACCGTGAACCTGGTCAACATCATCGTCGAATCGATTGGCGTGATCCTCGCGGCGGTCATCGGAGCCGCCGCGGCAATCGGCCTCTTCCTCTTGGCCATCATGAAGAGCTAGGTCGGACGCCGCGTTCCATCGGCGAAGTGGAAAGCCTTTATTCCAGGAACCCACCTTGTCCCAGCCGATGCCCGTTGACGTCCTCATCGTGCTCGGTTCCAAGAGCGATGCGGAGGTCGGAAAACAGGCGAGTTCGTTCTTGGACCAATTCGGTGTCGGATACGACATGGTCGTCGCCTCCGCCCATCGGACGCCGGACCTCCTTCGGGACTTGATCCGGAACACGACCGCCAAGGTGATCATCGCGATTGCCGGCCTCTCCGCCGCGCTGCCTGGCACCATCGCGGCGCACACGACGAAGCCGGTGATCGGCGTGCCGGTGAGCGGCAAATTGAATTTGGACGCCGTCCTCAGCGTCTCGCAAATGCCGCCCGGAGTGCCCGTGGCGGCCGTCGGCCTCGACCGAGGGGAGAACGCGGCCATCCTCGCGGTTGAAATCCTGGCCCTCCGGGACGAGCGCCTCGTCGAGAAGCTCAAGGAGCACCGAGAAGCGTTAAAAAAGTGGGTCCTCGAGGACTCCCGGACGCTGGGTGAATGAAGTTCGACGCGAACGCGTTCATCGCCGAGCAAGTCGATGCGATTCGTCGAGCCGTGCCGACCCAGGCGATCATCGCATGTTCCGGTGGGGTCGATAGTACGACTGCGGCGGTCCTCGCGAGTCGCGCCCTCGGGGATCGGCTCCTCGCGGTCTACATCGACACAGGCCTCATGCGAAGAGGAGAGACCGAGGACGTCGCCCAGACCCTCAAGGAGCTCAACGTCCGGCACCGGATCGTCCAAGCCGCCGACGAATTCTTCTCCGCCCTCAAAGGCATCGTGGACCCGGAGAAGAAACGGACGGTCATTGGACGCACGTTCATCGAACTCTTCGAACGAGAGGCACAGAGCCTTGGAGCCGACCATCTCGTCCAGGGGACGATCGCCCCGGACTGGATCGAGAGCGGGGGGCAGCTCCGGGATCGGATCAAGACCCACCACAACGTCGGCGGCCTCCCGGAGAACATGAAGTTGACGCTCGTCGAACCGCTCCGCGACCTCTACAAGGACGAAGTTCGGGCGGTCGCTCGAGCCCTCGGAGTGAGGGTCTCGGAGCGGCAGCCGTTTCCCGGACCGGGCCTCGCGGTGCGCGCGGTCGGGGAGGTGACGCCGGATCGCGTCGCGCTCGTGCGAGGTGCGTCCGCCATCGTCGAGGAAGAGATCCAGGCCGCGGCGGGCCGTGGGCTCATGCCCCTGCCGTGGCAATACTTCGCCGTGCTCTTGCCAGTGCAGACGGTCGGCGTCCACGGGGACCTTCGGGTGTACGGCCACACGATCGCGATTCGCGCCGTCGACTCGATCGACGGGATGACCGCGGTATACTCGAAAGTCCCCCACGAGGTCCTCGACCGCATCTCGATTCGCATCACGAACGAGGTCGCGGGGATCAACCGCGTCGTGTACGACGTCTCGAACAAGCCGCCGTCGACCATCGAGTGGGAGTAGCCGATCTCCCGCGGGGAAAACTTTTTCTCATCCGGCCGCTACGGGAGTCCCATGCGCGTGTACGTCGTCGACAACGGGGGGCAGTGGACCCACCGCGAATGGCGGGTCTTGAAGTACCTCGGTGTCGAGACGAAGATCGTTGCGAACGACACGCGAGTCTCGGAGCTCGATGGCCTCGACGGGCTCGTGCTGTCGGGTGGCGCGCCCCGCGTCGGCGTGGACCCCGGGAAGATGGGGCGGAACGGCGAGTACCTCGACGCGTTCGACGCTCCCATCCTCGGGATCTGCGCGGGGCACCAGTTCATGGCGAAGTATCTCGGGGGCGACGCGGCCCCGGCCAAGGTGCCGGAGTTCGGCAAGTCGGTCGTGGAGATCCACCAACCCGACGTCCTGTTCGAAGGGCTCCCGAATCGATTCGAGGTCTGGGAGTCCCACAACGACGAAGTCACGCAACTCCCCAAGGACTTCGTGGCTCTCGCGAGCTCGGAGAACTGCGACATCCAAGCGATGCGGCACCGCGACCGGCCTCTGTTCGGACTGCAATTCCATCCGGAGGTTGAGCACACCCAGTTCGGGGCCGACATCTTCCGGAACTTCCTGAGGCTCTGCGAGACCTCGAAGTGAGCCGTTGACCGGCCAGAGCTCCCGCTCGGAAGTCCTGAAAGAGGCGCTTCGGGCACGCCACGACGAACCGTTCGAGAAAGCGCTGGGTCGGGCGATCCGACATCTCGGCGGCCGGTATCCGGAATACGTCGCGCTCATTGCGGAGGTCCGCGAATATGCCCGCGCCCACAAACTGGATCTGCGCACGGCGGCGAGGGCTCTGGCGAGTCAGCCGTAGACATCCGGGTTGACGAGGAACTCGGGCCGGCGGCCGTCGAGGACTTTGATCACCTGGTCCGCGATGATCGAGCCCGCCCTCGCCTGGGCCTCGCGCGTCGAAGCGCCGAGGTGTGGGGTGAAGACCGCGTTGGGTGCGCTGAGGAGCGGACTCCCGACCGGTGGCTCAGTCTGGAAGACATCTGCCGCGGCCCCAGCCAACCTCGCGGATCGCAAGGCATCCACCAACGCTGCCTCCTCGACGATTTCGGCGCGGGCACAGTTCACGAGAATCGCCCCTGGTTTCATCTGCGCGAACTCGGCCGCGGCGATCATGCCTTTCGTCTCCGGGGTCAGGGCGGCGTGGACGCTCACGACATCGGCCTCCCGGAATACGACATCTTTGTCGACCAGCTCAATCCCGAGCGCCTTCGCCGTCGGTGGGGAAAGATACGGGTCGTATGCGATGACACGCATCCCAAACGCTTCGGCCCGCTTGGCGACCTCGGCGCCAATCCGTCCCGACCCGACGAGGCCGAGGGTCTTCCCGAACAGTTCGCGGCCTTCGAACTTCTTCTTCTCCCACTTGCCGTCCTTGACCGACCGATCGGCCTCCGTCAGGTGGCGGAGGAGGGAAATGATGTGGCCGAGCGCGAGTTCTGCGACGCTAATCGGACTGGCGGTCGGAGCGTTCACGACGACGATCTTCCGGGCGGTCGCTTCCGCGACGTCGATGTTGTCGACGCCGACTCCCGCGCGACCCACGACCTTCAGGTTCGTCGCACGGGTCAGGACCGGCTTGGAGACCGTCGTCCGACTCCGGACGATCAGGGCGTGATATTCTGGAATTGCGCTGAGAAGCCCCTTTGAATCGAGCTCTTGCACGTCGACCTCATGGAGTTTCCGGAGCGTCGAGATCGCCTCCGATCCGAGTCCGTCCGTGATGAGGACTTTCATGATTGGCGCCCGATAAACGCTCTTCGGTAAAAAGGAGTCACGCGAACAGCGCGATGATGGTTAGGGCGAGCAACGCCAAGAAGAGGACGATGCCGATGAGGAGCATCGTGCGAGTCATGCGCGGGTCGGACCCGAAGATCACCGGGAATGGCCCGAGGAACACGACGCCGCCCCACCGCCGGGCCGGCGCTGCGCCCCCGGGCGAGGTCGGCACGGCATCTCGACTTCCGGGATCCTCGACGAATCGCGAGGGCCGCAGCAAGAACGTCAACAGGAAACCCGCGAAGACCAGGATGATTCCCAAGAACGCGAGGGGACCGGTTCCGACGATGACCGGGATGACGAGGACCAGGTAAACGTTGGCCTGGCGCTGTGCCACGGCGAGGGCCATCGTCAAGACGCCGGCGAGGAACGAGGCCGGTCCGACCCAACGGATCAGGCGCACGCACGAGACCATCCTCTGGCTTGCTAAAGCTTTGCCGCCCTCTTCGCGGCCTTGCGCCCGTACTCCTGGAGCGGGACGACCGCGAGATCCCCCGTGGAGAACTCTTCGATCGCTTGCACCGCGGCTGCTGCGGCTTGGACCGTCGCAATGAATGGGATGTTCAGATCGACCGCGAGGCGGCGCATCATGTACCCGTCTCGGCGCGCCCCCGTCGAGTTCGTGGGCGTGTTGATGACCAGGCGAATCTCCCCGCGCCGCATGAGCCCAAGGGCATCCGGGAATTCGTTCTCGCTGATCCGGTACACGGTGGTCACGTCCACGCCGTTCTCCCGGAGAAACTGCGCCGTGCCACGCGTCGCAAAGATCCGCAGGCCGATGCGCGCCAGCCGCTGGACCACGGGGAGGATGGCTGGCTTGTCCTCGTCCCGAACGGTCACGTAGACGGCCCCCTGGGTCGGGAGCGAATTCCCTGCGGCGAGCATGGCCTTGTAGTACGCGCGGCCGAGCGACCGATCGATCCCCATGACCTCTCCCGTGCTCTTCATCTCCGGACCGAGAATTGTGTCCACGCCGGGGAGGCGCTGGAACGGGAACACGGGAGCCTTCACCGCGACGTGTTCGATTTTCGCTTCGCCTACGAGGCCCAACGAGCGGAGCGAATGGCCGAGCATGACCTTCGTCGCGACCTTGGCGAGGGAGACGCCAATCGCCTTCGAGACATACGGGACGGAGCGGCTCGCTCGCGGATTCGCCTCAAGCACATAGACCACATCGCCTTGAACCGCGAGCTGGAGGTTCATCAGACCCTTGATGCGGAGGGCTTTGCAGAGCTTGCGCGTGACCGTCCGGATATCTTTGAGGACGGTCTGCGAGAGCGTCTGCGCCGGCAGGACGCATGCCGCATCACCCGAGTGGATGCCCGCCTCCTCGATGTGTTCTTGGATGCCTCCGATGAAGATGTCTCGGCCGTCGGCCACAACGTCCACGTCGATTTCGGTGGCGTGGGCCAAGTATCGGTCGACGAGGACCGGGTGGTCCTTGGAGACGCGCACGGCTGTTTCCATGAACCGCGCGAGGTCTTCCTCGGCGTAGACGATCTCCATGCCGCGGCCGCCCAGCACATACGACGGCCGGACGAGCACGGGATAGCCGATACGCGCGGCAAGCCCCCGCACCTCGGCGAAACTGTAGCCCGAGGCGGCGTCGGGCTGACGAATCCCGAGGCGGCGCATTAAGGCCGCGAACTTTCGCCGGTCCTCCGCGAGGTCGATGGAGGCAGGCGGTGTGCCAAGGATCCGTGTCCGAGAACGACGTCGGCGCAACGCCCGTGCGAGAGGCAGCGCGAGGTTGATCGACGTCTGGCCGCCAAACTGAAGGATGACCCCGTCCGGGTCCTCCTCTTCGATGATGTTCAGAACGTCCTCGAGGAGGAGCGGTTCGAAGTACAGGCGCGTGGAGATGTCGAAGTCGGTGGAGACCGTCTCCGGGTTGTTGTTCGCAATGATCGCGGCGACGCCCTCCTCCCGCAACGCGAGGATGCCTTGGACGCAGCAATAGTCGAACTCGACGCCTTGGCCGATCCGGACGGGTCCACTGCCGACAATCAGGACCTTGCGTCCTTTCAGGGGCGGCGTCTCGCCCGTCGCCTCGTACGTCGAATAGAAGTATGGCGTCCGCGCCTCGAATTCGCCGCCGCACGTGTCCACCATCTTGTACGCGACCCGCGGTCGACTCCGACGGATCACTTCTTCTGAGGATCGAGTGAGCGTGGCGAGCGACTCATCCGCGAAGCCGGCGCGCTTCGCCTCGGCCAAGAGACCGCGGGCACGCCGGGACTCTCGAACGCGCGACTCGAGCTGCACGAGATGTCGTATTTTCTCGATGAAGAACAAGTCCCAGGCCGTGACTTCGGCGATCTTCTCGGGCGCGAACCCCCGCCGCAGCGCCTCGGCAATCGAGAAGATCCGCTCGGAAGTAGGCTCCCTCAACTCCTGGAGGATCTGGTCATCCGTCGCCGGACCCGAATCGAGTCCCACTCGATCGATCTCAAGCGACCGCACGGCCTTGAGGAGGGATTCCTCGAACGTCCGCCCGATGGCCATGACCTCTCCGGTGCTTTTCATCGATGTGCCGATGCGCCGGTCCACCGTCGGGAACTTGTCGAACGGCCATCGTGGAATCTTCGTGACGACGTAATCGAGGGTGGGCTCGAAGGATGCCAGGGTTTTGCCGGTGACCGGGTTCGGGATCTCGTCGAGGCGGAGCCCGATCGCGATCTTGGCCGCGATGCGAGCAATGGGATAGCCGGTCGCCTTCGACGCGAGCGCGGACGAACGAGAGACGCGCGGGTTGACCTCGATGACTCGGTACTCCCCCGTCCTCGGATGGACCGCGAACTGGATGTTGCACCCGCCCTCGACGCCGAGCGCGCGGATGATCCGTAGCGCGGCCGATCGCAACGTCTGGTGATCCGTGTCGCTCAGGGTCTGGGCCGGCGCGACGACGATCGATTCGCCCGTGTGGATCCCCATCGGATCGAGATTCTCCATGTTGCAAATCGTGATGCAATTGTCTGAGGCATCGCGCATCACCTCGTACTCAAATTCCTTCCACCCGAGGACCGACTCCTCGACGAGAACCTGCCTGATCCGGGAGTAAGCGAGGCCGAAGCCCACGATCCGCTCGAGGTCTTCCGGCGAGTGAGCCACCCCACTCCCGGCCCCTCCGAGGGTGTATGCCGCGCGAACGATCGCCGGATAGCCGATCTCTTCCACGAACCCGCGAGCCGACTCGAAATCCGATGCCGCGCGGCTCCGGGGAATCGGCTCGCCGATTGAACGCATGAGGGCGGCGAATCGCTCTCGGTTCTCGCCCGCGGTGATTGCCTCGAGCTTCGTCCCGAGCAGCTCGACGCCGTGCCTTTGCAGAATACCCGCGTCCGCGAGCTCGCTGCACAAGTTCAGCGCGGTCTGGCCGCCCATTCCGCTCAGGATCCCCTGCGGTCGCTCTTTCGCAATCACCTTCTCGAGGAATTCGACGGTGAGTGGTTCGACATAGACCGCGTCCGCGGTTTCTGGGTCCGTCTGGATCGTCGCGGGGTTGCTGTTCACGAGGATGACCCGCACGCCTTCTTCGCGGAGGGACCGACAGGCCTGCGTCCCGGAGTAGTCGAATTCGGCTGCCTGGCCGATAACGATTGGTCCGGAACCAACGACCATCGCGGTCCTAACGTCCCCGCGCTTGGGCATCGGCCCCACCCCCTGAGCCCATGCTACGCCCCCTTGAGCTCCGCAACGAAATCTCGGAAGATGTACTCGTTGTCCCACGGCCCGGGGCGCGCCTCGGGATGGTACTGCACGGAGAAGATCGGGAGCTCCCGGTGGGCCATGCCTTCGAGCGTGCCGTCGTTGAGGTTCAAGTGCGTGACTTCGAATTCGGAACTGGGAAGCGAGTCCGCGTCGACCGCGAATCCGTGGTTCTGTGACGTGATATGGACGCGTCCGCTCCGAAGATCCTTGACCGGCTGGTTACCTCCCCGGTGTCCGAACTTCAGTTTGTACGTCTTCCCGCCGAAGGCAAGGGCCAGCAGCTGATGGCCGAGACAGATTCCGAGAAGAGGCGTGCGGCCCACGAGGTCTTTCGCCGCCTTCACCGCGGTCGCGAGAATCTCGGGATGGGCCGGATCCCCGGGACCGTTGGACAAGATGACTCCATCCGGCTTGTGCGCCAGGATTTCGTCCGAGGTCGCGTCGTACGGTACGCGAATCACGTCTGCATACCGCTGGGCCTCGCGGATGATGTTTCGCTTCACGCCGCAATCGACCACGACGAGGGTCCGTTTTCCGGAACCGGGATACCGTTCGACCCGCCGACAACTCACCTCGCCGACGAGGTTCCTCGTGTCGGGGTGCGGAGACTTGCGGACCTGGCGGACGACGGCGTCGACGTCCTCTTTGGCGGGGACGATCGCGGCCTTCATCGTCCCTTTCGAGCGAATCTTGATCGTGAGAGCTCGGGTGTCCGCCCGCTCAATCGCCGGAGTCTCATAGGTCTTCAGGAACTCGGAAAGGCCGAGCGAACTCCGCGGATGGCTCGGAGCGGAGCACGCCTCGCGGACGACGAATCCGGTCGGCTGGATCGTCTCGGACTCCATCGTCTCCGGGTCAACGCCGTAATTGCCGATCAGCGGATACGTCATCATCAAAATCTGGCCGCGGTACGAGGGATCGGTGAGCGCTTCCGTGTAGCCGGTCATGTTCGTGTTGAACACGAGCTCGCCGAAAGCCCTCCGTCGCGCCCCGAAAAACGCTCCCCGGACGGCCGTTCCGTCCTCGAGGATAAGGGAGCCATCCATCCGCTGGACCCTCACCCCATTTTCGATTCGCCATATCAGGGTTTCGCTCGCGCGGGAAGGTCCGCAAGCGCATGGATGCTAGGGTGCGCGCGGGAGGTCAAGGTGGTTCAGCCGCTCGACCATCTTGTCCCAGTGGCTGCCTTGCCAATAGACGCGCTTGCAGGAGGGGCATCGCCAAAACTCTTGGTGACGGGAGCGGACGGCCTCCGGCACCAGACCTTTCACGTGTTCGGCCGGAATCGGAACGAGGACCTCGTTGCAAAGGGAGCACCGCGACATCGGATCCACGAGCCGTAGCTCGAGGACGCCCGCGACCTCGCGAATCTGCGCTTCGAGCTCGTCGCTCCGGACTTGGACCGCACCGGAGACTCGGGCGGCGAGTTCCTTGTCACGGGTCAGGAGGATGCGCCCCTCCTTCCGCGCACGATCGATGAGATCGCGGTCCGGACCCGGTTCCGGGTATGCGGTGTCGTAGCCCATGAACCGCAACCAGCGTGCGAGACTTCCGAGCATGTGATCGCAGAGGAGCTTCATACCACGCCTCTCGAGATCACGTACATCAGCAACCGCCGGGCTCGCCTCTTTCCGGCGAGAAACCTTGGGTCATCGAACCCCGGATTCCATCCTTCGCCACCGAGCTCGTCGGAAACAACGAAAAGGCTCGCGGCCCGAACACCGCGATGGCGCGCGACCGCCCAGACGGCGGCCGCCTCCATCTCGACTGCGACGACACCGCGTGCGACCAGCTGTCGGGCTCGCGCGCGTGACTCTCGATAGACTGCGTCGGTGGTCCACGTTCCACCGGGACGAAATTGACGGGACATGTCCTCCAAGCCGGCCACGATCGCGCGACGGACGTTTGCGTCGGGCCGGAGGCGCTGCGCTTTCCCGTAGTGCCGAGACGTCCCCTCGTCGGAGATCGCAAAGGTGGGAAGCACGAGGTCACCGATCACAAGGTCAGGCACGAGGGAGCCGCACGCGCCGAACGTTAGGATGGTGCGGCAACCCAAGGCGGTCATCTCTTCCATCGTAATGATCGCCGCGGGAGCCCCAATTGGGGATCGAGCGACGACGACCGACTTCCTTCCCGCCTTCCCCACACTCAGCCAGCGATTCCAGCCCTTCCGTTGTCCATCGACGGATTGGTGGAGGGCCCGGAAATCGGAGGACGAGAACACGATGATGCCGATTCGCGGAAGATGAGTCTCTGCACGACGCAGCCCCAAGGATTCCCGCAGGTAGCGGAGAAAATGCTCTGGACGAACGATGAAGTCGGACTCTCTCACCGGACCACCGCGTACTCGAGGAGGGCGCCATCACCGAGCCGCTCAATCCGGTCCAAACGGAGACGAGGCGCCTCGTCGAGCGAGGTGAATCCCGCACCGCCGGCGAGCGTCGGGGCCGCGTGGCCACCGAGCACCCGGCTGCTGACGAAGACCTTCAGCTCGTCTGCCAGGCCTTGGCGGAGGAAGGACCAGATGACGGTGCTCCCTCCCTCGACCAGAAGCGTCTTCACGTCCCGCGCCCCGAGACGATCGAGGAGGGCCTGCAGATTCACCTCGTCCTTGCCCAGGCGCAGGACCTCGGCATGCGGGAACGAACGGCCGCTTTCCTCCGACGTGACGATTAGCGTCGGGGCGCTTCCGTCCAAGACGTGGGCCGATTCCGAAATCTTTCCATCCGAGTCGAGGACGACCCGGAGTGGATTCCGCCCCTTCGCGTATTCCGATTTCACGGTTAGCTTCGGATCGTCCTTCAGGACCGTGCCGACACCGACCAGGATCGCATCCACTGACGCGCGAAGACGGTGCACGCGGCGGAGGTCCTGCTCGTTGCTGAGTCGAACGCCGGTGCCGTCCGAGAGCGCGATCTTCCCGTCGATGCTCATCGCGGCGTTGATGATCACGCGCGGTCGCACGGCCATCCGATGGGCGGGCCGAATAACAACTTTGCGGGTTCGGAGCGAAGTTCATCTAGCGCGCCGACCTGCGAGGGCCGGCGGAAGCGATGAAAGCCCATTTGGTCCACGTCGACGCGTTGCGATTTCGAGCAAGGGCGGAGGAGGCCCAGGAGGTCCTCTTCGATGCGGGCGACCGAGAGGACCGGCAGGGTCCGAGCCCGGTCCAAGGGGCCCTCCTATCTGTGATGGCCTGTACCGCTGCGGACATCGTCCTGATCCTGCAGAAGCAGCGCGTCCCCTTCACGTCGCTCGAAATCGAGGCCGACGCAGAACGGGCAACGGAGAATCCGAGAGTCTTCACGAAGATTCGGCTGCATTACAAGATCCGCGGAAGAGATATCCCGGATTCGGCGGTAAAGAGAGCGATTGACCTTTCGTCGGAGAAATATTGCACGGTCGGAATCATGCTGCGTCGCGCTGGCGTGGAGTTTGTCAATACGCACGAAATTCTCCCGATGGAGTGATGTGTTCTCAGGGCACGGACTCGTGCCGGGTATGTTTAAGTAACCAACCACGACCGAGTTATTATATACACCCCTGGCGAATGACTTCCTAAAGGTGAAACGGACATGGCGTACACGATCTCGGACTATCTTGTGGCGAGCGGAGCCAGCGCATCCGCGCGCGGGACCTACCAACGTCAGATGAAGCAGCTCGAGGGCTGGCTCGGGAAGCGACTCGGCGACGCGACCGTGCACGACATCGAACGGCTGAAGTCGAAGCTCCGGGACATGACATCGGGCCCGCAGTACGCACGACTCGCGCGCATGTTCTACAAGTCGGCGGACCGCGAGGACCTTCGCAAGCTGCTCGTCATGAAGCAGCGGATGAAGCGACTCAAGCCCTCCGACATCCTGAGTCCGAAGGAGGTCCACGCCATGATCGACAACTGCACGTCCAACCGGGACCGCGCGCTGATCGCATGTCTCTGGGACTCCGGCGTGCGGATCCACGAGCTGCTGGCCGTTAACCTAGGCGACATCCGCGAACGGGACAGCCCCGCGAACGGCGGTCGCAAGCTGTTCGTGGTCTGGTTCGGGAAGGCCAAGGTCGCCGGCGAAGAACACGAAGGCTACGTAATCGGGAGTGCGCCGGCGCTCGAGTCGTGGTTGAAGGCGCACCCGGACAAGCGCGCGAACGCAGCGCTCTTCCCGAGCTGGAGCGGCGGGAGGTTGACGGAGTCGGGTGCGCTGCGGATCGTGCAGCGGGCCGCGAAGCGAGCGGGCATCGAGAAGCGCGTCTACAATCACCTGTTCCGGCACTCGAGGGCGACGAACCTGCTCGCATCCGGTATGTCGGAAAGCCAGGTCCGGGCATTGCTCGGATGGAAGGCGGGGTCGCCGATGTTGGGCCGGTACTCGCACCTGATGAACAAGGACGTCTACCGCGGGCTCCTGAAGTCGATGGGGCTCGTCGCGGAGAAGGAGGACATGGAACAACTGTCGCTGGAGCCGGACACGCTGAGGTCCATCGTCCCCATGATCGCGCCTCCCGGCGCGCGAAGCGATGCACCAGTCTCGCAAGCCGAGCTCGAGGAGCTGCTCAGCGATCCCAAGGTCGCCCGCGTCGTGCAAATCCTCCAGGAACTCAAGGTGTCGAAGTCGTGAGGATGGATGGACAGGATGGAGTCTCTCTCCGATCTCCTAAGGCATCGCTGAATCGTCGGTGAACAACCGATTCGAAGGGTTTTTAGGCTCCGCGATGGTATACTGACGCTGTCAGGGGTAGACAGAAAGAAGGTGGCGCCGGCCGGAGTCGAACCGGCTGATTCCCACTTGCGAAGCGGGATCCGTTGCCGTTCTGGCACGGCGCCTCCCTGGCAATCATGATTTGGCCCTCATAGTGGATTCGCGATTAGGCGTTCTGCGTTCCTGGCTCGACTGCGCGCGAACTCTTCGGCAAGGCTCCTGGGCTCGCCGATCTGAATCGCCGCCTTGAATTTCCTGGCCTCCTCGCACCTCGCGGCGACTCGGTAGTGCTTCGCCTGCTTCCGGAAGTCGACATCGGAGACTCGCAGATCGGGAGGTGTCGAATGATGCACGGCGGGATATGCCCCCTCCGCCGCGATCGTGGCCGCGTAGTCCTTTCTCGAGAGATTGATTTTGTACTCCGGATGGTAGACCTTGCCCGCGGCGAGCCCTGGCCTGAATTTTCGTTCTCCCGTAATCGGGTCCTCTGCGGGTGGGTCACCCAGGTTCCCGTTCAACGGCTCGCTGAAGAAGTCGACCCCATCGCCGAGCGACGCGAAACCATATGTTCCCGCGTTCAGCAGAACAAACGGCACGCCGAATTCGGTCGCGATGCCGCCGACGGCGATCAAGAAACCGAGCAACGAGACCCAAAGTGGCGTGTCGTCATCCCTCTCGGCTTGCGGCAGCCCGCGGATTCGCACGGCGATGATGTAGGGAGCTTTCTCCAGCACCATCTTCCGGATACCGGCGATTAATCTCGAGACCAGTCCTTCGTGCCGGAACACCGGGTAGTTCAGCGCGAAGTAGAGTCCCGGCAAATGGTTCGTCACTGACAAGAACTCGCAGGCGATGCTGTTCGCCTCGATCGTCAAGTCTAGGCCTACCTGCGACTGACCGTCCACGAACGGGGTAATCGGAAGGACGATGTCCGCCCCCATGCCGACTTCGTAACGCGAGATCCACTCGAGGGCCGCGAGATAACTCCCATCAGTGACCGCACGCCGCCAGGTAGAAACGTGGTGGTCCGTCGTAGCACGGTACATCTTCGAGAAGAAGTCCGAAGGGGCTCCGGGAAGCTGCGCTATCCGCCTGCGAAGAGACGGCCGGGTGATGTAAAAGAGTTCGGAGACCGGATCGACAAGGATGGGAGTCTTGTTCCTGAACGCACTCCATTTCTCGCCGCCGATCACCAGGTCGTACTGGAGATCCATTCGCTGCGCACGCCTCATGACGTTGTGAGACGCGTGGAGCGGAATGACGATGCCTGTAAGCTCCGGTACCTCGATGGGGCGGCTCAGAAGCAGCTCTAGGTCCTCTCCACCGTTCACCGCTGGCATGAAGCCCGGGACCTGGACTTGCTTCGTGCCGAGCGTGGCGATACCCGCCCGCGCTGTGTCTAACCTCGAGTTCTCAATGACGAGTCTTCGCATCATGGTTCTCGACCGCCGTAGTCTCGACGAATTCCCGGAGCTTCGAGATGAATTCCGGTAAATTCTCGAGCCTCACGATGATTCCTCCGACGACCTGTTCGCCGACGCTCGGAGAGCTTCGCATCTCCTGGACGTAGGCGAATCGGCCGCGCGGGTTCTCGATGAGATGCACCCTGAAGACTTGGTCGCCCATTCTGAAGATCGTCCGCGCGTAAGGATGGGAAAGCCGCGCGTTTGGGAAGTAGACCACCGTCCGAGGCCCGGCCTCGTGCGCGTAGATCTGGCGGGTCGCGACCAAGTAGTCGAGGTGACGCTTCGCGATGAGATGCGAGAGCCCTAGCTGGTTCGCGACCGCGTTCGCTGTCACGCCGTCCGGGTTGAGCTCGACGAATCGCTTTATCATGCCGCGGGCGACGCCCAGACGTGTTTCGGGCCCGAGTTTGCCGAGGTGTTGTAGTAGTGCCTGATCTTCCATGGATTTCCTCCTCTTCAGTGCTCATCGACATCGCGTCGGTCTATGCTAACCATAGAGCGCACTTAAAGATTTCGTCCCCCGTACCGAATCGAGCCACCCGCGATGACCGCCACCGCTATGTCGTCTTCGGCATTCCCAGGTCTGTGAAAGAAAGGTGGGCCGCCCGCGATTACCTTGGCAAGCCCGGACGGCCTTGTGGAGGGATGCTTGCTCTCATGAAAGGGGCGGATACGGTCAAGACCCTTTCGTATCTCCGCCGCCCGCAAGGGCGGGCACTTACAGGGCGGCGAGCAACCGACTTATGTGGCGACGGGCCCTCACGTGGCTCGACATAAGGATGGGAATCCGGTGTTGGGTGGTCGATGGACCGGCAAGGTCTGGCTCGATCTAACTGCGGGGCTCTACTTCCCCGACCCTTACTCCCCGCGGCTCCACATGTCGGTACTGAGTGGCATCCGGAAACTCGTGGAGGATTCGAAACTCACCGTTTGTCCGACTGACCTTCCGACCTCAGAAGTAACGAAAGCAAAGGTCGATGACACCGACATCAGGGGCCATCCGCTCGAAATGCGTTGGAATGATCGGGAACTGGAGACGGTCATTAACGGACACTACGTCCAGTACGTCCGTTTCAAACTGGAGGGGAGCGGGCGACCGGTCGACATCATGACGTTCCTGTACGATGACGCGAACGTGCTCTTCGACATCAACTTCGGATTGACGGGTGAGGAAGCGACCGGCGACGGCCCGCTCATCCCCGAGGATGTCGGCGAATCGCGGTTGCTCCATGTGATTGACCGTATCAGCCCTTTCTGGGCTGTGTTGGGTGTAGCAGCGTTTGCACCTGACCTCGAAGAGTTTCTCGCACACCAAGCCGGATTCGGGTACGGAAACGTCTACCTTGGGAATTCACTCACGAGACAAGTGGGCCTTGGTCGTCTGCACGATGCGCTGAAAGGGTTGGCGTCCGTTATCGATTTTCCGGGTGGAGGCATATACCTCTCCCTGACGCACCCGCGCTCGTGGCCCGATCCGCGGTACGAAGCGTTCGTGTCTCTGCTAAGGGAGAGGGTGAGGCTGCCATAGAGTCGGTTGCGACCCATTGGTTGACTCGCTGGCTGTCCCCTCATGCCGGGCCCAACCGCCCGGCCCTTTCCGCTCCGCCGGAACTCATGCTTTGGGTGCTTCCGGTCGAGGCGCGAAGACCATCACAAGATACGGGCCAATAGCCATGCCGCTGATCGCTCCAAGTCCCGCGACGGTTTGCATTGCAACGAGTTGGTATCCCTTGTCCCACTGCCTGTCGAGTTGCGCTTGAACGTCTTTCGCGAGTCCGTCTGCCGACTTCGCGGCGGTAGGGGCGAGGACCACCGTGCCGTAGGGGCTAGCCATTCTGTAGTTCCTCCGAACTCCACGAACTTGGTCTGACGTCTTAAGACCTCAGACATACCGGACGGATAGGTAAAGCAGACCACGATACCAATGCCAAAAAAACTAAGCCAAGCAAACCCAGTCGGCCGTTGTGGAGCGGAAAAAGGGTCCGAAGAAGGTCACCTTCGAAGTTCTCGGGCCGTATGAAATCCCAATGCCTGA
>Ga0209235_1000177_pt1 | contig 29910 bp, 18 predicted proteins | sample GraSoi013_1_20cm_4_FD_185817 | JGI IMG/M metagenome (GOLD analysis project Ga0209235, IMG submission 185817) | Grasslands soil microbial communities from the Angelo Coastal Reserve, California, USA - Sample 09_25_2013_1_20cm (SPAdes) (version 2) | ecosystem: Environmental > Terrestrial > Soil >... | reverse complement strand
TACCCCCGTGCTAGGAGCGCTTCGTCGATGCGGGTGGAGCCAAACTCCGCCAGCAGGCGCCGCAGGTCCCGCTGCGTGCGTCGGCGCTGCATGTACGGTCGCAACCTTTGGAGCCTGCGCATCCCCGGCGGCGGAACTTCCTCGGCATCCAATTCCCAGGGGTGTAAGTAGAACATGAAGCAGGACCGCACCTTCAGTCTCCGAGCCACTCCCCAGCGGAACATCCGATAGGGAATCAGGCGGAAATATGCCCCGCCGGCCCAGGGCACGCGCAGCGGTCCGATCGCGACGCGCGACATCGGCAGCTCGAGCAGGCCCGGCATGAGTTCCAGCACGGGCTGATCGGGATCTGCGACCCCCGGGATTTTCCCGTAGCGACGGTGTGCCGTGAATGGGAACAGACTCGAGTCGTACCAATAGCCTGCTTCGGCCAAGCACCGCAGCACGGTCTCGCTGATGGAGAAGTTGGGTGCCCGAATCCCCCAGACCGGGGCTCCCGTGAGCTGCTCCAGAGTGTCTCGCGCCCGCGCCAGGTCGTCCACGAGTTCCTCGGCAGACAGAGTGTACAGCAGGCGATGCATATCGGTGTGGCTCGCCACCTCATGTCCCTCGGCGACCATCCGACGGACCAGCGCCGGATAGCGGCGTGCAATCCAGCCCAACACGAACAAGGTGGACCTGGCCCCGGCCTCGGCCAGGATGTCCAGCAATTGGTGTGTGTTGCGCTCGACGCGAGCCTCGAGAGGGGTCCAATCCGTACTGGACGGCGGGTTCGCGGTCCCAAACCAGTGGTCAATGCCGTGGAACCAGTCCTCGACATCGAACGAGGCGAGAAACTGACGCGGGCTCATCGCGGGGACAGCACGTTCGCCCACGGCTTGCCGATCGTCTGCAGAATCACCAGGAAGTCGGTCCAGACTGTCGCGCTCTGTCCGTAGCGCAGGCTGGCCTGAATCTTTTCGGGAAGCAGCTGCTCGAGGTAGACTCGCTCCGGATCAGACGAGCCGAGCAAGGCGCTCTCGTCCCAGTTGGCGATCGCCACCGGATCGGTGATTCCGGGGACCAGCTTGAGGATCGAGCGCTGCTCCGGGGTGTAGCGGGCGACGTACCGTGGGACTTCCGGGCGAGGGCCGACGAGGCTCATGTCGCCGGTCACCACATTGAACAGCTGCGGCAGCTCGTCGAGCTTGAATCTCCGGAGCCAGCGGCCGACCTGGGTGAGCCGCGGGTCCTCGGCGACCGTCAGCAGCGTGCCCAGCGTCTCCGCGTTGGTCACCATAGTGCGGAACTTCCAGACGCGGAAGGGCTTGGCGTTGCAGCCGACCCGCTCCTGGCGATAAAAGACGGGCCCGCCGTCGTCTAGGCGAATCCACAGGGCAATGAGCAGGAATAGCGGCCACAGTACCAACAACCCCACCCCGGCCCAGAACAGATCGAAGAGTCGCTTGCCCCGCGGCATCGGCGGACGTTCGGCGATGGGTGGGGCGATGGTACTCACAGGTGAGAGGCCGCGGGGAGGGATAGGGAATGAGCCCCAACCGGTCTCGCGATCAAACTGGCGTAGATCGCGAGAGTCTTCTGGAGCATGCGTGTCAGTGTAAACCGGTCTTCGTACCGTCTGCGCCCTGCTTTGCCGAATTGGCTCCGTAGCTTCGGATCCCGGAGCAGGAGGGCCAGGCGCGCCTGCAGGGTCTGCACATCTCTCCGTGGCACGACGAACCCCGTCGTGCCATCGAGCACTGACTCGCTCACGCCGCCCACGTTCGATGCCACCACGGGGAGACCAGCCCGCATCGCCTCGAGGATGCTGCGTGGGAATCCCTCCCAGTTTGTGATGAGCAAGAACACTTGCTGGCGCGCGAACTGCTCGGCCACGTCATTCCGTGCTCCGAGGAAGCACACCCGTTCGAAGATCCCCAGCTGTTGGGCGAGGGCGGAGGCCTGTGAGCGCAGCGGGCCGTCACCGATCAAATCCAACTCCCACGCGTAGCCCCTCAGCCGAGCAAGCGCATGGAACAGGGTGGCATGGTCCTTCTGCTCCTCGAACCGCGCGACCATGACCAGACGCACCGGTGAGCGCTCGGGGTCCGCGCGCAGCCGCGGCGAGATATCGGGCATCCCGTTGTGCACGGTGATGAGCTTCTCGGCCGGCGCGACGTGATGGCGTAGGGCAAGCTGCCGGTCGTATTCGCAGACATTGATGACCCGGTCGGCGAACATCACGCCGACGCGCTCAGCCCACCGATAGAGAAGGGCCGCGGTGCGGGAGACACCCGTTGTGAACGACCAGCCATGAGTGGTCTGGATGGAGGGGATGCCCAACGACCGTGCGGCCATGGGGCAGAGCCACCCGGCCTTGGCGCTGTGGGTGGAGACGAGATCTGGCTGCAATCGCCGGAGCAGCGCCCGGAGTTCGATCAGCGCGGCGGCGTCCTGCCACGGGCGGATGGGGCGCACAAGGTGGGGGACCGTGTAGTGCGGAATGCCTAGTTGGCTCAAGTGGTCGGTGAACGCTCCCTCTTGGCCCGCCAACACGATCGCCTCGTCTCCTTGGGCGCGCAGGGCAAGGGCGAGGTCCCGGATGTGGACGTGCCCGCCACCGATGCAGTCGGAGCGTGTGATCACGTAGACGACCCTCACGCTCGAACGGGGCGGTTCGGGAGGCGCCTGCGGCCGCGGCGCAGCCAGGCGAGCGGTCATCGCCGGTACCTCCGAACCACGTCCAGCACGGCATCAATCACGTCGGCGACGTCCGCGTCGCTGAGCTGGAGATTCAACGGCAGGCTGACCATGCGGCGGTAGTTTGCGTAGGCGATCGGAAAACTCTCCGGTGTGAACGCGTATTTGTCCCGGTAGTAGGGGTGCAGGTGGATAGGAATGAAATGCACCGAGGTTCCAATGTTCCGGCTCGTGAGTTCTTCGATGAACCGATTGCGGTCGATCCGCAGCACCTCGAGCCGCAGCCGCAGGACGTAGAGGTGCCATGCGTGCTCCACCTCGCGCCGCTCCGCTGGCGTTTCCAGCGCCTCCTCGTGACTGAAGGCTCGGTTGTAGGCCGCCACCACCTCCCGCCGGCGCTGCTCGAAGCGCGCGAGCTTTCTCAGCTGCCACAGTCCGATGGCCGCCTGGATGTCGGTCATGTTGTACTTGAAGCCTGGCAGGAGAACCTCGTAGTACCATGTGCCTCCCTTTGCGTACCGGTTCCAGGCGTCCCGGCTCATGCCGTGCAGGCTCACCACCCGGGCACGCTCCAAAAACTCCGGGCTGGCGGTCAGCATCCCGCCTTCCCCCGTCGTGAGATTCTTGGTGGCATAGAAGCTGAACGCGACGGGATTGTCGCTCGAGCCGATCAGTCGCCCCTTGTATCGAGCCGGCAGCGCGTGCGCCGCGTCTTCGACGATGCTTAAGCCGTATCGCCGTGCCGTCTCACGGATCGGGTCGAGATCGACTGGGTGTCCGGCGAAGTGCACGGGGATAATGGCCTTGGTGTGCGGAGTGACCTTCGCCTCGATCAGGATCGGGTCGATGTTCAGGGTGTCGGGCTGTACGTCCACCAGTACGGGCCGTGCTCGCACGTGCTCGATCACGCCGACGGAAGAGGCGAACGTGAGCGGCGTGCTGATGACCTCGTCGCCGGGGCCGACGCCCAACGTCACCAACGCCGTGTGCAAGCCGGCCGTGCACGAATTCAAGGCCAGCGCGCTCGGCGCGCCGAGATAGGCGGCGAACTCTGACTCGAAGCGCTTCGTCTTGGGGCCGGTCGTGATCCATCCTGAGCGCAGGGCGTCCACCACCTCGTTGATTTCCTCCTCGCCGATGAGCGGCGGCGCGAAGGGCAGGAATTCCTGTCGTGCTGTGCGCGTCGCGCGTGGTTCGGTGCCTGCGGGGTGGAGCAGAGGCGAGAGCATGGGCGCGATCGCGTGTGAGGGAGCTGGCTTGGCGTACTCCGTGCCCACTCGCAAGCGGCGTGCGGAGACGCCGGCCTGTTGTAACGGGCTCTATAGCAACGGATTAGGGAAGAGGCCGGGGGCTCTGGGCGCGACGTTGGCGGAGATCAGCGTCGGTGGTTGTCGCTACTCTGCTACAGAAACCGGCGTGCCGATGAGCAGTTCGAGTGCGCAAGCCGCCAACCCGGCAGCACGCACTCGGGGGCGGGCTCGCAATCGCTTCCCCGATAAGCAATTGGATGCAGTGTGCAGCGCCACATTCCTCCCTGTGGCGGCACAAGACTTGACTGACACCGGCGCCTGAGGAACGCGCCGTCGGACATGGCTCGGAGGCTTCGATGCGGTCCAGAATAGCAGCCTTGGCATGCCTGACGCTCGCCACCTGCACGCAAGATCGCGCCCCCACGTCTCCTCGACGGCCAGCTCCAGCATTCGCTACGACGGGCACCGACGTCGTCCTCATGGGCGCCGGCGACATCGCCCATTGTGACAGCCATAGCTATGACACTGACTCCCTCATCGACACGATTCCCGGTACCGTGTTCGCTGCCGGTGACAATGCCTATGAGGATGGCTCCTCCACCGACTATGCGAATTGTTACGATCCGACCTGGGGCCGGGAGAGGGCCCGCACGTATCCAGCCCTCGGCAACCACGACTACAATCTCGGCAACGCCAACGGCTACTGGGGGTATTTCGGCACGACTGGGTTCGGGTATCCCGGCGGATACTACAGCTCCGACCTGGGGAGCTGGCACATCATCGTGCTGAACAGCGTCGGGACCCCGTACGTTTCGACCGACCCCGGCTCGGCGCAGGAGCAATGGCTGAAGGCCGACCTCGCCGCGCACCCGAACACCTGCACGCTCGCGATCTGGCATCACCCGCTCTACTTCTCCGTCCAAACGGCGAGCAACGACACCGGCGCGACCAACTGGGTGAAGCCGTTCTGGGTAGATCTCTACAACGCGGGCGCGGACGTCATGGTCAACGGCCACATGCATCAGTACGAGCGCTTTGCACCGCAAGATCCCAACGGCGTGACGGATTCGCAAACGGGCATCCGCGAGTTCATCGTCGGGACGGGCGGGGGATCGGTCGTGGGCAGCAGCTTCAAGCTCTTCCAACGCAACAGTGAGGTGTTGAACGGGACGACGTGGGGCGTATTGAAGTTCACGCTGCACGCCGCGAGCTACGACTGGAAGTTCATCCCGGTTCGGGGCCAGACCTTCACCGACTCCGGCACTGCCTCCTGTCACGGTGCGAAGCCGGCTGTGAGCGCCGGTGCGGACCAGCTGGTGCACCCCGGTGGGAGGCTCACCTTCAACGGCACGTTCACCGATGCTGACAACGACGGTCCGTGGACCTACACCATCGCGTGGGGGGATGGCTCGTCGAGCACCGGAAGCATCGCTACCCAGGACACGATCCGGGGCAGCCATGTATATCCGTCGCTCGGCCAGTATGCGGCGAGCCTGGCCGTGACCGACAACGGAGGGCTCACGGGCTCGGCGAACGCCGCCGTGACGGTGTCAAACGACGACGTCCTCGTAGGCGCGGGCGATGTCGCGCGCTGTGACACTCAGAACGATGATGTGACAGCTAGCCTATTGGACCACGTCGGGGGCACGGTTTTCACCGTTGGCGACAACGCCTACCCGAGCGGTGCGGTGACCGACTTCTCGAACTGTTATACGCCAACCTGGGGTCGTCACCTGGCGCGAACGCGGCCCACTCCTGGGGACAAGGACTATAAGACGTCGGGAGCCTCTGGGTACTTCGCGTATTTCGGCGCGGCTGCAGGCGACCCGGCGAAGGGCTACTACAGCTATGATCTGGGCAGCTGGCACATCATCGCGCTGAACAGCAGCATCTCCACGTCGACCGGCTCGGCGCAGGAGCAATGGCTTAAGGCGGATCTGGCCGCCACGACACAGCAGTGCGTGCTCGCCTACTTTCACTATCCCCTCTTCGCCTCGCAGACCGGCTCACAGGTGTGGGGCACCGTGCAGCCATTGTGGGTGGATCTGTACGCCGCCCGAGCCGACATCGTGCTCAGTGCGCACTTCCAGTTCTACGAGCGGTTCGCCCTGCAGACGCCAACCGGCGAGGCCGACCCGGCGGGCGGCATTCGCGAATTCGTCGTGGGTACCGGCGGGCAGACCTGGACCTCGTTTGGCGTCCCCCTCCCGACCAGCCAGGTGCGAAGCACGCAAAGCTGGGGCGTATTGAAGCTCACGCTCCATGCCACGAGCTACGACTGGCAGTTCATCCCGATCGCGGGCCAGACGTTGACTGATGCTGGTAGCACGGCCTGTCATACGAAAGGCTCCGTGGCGTCCGTGGCGATGAGCCTGCCGTCGGCGACGGTGTCCGTAGGCAGCACCGTACAGGTGACCGCGACGCCGCTCGATGCGAACGACAACCCGCTGAGTGATCGCGTCGTGACGTGGACGAGCAGCGCCCCAGCAGTCGCCACGGTTTCAGCGAATGGGCTCGTGAGCGGTGTGGCAGCGGGGTCGGCGACGATCACGGCGACGAGCGAGGGGAAGAGCGGCACGGCGGCGATCACGGTCACCTCGGTGCCTGTGGCGTCGGTGGTCGTGAGCCCCGCCTCGGCGAGCATGCAGGTGGGGCAGACGGTGCAGTTGACGGCGACGACGCTCGATGCCAATGGCAACGTGCTCACGGGGCGGGCCATCGCCTGGACGACGAACGCCGCGGCGGTGGCGACGGTGGACGCCACGGGGCTCGTGAGCGGTGTGGCGCCGGGGTCGGCGACGATCACGGCGACGAGCGAGGGGAAGAGCGGCACGGCGGCGATCACGGTCACCTCGGTGCCGGTGGCCTCGGTGGTCGTGAGCCCCGCCTCGGCGAGCATGCAGGTGGGGCAGACGGTGCAGCTGACGGCGACCACGCTGGACGCCAATGGCAACGTGCTCACGGGGCGGGCCATCGCCTGGACGACGAACGCCGCGGCGGTGGCGAGGGTGGACGCCACGGGGCTCGTGAGCGGTGTGGCGCCGGGGTCAGCGACGATCACGGCGACGAGCGAAACGAAGAGCGGCACCTCGGCGATCACGGTGACGTCGGTGCCGGTGGCGTCGGTAGTGGTGAGCCCGGCGTCGGCGAGTCTGGATCAGGGCACCACCCTGCAGCTGACGGCGACGCCACTCGACGCGAACGGCAACCCCTTCAGCGGCCGCACGGTGACATGGGTGAGCAGCGCGCCGAGCCTGGCTGGCGTCTCGGGGAGTGGGCTGGTCGTCACGGGCATCGGGTCTGGCCCGGCCACGATCACGGCGACGAGCGACGGGACGAGCGGGACCTCGGCGGTGACGGTCGTGGTGCCGGCGTCGCCGGTGCTGCTCACGGGCGCTGGGAACATCGCGCGCTGCGACAAGCAGAGCGACGAGGCCACCGCGAACGTGCTCAACAGCATCGGCGGGGCCGTCTTCACGGCCGCAGACAACGTGAACGCCAGCGCGACGGCGACCGACTTCACGAACTGCTACGGGCCGTCGTGGGGCCGGCTCAAGGTCCGCACGCGCCCCTCGGCCGGTGACAAGGAGTACAAGACAACCGGCGCCGCGGGTTACTTTGGGTACTTCGGCCTCGCAGCCGGGGACCCGGCCAGCGGCTACTACAGCTACGACCTGGCGGACTGGCACGTCGTCGTCCTAAACACCAGCATTGAGATGAACGCAGGCTCGCTACAGGAGCAGTGGCTCCGCGCCGACCTCGCGGCGAACCCGAAGCAGTGTACCGTGGCGATCTTCCACCTGCCGCGCTTCAGCTCGAGCGGGACGGCGGTGCGCGCGGCGGTGAAACCGTTGTGGGACGCGCTGTACACCTACGGGGCGGAGCTCGTCGTCAACGCGCATGCTGGGGTGTACGAGCGCTTTGCGCCCCAGACGCCGGCCGGCGTGGCCGATCCGACGACGGGCATCCGCCAGTTTACGGTCGGCACCGGCGGCCAGGCCTTGGACAAGTTCGGCACCCCGATTGCGAACAGCGAGGTGCGCAACAACACTACCTACGGCGTGCTGCAGCTCACGTTAGGAGCAGGCACATACGCCTGGAACTTCGTCCCGGCGGCTGGCGGGACGTTTACCGACTCCGGCAGCGGGAGCTGCCATTGAGCATGGACGCTCCTCCTCCCACCGGTCCGCGGCCGAGCCGCACCGAGCAGGCGTTCGGCGGCTGGCTCTGGCTCTCCTCCGGAGCGGTCGTCCAGGGCTTGGTCACCGTGGGATCGCTGGCGGTTCTGGCACGCCTGCTCTCGCCTGCGGACTTCGGGTCAGTGTCCGCGGGCATGTTGGTCGTCAATTTCGTCTCCATTATCTCGCAGGGGCTGGTGGGGCCCGCGCTGGTACAGCACCCGAAGCTCCGCGCCGAGCACATCCATACTGGTTTCGCCATCTCGCTCTTCGGAGGGGTCGCTTTCTTCGCGGCCCTCTGGGTGATTGCGCCGGTCGTCGCGCTGGCGCTCCGTGCGCCGGGGCTGGTTTCGGTCCTGCGCGCACTGGCCTGGATGCTCCCGATCCAAGGCGTGGGCGCGATTGCGGACGCGCTGCTGCGCCGCGACCTACAGTACGGCGCAGTCGCCAGGATCCGCATGGTGTCGTACGCGCTTGGGTACGGGGCGGTCGGCATTACGGTGGCCGCTCTAGGTGGCGGGCTCTGGGCCCTCGTGGGGGCGAACCTGTCGCAGGCGGCGCTTAACACCGCCTTGCTGTTGCAACGGAATCCGCACAGCATGCTGGTGCGGGTCTCCCGCCCCGAGCTCGACGAACTCGTGTCGTTCTCCGGCGGCTTCTGCCTGGGCAAGATCGGTAACTATGCAGCGACCGAGGGAGACTACCTCGTCACGGTCAAATGGCTGGGTTTGAGCGCCTTAGGCCTCTACGAGCGCGCCTACCAGCTCATGGCGATGCCGGCGATCCTGGTGGGGCAAGTGCTCGACGACGTGCTCTTCCCGGCGATGGCGCAGATGCAGACGGAGCGCAAGCGCGTAGGCACGGCGTATCGCCGCTGCGTGGCGGCGGTGGCGTTGTTCGCCCTGCCGCTGAGTGCCTTGGTGCTCATCCTTGCGCCGGACATCGTGTACGTGTTGTTGGGCCCGAAGTGGGGCGACGTCGTTCTCCCGTTCCGCATTCTGGCGGTGGGGACCCTATTCCGCACGAGTTACAAGATCAGCGACTCGCTCACGCGCGCCCTGGGGGCGGTGTACCGGAGGGCGTGGCGACAGTGGGCCTACGCGGCTTTGGTCATCGGGGGCGGCGTCATCGGCCAGCGGTGGGGGCTGCCGGGCGTCGCGGTCGCGGTGCTATTCGCCCTCACGGTCAACTTTCTCCTCACCGCGCATCTGAGTACTCGTCTGGTGTCATTGAGTTGGGCCGACTATTTCCGGGCTCACACGCCGGGCTTGCGGGCCGCGGCTGTGGTGGCCGTCCCTGCAGTGGTAATCGCGGCCGTGGCTCGGACTGTGTTCCAGCTTCCCTCCGCGGCGGTCCTGGCGATGACCCTGCTCGGCACCGGTCTCGCCGTGGCTCCGCTGCTCATGACCGGGCCGGCTTGGCTCCTTGGACACGATGGTCAGTGGCTCCTCCAGCAGGCAGCGAGCTTTGTGCGGCGCCGGGTGCGTGGCGCTACCCCTCAGGTACGCGGAGCGACCTGAATGGAGCGTACGGCTCCCCGGCTGACGACCAGCGGTTCTTTCTCCGCGACGGGGCTGGGGCCGAGCAGCACAGGAGGGGGGGGGAGGACCGCCCTGCTCCTGCTCCTGGCGCTGCTCTATCCGTGGCACCTGGCGATCTGGGTGAAAAGCTACACCGGGAAGAACCCTCCCATTCCTCACGGAGGCCTGAACCTCAGCCTCGGCGACGGCATCGTCGCTGTGATCGGCGTGATCATGCTGTTCCAGTTGGCGGCCGGGAGGGTACGGCTGCCTCGCTATGCGCTGCAGACGGTCGTGTGGTTTGCGGTCGCCGTTGGATCGGTCACGGTGAATGCGTTGTCGCCGTCGTTCTTCTTTTCGCTGCATGACTCCGAGGTAGGGCTCGGCAAAATCCTCGGGGCCGCAGCGTGGATGATCGCGGTGTTCTGGCTGCTGGGCGACTCGTTTCCGCGCCGGTTCCTGCAACTGGCAGGCACGTCGGTCATAGCCGCGACCGGCTTTGCGATCTGGTCCATCATCGAGAATGTCTTCCTGGGTGTCGAGCGACCCTTCGGGCCGTTTCAGAACGCCAACATCTACGGCAATTACCTGATGCTCAACGCGTTCCTGGCGATGGGTGTCGATCGCCTCCTGGGCGAGGCGCCCCAAGGCGCCGCGGTGCGGCCGGGAGTGCGCGCCGTTCTTCGTCCACTGCTCCGCTTCGGTGCGGTCACCATCCTGACCCTGGGACTGCTGGCCACGGGATCGCGGGGCGCGATGCTGGGCTTCGTGATTGGCCTGCTTCCGGCCGTCCCGTGGCACGCGCTCAAGCGGATCAGCGTGCGCGGAGTGAGTGCTATGGTGGTCGGCCTGCTCGTGCTCGGGCTGGCGCTCGGTTGGTACTTCGGGCAGGAACCCTACGTGCTGACCCGGCTGTCGCAAACGGCTGAAGGGCGGGGGCCGAACGTGGAAGAGCGCTTCGCCCTGTGGCAAGGCGCGCTGCAGGCGTTCTCGGCGCACCCAGTCTTGGGGATTGGGTATGCCCAGTTCCCGAACTACGCCGAGCACCAGCCGGACCTGCGAGCAACGCTGACGCACCAGACCTACTTGGCGACTGCGGCGGAACTGGGAGTCCTGGGCTTGGTCGCTCTATTGTGGCTCCTGTTGGCGGTCATTCTTGACAGCTGGCGCGTCAAAGGCAGGGCTTTTGTCGGCGTGTCCCACGCGTGTTGCGGCTTCGTGGTCGCCGCGTGCACACAAGGCTTGTTCAACAACGTGCAGCAGGAGCGGTCCCTCTGGATCACATTCGGGATCGTCGCCGCCTTGATGACCTACCTTCGGACCATCCGGGTGGGCCCTCCGAGTGCACCTGTGGTGACGGAACGCGCCTAACCCCACACGGTCGTGGCAACGTTCATCGACCGCCCAGCGTTATCAGCTGACAGCAGCCGACCCAACAAATCCGTGACTATGGCTGCGCTTGCGCGCAGTGATTGGCCGCCGTCATTGTTCACCCGCAGCAAGATGATCCGGCGCTCCTCAGCCAGTTGAGCGGCAGCTGCCTCCGTGCGTCGAAGCGCCATGGAAGCTCTGGCGAAGGCACTCGCCGACCTTCCGGTGGCGACATCTCGCTGCACGCGACTGGTGCGCCCAGGGCGGAGTTCCAGCCGGGTGCCGACAGTCGGGACACTCGCCTCGACGAGGACGACGACGGCCCGGCGGGGCAACCACCTCCTCAGCTGGTCCAGCACCTGAGGCGAGGTGATATCCGTCTGAGTCGCTTCGTAGGCTATAGACCACAGCGCCTGACACATTCCGTGGTCGAACAGGTGCACGCCGGGTTGCCGGTCTTTCCGCGCTGCCACCTCCAGCAGATAAAGCCAGCCGACGATTTCAGCAAAGCTGCGGAGGAGGGTTGGCTGACCGGACTTGAGAATCAGCCGGACCCAGAACCCGCCCTCCCACGGTCGCCGCAGCGCACCACGAACCGCGTACCAGAACTTCAGTATCCGTCGCCGCGGAGAGCTGACGACGTGATCCAACTCATAGGTGGGCTCGGTGACGGGGACGTTCTGACTTCGCATTAGGCCTGCGACGGCGCGCGACACCACCGACTTACCGGCTCCCGGGAGCCCGACGAACTCGGCGTAGACTCCGGCTCCCGCGGCGCTCACTAGATATGCTCCCACACGATCTTGTATACGTGGCTGCGGACGGCGGGGAGCGGGCGATTCGCGTCGACGTCCGCCACCGCCGTCGGGAACGGATAGGTCAACTTCCTGACCGCTTCGATCCGACGCTTCACCTCCCTCACGCCGGTGTCGGGCTGGCGCCGAATGGCGGTTTCCGGGGAGACAGTCAGCTTGATCACGAGGTCGGGCGGGTACTGTTCCGCCCAGTGGTACGGGGCGGCCTCGCGGCTCGCGATCCACCGGAGCAATCGGCTGCGATGGTTGGCGAGATGTCCCAGGAGTGGGCCATCATTGAAGCCGAGGACCTGTGCCTGGGGATACCGATCGGTCAGCACGATGACCCCGGAGTCGCGGGCCTTCCACGCGCGCCTGAGCTTGTGCCGCTTCTCGCGCGCCAGTACGAGCGCCCACACGATCAACGCTAGCGACCAGACGGGGCCGCGCCGCGCAGCCTGACCGCCCGCTCGGCGGTCGAGGCTCGCGGGCAGGCCGCGCCCCCTGGGGAGCAGACCGAGGCGCGCCGCTGCGGCCCGGAGCGCATTCAGCGGCCATCTGAGGAATGAGCTGGGCCCCGTACCGCTTCCGAAATACACGAGCAGGACGTCCAGCTTTTTCGCCAAGAGGGTCGCAGTGTCGCGCGCCAGCGTTGACTTGCCGGCGCCGTCCGGGCCGATAACCGCGATCACCACCCCGCCAGTAGGCACGCTTCTCCGCAAGGGGTGGCGCGTAGACAAGTAGCGCTGGTGGATGGCGCCGACGAGCGACGCTACCTCCCTGCGCCAACTGAGCAGTCTCCTCTCGAGGAGGCCGTATCGTCTGAATAGGCGGAGTCGCCGTCCGGCCGCTCGCCTGAAGCGGAGCAGCTTTCGCAGGGTGAGTGGCTCGCGCAGCAGCTCCGCGAACGCCAGCGAGGCGTGCTCGCCGAGCAGTTCCTTGCAGCGACCAACGCACGTGACCGGATCGATCCGAGCCCGAATCCAGCGGTACTCGGCCACAAGATCTTTAAGCCAGTTCCGTCCCAGCAGGTGGCCGACGATGTTCCGGTAGCGCAGCTTGGTGGCATACCGGACGAGCAACACCAGCATCTCGAGGTTGGACTCGGCCACGTAGATGTTCGTGGTCGCGTCGAGCCGTCGAGTATCCAGCAGCAGCTTCTCCCACGGCAGCCGATAGCTCTTCAGGTTCGGTTCGCCGAGAATCAGACGATAGTGCACGTGGCAATGGACCAGGCGCCCGGCCTCGGGATCCAGGCCCACATAGTCTTCCACGGCCGAATAGCCTGTCGCCTCGGTTGCCATGAATCGCTTGAAGCCGCACCGCGCCAGGACCTCCTGCGCGTAGCGAGACTGTCTCCGATCGATCAGCAGATCGAGATCCGATTCGCCGGACAGCGACCGTTCGATGGCCCAAACGCTCTTCCAGTGGCAGTATCGCACATGCTCCTTTTCGAGCGCGGCAAGGACCCGGACGGCCACGGCCAGGGCCTTCCCGGGTCGCACGGCGCTGGCGCGCGCCACCGACCCCAGTGCCACGTCCGTCATGGTCGAGAGGGCTGCCTGCGAGGAGGAGATCGGCCGCATCGGTCAGCTGCTGCCCGGCTCGCTCAAGACTCCAGCCTGTCTGCTCATGGGCTGGCCCGACCGGGTGCGTCCACGGTGAGCGGAACCCTGTAGGTCGGGAACTGCGGCCTCTCGGCGCGGCGGTCGCGGCCACGCTGCTGCTCCGCGGTGGCATGTTCCTCCGCCCTGGGCGTTTCAGACCCGCAGAACTCGGGGACCGCGGCGCGGAGCAGTGCGCGCAGTTCGGCATCCGGACGGCTGCCTTGCGCGGCCGCGATGACCGTCTCGAGCTCAGCCAGCACCGTCTCGGCCGGCTGGTGGTTCGTGGCGCGCAGGATCTTCGGATGCTCGGTCGGGATGACGTCTTCACCCTGCAGGAACATCTCCTCGTTGAGCCGCTCGCCGGGGCGGATACCGGTGAAGCGCAGCTGGATGTCCTTGCCGACCTCCAGGCCGGAGAGTCGCACAAGGTCGGCGGCCAGGTCGACGATCCGGATCGGCTTGCCCATGTCCAGCACGAAGACCTCCCCGCCGCGTCCCAGGGCCCCTGCCTGCAGTACCAGCTGCGTCGCTTCCGGGATCGTCATGAAGAACCGCCGCATCTCCGGATGCGTGAGGGTCACCGGGCCGCCCGCCCGGATCTGTCGGAGGAAGATCGGCACGACGCTCCCCCGGCTCCCGAGGACGTTCCCGAAGCGGACCGACACGAATGGACGGCGGTGCATCGTGGCCGCGCACTGCACCAGCATCTCGGCGGCACGCTTGGTGGCGCCCATCACGCTGACCGGCCGGACCGCTTTGTCGGTAGAGATCAGCACGAGCCGCGCGCTGTGGCAGGCCAGGGCGCAGTCCACGACGTTCCGGGTCCCCAGGACGTTGTTGGTGATCGCGTCCGCCACGTTCGCTTCCATGAGCGGCACGTGCTTGTGCGCCGCCGCGTGAAAGACGACGTGGGGTTGGACGTGGACGAACACTGAGTGCAAGCGCGGGCCGTCGCGCACGTCGGCGATGACGGGCACAAGCCGCAGCGTCGGATGGGCCTCCGCGAGCTCATTGAGAATATCGAAGATCTCGTTCTCGCTGTTGCCGAGCAGCCCGAGCTGCGCGGGCTCCAGCCGGGCCAGCTGTCGCGCCAGCTCGCTGCCGATGGACCCACCCGCGCCCGTGACGAGCACGCTGTGTCCGGTCACGATGGCCCGAACCGCGTGGAGATCGGTGTTCACCGGCTCGCGGCGGAGCAGGTCCTCGATCTCCACGTTGCGGAGATTGGAGATCCCGACCTTGCCCGAGAGGATCTCGAACAGGCCGGGAACCGTGCGCGCCGGGACTTGCGCGTCCATCGCGGCCCGCACCACGCTCCGGACGACCGTCCCCGGGGCGGTGGGCATGGCGATCACGATCTCGGCGATGCCGTGGCGCGCGACAATCGGCCGGATCTCCGAGAGCGACCCCAACACGGGGAGATCGTTGAGCCGCTGGTGACGCTTCGCCGCGTCGTCGTCCACGAAGCCGACGGGCGTCAGGCCGAGTTGGGGATTCCTGCGGAGCTCTCGGAGGATCATCTCACCAGCAGCTCCAGCTCCGACGATGAGCGCCCGCTTGCCGTTGCTCGCGTGCCCTGGTTGCTGCCAGCCCGCCAGCACCCGGATGAGCAGGCGGGGGCAGGCGAGTGCCGTCGTGGTGAAGAACGAGTCCAGGAAGAGCGTCGAGAGCGGAGTACGCACTGCCGTCCACCCGCTTCCCGGCAGGACTACTGCGCCGAGCACGGCGCACAGCGCGGCACTCGCGGCCGCGGCCTCGACGATCTTGCCCAGATCCGGGATGCTGGCATGACGCCAGAGGCGGCGGTACAGGCCGAAGGCGACGAAGATCCCGATCTTGAGCGGGAGCGACGCTGCACCGTACCAGAAGGCGGTGCGGGCATCGTCGGGGCGCCAGGTGAACCCTTCGAACCGGAGCGCGTAGGCGAGAAACGGCGCAGCCCCGATCAGGATCACGTCGGACAGAAGCAGATAGCGGCTGCGCACGGTCCTCAGCATGGCCCCGGCGCCACCGCGTGTTCGAGCCGAGCTGTCGTCACGTCTGACCCCTCCCCCCACGCCGTGGTTTTCGGCCGCTGTCCGGCCGCGGCCGCCGCACGCCACCACTCCGGGAGCTAGTGGTATGGCAAGGGGCGTGCGCACGATGGGGAGGGATAGGACGCTACCAATGTCTTCTACACCAACGTCTTGACGCGGACTACTCGGCGGCGCTCGACGCGTTTGTAACAATGCGTCGGCTGCGGATTGTAAGCGATGTGCGACAGCGGTGCGGCGTTAGGGACGGCGCCGCAGCCGACTCACCGACTGTCGCAATGTGGGGGTCGTTCGGCCGGTGGCGCCAGCGACTTTCGCTGCAGGCCGTAGCGCTCCAACAGCCGGTACAGGGTGGTGCGGTCGACGCTGGCGAGCCGCGCTGCTTTCGACAGGTTGCCGCCGGCCATGACCACGAGCCGCGCGAGGAAGCGGCGGTCGAAGGCGGCCAGGAGGTGCTCCCGCGCGGCGTAGTAGTCATCCTCCTCGGCGATGGCCGTGCCCGGGGCGACCTCCGGGGGTTCGCTGGGGTCGCTGATGAACGGAATATTCTCCGGCTGCACGCTGGCGCCCGGCTGGAGGAGGACCACGGCGTGCTCGATGACGTTCTGGAGCTCGCGCACGTTGCCCGGCCACGCGTGCGCCCGCAGCGCGAACAACGCCGCCTTCGTGAATTTCGGCGGCGGCAGTTTGGGATCCCGGTGGCGGGTCCAGTAATAGGCCAGGAAATGGTTCGCCAGCAGCGGGATATCCTCCGGCCGTTCGCGCAGCGCGGGCACGTGGATCGGCACTACGCGCAGGCGGTAATACAGGTCCTGGCGAAGGGCCCCTCTCCTGACGGCCTCTTCGGGATCGCAGTTCGTCGCCGCGATGAAGCGAACGTTCACCACGGCGTCGGTGGTCTCGCTGCCCACGCGCCGGACGACGCCGTCCTGGATCACCCGTAGCAACTTCGCCTGGATCGGCTTGGACATCTCGATCAGCTCGTCCAGGAACAAGGTGCCGCCGTTGGCGGTCTCCAGCAGGCCGGGCTTGTTGCGCACGGCGCCGGTGAATGCGCCCTTGCAGTGGCCGAACATCTCGGACTCGAGCAGCGTCTCGGGCAGCGCCGCGCAGTTCAGCGCGACGAGCGGCCGGCTCGCCCGCCGGCTGTGCTGGTGGATGAACTGGGCGAACAGCTCCTTGCCCACGCCGCTCTCGCCGGCGATGAAAACCGATGCGTCCGTCGCCGCGACCCTGCGGGCGAGCGCGACGGCCTCGCGGAAGGGGGGCGCCGTGCCCAGGACTGTCAGCCTGTCACTGTTGCCATTTTCGCGGTCGAGCCGCGCCCGCATGGCGTGCGATTCGCGGGCGACGACGACCGAGTGGGCGGCCCGGCCGACCAGGATCTGCAGGTGCGTTCCCGAAAAGGGCTTCGGGAGGTAGTCCCAGGCGCCGGCGTGGAGCGCCTCGAGGCTCGATTCGATGCTCGGCCTGCCGGTCATCGCGATGACGATGGTCTGCGGCCGGGCGGCGAGAGTAGCGCCCAGCAGCTCCATCCCCGACACCTCCCGCATGTACCAGTCCACGAGCACGATGTCGAACGCACGCCGCTTGACCAGCTCGCGAGCCTCGTCGCCGTGGCCGACCGCCGTCACCCTGTAGCCCTCGACCCCCAGCACGCTAACGCAACTGTCGCGCAGGGTGCGCTCGTCGTCCACGACGAGGATCGTGATGCTCGGTTTCGCCGCGGACTCGATCGGCAGGAGATCTGCGACATCGCGTGCCGGGGCTGGAGCGGTGGGGTGCGGCTCCAGAAGGGATCGGTCAGACGAGCTAGCCAGCCACATCTCATCGTCTCCGTTGCGCTGCAGGGCCCGGTGGAGAAGGAAGACGCGTAAATACCGCCCGCGCTGTGAACGTTGTCAAGACCGACCAAGGCGCGAGTCATCACCAGGCAACGCATCCACGTGGTGAATCTTGGCCGAGTTGGTGTGTAGCTGATCTGCTACAAACGCCGGACGCGGCGCCGAGGGCCGCGCAACATGGCGACGTATGTCTATGTGCGCAGGGGTGATCGCTACGCGCGCGCGACGACGGATCCATGGTACCGGCCTTGCAGCGCAGTTTTGCTCTGCAGTACATGGTACAGTTTCGGGAAGCTCACGGGCAGCGCGTAGGAGCAATGCAGCACAGATTTGGGGACAGCACGCGCGCGCCTGCCGGCGCCCGCCACGCAGAGGGATTCCCGCTACGATGTTCAACGACCTTCCCGAGCTGCCACCGAGCTCGCCCGAGACGCCGGGCCGCGCCACGGTGCCGGCGCCCGCGCGGCGGCGCTCGCCGCCGATGGTCGAAGCGGCGCCGGACGTTGACTGGGGACGCTACCGGACGGCGATCTGGCGCTTTCGGTGGTGGGTCCTGCTGATCACGCTGCTCGGAACTGCGGCGGGCGTTGGCGCCTCGCGGATCGTCAGGCCCGTGTACGTGGCCCGCGCGACGATCTGGATCGAAGGCGCGAACGAGAAGCAGCCGGGGCCGGGCCCCGCGGGGTCCGGCGACCTGCTCGGCGCCACCGGGTGGGTCGATCTGGTGAGGTCGTACGTCGTGGTCGCCGCAGTCGTCAACGACCGACAGCTGTATCTGACCCCGGCTTCGCCGAGTGACTCCGCCGTCTTCGCCGGGTTCAGCGTCGCACCGCGCTTCCGTCCCGGGAGCTACCGGCTCGAGGTAGACCAAGCGGGTCGCGGCTTCACGCTCGCGACCCACGACGCGGTCGTGCTGCAGCGTGGCGCCGCGGGGGATTCGGTGGGCGGGGCTCTCGGCTTTGTGTGGCTGCCACCGGCGGCGGAGCTGTCGCCGCTGCGGCGCCTCGAGTTCGTCGTCGAGTCACCCCACGAAGCGGCATCGCGCCTGGCGGAGCGACTCCGCGTCAAGACCGATCTTGAGGGCAATTTCCTCCGGGTCGAGCTGCGCGGGCAGGATCCGCGCAAGATCACGGTTATCGTGAATGCCGTGGCCCAGCGGTTCGTCGCGGTCGCCGCGGATCTCAAGCGCCAGCAGCTTACCGAGCTGGTACGAATCCTGGGCGAGCAACTCAACCATTCGCAGGTCAACCTGAGCGCGGCGGAATCCGCGTTGCGGGATTTGCTGAGTAAGACGGTGAGCTTTGTGGCCGACGGGGCGACGCCAGTGGCGCCCGGCCTGCAGTTCACGCACGACCCCGGGTTCGCGAGCTACTTCGAGACCAAGGTCAACCTCGAGCAGGTGCGTCGCGACCGAGCGGCTATCGAGCGCCTGCTCGCGCAGGTGCGCGACTCGGGCCTCCCGGTGGACGCGCTGGCGGCGATCGGGGCCGTTGACCGTTCCACCGAGCTGGTCGCCGCACTGAGGGAGCTCACGGCCAAGCGCGCGGAATTGCGCGCGCTGCAGCAACGCTACACCGAGGAGCACGGCACGGTCCGGCGCCTGGCGGGCGAGGTGCAGGCGCTTGAGGGGCGCACGATCCCGGCGCTCGCGCGGGTGCTCGTGAGCGAGCTCGCCGCGCGAGACGCCGAGCTGACGCAGCGAGTGCGTGCGGCGTCGGCCGAGCTGCGCCAGATTCCGTCGCTCGCGATCGAGGATGCGCGGCTGCGGCGGGAGGTGGCGAACGCCGAGCGGCTGTTCACGAGCATCCAGCAACGCTATGACGAAGCGCGGCTGGCGGAGGTGAGCACCATTCCCGAGGTCAGTGTGCTCGATGCCGCAGTCGAGCCCGAGGAGCCCCTGCTCGACCCGACGCCGTTCCTAGTGCTGGTCTCATTCCTGGGGAGCCTGGGGCTCGCCGCGCTGGGGGCCGTGGTGCTCGAGCGCGCGGACCGCAAGGTCCGGTATCCGGACCAGGTGACGCGGACCATGGGGCTCCCGATCTTGGGCGCCGTACCGCACGTCAGTTGGCACGACGGGGCGAACGGCGACGGGGTCTCCCGGGTCATCGAAGCGCTGCGTGGCATCCGCCTCAACGTGCTGCACGCCTACGGCACGGCCGGTCCGCTCCTCGTGACGGTGACGAGCCCCGGGAGGAGCGATGGGAAGTCGTTCCTCACCTCCAACCTCGCGGTCGCGTTCGTGGATGCTGGCTACAGCACCCTGTTGATCGACGGCGATATTCGACGCGGGGGACTGCACCGGGTGCTGGACGCGGCCCGCACGCCGGGGCTCACCGACCTGCTCGCCGGCACGGCCGCCGTCCAGCAGGTGATCCAGCAGGCAAAGAGCTATCCCTCGCTGGCCTTCATCGCATGCGGCTCGCGCACCCGCTCCGGACCGGAGCTGTTGAGCTCGACGGCGATGGCAGGGTTCGTCACGAGCCTGCGTTCGCGCTACGCCGTGATTCTCATCGACAGCCCGCCGCTGGCGGCCGGGGTCGACGCCTGTGCGCTGGGGACGATGACCGGGAGCCTCGTGCTCGTGCTGCGCACCGGCGTGTCCGACCGCGAACTGGTGGAGGCGAAGCTCGATGTGCTGGAGCGGCTGCCGATCCGCATCCTGGGCGCGGTGCTGAACGACGTGCGCCCCGGCGGCGCCTACCGCTCCTACGCCTATTCTCTCTCGGGCTACGACCTGCACGACGAAGAGGAGCCTCCCAAGCGCATCCTCCGCAGCGTCGAGTGACCCTGGGCCGCAGCACCCACCTTCACGGCAGATCGCCCGGCGGCGCGCGTAGCGCGCTGGTCGCGCGGGCCAGCAACTCATCGGGATCGAGCGGCGCGTCACGCACATCGCCCACTGCGTAGTACCCCGCCCGCAGCTTGAGCGGCGGGGCGCCGCCGGCGCTTCGGGCCACATCGGCCTCGACTGCTCGCGCCAGCCGTTCACCGAGCCGACGGGCTCCGCTCGCATCCGTGTCCGGGGCGAGCACGGCAAACTCGATCCGTCCGAGCCGGCCGATCGCATCCGATCCGCGGCCGGCGCTGCGGAGTGCCACGGTGAGCTGGCTGATCACGGCCTCGAATGCGGGCTCCCGCGCGGCGTGACCGGCGATCCTGTCCGCGGATGAGAGGGCAGGCGCGAGCACGACACAGGCCAGGGCGGCATTATGGCGGGCGGCTTGCCCGGCCAGCTCCCGGGCGCGGCGCGTCAGGCCACGCGCGTTGTAGAGCCCCGTCTCCGCATCCACCAGACTGTCCTCGCGCGCGCGGTCGGCGTCCAACTTCGCGCGCAGGTGTGTCTCGAGACGCAACAGGACCTCCTCGGCGTCCACGGGCGGTGCCCACAGGTCGCACGCGCCAGCGCGGAGCGCGTCGAACAACTGGCGGCGCGGGATCGGTTCCGTGGTGGTCAGGAAGATCGGGGTACTGACGCTGACGTGCCGGCTGGCGCGCAGGGCGCGGCACACCGCTAGTCCTCCTCCCTCCGGCAGGGCCACGTCGAGCACGATCACGTCGGGCTGCATGGCCCGCGCCCGCTCCAGCGCGTGCTCCCCGGTGTGCGCCCGGATGACGGCGTACCCTGCGGGTCCCAGGATGCTCTCCAGTGATCGCGCAGACCACTCGTGGGCGTTGGCGAGGAGAACTAGTGGCGTGCGGGTGGGAGACACGCGCCCACGCGAGACGATCGTTGGGAGGTTGGGTAGCGCTCGACGACGACGCGGTCGGTCATGCTGTCGGCACCTCGTGGCCGCCGGCCACGGGAGGGGTGTGCACGTCGTCGCAGGGGGCTCGGGCCTCCCGAACTGCGTGCAGGAGTCGTGCGCCCCCCGCGCGATTCGGCAACCCATTCCCCGCCAGTCGGTTGCTGCGCTGGCCGGAGGGCGACGGACGCTCGAAACGCAGCCTCGCAACCACACAAGCTGTAGCTGTTGTACCGCGATTGGCCGCGCGCCCGGTCTTATCCGGGGTAGCTAGGCGCCCGGCGGGGATCGCGTAAGCGGTTCGCCGGCAAGCGGCTACCGGCCCGGCCCGACGCTGCAACGCGCTGGCCTCAAACTTGAGAATGTTTCGGGGCATGCTGTGCGGGTTGGTTCGGCCGAGCGTGTCCCCACCGAGGACGAAGGACGACTGAGGATGTGCGGCATCGTGGGCTACATCGGCGCGCGTGATGCGCCCTCGATTCTGCTCGAGGGCCTCCGGCGGCTCGAGTACCGCGGGTACGACTCGGCGGGCCTGGCGGTCCAAAACGGCCGCGGTGTGGTAGTGCGCAAGGTCGCGGGACGCGTGGAGCGGCTGCGGGACGCGCTCGCGCAGCAGCCCGTGCAGGGAACGAGCGGCATCGCGCACACGCGCTGGGCGACGCACGGCGCGCCTACCGAGCGGAACGCACACCCGCACACCGACTGCACCGGCGCCATCGCCCTGGTGCACAACGGTATCGTCGAGAATGCGGACGCCTTGCGGGCCGCGCTCGAGCGTAGCGGTCACCGCTTCGTGACCGACACCGACACGGAGGCCCTGGCGCATCTCATCGAGGAGGCCAAGGGCACGACACTGGAGGCGCGCGTCGCCGCCGCGCTGGAGCACGTGGACGGGACCTACGGGTTGGCCGTCCTGTCGGTGGACGATCCGGGGAAGCTGGTTGTCGCCCGTCGGGGGTCGCCGGTGCTGCTCGGCATCGGCGAGAACGAGCTGTTCGTCGCCTCCGACGCATCTGCGATTCTCGAGCACACTCGCTCCGTGGTCTATCTGGACGACGGCGACATCGCCGTGCTCACGCCGACAGCGTACCACGTCGTCGATAGCCAGTCCCACGTCCAACTGCGCGCGGTGGACGACATCGAGTGGGATCTGGGAGCGATCGAGCTGGGCGGCTACCCGCATTTCATGCTCAAGGAGATCTGCGAGCAGCCCGAGACTGTGCGGAGCACCCTGCGCGGGCGGCTGGTGTTCGACGCCGGCACCGCGCGGCTGGACGGGCTCAACCTCACCGCGGAGGACTGCGCGCAGATCCGCCGCATTGTGATCGTCGCCTGCGGAACCTCGTGGCACGCGGGACTGGTCGGCCGCTATGCCATCGAGGAGCTCGCCCGGATCCCCGTGGATGTAGAGTATGCCTCGGAGTATCGCTACCGGCCGCAGCTCCACCTCCCCGGCACGTTGACGATCGCGATCTCCCAGTCCGGCGAGACGGCCGACACGCTCGAAGCGATGCGGGCAGCCCGGGCCTCCGGGTCCCGCGTGCTGGGCATCGTCAACGTGGTGGGCAGTACGATCGCGCGCGAAGCAGACGGTGGGATCTACCTCCACGCGGGTCCGGAGATCGGGGTCGCGTCGACCAAGGCGTTCACGTCGCAGATCGTCGCGCTGCTGCTCTGCGCCATGCACCTGGGCCGTCAGCGCGGGCTGCCGCTTGAGGCGGGGCGGGACTTGGTGTGCGAGCTGGCGCGGCTACCGCGGGTTGTCGAGCGCGCGCTGGCGCTCGAGCCGCAGGTGAAGGCCCTGGCGCAGCGCTACGCCGCCGAGCGGAACTTTCTCTACCTGGGCCGCGCACTGAACTTCCCGGTCGCCCTGGAGGGCGCCCTCAAGCTGAAGGAGATCAGCTACATCCATGCCGAGGGGTACCCGGCCGCCGAAATGAAGCACGGGCCGATCGCGCTGATCGACGCGAACATGCCGGTCGTGTTCGTGGCGCCGAAAGACGAGGTATTCCAGAAGGTGTTGTGCAACATGCAGGAGGTGAAAGCGCGGGGCGGGCGCATCATCGCCGTAGTGAGCGAAGGGAACGGCGATCTCAGCGCCCTGGTCGACCACGAGATCCGCATCCCCGCGACCGCCCCGCTCCTGTCCCCTGTGGTGACGACGATTCCGCTCCAGCTCCTCGCATACCACATCGCCGTGCTGCGGGGGTGCGACGTCGACCGCCCCCGCAACCTGGCGAAGAGCGTGACCGTGGAGTAGCGTGAGCGCATGAGGATCGTCCTGCGCGCCGCGCTGGCGGTGGGTAGTTGCTGCCTCGGGATCGGGGGGCGCGGGAGCGCGCAACAGGTCACCCCCGACGACGGGCACCGCCTGCTGGCGACCCGCCCCGCGCTGGCAGCGATGCTGCAGCGTCTCCAGCAGAAGGGGCCGCCCGGCGAAGCGACGCTGGTCCGCGCGCGCCTCACGGAGGGCGACTTCCAGCCGGGCGACCGGATCCTGCTATTGGTCGAGGGCGAGAAGGAGCTGTCCGACACTTTCACGGTCGGCCCCCAGCGCGACATCCTGCTTCCCAACACCGGCACCGTCTCCCTCCAGGGAGTGCTCCGCTCGGAGCTGGAGGACCATCTGGCGCGGCGCATCGCCACGTCCGTTCGGGACCCGGTGGTGCGCGCCCGGACGCTGGTCCGTGTGTCCGTGCAGGGCGAGGTCGCGAAGCCCGGGTTCTACACGGTGCCCGCCGACGCCGTCGTGTCCGAAGCGCTTGTAGCCGCCGGTGGCACCATGAAGGACGCGAAGATCACGGCGCTGCGGATCGAGCGCGGCGGACAGGCCGTCTGGGAGAAGGCGCGCCTGCAGCGGGCCCTCGCCGAGGGGCGGACGCTCGACCAGATGAATCTGCGCCAGGGCGATGAGTTCGTGGTGCCCCGGGGCGGCGGCGGCGATCCCTATCCCGCGTTGCGTTTGGCCGGCGCGATCCTGAGCGTCCCGATCGCGATTTTCACGCTCACAAAGATCTTCTAGCGACAGGCGCCACGTCGGGGAGTTCGGCCGCGATGGCTTGACAGCGTTGTTGCGCGATCACAGGCCCTTGCGATATCATGAGGCGGCTGGATCCGGGCGTCGGGCGGGCCGTTGTGTGCCTCGAGGGAACGAGACGCAGGGGGTGTAGAGGAAACGCCGGAGATGATTGCGATGCCGGTGCGGGTGCTCCTCGCCGATGATCACTTGGTTCTGCGACAAGGCCTCAAAGCGTTGCTGCAGCGGCAGGGCATTGAGGTCGTGGCCGAGGCGCCGGACGGCCACACTGCAGTCGAGCTCGCACGCAAGCTGGCGCCCGATGTCGCCGTCCTCGACGTCGCCATGCCCCGGTTGAACGGCGTGTCGGCGGCGCACGAGATCCGCCGGGCATCCGCGGGGACACGGGTGATCCTGCTCACCGCCCTAGAAGACGCCCGGTTCGTCCCGGACGCCCTCCGCGCAGGCGTGCGGGGATTCGTCCTCAAAGCTCAGGGCGCCGACGATCTGTTGCACGCCATTCAGGAAGTCTGTCGGGGAGGGCTGTACGTGAGCCCTGGAGTCTCCCAGGCCGTCGTCGACGCGTGCAGTGCCGCGGGCACGCCGATCCCCGACCGATTGAGCGAGCGGGAACGCCAGGTGGTGCAACTCGTGGCCGAGGGAAAGGCCACGAAAGAGATCGCCAGCCTCCTCAAGATCAGCGTCAAGACCGTCGAGTTTCACCGCGGGCGGGTGATGGAGAAGCTGAACATCCACGACACCGCCGGGTTGGTGCGGTACGCCATCCGCGAAGGCCTGATCGCTCCCTGAGCTGGGGTTTTCCCCAGGGGCGCACACCGGGGGTATCCCTAGTATCGGCACCGCCCGCTCAGGCACCATTCTTGTTGCATTCACGCAACACGGTCAAGAGCACTTGCCATAACCAGGGCGCGCCCAGCCTGGCGGTCATGCGGTACCGCCGCACTCACGAGGAGCGCGCCTGACTACGAACGCCCCCCGATCGCAGCCCGCACTGGCGCTCGTCGCCAGCGGTGATGAATGGTCGGCTCGCGCGCTGGAGAGCGTGCTCCAGCCGGCGGGGTATCGTGTGCTACGGGTCGCGACCGGCGTCGCCCTGCAGGAGCAGGCGCGGAGCGCGCGGCCTGACTGCATCGTCATTGCCGGCCCCCTGCCTGATCTGGACGACGTAGAGGCTTGCCGCGCGCTGCGCAAGCAAGGGCTGATCACGCCGAGCACGCCGATCGTCCTGGTGACGGCGACTCCCGCGACTCGAGAGCGGCGCCTCGCGGGGCTCCGGGCGGGAGGCTGGGACCATCTCGCCGTTCCGCTCGACGCGGATGAGCTGCTGCTGAAGCTCGACGCCTACATGCAGGCGAAGGAAGACGCCGACCAGGTGCGGCAGCGTGCTTTCGTCGATGAGGTGAGCGGGCTCTACAGCGCGCGGGGCGTGGAGCGGCGCGCGCGCGAACTCGTCGCCGACGCGTGGCGCCGGCACGCCGCCCTTGCCTGCGTGATGCTGGCGGTGGATGCGCAACCCGAGACAGCCCCGGACGTCCGGACGCGCGACACCGGTGTGCGGCACCACGTCGCGAGCCTGCTGCGCGACCGGGGGCGCACCTCCGATGCGATCGGGTGGTGGGATGGGGTTCAGTTCGCCGTGCTCGCCCCCGCGACCGGCGCCGAAGGGGCCGCCCAGCTGGCGCAGCGGTTGTCGCAGGCTATCGAGACGAGCCCGCAACCGCAACCGAAGGGCGCTCCCCCGCTGTCGTTGGACGTGCATGCCGGATATGAGGCGATCCACGATGTCCACGCGACCCCGGTCGAGCCCGAGACGCTGCTGGCGCGCGCCACGTCGGCGCTGCGCCAGGCGGTGGCCGAACCGGGTGGGGCGCGCATCCGCGCCTATTCGACGCACGGGGGAGGTTGACTCCGGAACGCCCCTGCGCGGAATGCCGCGCGTCGACTGGGTTCTCTCCCTTCTAGCGTACCCCCTGGACCGGCAGCATATTGCTCGACGCCCTAGGCCGGTGGTCGCGCATGTCCGCAGGTTCCACAACTCGACGTAAGCTGTCCCTCACGGCTCCGTCCAACCGCACGCCGAGTGACCTTCGTCACACCCCCCCAGGTCAACATGCTCCAGGAGCGGATGACTTCGCTGGGATCGAGTCCCCGATCCTGCGGACGGCAGCGCGGCGCGTGGCCAGCCGGTGGCGGTGCGAAACGCGCGAGGCCGTGGACCTGGCCGACGCGGTGGAGCGGCTGAGCCGGCTCGCGGCCGGCGTGGAACGCCTCGTCGTGGATGCTGGGGCTTTCGTCGACCGACGTGTGCACTCCGCGCTGGCGCGTCGCATGCTCGACCTGTTGCGGGCCGAGGTGGTGCGGAGCTGGGCCGAGCACGGCGATGCGACCCAGGGCCCCGCGATCCTCGAGGCGATCGAGCGCATGCGCGAAGGGATCGAGCCGGGGTGGGCGCAGGACGTCACTGCTCAGCTCTCCGGCCCGGACGGCCTCGAGCTGCTGGTGCAGATCGCGCATGACCTGCGCTCGCCACTGACGTCGATCCTGTTTCTCGCGGAGACGCTGCAGCGTGGGCAGAGCGGGTCCGTGACCGAGCTGCAGCGCCGGCAGCTCGGGCTCATCTACGGAGCCGCGCTCGGACTGAGCTCGGTGGCCAGCGACGTGATCGAGCTGGCACGGGGCGGCGATCAGCTGGTGGAGAAGGAGTCCGAGCCGTTTTCGGTGACCGGTGTCCTCGACTCCGTGCGCGACATCGTTTGGCCGATCGCCGAGGAGAAACGTCTCACCGTGCGGCTGCTGCCGCCGCCGACGGATCAGCGACTCGGGCATCCCATCGCCCTGAGCCGCGTGCTCCTGAACCTCACGACGAACGCCTTGAAGTTCACCGACGAGGGATACGTGGAGATCGTGACGCGCGAGACAGCGCCGACGCGCGTCGAATTCGCGGTGCGTGACAGCGGGAAGGGCATCGACCCTGCGGTCGTGAACAGCCTCTACCAGCCGTTCCGGCGGTCCGCTGGAGAGGGACGGCTGTGCTTCTCCGACACTGGACTCGGACTCGCGATGTGCCACAAGCTCGTGCAGGCGATGGATTCCGAGCTCCACGTGGAGACGCGTCCCGGATGGGGAACCCGGTTCTACTTCGAGGTGGATCTGCCCCCCTACGGCTCCAGGTAGCAGCCGGCTCTAGCAAGTCGTTGTGGTTCCCGCATATATTTGCGCGTTCGCTGGCCGCAGGTCCTGCACCGGTGCCCTTCACGCACAGGAGTCGCTTCTGCACTATCTGATCACGGGCGGAGCGGGGTTCATCGGCTCCCATCTCGCCGAAGCGCTGCTCGACCGTGGCGACACCGTCACCGTGATCGACGACCTGTCGACGGGGTCCAGCCGCAACATTGCCCGTCTCAAAGAGAATCCGCGGTTCCGATCGGTCGTCGCGTCGATGACGGACGCCCTGCTGCTGGGCGAGCTGGTCGACGCCGCCGATCAGATCTTTCACCTGGCGGCTGCCGTCGGCGTGAAGCTCGTCGTGGAAAGCCCGGTGCGGACGATCGAGACCAACCTGGGCTGCACTGAGCTGGTGCTTGCGGCGGCGTGCCGGAAGCACAAGAAGATCCTGATCGCGTCCACTTCAGAGGTGTACGGCAAGAGCAACCGTGTGCCATTTCGGGAGGACGGCGATCTGGTCCTGGGACCGACGTCCCGAGGCCGGTGGAGCTACGCCTGCTCCAAGGCGATCGACGAATTCCTGGCGATCGCCTACTGGCGCGAGCGCCGCTGCCCGACGCTGGTCGCCCGGTTCTTCAATACCGTGGGACCGCGCCAGACGGGGCGTTACGGCATGGTCGTCCCCCGCTTCGTCGGCCAGGCGCTCCGCGGGGAGCCCATCACCGTGTACGGCGACGGCCAGCAGTCCCGCTGCCTGACGCACGTCAGCGACGCGGTGCGCGCGGCCATCGGACTCATGGATAGCGACCGCACGGTGGGAGAGGTCTTCAACGTCGGCAGCGAGGAGGAGATCAAGATCGTGGAGCTGGCCGAGCGAGTACGGCGCTTGACCGAGTCCGAGTCCGAGATCGCGTTCGTCCCGTACCGGGAGGCCTACGGTGACGATTTCGAGGACATGCCGCGGCGCGTTCCCTCCCTGGAGAAGATCCGGGCGGTGATCGGCTACGAGCCGCGGGTCGGGCTGGACGAGACGCTGCGGTCCGTGATCGCGTACCATCGCTCGCTGGAGCCCACGCCCGCATGAGTGCAGTGTTCGCGAGCGCTGTCGTCGTCGGTGCCTCATTGCTCGCGGCCCTGGTGCTGACGCCGGCCGCCCGCTGGCTGGCGCTACGAGTAGGGGCTGTCGCGCACCCGATGACCGAGCGGTGGCACCGGCAGCCGACGGCCCTGCTGGGCGGCGTGGCGGTCGGGCTGGCGACGGCCGTCGGCGTCGGAGTCGCCGCGCTGGCGCTGCGGCGCAGCCATGGCGCCGAGATCGAGAGTGCCCTCAGGGGCACCGCCCTGGGGGTCGGCCTCAGCGCCGGGCTGATGCTCCTGGTCGGGCTGCTCGACGACATCGTCAGCCTGCGGGCCCAGCTCAAGTTCGTGCTCCAGCTACTGGCGGGAGTGGCGCTGCTGAGCCTGGGCGGGGTGCTAGAGGTGCTGCCCTGGTACGCCGCCAACGTTGTGCTCACGCTGTTCTGGTTCGTCGCCCTGACGAACGCGTTCAACTTGCTCGACAACATGGATGGCGTCGCCGCCGGGGTCGGGGCGATCGCCGCCTTCTTTCTTGGCGTCGCCTACGCCCGGCAGCAGGCGTGGCTGCACGCGGCGCTGGCGTGGTCGCTCGCGGGTGCGACGCTCGGCTTCCTGCGCTACAACTTTCATCCCGCGCGGATCTTCATGGGCGACGCCGGCAGTCTGTTTCTGGGCGCCGCGCTCGCCGGCCTCGCGGCCACCTCACCCACAGTGGTGTCGGGGAGCCTCGTCTCGATTCTCTTCGTACCGCTGACGATCGTTACGATCCCGATTCTCGACACGGCCCTGGTGACCATCACGCGAACGCTGGCGGGGCGCTCCATCGCCGAGGGCGGACGGGATCACACCACGCATCGCCTGGTCGCGCTCGGCCTGGGCGAGCGACAGGTGGCGCTGTTGCTCTACGCCTTCGCGGCGCTCGGCGGCGTGGTGGCGCTGTTCCTGACGCGCCTCGACGCGGGGCTCGGGATCCTCGTGGGGAGTGTGTTCCTGATCGCGATGTGCCTGCTCGCGTCGTACCTGAGCCGGCTGCACGTGTACGAGCCGAACGGGGACGGGCCGCCGACGCGCTTCACGTTGCTGCTGGGGAACCTCGTCTACAAACGCCGGCTCGCGGAGATCCTGCTGGACGTGGTGCTGGTCGCGCTCGCGTACTACGGCGCGTACCGGCTGCGGTTCGACGGGCTGCTTCCCGCCGACTACGCCGACGCGTTCGAGGCCACGCTGGCGCTCGTCATCGCCCTCAAGGTCACGGTGTTCGCCCTGTGTGGCGTGTACCGCAGCATCTGGCAGTACGCGGGGATTACCGACCTGTACCGCATCATCGGGGCGATCGTGATCAGCACGCTGGCAATCTTCCTGTACGCCGAGTGGCGCGTGCCCGCCCTCGCCCGATCCCACAGCCTGATCTACATCGACGCCCTGCTCACGGCGGCGCTCGTCCTCAGCTCCCGGCTGTCGTTCCGCTCACTGGAGGAGCTCCGCAAGGCGCTGCAGGCCACCGGAGAACGCGTGCTGATCTACGGAGCCGGCGACGGCGGGGAGCTCGTCATGCGCGGGCTCCTCATCAACCGGGTGCTGAACATGCAGCCGGTCTGCTTCCTGGACGACG
>Ga0209235_1000175_pt1 | contig 30129 bp, 34 predicted proteins | sample GraSoi013_1_20cm_4_FD_185817 | JGI IMG/M metagenome (GOLD analysis project Ga0209235, IMG submission 185817) | Grasslands soil microbial communities from the Angelo Coastal Reserve, California, USA - Sample 09_25_2013_1_20cm (SPAdes) (version 2) | ecosystem: Environmental > Terrestrial > Soil >... | reverse complement strand
CGAGCCGGCGAGGTGCCGGCGGGATGGACGACTTCAACCGCTGAGTACAAGCAAGGCATGGCGTGGAAACGAGCTCAATTCCACCGCGAAGGAAAGACCCTCATCGAATTCTACGATTATGAGCGAACAGAGGGGACGCTGGAGGCTGCACTTCGAGAGCGGTTGACTCGTAGCAGTATCACCTTGCGGCCCATGACATTCGAAGAGGTTGGGAAGTCTTTCGGGGATCTGAAGTACATCGGTAGCTCGATTGAAAAACTGCTCGTTCAATTCATCACCAACGCGCGTGCGATGCGGCGGGAGCCGAAGGAAATCCAACCGCAGCTTCAGAGGTCGACACCACGAGTCCACCACTTTGGGCTTCTCGGAATTGCGGTGCTCGAGCGATATCAGGCCGCGCTATCCGAGGAAGGCCGGATCGACTTCTCCGACATGCTGCACCAGGCTGCCGATATCTTGGAGAGGGGCACCAATCCCCTTCCGAATTTTGAGCATGTACTCGTGGACGAATTTCAGGACACCTCGGCCGCGATGGCGCGGTTCTTGAAGGCTCTCGTCGCGGTAACGGAGGCTCGCCTTTTCGCGGTCGGCGATGACTGGCAGGCGATCTACGGCTTCGCCGGCGGAGACGTCGATCACATCATCAATTTCGAGTCGCACTTCGGTCCCGCTTCGACCACCATGCTGAACGTGAACTACCGGTCTCCCGCGGTCATCGTGGAGGCGGGCGCGGCACTCATTGCACGCAATCAAAAGCAGGTACCCAAACAAGTCGTCATCTCCAGCCGGGAGCCGGGGGAAGCGTACGTGTATGAAGTGTCCGATGACGACTCGGCGATAGTAGATCGCACGGCCTCGCTCGTCCGTCAAGAGCTTCGCCAAATCCCTGCAGACCGTATCCTCGTCCTAAGCCGAACCAATCACCTGCTGGACGACATCATCGAGGCCTGCCGACGGAATGGAGTTCCTGTGGGGAACCCGGATCGGGACGTCCAGGGAGTACGCATCCTCTCTGCCCATAAGGCGAAAGGATTGGAGGCCGACGTCGTCATCGTCGCTAACGCCAGCGATCACCTTTTCGGTTTCCCGTCCAAGGTCGAGAACCCGGACGTGTTGGAGCCAGTGCGCATGAGCGCTGGGGATGCGCCGGCTGAGGAACGGCGGCTGTTCTATGTCGCAATCACGCGAGCCATGAAGCGTCTCCATCTGGTCTCCCGACAAGGTCTGCCGTCTCCCTATCTTGCTGAGATCGAAGGTGGAGCCAACCCGGCCAGGGCCCCGGACGCCTCGAACGTTCGCGTCGGCGCGAGATTCGCAGGCGCCTTCAGTGTGGAGCGTCTCTATGGCCTCAGCGACCGTCAAAAGGCAGCTGGGATTCGTCAGTCGGGACTGCTTGCCACTTCGACTAGCCGTATGGCTTTCACTTCTTGGGCCTCCTTCAATCTCGAGGAAGGGGCTTTGTATTGGCTCAACGACGTGGTGAAGGACCAACCGTACCGAGATCAGCAACGTGTGAAGCTCGACGAGCACACGAGCGGGAATCTTCGTCCCCGCTCACCGGTCGATCGCCAGAATGGCGGTCGTGAACTGCGGCCGCATCCGCCTCCATCCCATCAACCTCGACTTCTCCAGTCATGATGATCCACGGTGATTGCCCCGAGTCAACTTCTGAGCTACTCGGGAGGTCGGTAGACCTGCCAATCGACTCGGTTGCTCCCGATCGCGTCGCGCACCCGTCGCTGCTCCGTTGTTAGGTCTGCCTCACCGCTTTTGATCTCTAGAAAGACGATCTTGTCTACGCGGCCAGAACTCAATCCCTGAAAAACAACGTAGTCCACGGGGGTGCCCAAGAACCGAAGCTCCGTCGGGTCGTAGGGAAAGTCTGGAAACGAGGGTGCTAATTTCTCCAGGAACTGTCCACTCAAGGTCGACCGGCTCTTTGCGACCGATTCCTTTCGCGCGTCTTTGAGTCGACCTCCGAACTCGAGTTCCTTTGTCTTGCCAGTGAGCGCCTTCCCGACAAAGAAACCGATGACAACTCCAGTGGCCACAGCTGCAATCAACAGAAAAGCGACGTCCGCGTCGACCATGCGATAACGATACGTGCTTCGAAAGATAAAGAGGGCTTGCGACTCCGGGTCGGAGGCCCCCAGATTCACTAAGGCGTTATGTATGTAGCGTCTCCGCGAGCTCGACGACAATCTTTTCGCGCCCCTCTGGCCGGACAAGCGCGTCTTCGCCGCCTTTGAGCTTCAGGAACCTCGCGAGCTCGGCCGGGATGCGGACGACGAGCGAATTACCAGATTTCGCAATCGATACCTTCTTCGCGAGTCCCCAGAGACCTAGCTCCTTGGCACGTGCTTCGATCCTTCTCATTGCCTTCTGATCGACGAAAGACTCCCCACACGAGTCGCAGATCTCCGCCGGGTACTCTCCCAAGTCCACCCCGAACATCTGCTCACGGATCTTTCCTCTGTGCAGCTCTCCCTTGCCACATGCCGGACATCGTACCATCGTCTCACCACCTGAACTGGACCGTGATTACGCGAATCTCCTGCCTGCGGACCATATAGACCACTTCGAAGTACATGTAGGATGCCACAATTTTGCCGTCTTGTATGCGTTTGGTCCCTTTCCGGATGGCTTCATCGACTTCACGCTCCGAGATCCCGCGGAGAATCATCCTCTGCCTCGCATGGCGGCTGTAGAGGATTCGCCGCGCCATTAATTACACATAATACGTGTATTACTTAAGGTTACGGGCCTGGTGGCCGAACCAGATAATGTGGCGTCCCGCCATCGCAGGTTCGCCGTTCATGGCAATCCAGGAGAATCGCAGTCCGTCCGCCGGACCCAGGAATCCGGACGCCGCTCGACCGGGAACGTTGAAGTGACGTCCCACCATTCCCCGGCGGGGATCAACATGCCGGGGGACGGAGCGGAGGGAGAGCGCTCCGAACGGCTTCTCGCCCTCGCAGCCGATGCGGAGTCTCACCTGTGGGGGTCGACCGACGCGATCTGGATGAATCGGCTCGAGAAGGAACACGACGGACTCCGGGCGGCGTTTTCCTGGTTCCTCGATCACGGCCGAGGAGCCGACGCGCTCGAGCTCGCGGCGGACCTATGGCTCTTCCAGGAGTCACGGGGGCACGCGGAAGAAGCGCGAACCTGGCTCGCGAAGGCCCTCGCGGCGCCCGGTGCGGAGCCGCGGTCCATCACCCGGGCGCGAGCCCTCTACGGCGCGGGCATCCTCGCGTTCCGAAATCTCGACGACGACATGGCTCGGGAGGCGTTCGAGGAGTGTCGGGGCATTGCGCAGGAGCAGGACTACATCCGTCTCGACGTCCGCGCGACGACGGGTTTCGCTCGCCTCGCCCTTCGTCGGGGGGACACGCGCGAAGTCCGACGGTGGAGCGAGGAGGCCCTGGCGATCGCGCGAGAACGGGGCGAGAAGGAAGACGCCGCTAGCCCACTGCACATGCTCGCCGCCGCGGCGCGAGTCGAGGGGGATCTGAGCCGGGCGAAGGCGTTCTATCGGGAGAACCTCGCCCTGCACCGGGAGCTAGGGCGAATGGACACCGTGTCGGTCGAACTCGGGAACTTGGGCGCCCTGGCGGTCCTGGAGGGGAATCTCTCGGAAGCCGAGCCGCTGATCCGGGAGAGCCTCGAGATCGCGTACAAGCGAGGGGACCGGTACGTCGCGCCGTACGAGCTGATCTGGTTGGGACGAGTCGCCCTCGGGCGGGGAAATCCGACGCGGGCGGCGACGCTCTTTGCCGCGGCCAAGGCGCAGTTCGATGCCACGGGCCTCGCGATGGATCCCGATGAGGGGCCGGAATATGAGAAGGGTTTGGCCGCCATCCGGGGAGCGCTGGACGACGCGCCGTTCGAAGCGGCGTGGGCGGAGGGGAAGAAGATGAATCTCGACGACGCCGTCACATTCGCCCTGGGTCCGCCCCACCAGGACGCCTCGAATCGGGCATGAATTCGAGCCGTTCAGCGGACGTTGTGCTTCAAGGCCTTTCTGTACTCGTGGAGGGTCAAGTAGATGTACGAAAGCCAGAGGGTCAGCCAGACCAGAGCCACAACCAGCAATCGGACGGTGAGCAAGATCAGAGTTGGCTCCAGCAACAGCACCGAATATCCGACGAGCCAAAACAGGTCTCCTCTTCGCTGAATCGCCCCGCTCTCGGCAGGGTCCAAAGAGTAAGGAAGAGTGAGCGTGTAGAAGTAGAGCCCCGCATAGACCAGCGAGAAAATCGCCACTCCGATGACAATCAGGGTGAGCTGGAAAAGAACCGGGTCGATCTCACCGGAAGCAAAGCGAGGGTAGAGAAAGAACAGCAGGAACGTGAAAATCGCGATGCTCGTCCCGACGAGCGTCACGACACGGCTGACGTCTAGATTGGCGGTCTCATTCCCCACCGTCGGCCCTCCCTCGCCACTCCGCTAGGACGCGCGCTCAATCATTAAAACCGTTATGAATGCTTTCACTTCCGGGCCAGGCTTGCATCCATCAGGACGAGGTGAGCGAAACAACATCGGTCGCGATCACGGAGACGATCCGCCCGGTTCTTCCCTTCGGACTTCGTCGACGACCTGCGACACCGTCGGGAGCCCATGGTCCGTCCCGAGAAGTTCGATCGGGTCTCCCGCGGCCACATCGCCCTCTTCGTGGACCGCGAGGTAGAATCCCGAACGGCCGCTCGCGAGGAACCGCCGCACCATGTCCAACCGCCCGAACCGGATCCCGAGCTTGTAACAGGGCATCCGCGGTTGTGTCACCGTTAACGAGGCCGACCCGACGCGCAGCCGGTCTCCGACGCGGAGGGTCCGCTCGTCGAGACCTTCCGTCGTGAGGTTCTCACCGAACGATCCCCACGGAAGGTCGGCCCGCCCGAGTTCGCGCCGCCAGAAGGGATAGTGTTCGCTCGGGTACGCATAGACGGCCTTCGCGGGGCCTCCGTGGACGGACGGGTCCGCCTGGCGGTCGCCGACGAGGCCGGTTCGCCGGATCCGGACGCGGCCCTCCACCGGCTCCTTGAAGATCGCCGTCGTGACTTTGCGGCCTCGCCATTCGACGGTCTTCGGCAGGGAGACGTTCACGGAGACGACGCGCATGGCATCCGGCCTCACGGATTCCGCCCCATGAGCGCTAGGTACCCACCAAGATTTCCCGGTTGACGAACTCCCGGAAGGCCGGGTCGACCCACGCTTGCATCTCGGCTTCCTTCCAGTACTTCCCAAGCCTACCGGACCGGAAGGCGTTCTTCGTCCATTGCAGCCAGCCCGCCCAATCGTTGTCGGTCAAGATGCCGCGTTGTCGCATGTGGTAGGCGTGGGAACAGAAGAACATCACGTAGAAGGCGAAGGCCACCTCGGCGCCAAAGTTGGAGACCGCGGCATCGTCGTTGAGTATCCGGACGAACTCGGGCTTCTCCATGAAGATCTCGCCTATCCGATGGAGCTTCTCGTCGAGGTCGTTCACGACACGCGCCTCGGTGTCCGTCTTGAGCGCCTGGATTTGAAGCCGCGAGAAGTAGACGGCGATGACGATGGCCATGATGATCGCGATCGTCTGGACCAGGGTGAGGAGCTCGGGGAACCCGATGTCGACCATGCGGTCCGGACGACAAGCCCTCCTCATCAAGATTGAGGCATGCGGGGGCTGGGAAACCGCACTGTATTGCGCGGAGGTCGGCCCTATCTCTCGGGTCTTCGCCGGCGCAACATGGGGACGGGTTGCGCCCTAGGCCGCCCCCACCAGTCGGCCGATCACGTACCCGGCGACACCGCCGCCGAGTCCGATGACGAGCATCTCGAGCCCTTCCCGCCACCACGACCCGACGGTGATCTTCGCCTCGTACCAGCCGATCCCGAAGAGCGCGACTGCACTCAGTAGGACCGCGAGGACCGCTCCCCGGAGCACGTCACTCCCGACGAAGAAGAACGGGCTCAGGGGGATGAAATGCCCCACGACGGTCGCGGTCCCGACGAGGAAGGCGCTTGCCCTCGGAGCACCCGCCTCGACGGGGGAGAGCTTGAGTTCGAAGGACATCATGAATTCGAGCTCCGCGGTCGGGTTGCGGCAGATTCGCTCCACGATCTCCTCGAGATCGGCACCCTGGTAGCCCCACCCCGTGAGGATCTCGCGGACCTCGTCCCGTTCCGTTTGCGGGATTTCCTTCATCTCCCGCCGCTCCTGGACGGCCTGGCTCAGGTAGAGCCGCCGTCGGGCCCGGGTCGAGGTGTAGGCGACGGCCCCCATCGCGATCGACTCCGCCCCGAGCGCGGCGAGGGTCGCGACCAAGATGATCCGGACGTCGCGGGTCGCCGCCGACAGGCCCAGGATAATCCCGAGGACATTGACGATCCCGTCCTGGCTCCCGAGGATGAAGTCGGACAGGACCGTGGGTTTCGGGTGCGTCGCGCGTTCCCTCGCCTGGTTGGAGGCCATGGCGGGGCCATCCCGAGGAACCGGTAAGCCGTTTTCGGCGGTGACTCGAGGTGGGACTCCGTGCGCGACCGACGCACATCCGGCCGGAGTTCTCCGTTAGTTTGCTCTGTGGTTTCTGTATCGGGTCTCTGAAGGCAAGGCACGGCGCAGTCCACGAAAGACGCCGAGAAAGTGGAACCTGCCCCCAGGCCGAGCAGGCCAAACATCTAGTCTAGCAGGAGTCCGCAGCGGACGCTAGTCCATATTGCGCGCTGGTGGTGGAAGACTTAAGCACTCTTCCGTTTGAGACAACTTGCAACGTGAGCGTCCATGACCCATCATCGTTTTTCTGTACGACGCCGCTCAGCGCGCCGTCGCATTGTGTGGGGATTTCACGAGAGCCGCATCCATCAATCGATGATGAGGAGCCAAAGTTTCCGAAGGCCCCGGACCAACAACCGGACCCGGAAACACGAAATCCGGTAAATCCTCCTGGTCCTAATCCTCCTGGTCCCAATCGAATTGATAACGCAACGACAACCCCCAAAATCACCAGAACCATCACCGCAACGACGATCACTAGGGGCCACTTGCCCCGCTTTGGGGGGCCACTGTGTGAAGGCTGATAGGACCCTCGGTTCGTCGCCAAGGAAGGCCGCTCCTCGTCCGATGGAGATTCGTCAAAGAACGGATCCGCCATGGGGGGTTCTCTGAATCCGGTCTCCCTCCTCCGGTCGGTTCCCCTCCAGGCCTTGTCGCTCGGTCCGAGCGGTGTGCCACACCGACCGCAGTAGCCGTTTCCTGGAGGGATCAGGGACCCACAATTGAGGCATTTCGAGCTCCCTGCCAAAGATTGACTCCAAGTTGACAGGGAATCGAAGATTCGACGAGTCTGCGCGATTGATTCCTGCCTGAGCACCGCTTTCCCAATGAAGTTGGCCTTTTCCCGCTGTCCCAGAGCCGATTTGTACTCGACCTCAACTTGGCTGGACCCAAGCCCACCTTTCACCGGCCGCAGGTGAAATGCAACGATAGTGGGCATGTTGATGGTTATTCGCTGGCCCGTGAAAACAAGCCCAGCCTTGACCGTTTCAAGATCGCCATCATCGTCGTAGAGCTTGAATTTGAAGAACTCGCTAGACCTCGCCGGGCTCGAATACCAGACCTGGAAACGCATCTCCCCCCTCCCCGTCGAACTCCGCGAGCGCCTGCGAATTCGGAGCCTATGATCGAATGGACCCAGTGGTTACTTAGACGTTGCTGTCGCCTTTGACATCTCGGACTATCAAAGCGAGGTCTGCGAGAATGACCCGGGCGACTCGCCTCGCTCGTCGTAAACCGCGCCGCCGTGCATCGGCGGGCGACGCCTCGTTTGATTCAGGGCCTGACCGCGATGGGCTGCAGCCAATTATCGCGGCGAGACCTCCGGAAATCCTCAGGCTCCACGCCTTCCTCGAGCATCCTCCGGGGTATCACTTTCCATGAGTCGTCGCTCACGGCCGCCGTGACCCACTAGCCGAGGTCCGTTCCGGTCGGCCGAGGGTTGCAGTCGCACCGAAGCATATAAGCCACCAATTGTGTCCGGTACCGTCAGACCGCGACGGCCTGCAGGGCCCGCCGCGGAGGCTCCCCATGGCCAACTTCCGGATCGAGAACGTGGTTGCGTCGACCTCCCTCGGGCGCGAGCTCGACCTCAAGGCGATCGCCCTCGCCCTCGGTGGCTCCGAGTACGAGCCGGAGCAATTCCCCGGCCTCATCTATCGCATCAAGGAGCCGAAGACCGCGATCCTCCTGTTCCGCAGCGGTAAAGTCGTCTGCACCGGCGCGAAGAGCCTCGAGAACGTCAAGACCGCGATCGACCTCGTCGCGAAGCAGATCGAGGCGGCCGGCATCTCGATTAAGAAGAACCCGGAGATCGAGGTCCAGAACATCGTCGCGACCTCGGACCTCGGCGCCCCGCTCGACCTCAACGCGGTCGCGATCACCCTCGGGCCCGGTGCGGTCGAATACGAGCCGGAGCAGTTCCCGGGCCTCGTCTATCGCATCGACGAGCCGAAGGTCGTCCTCCTGATGTTCGGCAGCGGCAAGGTCGTCTGCACGGGGGCCCGCAAGCCCGCGGACGTCGAGAAGGCCGTCGAGAAGATCACGGCCGAGCTCAAGGCGAACGGGCTCCTGCACTGATCTGCGGGCCGCCGTCGGAGCGCAGCCGGAGGCCTTATAGCCCATTGGGCGGTGGCGCCTCGTATGGCAAAGGGCGAGGTGTCCGGAATTGTGACTGCGTTCCGCCAGAGCAAGTTCAAGCAGGACAGCTACCAGACGATCGTGGACCTCGCCAAACCGGACCATGCGGGGGAGCTCCTGGGAGCCCGGGTGGTGTGGGCCCGAAAGGACGGCGTCCAGATCCTGGGCCGGGTCGTGGCCCTTCACGGCCGGAAGGGCGCGCTCCGCGTCCGGTGGGACCGCGGCTTCCCGCCGCAAGCCCTCGGCACCCAGGTCAAGATCGTGCCTTGATGCGATTCGGCGCGTTCGCGTGCAGCTCTTCGAACTTAAGTAACTCGACGGGCATCGTCGGCTCATGCCCGGGAAAACCAAGGCCAAATCAATCAAGAATCCGGGACCTGCCGAGAGGCCGGAGACGACGGCGATCGTCCTCCGGATCGCTGCAGACCGCGCGACGGATTTCGAAGCGATGTTCGAGGCCGAGGAGATCCCGATCTGGGACGACTTCACCGGCCGGGGTCGGTTCCTTGAGGCGCGTCTCGTCCGCGCGGTCGGCGGGAGCGAGCAGCGAAGAGGCATCCAGGATTACCTCCTTCACATCGTCGCCGCGGACCACGAGGCCCATGAGGAGCACGACCGCGACCCTCGGTTCCGGGCGTTCCTCGCGAAGGCGGAGCGGTTCCAGCCGGACCCGCCGCTCGTCTGGTTCGGCGAGACAATCTTTGAACGTCGAAGTTGAGTCGGACGACACACCGGGTGCTTCGATGATCGTTTCTCGACCGACTTTGTATCGGGACGCAGCCCTTGCCGACCCGAGCGGACCATCTCTGCGGAAGGAGGTGAGCGTCCTCGTCGACGCGGGCCACGTGGTCTGGATTCGTTCGAGTAGCGATGAGGGCGCCCTTCCACCGGACGTCCACGTCATCGACGCCGGTGGCTCCACGATCGTTCCAGGCATGGTCGATGCCCACAGCCACGTCACGCTTCCCGGCGGCTCGCACTGGATCGACCGCGGTGCCGATCCTCCGGAGGAACTGCTCGAGGTCGCGGAGCACAATGGGGACCTCTTGGGCCGCGCCGGCGTGCGCTGGGCCCGCGACGTCGGGTCGCCGCTCGCCGTGGATCCGCGGGACGGACAGAAGCGGGCCCTCGCCCTCCGCGTGCGGGAACGGTGGCGATTGGACCCGAATCGACCGAGGATTCGGGTCGCCGGAACGTGGATCAGCCACAGCGGCGTGATCACAGGTGGCCTCCTGATCGAGGCGGATGACGGGCCCGCCCTCCTGAAGGCCGCGTCGACGCAGCTCGACGACGGAGCGGACTTCCTCAAGCTCTACCTCGACGGGCCGAAGAAAGAAGAGGCGCCCTGGTCGACGGAAGACGTGCAGGCCGTCGTCGAACTCGCGCACGGTCGCGGGGCGAAGGTCACCGCGCATTCCGGGTTCCTCGTCGGCGCCCGGGTCGGGATCGACGCCGGAGTCGATTCCCTCGAACACGGATTCGAGCTCGACTCAGACGCGGTCGCGATGATGGCCCGTCAAGGGACGTTCCTCGTGAGCACCCTGGCGATCTTCCGTTCCTGGGCCTCCTTCGCGCAGACGACCACGTTGCCCCGGTTCGTCAGCGACGAGGGGAAAGAGCGGATCGCGCGTCGGCGGGAGCGGGCGATCGAGAGCGTCCGCCTCGCATATCGAGCGGGCGTCGGGGTCGCGACCGGCACGGACTTCGGGGGCGGATCCCTGCGAGCGAACCATCTCGCCTGGGAGGTCGAGTCCCTCGTGGAGGCCGGCCTGAAACCCTGGGAGGCGCTAGCTTCCGCGACGGTTCGCGGCGGGGATCTCCTGAACGAACCGGAAGCCGGACGCATCGTCGAAGGTGGTCCCGCCGACTTCTTCCTCGTCCACGGCGATCCGCTCACCGATCCAACGGCCCTCTGGCGGGTGTGGCGGGTGGCCTGGTTGCCGGGATGACTTCGAACGTCGGAGAAACAGTTCCAGAGGGCCGTGTCTCGCACTTCACGTGACGTCGACGTCCCGCAGGCGCCGCGCTTGGAGGTCGTAGACGTGGCCGGTGACCGCGACCTCTCGAATGACGAAGGGAGATTCCTTCAGGTTGCGGACGTCCTCGCGCACGCTTTCATCGATGTCCGCCCAGGGTAAGAAATCGACCGACCCGGCGTCGATATGAAGTTCCGGCTGCATCCGTTCGCGGAATCTCGCGTTCGACGCCGCATGGAGACCGCAGCCGGTGTGGTGGACGACCATCACGTGCCGGCACCCGTTCAATTGGGTGATCAGAAAGGTCCGGACGAAGTCGTCGGTCACCCGTCCGCCGGGGTTCCGATAATACCAGACGTGGGCGGCGCCCGTCGGGACGAACTGTCGCGGCTCCAACCTCGAGTCGACACAGCAAAGGATGGTGACCGGCCGATGCTCCCCTTCGGATCGCACGGCGTCCTGGGCCATTCGATCGGTCCTGCGGGATATCAACGGCTCGTATCAATGTCGGGGACTCCGCAGCTCGTTCTCAAAATTCGAAGGTCCCATATCGGCATGGAATTTTGGCATACGGTTATCTAGCCTCTCGGGGGCTCGGGGCGTCGGGGTCGGGTGGAAAGGATGAAGCGCACTTCTCGTTTGGCAAATCTCCGAGGGGCAGGAGTCCTCGTGTTCACGTTCGCGGTGCTAGCGTTGGTCGCAGTGCCGGCGTCGGCGGTGGCCGTTCCCGGTACCTACACCGTGAAGGCGCTCGTCTCCAACAACGGCGTGCCAGGGACCACGGTGGACGCGCGCTTGCAGAACGCGTGGGGCCTCGTCGCCGGCCCCGGGACCCCATGGTGGGTGTCCGACAACGGCGCGGATTTCTCGACGCTCTACAATGCCACCGGCGTCAAGAGAAACCTCAACGTGAGCGTGGACGGCGCGCCGACGGGGATCGTGTTCAACGGCGACTCGACGAGCTTCCGCGCCGGTCCCAGCAATGCGGGCGCCTTGTTCATCTTCGCGACGGAGGGCGGGACGATCGCAGGCTGGAACCCGTCCCTGGGGACGGCAGCGGGGGTCAAGGTCGACTCGTCGGGGGCCGGGGCAATCTACAAAGGGCTCGCGATCGCGACGACGGCCACAGGCCCGCAGCTTTACGCAACGGACTTCCACAACGCTCGCATCGATGTCTTCGACGCCACCTGGGCCGCCGTGCAGACGGCGGGCGGATTCGTCGATCCGACGATCCCCGCGGGCTACGCGCCGTTCGGGATCCAGACGATCGGCACGCGGATCTTCGTGACGTTTGCAAAGCAGGGATTAGGAGCGAAGGACGAGATCGACGGCCAAGGCCTCGGCTTCGTCGACGCCTTCGACTCGGACGGGAATCTGGTCGCGCGTGTGGCGCAACACGGGCAGTTGAACGCGCCGTGGGGCCTCGCGCTCGCCCCTGCGAGCTTCGGCCGTTTCGGAGGCGACCTGCTCGTTGGCAACTTCGGGGACGGCCACGTGAACGCGTACCAGGAGATATCCGACGGGACGTTCGAGCTGATCGGAGCCCTCCGGACGGCCGACGGACGCAAGCTCGCCATCGACGGGCTCTGGGCCTTGCAGTTCGGCCACGGGACGGTGAACAACGGTCCGGTCGGCACGCTGTTCTTTACGGCAGGTCCGAACGACGAGGCCGACGGGCTGTTCGGCACGATTACCGCGGCGTGACCGATCGCGCGAACGCGGCGCTCCTCGAACTGAATCGGATGACTAGTCCTCGATCACCTGGAACTCGTTCCCGTCGGGATCGAGGAATCGGAGCGTCGTGCCCCATTCCTCCTTCTTCGTGGCCTGCGAAATCTTGACGCCGTTCTTGCGGAGCCTCGCCTCTTCTCCCTTCGCGTCCTTCGTGGAGAAGAGGAATCCCGTGTTCCCCTTCTCCGGCCGCGAGTCCGGGCAGAGGTGCAGGCGGACGTTCGAACCGCGCGGTGCGACGGTAACCCAGTGGGGAAACGACGTCACAACTCGGAAGCCGACTTTGTCCTTCCAGAACTTCGTCGCCTTCTTCTCATTCCGCACGACCACCGCGACCGTCTCGAATTTGAGCATGGATGCCGGAGTCAGCCGTGGGCGATAAGGGCTACGGCGTTTCACTTGCGCCCGGTGCTCGCCTTGATTCGACGGCGGGACCGCACTCGCCTGTTCAGTTCATCCAACGGAATGAACCCCTCATCTCGGAGAATCCGGTTCCATCGACAATCCAGGCTCTCGCCCGAGACTTGATCCTTTTCCCAGGGTGACCCGGATACATCGCCGGGCGTTCCGATTGTCAACGGCATCGGATAAGGCAGAGAGGCTACTCAATCCTTTCTTCGAGACGATGCGAGGAATCGTCACTCCCGCAAGATCCTGAGGGCCTGAGACGGGCTCACTACCCGAGATCCTCCGACTTGTCTCAAGTCGAGAGGCCGCGGTCACCGGTCACGATGAGGTCAGCACGGCTGACGGCCGCCGCGGCGAGCACATGGGCATCCCCTGGATCACGGAGGGTCGGAAAACGACGGATCTCTTTCTCGTAGGCGTGTCGCGGGATGACCTCGACTCTGATCACAGACAGAATCTCATCCGCCGCGGCTCTGAGGCGAGGGAATTTCCTCGTGAGGACGGAGGCGGTCTCCCTCGTGATGTCGTCCGACACGAGAAAGGTGTGCGGGCTCCGGAACGTTGCCCTCAGGAGCTTGTGCTCGTTTCCACCGAATGCTATTCCTGAAACGAGGACGTTCGCGTCAAGAAGGACTCTCACCGAAGCCGCCCCTGGCGGGTCCTCTTCAGGGCCCGCAAGAGCGCCTCCTTGGATACACCTCGCCTCTTCGCCTCTCTCTGAAAGCGTTCTGAGAGCTCGAGGAATCGAGTCTCCGCCCGCCGGAGCAGCACGAAGTCCCCGACCTCTTCGGCGAGGAGGTATGTGTCTTTCGAGATGCCCAGATCCTTCCGGATTCGGGCTGGTAGCGTGAGCTGTCCTTTGGTCGTCACCTTCACGATTTCGGCCATCGGGCGATTGTAAGGAATCCTTACTATATGAAGTCCGGCGCCTGGGTCCGATGATTCGTTGACGTACCGAACCGTCACAAGTTCTTCAGGAAACTGAGGCTGGGCGCGAAGAAGTACTCGCCGCCTCGCAGCCGGACGTAGTCCCCAAAGTTGAATCGCAGTCGGTCGAGGAACCGTCCGGACCGGCCCCACGTCCTGGGCCACTTCTGCGCGGCTCGAGGATGTTGCCCGATCAGCGCGTCGTCGCCCGTGTTCAGGCCCGGGAAGAGGAGGAACTCCGGAAAATTCGGATTGTCGACCCAGGTGCGCTGGATGAACTCGAACTGTCGCGCGATGTCGCTCTGGAACGCCTGGAACAGGAGGCCGACTTCGCCGGACGCGGACGCGCCTGCGGATGTTTCACCGGGAGGTGCCAGCCGAACTCCGTACGGGACGCCGCGGCGCACGATCCGATGGCTACGCTCCTGTTCCCGATTCAGGAACGGGTTGGCCCCGCGCTGGTTCGCCTTCCGGATGTGCGCGTGGAACGGACATCGATTGCCGACCGGGTCGCGAGCGAGGTACTCGAAGTTGTTCACCGGACCGAGACCGTCGAAGGGTCGGAGCGTCACCGGCGTACCGTCTTTGAATCGCCCGACGACGAGGGCACCGGTCACGGCCTCGTCCGCCGCGAGACGTGTGGCGAGGTCTTTGACGCCCGCATCGAAGTTCGCGATGTCCTGCTGGAGTTTTCGGAAGACCAGGTAGCTCCCGAACGAATCCTCCTCGCTCGTGAACGGATCGTCGACCAGGACGAGGCCGAGCGGCGCGGACGGATCCCATGCGTCGACGCCGGCCGCCTTCTCCGCATCGAGGTCCGCCTGCAGGAAGAGAGGTTGGCTCCGCGAGTCGACGTAGCCGAAGTGTTCGATCGGGTCGCCTCGCGCGTTCCGCAGGACGGTGCCTCGCTCGACCGTAAGGATCTCCGCGATGGGCTTGAGGCCCTGGGACACCTCGCGTGTCTTCGCCGCGAGTTCCTCGGCGGAATCGTGGGACAAGCTCACGAGGGCATGAATGTCTCCTTGGTACGGCGCTTCCCATTCGTTCGGAGGCGGATCCCGATTCCTCGCGATGAGGGAGAACGCTCGAAGTTTCATGCCGTTGCGGAAGGACTGGCTGGAACCATCGAAGTCTTCTGCGAGGAGACCCAATGCGTTATAGCCTTTCGCGGAGAGAGCGAGACTCGCGACGAGTCCTCCGCGCGTACCGTGGTCGTGATAGTTGCCGGTCTCGTCGAGCTGCTTCCGGGCGGAAGTCACCTCGCGTCGGCCGAACTCGCGGATCCACGCCCGCACGGTCTCCGGTCCCGCGGCGAACCGAACGACGAGATGGTCCGACTCCTTCCGGCCGTGCGGCTTCAGGATGTTGCTCTGGAGGTTCTCCAGCATCTTGCGGTATTCGGGCTTCGAGGGGTCGATGTTCGTGTCTCGAAGGTCGACGGCCATGGCCGGCCCCGAGAAGCGTCATCGTAAAGAAAGCTTCCGAGTCAATTTTCAGTCGCACGGGCCCGTGGGCGATCTGCGATAGATCGTGTTGCGATGGCCTTGTGCCTCGAGTTGGCAGGGCATGAAGGAATCGTACTCGCTCGGAGACTCTCCATGTGACTCGTCCACACGGTGATTAACCATGTATGGTCTATTCGTGGACGCGAATCAACCACATGTGGTCTATCTGGGTCGCGGACCGTAAGCATCCTTAAGTGCGTGGGGATTCTTAGGAGAGACGAAGGAATTTTGAATGCCAAGCGAACTATTTGGAACAAGCGTCATCTTTGTCAAAGTGGCGCCAACATATGTAGAGAGAACGTTGACGACCCTCCGCGCCAAGCCCAACGTGGCGAAGGCCGAGGCCGTCTTTGGGCGTCACGACATCGCCATCGCGGGCGGCTTCCGTAACACGGACGAGCTGCGCGCATTCGCGTCCGAGGTCCAAGCATGGGACCACGTCCGAGGGCTCCGGAGCTATCCGGCACTCCAGGACTGGACGTCGAGTAAGAAAGATGGGCACGCCAGCAACGCGTACCTCCTCATTCGGTCCGCAGACACGCAGAAGACCATGAGCGCGTTGAAGAACGTCCCCGAGATCCAGGAGATCATCGGCACGACCGGAGATGAGGACATCGTGGCCCGCATCAGCGCGGACCCCCGTGCAAACCTCCTCGAGTCCGTCGTGACGAAGGTCCAGAGCATGCCCGGCGTGCTCTCGACCGAGACGCTCCCGGCGTTCTCGATGTATTGAATCAACGACTCACGGACGGGCCGCGGTTTAACCGGTTCGTCCACCTTTAGCTGACTTTGAAATCCTTGCTTCTTGACGCCCAGTCAACGATATGTATTTCGACCGCATCCGGAGGGGAGATGGTCAAGAAAAGGAAAGGCGCTCGCAAGCCGAAATCGAAGAAGACGCTGGACCCACGGGTCGAGGACCTCCGAAAGAAGATCCTCCATCTCGATCCCTATTCCGGATGGTTCCCCGCCGGTGCGACGAAACGGATCATGAGCATCGTCGATGCGGACCTGGAGCCGATCGGAGAGCTCGAGACGGGCAGCGACGGATTCGTTCAGCTCGCGGCGCTCGTCGGCCGACGTTTCGTCCGGATCTCCTACTATCCAGGGCAGCCGTACGCAACCCTGACTTGGATCACGTTGGAGAAATAGAGTCGTGGTCTCGCAATCGCGCGATCACTTCGTCCTCGGGCGTCGTCGCGAGCCCCGGTAGTCGCGTTCCATTGCGACGGCAAACCGCTTCCATGCGCGCATCGCCGAGGCCTCCCGTTCCGCCTTCGTGAGCTTCTTCGTCTCCGGGACCTTCGGGCGTCTCCTCCATCGGAGGTCAAACCCGGTCCGACCGTCCGGGAGAGGCGACAGCACGTAGTCGGCGGTTACGTCGCGGCGATTCCCGACGCCATCCATGTGCCACCGGTTCGGGGGTAACAACGTGACGACATCCCGGCCCCAATCCCATCCGTCCTCGTTCTCCTCCAAGTCTTCGAAAATAACCCGATGCGGGGTGCGTTCGATGATCTTCCGCTGGTATGACTCCCCCTCGAGGTCTGGATCCTCAGGCGTGTAGTCCGTGCACCAGGCGAACGCAAAGTCGAGCGGGACCCCAAACGAAACGCGGATGCGATATTCGGGACTCGTGCGACCCCGACGGGAACTCTCTCCTTTCATGGTATCGATGCCTCGGCTGAGCCGATGACTCGGGGACGGTCGTGACGCGAGATAAGACTTGCCGCGCCCTCGTCGACCGTGGGAATCCTTAAGCCGATGAACCCGTAGGACCCGCGATGCAAACGACGCACACGAAGAACCCCTTCGACTTCCTCGGCCTCGACCCGGTCCTTCTTCGAGCCGTCTACGGCCTCGGCTACGAGGCTCCCACGCCGATCCAGAAGGAGGCGATCCCCGCCATTCTGTCGGGGCGCGACGTGATCGGCACCGCGCAGACCGGATCCGGTAAGACCGCGGCGTTTCTTCTACCGATCCTGCAGCGACTCATGAAACAATCCCCGGGCCGGACGCGGGCCCTCGTCCTCTCGCCGACGCGCGAGCTCGCGGCCCAGATCGAGGTCGCCCTCCGCGGGCTCGCGAAAGGCACGCGGATCCACGGCCACGCCGTCTACGGGGGCGTCGGCATGTCGCCTCAGGAGCATGCCCTCCGCGCGGGCGTCGATGTCGTCGTCGCGACGCCGGGCCGGCTCCTGGACCACATGTCCCGCCGCAACGTCGACTTCCGCGGCCTCCAGGTCCTCGTGCTCGACGAGGCGGATCGGATGCTCGACATGGGCTTCCTACCAGACGTCCGCAGGATCGTCGACGCCCTCCCGCGGGAACGGCAGACCCTCCTCTTCTCCGCGACGATGGCGCCGGAGATCGAGACCCTCTCGCGGACAATCATGCGCAATCCGGTCCGCATTTCGGTCTCGCCGCCCCACCGACCCCCGTCGACGATCCGCCACGAGGTCTATCCTGTCCCGCAGCACCTCAAGACCTCCCTGCTCGTCCGTCTCCTCGGGAGAGAGGACATGCTGTCCGTCCTGGTCTTCGTCCGCACGAAGCGGCGCGCGGACCGCGTGGCCCGGCAGGTCGGCCAAGCGGGCTTCGACGTCGCGCGAATCCACGGGGACCGCAGTCAGAGTCAGCGAGAGACGGCTCTCGCAGGATTCCGAAGTGGACGGCACCAGGTCCTCGTCGCGACCGACGTCGCGGCCCGCGGGATCGACGTGGAAGGCATCTCCCATGTGATCAACTACGACGTGCCGACCGTCCCGACCGACTACGTGCACCGCGTAGGAAGGACTGCGCGCATGGAGGCGGCCGGGGAGGCCATCACGTTCGTAACGCCCGAAGACGAGGGAGACCTCCGGGCAATCGAACGCGCGTTAGGCAAACCGATTCCCCGTGTGACTCTTCCGGACTTCGATTACCGCGCGCCACCGCCTCCGAAAGTCCCCGGACGTCCCAGCGGGCGTCACCCCCAAGAGTCCCGGCGCGGGAGCGACCGACAACGTTGGCGACGCAGCCCTCGGTCTCGCTGACGAGATGCGATCCACATCACGACGGAGACCCGGACCGGGTCGGCATTGAGAGAGGTCTCCAGAAATCGTGCTGTCGCGCGCGCGACGTCAGCGCCTCCGGCGCTCGCTCTTGCACCTGTCGGAATCGATGGATTTCCCTGGGACTGCCTTCAGTCGCGAACTGATCTCCAGGACGACCTGGAGACGAATTGCTCTTGGGGCTCACGGTTTTCCGGCCGCTGCCGCTGCCTGAAAGTTCTTGACGATATGGTTCAGTTCCTCGTCGAACTTCTCGAGCGGATACCGCCGACCGTGGAGGTAGTTGCTGAAGTATCCCACGAGCGAGGTCGTGTAGGCCGTCTCCTGGAGTTCCGTCTCGGTGGCGCCGAACAGCTTCGCCGCTTCCGTGTGGAATTTCGTGCAGTACGGGCACTTGACCGCCCCGGCCGCGGCCAACGCGATCAGGTGCTTCCACTTCAGCGGGATGTTCGTCTCACTGAGCTCGAACTTCTTGAACAGCTCCCAGCCTCCGCTCAGGGCGAGCTCGTCCCACTTGAAGTCGTCGAAGAAGCCCGGAACAAATCCGAAGGTCCCCTTGATGTCTTCCAGCGTCTTCTGCTTCGTCATGATGTCACCTCCTCCCGCGCGATGCAGGCTTCGGGAACTTCTAACGCGCCCCCTTCGGCGCGAGGCATGACTCGGAATTCCTCCCCTCCGCTGATCCCGTCGCGTCGGGAAAAGAGCCGGCGTGTTCGTACCCGGGATCCGGTCGACATCAGGAGCGAAGTATATTCAGGTTTCCTTCAGGGACGCTCGTCGCGCTCGCTCGTCGGCCCACGTGATTTCGCCTCGCTCACTAAGAGCACCTCCCCGACGTGCTGCGAGTCCTCCGCAAGGTCGACGAGAGTCGCCGCGAGATCGGCACGCGAGATGTGGTACGGACCGTGGCGGAGATCTTTCCCTCCGACTTGAGTTCGAACCCGGCCCGTCTTGGACCCGTTCGAGAGATACGGAGGTCGGACAATGGTCCAATCGACCGGACTCGAGGTAATGAGCCGCTCCATCCGGGCGAAGTCTGCGTAGGGCCTCCGCAAAATCCAGCGGACGAGATTGATTAGGATCCAGGGCCGTCGACCTTCGATCGCGGAGACGCTCACGGTCACAAGGCGCCGGACTCCGGCCTCGCGCATCGCGTCGAGTTCGGCGCGCGTGACGTCGCTCATGACCGTCGTCGGACCGCGGCCTTCGGAGACGACAGTCGAGATGATGGCATCTTGCCCACGCACGGCGCGTCGCATGTCCTCGAGGCTCCGTCCGTCTCCAGTAATCACCGACCTGAGTCCGCGGAGGCCCAACAGGGCATCGGGACGCCTTGTGAACGCGGTCATCGAGTGCCCGCGGCGGATGCCCTCGTCGAGGACGAGTCGGCCCGTGCGGCCCGTCGAGCCGATCACGGCAATGTTCCGGTTCGATTTCTGTGGATCCGATGGTTCTGCGTTGAGTAAGCTCATGAAGGGCGATACGTCCTCCCGAGGATTTGGGCAGGCGTTAGGCGCGGCTTTCGATTTGGGGAGGTTAGCCTCGTAGCCCTCGGCCTGCCGCGGACCCTACACCTTGATCGCCCGCGTCTCCAAGAAATCCTGACGCACGAGATTGCGATCGAAATACTCCGAGACGATTCCGTCGTATTCGTGGCGGAACTGCGCCAAGCGTGCCGGGTCGTCTTTCAGCGTCTGTAGCAAGCGGACCATGGGCCCGCCGCTCTGTTCCAGCTGATGACGGTAATGTTGGGGGCTCAGCGCGGGCGTGAGTTGGGAACCTCGGTCGAACGTCACGTCGCGCACCGCGGTGCCAAGCCGCTGCAACACGATCATCGGGTCGCCCCATTGGCCAGGTGGCGCGGGCTTCGGGTCGGGGGCCGGTGGCATGTATCGGGAGATGAGGGCAAAGACCCGGCCGAAAAGCAACTCCGGCGGCCACGTGTGGAAGGCGAGGACCCCACCCCGTTTCAGGACGCGAAGCATTTCTTTGACGGCGACCTCGGGGCGCGGCGCGAAGATGTGCGCGAATTGGCTGAGCACCATGTCGAACTCGCCGTCTGCGAACGGAAGGCTCTCCACATCGCCTTCCTTCCACACGACGTCGTCCAATCCCGCGATCGTGGCGTTTTCCTTCGCGACCGCGAGCAGCTCCGGCGTCAGGTCGACGCCGGTGACCACGGCGCCCGCCCGTCGCGCGGTGATGGCCACGACGCCGGTGCCGCACCCGACGTCCAAGACCTTCTGCCCCGGACGCACGCCCGCGAAGTGCACGAGCCGAGCCGCGCTCGGAGTCGTCGCCTGAGCGAGCGGCGCGAACGACTTCCAGACTTGTCGTTGGGTCGCCTTGAACGCGTCGAAGGAGTCGGAAGTCATGGTTCGCGCGGTGAGAGGTCTCCGGGGCGGATAACGCTTAGGTTGGCGGCGTCGACTGGGAAAGCGTTAAAGAAGTCGCGGCGATACCGGGCCGTCCCGACGAAGGGGAGGGTTCTTATGATGAATGAGAAGGTGGCGACGGAGCTAAAGGGGTCAGTGCGCGGAGACGTCATCCTGCCGGACGACGGCCGGTATGACGAGGCGCGCAAGGTGTACAACGCGATGATCGACAAGCGGCCTGCGGTGGTCGTCCGTTGCACCGGGGTCGCCGACGTCATCGCCGCCGTCAAGGCGGCTCGCGCGGCAGGCTTGGCCGTCGCCATCCGCGGGGGTGGCCACAGCGTGCCCGGTTTCGGCACCGCGGACGACGCGCTCGTGGTCGACCTCGGCCGCATGCGGGGGATCCGCGTGGACCCCGCGACAAAGACGGCCCGCGCCGAAGGAGGCGCGACATGGGGCGACTTCAATCATGCGACTCACGCGTTCGGGTTGGCCACGACAGGCGGCATCATCTCGACCACGGGCATCGCCGGACTGACCTTGGGCGGCGGCATCGGGTACCTCACCCGCGGGGCGGGCCTGTCGCTGGACAACCTCATTTCCGCCGACGTCGTCACGGCGGACGGCTCGTTCGTCACGGCCAACGCCAAGGAGAACCAGGATCTCTTCTGGGCGCTGCGCGGCGGGGGCGGCAACTTCGGCGTGGTGACGAGCTTCCAGTACAAGCTTCAGCCGGTGAGGAACATCACTGGCGGACCGATGTTCTTCGAGAAAGAAGATGCGGAGAAGGTGATGCGCACCTTCGACGAGTACATCTCCCGCGCGCCACGGGAACTCGGAGCGTTCTTTGCGTGGCAGATCGCGCCGCCTCTTCCGTTCATCCCGGAAGATCGACACGGAGATACCTTGTGCGTCTTGGTCGCATGCTGGACCGGCCCACCGTCCGAGGCCGAGGAAGCCCTGGCCCCCCTCCGAGGAGCGGCGGACGTGGTCGCCGCGCACGTCGGGCCGATGCCGTACCCGGCGCTGAACAGTGCGTTCGACGGACTCGTTCCCCCCGGGCTGCAACACTACTGGAAAGCCGTCTTCGCGAAGGACCTCTCGGACGGCGCCATTGAGGCGCACCTCGCGAACGGGCCCAAAGTCCCCGTCGTCAATTCGACGATGCACATTTACCCGATCAACGGCGCGGTCCACGATGTCGCCTCCGATGCCACGGCGTTCGGCCACCGGGAAGCCAAGTACGCGATGGTCATCGCCGGTATGTGGCCCGATCCGGCGCAGAACGAGGCCAGCACCCAATGGGTAAAGAACTACTACAAAGGCCTCGCGCCCCACGCCGAGGAGGGTGGATACATCAACTTCGCCGCGGGGGACGACATGAACCGCGTTCGAGCGAACTTCGGGGTGAACTATGACCGGCTGTGCGACGTCAAAGCGAAATACGATTCGGAGAACGTGTTCCGGCACAACCAGAACATCTCGCCGGCCTAGCCGAGGTCGGCGAACCCGAGGCGCGCAGAACCCGTGGCTCACTCGGCCTTCAGGTAGCGGCTCGCGACCGCTGTCCCCGCGACGAGCATCCCGGTCGCGAAGATCGCCAGGTATCCGAGGTACGACCAGTCCGCCGTGTTGAAGACCACGATCCCTCGCCCCAGCAAGGCGGAGAACGACACCGGATTGACGCTCGCGATCGCCTGCATCCACGACGGGAAGTTCGCCAGAGGAAGGAGCGCGCCACTCGCGAACATGAGGGGCATCGTGATGAAGTTCGAGATCACGCCGGGGGTCTGCCAGTCCGTGCTCGAGGCCGTCACCGCGAGGAAGAAGCACGACATGCCCAGGCCGAGGAGGAAGATCCCGAGGATCCAGCCCGCCCACATGAGCGGGTTCCCCGCGAAGCTCACGCCGAAGACGGCGGCCGCAGTGATCATCACCGGGATCTGCACGAGCCCGCGGGTCGTCGATCCGAGGACCTTCGACAGATAGACGGTCGCCTTCGTCGTCGGGGTAAGCAGGATGCGCTTCATGAATCCGAACCGCTTGTCCTGGATCGTGCTCATCGATCCGAACATCCCGACGGTCAGCATCGACGTCGCCAGGACCCCGGGGAGCAGGAACGCGATGTAACTGCTCGTGTGGAAGATCTGCTGCACGAGGGCCGGCGAGGCGCCGCTGAAACTGCTGCCGAAGAACGCGAGCCACATGAACGGCTGGACGAACGTGATGACGAGGACCCAGGGATTGCGGAACGTCCGGAGGACTTCGCGGGCGTACAGGCCGATGAACTGGCTGCGTTGGCTTACGCTTCGCGAGGCGGAGTCGAGGTGCCGGGAGGCGATGCGGATGTGCTTGGTCTCGGTACTCATTTCCGAGCCCTCCGCATCGTGGCGTAGAACTTGCGGTAATCGGGAACATCGGAACCCGCCTGGTCGATCCGCTTCCCGGTGATGTCGAGGAACACGGTCTCGAGGCTCGGCTTTTCCACGTTGATCCGGCGAATCTCATCCGTCTTCAGGGTCGAGAAGATATGTGGCAGGACCTCTTCCGCCGCGGAGACTTGCAAGATCCAGGTCTTCCCCTGGCTCCGCACCGCGGTCACCCCAGGGATCGCACGGAGCTTTGCTTCGTCGACCGCCTCGCTCGTCTCCAGCTCGACGAAGTCCGATTCGACTCGGGCCTTGAGGGCCGACGGAGAGCCCGACGCGACGATCTTGCCGTGATCGATGATCGAGATCTGCTGGCAGAGCGCGTCCGCCTCCTCGATGTAGTGGCTTGTCAGCAAGACGGTGATCCCGAATTCCTTGTTCACGCCGGTGATGAGGTCCCAAAGCATCCGCCGCGTGTTCGCATCGAGGCCGATCGTCGGTTCGTCCATGAACACGACCTCCGGTTGATGCAGCAACGCCAACGCGATCTCGAGTTTCTTGCGCATGCCCGTGGAAAAGGTCTTCACTCGATCCTTGCGCCGGTCGTTGAGTCCAAAGTACGTCAGGAGGTCGCCCGCGCGCTCCTTCCACTCCGGGAGGCTCTGCAGCTTCGCCTGGAGCCAGAGGTTCTCCCAGGCCGTGAAATCGTCGTCGAGGATGACCTCGGACGCGACCCAACCGATCCGCTGCTTCACGTGCATCGGATCCCGACGGACGTCGTATCCGGCGACCCACGCGTCGCCTTCCGTCATGTCGGTCAGGCCCGTGAGCAGCTTGATCATCGTCGTCTTGCCGGCGCCGTTCGGACCGAGGAGCCCGAAGACGGTCCCCGAGGCGACCTTCACGTTGACGTGGTCGACGGCCGTCAGCTTTCCGTAGACTTTCGTGAGATTTTCCGTGACGATGGCATCACTCGGCATGCTGCACCTCAATCACTTCGAAAGGATCCGCATCGCTTTCTCTCGCATCTCGATCACGACCTGGCGGAGTTCGTTCGCCTGCTTCGGGGTGACCTCGCTCATGTTCGTCCGGAGGAGCTTCCCCGTGGCCCGGAATTCTCGGAACAGCGCGGCTCGCTCCGGGCCGACCGCGGATTCGAACGCGCGGAAGCGCTCCTCGATCTCTTTGCGGCGGCTCCGGAGGTAGGCCTTGCCTTCGCGGGTGATCCGGTACGTCTTGCGGCGTTCCTCGCCGCTCACGGAAAGATATCCTTTGCGCAGGAGGGCCCGCAAGGCGGGATAGATCGCCCCGGCGCTCGGCTTGTAGAATCCGTGATACCGTTCCTCGATCGCCTTGATGATCTCGTACCCGTGCATCGGGCGTTCTTCGAGCAGGTGGAGGACGAGGCCCTTGAAGTCGCCCTTGCCGAAGAAGTGGAAGAATCCACCGAATTTCTCCGGGCCGCTCATGACGCGAGCTCCTTCCGCCGGAACAGGAGGATCGCGAGGACCGCCCCGACGACCGCATACGCGGCGAAGACCAGCAGCGAGGTAGCGGGGTCCGGGACGAAGCCGACATCCACCGGGCCTCCCGGTCCCGGTCGCACGGCGGTCCTACCGAGGACGTTCGAGATGATTCCTGATGCGGACGTGGGGATGAACCAGGGGTCGATCTTCGCGGCGGTCAGGAGCGCTCCGACGATGCTGAAGATCAGAGTGAACAAGAAGAACGTGAGGACCGTCGCAGCGACCGTGCTCTTGAACGTCGCGGAAACAAGGTACGCAATGCCGACGACCGCGACCATGTACCCGAGCGCGTAAAGGTATGACAGGCCGACGTCCCACGTGAGGGATTTCGTGACGATGAGTGCGGCCATCGCTGCGGCGCCGTAATACAGCGAGATGACGGCCGCCGACACGATCACGCTCGCGGCAATCTTCCCGAGGACCAGGACCTCCCGACGGACGGGATTCGGGAACAGGAAGTAGCCGGTCCGCTTCTCGTGCTCCGAGACGAGCGCGTCCGCGGCGAAGAGGACTCCGCTGAGGACCACGAGGAGCCCGGTGAACGTGGCGAACGTCGAGACGAACGCGTTCGGGTTCGAGGGATAGGACGATCCGAGAGCCGGCGGAAGCCCGAGGAACAATCCGATGATCAGCGCGACGAGGATCAGGATGCCCCAGAGCCGCCGGCCTCGGAAGTATTTGCGAATCTCGTAGCTCGTGACCGTGACGACCTGCGCAAAGGGGCTGGCGCTCATAGACGATCCGACTCCTGGATGCGGTCGAGATACAACTGCTCGAGCGATGAGCCGAGCGGTCGGTACGTGATGACCTTCAGGCCTCGGGACACCATCGCCTCGAGGACGCGCGCCTGCCCTTCTTCGCCGCCGGAGATCCGCAAGTCGACCGTCGAGTCGCCCTCGGCCTTGACCTCGACGACCCCCGGGACGCTTGCGAGCGCTTCGAGCTCTTGCGGTGTTGGCGAGCGGAGGAAGGTCGTCTGGAACGTCGAGGTGTCCGCGCCCCGCGAGAGCTCCCGGACGGAGCCGTGGATCAGGAGCTCCCCGTGGTTCAGCAGAGCAACATCGTCGCAGACTTCTTGGACCTCGCCGAGGAGGTGGGAGCTCATGAAGATCGTGCGGCCTTCTCCCTTGAGCGCCTTGATCACATCGCGGACCTCGGCCATGCCGCGAGGATCCAATCCCGAAGTGGGCTCGTCGAGGATGAGGAGTTCGGGCTCATTCAGGAGCGCTTGCGCGATCGCGAGGCGCTGCTTCATTCCCTTCGAGAACTCCTGGATCCGGTGGTCCACCCAGTCGGTCAGCTTGACTTCCTTGAGGACCGCCTCGCTCCGGCGTTCGATCTCGTCCTTCGGCATGCCGCGAAGGCGTCCCACGTAGGCAAGTGTCTCGAGCGGCGAGAGGTAACCGTAGAACTCCGGCGTCTCGATCACGGCGCCAATGCGGGCGAGAGCGCGGGTCGGCTCCTGACGGACATCGATGCCGAACAAGGCGGCGCGGCCGCGGGAGGGCCGGATCAGGTTCGTCATCAGTTTGATCGTCGTGGACTTCCCGGCGCCGTTCGGGCCGAGGAACCCGAAGGATGTGCCTTGCGGGACCGTGAGTTCAAGGGACTTCAAGGCGGTGAAGTGACCATAGTCCTTGCCCAGCCCCTCCAGGTGGACCGGGGCCTCGCGGGTGACCGATTGCGTGCCGGAGGATTGCATGGACATCTCGATATATCGCGATATACTTAAACTCTTTGAAGGGATTCCGAAGACAGTTGTCGCACGGGAGTCCAGTGAGGAGTGGAGAAACGGGGTGGAGAGAAAGGCCAACCGGCCGAATTATCGCCTAGCTATGCTTCTTATGGTCCGGACCGTTCCCCGCATCGCGGGCCGGGCATGACGACATCGGAAGTTCCTCCGGGCGTCAAGGCGTTGATCGTTCCGATGCGGTGGCTCCTGTACGCCGCGAGCGCCCTCGTCTTTCTCGCCGGCCTCCAGCTCACGGTCTTCACGGAGCAAACGGCCACCTACTTCGCATGGCCGATCGCCCGGCCGTTTTTGACCGCGGCGTTCCTCGGCGCGTCCTACTGTGCGGCTGTCCCGGTTGAGGTGATTGCGGCCCGCCAATCGACTTGGGCGACGGCCCGTGTCGCGGTTCCGGCAATATGGCTCTTCACTACCCTCACGCTAGTGGCCACGGTGCTCCATTCCGACAAATTCAATTTCTCGAGCAAGACTGCGAGCGCGCAAGACGCCGCCTGGTTCTGGCTCGCGATCTATACCGGCGTGCCCGTCGCGATGCTGGTCATCTGGATCCTCCAACTCCGCGCACCGGGAATCGATCCACCTCGCGGACCCCCCGCTCCGACATGGATGCGGTTTCTGGTCCTCGGTCAAGGTGTCGGCATGCTCGCGGTTGGCGTCGCTCTCTTCCTCGCCCCGGACGCCATCAAGGGGGGATGGCCGTGGGTACTCACGACGCTGACCGCCCGGGCCATCGGAGCGTGGCTCATCGGAATCGGCTTCGCGGCGTTTCATGCGAGCCGCGAGAACGATTTCCTCCGGATCCGGCCCCTGGCGGGAGGCTACATCGCCTTCGCAATCTTGCAGTTTGTTGCGATCCTCCGCTATTTCGGCGACGTCAATTGGAGCAGCCCGGCCGCGTGGCTCTACGTCGCCTTCCTCGCGAGCGTTCTCCCGGTAGGCCTCTTCGGCTGGTTCGGCCATCGAGCGACCAAAGTGCCCTGACAGCCGACACCGGAGCCGATGCGATCGGGGATGAAAACGGCGTCAACATCCTCAAGCGAGGACCGCGCATCTGCCGCGCGTGCGGCGCGCCGTCTCTCTCGCACTCGTGCTCCTGATCGTGGCGGGGGGCGTCGCGATCCTCGCGCCCGCGCAACCGGTCGCGGCCGCGGGTCAAATCGAGGTGTACAAGACCGGGCTGAACTTTCCGATCGCACTCGCGTTCTCCTCGGACGGCCGGATCTTCTTTGCGGAGAAGGCCACTGGGAACATTCGGATCATCTATCTCGCGAACCGCACGCTGCTCCCGACGCCGTTCATCACCTTGCCGAGCACGGATGGAACGGGTGAGCGAGGTCTCCTGGGCCTCGCGCTCGATCCTGGGTTTCCGTCGACGCCGTACGTGTACGCATATCAGACGTACAACGACGTGACGAACGGAACGACGTACAACCGCATCGTCCGGATCATTGCGAACGGGAACGTGGGCATCTCGTACATCGTGATCCTCCGGCTGCCCCCGCTGAGCAGCGCGACGTACCACAACGGCGGCGTGATCGGCTTCGGCCCAGACGGCAAGCTCTACGCCGTCGTCGGTGAGAACGCGAACCCGTCCCTTTCCCAGGATCCGCTGAGCCCGCTCGGAAAGGTCCTCCGAATGGAGCCGAACGGAAGCCCCCCGCCAGACAATCCGTTTTACAACAATCCCTCTTGGTTCAACTTGACCTACACGTACGGCCACCGGAACATGTTCGGACTTGCGTTCCACCCAATCACGGGCCGTGTGTACGTCACGGAGAATGGGCCCGCGTGCAACGACGAAGTCAACCTTCTCATAGCGGGGGACAACTACGGTTGGGGGCCTAACAATACGTGCTCGACGCCACCACCGCCCCCGAACAACACAAACCAGGACGGCCCGAGCCCTGTGTTACCAATATGGTGGTGGGGGACCACGATCTGCCCGACGAACGCCGCGATCTACCGAGGGCCGTACTTCCCGACTTGGAGAGGCGACCTGTTCATGGGCGACTGCAACACGGGTCGCTTCCACCGGCTTCACCTCGTCCCGCCGAACTACGATTCGGTCGCATCGGACGACATCCTCTGGACCGCGCCGACCTCGATCATCGCGGTCGCGGCCGGACCGGACGGCGCCTTCTGGCTGACGACCCCTTCGACGATCTATCGGTATTGGGACTCCGGCCAACCGCCGATCGCCTCGTTCACGGCGACTCCGAATCCCGCGATCGTGAGTTCACCCGTCGCGTTTGACGCCTCGGGCTCCTCGGACCCGGATGGGAATATCGTCTCGTACGCCTGGAATTTCGGTGACTCGACAGGAGCGAGCGGCGTCTCCGTCGCCCACACGTACCTCACCTTCGGGACGTTCAATGCGACCCTGACGGTCACCGACAACGAATCCTTCATGGCGACGGCGTATCGGCACATCGTCGTTCGCGCGCCGCCGATCGCGTCCTTCACCGCGACCCCGAGTCCGGCGGTTGTCGGAGCGAGCGTCACGTTCGACGCGTCCGGCTCCCACGATCCAGACGGTGCCATTGTGAGCTACCGATGGGACTTCGGAGACTTAACGAACGGGAGTGGGGCGATCACGACCCATCCGTATACGATCGTGGGGACGTTCAACGTCACGCTGAACGTCACGGACAACAACGCATTGAACGGAACCGCCTACCACGACGTCATCGTCCAACCCGCACCCCCCGGGCCGCAGCCTCCGGTCGCCGATTTCACGGTCAATCCGTTGCGGGTGAACCCGGGTGTCCCGGTGACGTTCGACGCGTCCACCTCGTTCGACCCCGACGGCATGATTGTCTCGTACACGTGGGAATTCGGAGATTCGACGGGAGGCACCGGGGTCGTCGCGACGCACGCGTATGCGAACCCCGGCGTATTCACGGTCAACCTTACCGTGGTCGACAATCAGACCCTGTCCTCGAGCGCCACGCATCAAGTGACGGTCAACGCACGTCCCCATGCCGCGTTCCAATTTGCTCCCACTACGGTCTATGTCGGGATCAGCGTCACGTTCGATGCATCCACGTCGACGGACCCCGACGGGAGCATCGCGTCGTACGCCTGGAATTTCGGAGACGGATCCTCCGGGACCGGCGTTCAGGCCTCACATGTCTTCGCCGCGAAGGGAACCTTCGGAATCCGGCTCACGGTGGTGGACAGCGACGGCCTGTCGAACGAGACGACCCGGACTCTCGCGATCCCAGACCGGGCGCCTCAGATCACGTCGAGTACTCCGGGAGTTGGTCCCTTGACCATCGACGCAGGTGCGACGCAGACCTTCACCGTGATCGCGTGGGATCCCGACGGGGATGTGCTGATGTACACCTGGCGGGTCGACGGGGCCGCCGCGGGCGGGAATCTAACCGCGCTGAATTTCGCGTCGACGACGCCCGGAGCACACACCGTGAACGTCACCGTGTCCGATGGCTCGCTGGTCGCCTCGCGGGAATGGACGGTGACCGTCGTGGCGGCCGGACATTTGGCGCTCGTCACCTCGTGGCCGTTCCTCGCGTTCGTCCTCGCCGTCATCGTCGCCGTGCTCCTTGTCTTGTGGTTCCGTCGAAGACGGAAGATGGAACGGCCGCCTCGGTCGACCAATCTAGGGACTTTCTAGCGGCTTAGGCCTTCGGCTTCTCCCCGCACGCAGGGAAGTGAAGCCTTAGGTACATGGAACGGATGGCAGCCTCATGACGACCGTCCTCCTTCAGACGACGATGGGCGACGTGAAGATCGAGCTCCTCGACACGGCGATGCCAATCACGGCGGGGAACTTCCGAAAGCTCGTCGCGCAGGGCTTCTACGACGGAACGAT
>Ga0209235_1000170_pt1 | contig 30712 bp, 29 predicted proteins | sample GraSoi013_1_20cm_4_FD_185817 | JGI IMG/M metagenome (GOLD analysis project Ga0209235, IMG submission 185817) | Grasslands soil microbial communities from the Angelo Coastal Reserve, California, USA - Sample 09_25_2013_1_20cm (SPAdes) (version 2) | ecosystem: Environmental > Terrestrial > Soil >... | reverse complement strand
CTGGTACGGATCATCATACTATGACGGCGTCAACCCACCAGACAGCTACCCCATGACAGCCAGCTGGCAGGTCTACTTCGCACAGAACCTCGCAGCGACCACTCCCAACAGCAAATGGTCACAGACAACTGCCTCAGGAATAATCCACTATGGTGGAGTCTGCGAGTCAGGCGTAACGTGTACCGGCAACCGTGACCTGCTCGATGATTTCGGCGTGGCGGCAAGCCCCACGACGGGTTTTGCCACGATCATCTACACCAGCGATCAGTATGTTAACAGCGCAAACGAACCAGCGCAGCCATTCGGCTCAGGAGGCGGTTGCACGCAGTCCTCGACAAACTCTGTCGAGTGCAGTCACACCGACATCGCCGTCCAGACGGGCGGCACAAGCCTCCTATCAGCCACAACCAAACACCATTTCCAAATCACAAAGACAGACTTCGAACAGATCAGCAACAGTCCTAGCCTAACAGTTCAGGTCACCAACATTGGAAACGAGGCCATCAAGGCGCTAACCGCTCAGATCTCCGGCCTACCACTCAACCTACCCTGGACGCCAGCTCTAGCACTGCAACCCGCTCAGACAACGACCGCGACCACTGGCACACTTCCCGTGACTCTGCTCCTTGCGGTAGGCACCATCTACAACATCACCATGACCGCCACCTTGAGCGACGGCACAACCGAGACGCAGACCGTCTCCGCAATCTACACACTAGACTCCGGGATCGGCCTCTAACAGACCCGATCCTTATCCCTTTTTCTGGAAAAACCTGCCGAACAATAAGGAACGTTTTGATCTCTTCTCCCATCAGCCTCACTCCTCCACGGTGAAGCATTACAACCATACAGTCCAACAGAAAAGCCGGACGCTCAATCGCCTTCTCTTCACGATTTACTATGGCAAAAAGGGAAAAGAAATCTTCAACCTTCCCCAAAATCCCCATCCGCTAGAATATTCGGTTCGTCTCAACGGGAGGCGAACTAGGACTGGCTATCCATGCAAATATATATCAAAAGATAGAAATCGGAGTGACAATTCATCAACACTTATTATTTGCCGATAGATATCGAAAACAGGACGCTTGTGACCAATGTATCAACGCACCTTAGCAGAGAAGCTGAACAACTAACCCAGGCCTGGCGATCAAACCGCTGGAAAGGGATCCGTCGACCTTACTCTGCCGAGGATGTCTGTAAGCTCCGCGGGACAGTTCATCCCGAGTCCACTCTGGCCCGACTCGGCGCGGAAAAGTTTGAGCGCCTCCTAAGGGACGAAGCATACGTTCCCACTCTTGGTGCACTCACTGGGGCACAGGCCCTCCAGATGGTCCAGGCCGGACTCAAGGCAATTTACATGAGCGGTTGGCAGGTAGCCGCGGACGCTAACCTCTCAGGCCAGACTTACCCGGACCAGAGCTTGTACCCAGCCAACAGCGTCCCGCATCTGGTGAAGAGGATCAATCAGGCCTTCCAGAGAGCAGACCAGATACAATTCATGAACGGCCAAGGGAAAATCGACTGGTTCGCACCGATAATAGCTGACGCAGAAGCAGGATTCGGAGGCCCGCTCAACGCGTTTGAATTGATGAAGGCAATGATTGAGGCTGGAGCGGCAGGAGTACACTTCGAAGATCAACTTGCTTCCGAGAAAAAATGCGGACACCTAGGTGGAAAGGTCCTCGTCCCCACTCATCAGTTCGTCAAGACTCTAATCGCTGCCCGCCTTGCAGCCGACGTAATGGGGGTTCCAACGTATCTCATCGCCCGGACAGATGCCATGGGAGCCAGGCTCTTGTCGAACGACGCGGACCCTAGGGACCTACCTTACATCACCGGTGAGAGAACCCCGGAGGGTTTCTACAGAATCAAACCCGGGCTGGAAGCGGCTATTGCCCGAGGCATCAGCTACGCACCCTACGCTGACATCATATGGTGCGAAACTCCTACACCGGACCTTGATGAGGCCAGAAGATTTGCAGAAGCCGTCCACAGAGTATACCCCGAGAAACTACTAGCCTACAACTGCTCGCCATCATTCAACTGGGAGAAACACCTAGATCCTGAGATCATAAGAGGTTTCCAGAGAGAACTGGCCGCGATGGGTTACAAGTTCCAGTTCGTCACTCTGGCCGGGTTCCACAGTCTCTCAGTATCCATGTTCGAGCTCGCCAAACAATACGCCGTTGAAGGAATGGCAGCCTATGTTCGCGTCCAGAAGAAAGAGTTCGAGGCCGAACCCGCAGGCTATACAGCTGTAAAACACCAGGCGTTCGTAGGAACGGAATACTTCGACGAGGTCTCAACCGTAATCTCAAGTGGAACGTCTTCAACCACGGCGATGGGCGAATCCACTGAAATGGCTCAATTCAAAGAACAGACGGCTCTAGCGACGCCTCCAGTCTCGAGGACCAAACCTGAGCGAGACCGGAATCCATAGGTTTGCACTTATCCGACGAAGCCGACAGTCGAACCGTTCTAGTACTAGAACCGCCGGTGCTCAGAGCCGCAGATCCCAACATCCAGGGCTTCGATGAGATACTCACATCTGACGCGCTAGCTTTTGTCGGAGAACTTGTCCGAGAATTTTCTCCACGACTCGACGCGCTACTGCAGAAAAGAATGCTCGTTCATCAAAGCCTACGAAACGGAGCACATCCCGATTTTCTGGATGAGACCCGTGAAATTAGAAAATCTGATTGGAAGGTCGAATCTATCCCGGTTGATCTTCGCCAAAGACGGGTAGAAATCACAGGCCCAGTCGACAGGAAGATGGTGATAAACGCGCTTAACTCGGGTGCGGACGTTTACATGGCAGATTTCGAAGACTCACACTCACCAACCTGGGACGGGACGATTCAAGGCCAGGTGAACCTTCGAGACGCAGTAGACCGGACCATCAGATACACTGGTCCCGACGGACGAGAGTACAAATTAGGAGAAAAACTTGCAACGCTGATGATGCGGCCTCGAGGCTTGCATCTGATCGAGAAACACGTTCTAATCGCGTCGCGGCCGGTTCCGGCTTCCCTCTTCGACTACGGTCTCTTCCTTTACCACAATGCTAAGAAACTGATCGGCCGAGGGACAGCGCCTTATTTCTACATTCCGAAGTTGGAGAGTTACTTTGAAGCCCGTTTCTGGAACGAGATCTTCAACTACTCCGAAAACGCCCTCAAACTTCCGCACGCTAGCATAAGGTGCAGCGTCCTCATTGAAACCATTCTAGCTGGATTTCAGATGGACGAAATCTTATACGAGTTGCGCGAGAGGATAACAGCGCTCAACTTCGGCCGCTGGGACTACATCTTCAGCTTGGTCAAGTTCCTAGGCCATGACTCGAGATTCATAGTTCCTGAAAGACCGCTTCTCCCCATGACTACACCGTTCCTCAAGTCCGGCTCCGTTCTACTGGCCAAAACATGCCATAAACGGGGCGCCTATCCAATCGGGGGAATGGCCGCTCAAGTTCCTATCAAGGGCGATCCCCGTTCCCAGGACACCATCGACAAAGTCGTCGTCGATAAGAAGCGAGAAGCCTCCGAAGGGTACGTCGGCGCCTGGGTCGCCCACCCGGGTCTGGTACCGATTGTCAAGAATGTCTTCAACGAGGCCGTAGAATCTAGGAACACTGCGATTGCGGATGTAAGCCGCGATGATCTCTTCAGAGTTCCCGCGCCGAAGATCAGCGAGCAGGCTCTGAGAACAAATGTTGCCGTCAGCCTAAGGTATCTAGAGTCCTGGTTGGGAGGTGTCGGCTGCGTTGCCATCAACAACCTCATGGAGGACACTGCCACGGTAGAAATATGCAGAGCTCAGATCTGGCAGTGGATTCATCACTCTGCCAAGCTCCTTGACGGCCCAACAATTACCCGCGAACTATTCCGATCCATTTTGAATGAAGAGATGGCGAAACTAACGGCAGGAATTAGTGCGCAAGCTGATGAAGGGTCCTACAGTAGGACTGCGGGAGATTTGCTTGACGCACTCGTGACTAGCAATGGGTTTCCCGAGTTCATGACGCTGCTAGCTTACGACTATCTAGGATGATGAACGTTCCGTCCGAGGCTAAGCTCAATAAGGCCGCAACGGTTTACGTGCTCCAATGATTCCGTCGAAGCTTATCGACAAACAAATTGCGGAACTCAAAGACTGGCGCGGGCAAGTGATTGCGAGGCTTCGCAAGATCATTCACGATGCTGACCCCGAGATCACTGAGCAGTGGAAATGGAACACGGCGGTGTGGTCCCACGACGGACTGGTCGTAGCTGTGGGTGCTTTCAAGGGAAATGTGAAAATGAACTTCTTTCAAGGCGCAGATCTTCTGGACCCGCACAAGCTCTTCAATGCTGGGCTTGAGGCTAAGAAAACCCGGGCAATTGACTTCCATGAAGGTGACAAGATCAATGAGCCAGACTTGAAAGATCTCCTTCGAGCCGCTATAGCTCAAAACCGTGCAGGGCCAAGGAAGTAATCGGACAAGGATTTGAATTGGAGACCTGGGAGGTCTCGAAAGAATAATTGCCTAGGTCTTGGGAAGACGCGCACCCTCAATCGCATGGTTCAGCCATACTGAATCACGAAACGAGATCAGCAATCGAGGTCAGGTTTTGAAACCATTTTTTGAAATGCGTTATTGATTCATGACCTGAAAACAGCTCCGGAAACCACTTTGGAAATCGGTTCTAGCGATTTTTCTCCAGCCCCCGGGGGCCTCTTCGAGTTTCGCGCCGGCCTTCTACCAGACCCTGCCAGAAGGATCTATTCCTGTAGACTAGTAACCTAGTCCGATAGCATTCTCCATACTGTCCCCGCGTGGGTAGCGATACCAATTATAAGCCGTCTCAACAACGACTAGTTAGCGTACAGAAAAGCAACGAGCTTGTTTGTTGGCTTAGCAAATGAAGCTTGACCAAGGCCCTTCCGGAGAGCTGACGGTCCTAGACTCAGGATACACAGACCAAGTCCTGCTAGACTGCGTCAGCGAAGAATATCTTCGGATCAAAGCGATAATCTACAACTCGCTCAACGACATGAACAAGCTCTTCTTGGTCGACCGGGCTCTTTATACAAACAGTCCTGAGCGACCCCTGTTCATGGAGTGGACCCCGCAAAACATGTCTGCTATGAAAAAGCCCTTGGTGATCTCGGAAGTGAAATTGTACAGCGTAGAGAGGACTTGGGGTCTAAGCACTCTTAGAATGATGAAGTAGAATCCTACTCAGTTCGCGTTAGCACGATCTCTATCGTGGACACATTCCGCTGATCGTCTCCTTCGCCGAGCAACTCAGTTCCGATCCTGACCTCTTTGATGACCAGCTTGCCCTGGAAGAACCGGTTCCTAACCACTTCAACAACATCCACGGCGTGGCTGATAGACTGACCTCGCGCCTTGACAGTGCATGTATTGGATCCACTGTTGAAGTGCATCATAACAGCTGTAGCGTAGGCCATCAAAGGCTTCTTTCCGATGAACACCGTATCAGGCGGAGCCCGGCTCATAGGACGGGTTTCAGGAGCTCTTTCCGAGGTTCTTTCTGTATGTGCGGGACGTTTCGGTTCTGTTTTCTCCACTTGCAAACACTAGCCTCTTTGAATCCTTACAGTGATGGAGCGCAAAGGTTCTTGCGACTTAAGCCTTTGCTAACCTGGGTTACGGAAAAAGGAGAGAAAAAAGAAATTGGGAAGTTGGAGGGGGACTGTACCCCAAAAGGGTTGTTTAGATGATATCTCGGGTGAGGGCTTCTCTGAACTTGACCCTGCAGTCTTGGCACTGGAAGAGGCCGATAAGCACGTTCTTCTTGGATTTGCCGCCTTTGAGCTCCCACACCTTTGCTGCCTTGGGAACGTCTGCACCGCACTTTGGACAGACAACTTTGTAGAACTGGCTTGGCAACTGGAGGCTGGGCTGAGACATGTCTGGTCCTGATGGTATGCCTGGAACGGTTTCAGTGCCTGGAATGCTTGGCTGAATCTCGTTGTCTGTTGCGGCCATGGCTGAGGACGCATCGACAGTGGGCATGTCATCGACGACCTTGACTACGAGTGCATCTGCAATGTCCTCGACGTATTCTTGCGCTGGGGCAGCGGTGAAAGAATCGTCAACGGTAGTAGCGCTTGCCTGGGTCAATGGAGTCAAGGGAGCGGCTGCAATGGAATCAGCAGCGACTGCTGACACTGGTTGAGCCTGTTCTGGGACTGGTGGAGTAATTACTGGAGTCGGTGCCAATACGGGCGTGGTGGCCGGTGCATTGTTTGTTTGAGGATTGGTCAAACTTGAGCTGTTACTCGATGGCTGGGGCGTCGCAGATGTTGTTGGCAGAGCCCATGGTCTCTCAGAGACAATAGAGCTCGCAGCGAACTTGACGCTTGGCGAAGTCGGTGTCGTGGCGGGTGCCTGTTGCGAGGCAGCCGGTGTTTGTTGTGGAACGGCGTTTCTCGCCCATTCCTCGATCAGGGTTCGCGGCGCTGGTGGGTTCGCTTGTTTGAAGTCTGCTGATGCAAGTGGTCTGGTCTCGATGTGGGTTAGAACTTCGATCATGTCTTTGATTTCTTCGATGCTGTGGAGGTTTCGCTGTAGGAGGCCTTTGAATTCTTCTCGTTGTCCGCGGTATTCCTGTTCGCTAACTTCGCCGGTTACGTATTTTGTTTCAAGGTTCAGCAGCCGTTGTGGTGTGCTGCCGATCTGGTCTTTTGTTTCTTTGAGGTGCTCGTTCAACGTGTACCCAAGCACGTTGATCCTGTCTTGCAGGTCTTGCGAGGCTCGTCCGTATTCCTCGTAGATGTTGCGCATTTTTTCTTTGTAGCCGTTGATCTCGCTAACTAACTTCTCTAGAGTTAGATCGTTTAGTACCATTTTTTTCATCCTAGGGAAACGACTTCTATGAGGTAAAATGGTAAAAGCGTTCGACCGCAAAAACCCTGGAAAACAGGGCTTGTAAACCCAGAATCAGCAATTTGGTAGAAACAACACTGTCAATGATGCGTGCTAATTTACCCGGTTTTTAACTAGCAATGCTAAACTGGGATTGGGGAAAACACAACTTCCTACCAATTTTCTGACACCGCATATAAACCAAAACCGTCCTGTGGCCCACACAACATACCCGCCAATTATCTGTTGACAACAGGCAACCTATTGCCTGAGCTAGTATTTCTCTAGCTTGCAGAGTATCGAATCACACCCTTACGTGTCAAGAACCCACTTGGAACCCGTCCCCGGTAAACGAGCTTTCAAGATAGAAATGTCATACAAGTCCATGAAGAATTGGGACCGAGAGCAAAGGGAACCTTTACTCTCGAAGGTCACAGATCGCATCCACCACCAAGAACCACTCAAAGAAAAGATCTCTCAATGCGTCTACAAACTCAAGGTCCAACAGAACAGGCTCGAAGGTGCGAACCTCAAGACACAGCAACACGACAAGTCACTGTTCGACAAGTGCGTCCAAGCCCAAGTCGCGAAAGACCCAATGAGAAGCGCAATGTACGCCAACGAGATCGCCGAGATCCGAAAAATCGCCAAAGTCACCCTCAGAAGCGAACTCGCCCTCGAACAAGTCGTACTACGACTCGAAACAATCCAGGAATTCGGAGACGTCGCAGCCATGATGGGCCCAGTAGCAGGCGTTGTACATGCAATCAAGAACCAGATCGCAGGAGTCATCCCACAAGTCGGATACGAACTAGGCGAGATTTCCGACACACTAAACAGCGTAGTCATGGAAGTCGGCGAAGCAACAGGACAAGGATACGACCTGGAAGCATCAGGTCCAGAAGCCTCCAAAATCATCTCTGAAGCTAACACCATAGCTGAGACACGGATGCGTGAGAAGTTCCCGGAGTTACCCTCTCCAACCGCCATCGCAGAACACGAGACAATACTTCCAAGGTAGGAGTAACTCCGACAACATTTTTTGGTGCAAAATCATGCCGATAACACTTGAACAAGTCCGAAGATTCCTAGGCAGAACCCTCCAAGACCCCTACGGCAGAGCCTTCGGCAAAGTCGTAGGCATCTCCGCCAATCTCAGAGACGAAGTAACCGGAGTAGGAATTGAGGAAGGCAACGGAGAATTCCTCCAATGCCCCGGCGACAGAGTCACCATAACAGGTGACACCCTCGTCCTGGCACCGGCATGGAAGGTCGAAGCAGAGGAGTTCCGCAAAGAATTCGACATCGTGACCAGACGCCTCCGAGCCCTCGACGAGCTGTTCAGCGTCGGCGACATCCAGAAGGACGTCTACGAGGATCTAAGAAAACAACACGAGGACGCGATCAACGAGCTGAAGGGCAAGAGAAAGGAAATAATCGACACCCTCAGCCAAAGAACAAGCACCCTCAACACCCAGCTTCGACAACTACAGACCCACCTCGCAGGCAACAAGATGCTTCACGCGTCCGGAGAGTTCGACGACATGAACTACAAAGCGGCCAGCGACGCCATCGACAGCGGCCTTGTTCGCGCGATGGCCGAGAAGAAGGACGTTGAGTCAATCTACAGTTACCTGCAGAAGCTTGACGCGACCCAAGCGCCACCTGCCGCACAGCAGCCCCAACCCGTAACTCAAGTCCCTCAACCGGCCACAACGACAACCTCCCCCTCGAGAGACCCAGTTCTAGTACTTCACGTGAGGGAGACTTAGGAGGATTCAAGGGCTGTTCCGAAAATTCGAAGAGAGAGTCCATCCTATTCCATTGAAAGAGCGCATAGCGCAAGCTCTGTTCAGGCTCGGCTCCCAGAAAGAAAAACTGGAACATATGTCAGCCAGGCTCCAGCAACGCGACAAGGAAATGTTCCAACGCTGCATCGGAGCCCAACTCTCCAAGGACACAGCACACGCAGCCCTCTACGCCAATGAATGCGCTGAGATCCGGAAAATGGCTCATCTCACCCTCAGCAGCGAACTAGCCCTTGAACGAGTCATCCTGCGAATGCAGACAGTTGAAGAGTTCGGTGACATAATGGCACAGATCGCGCCAGTCATAGGAGTCGTACGCGAGACCCGCGGTAGAATCGCAGGCGTAATTCCAGAAGTGGCTAACGAGCTTGGCGAAGTAAACAACATGCTCAGCGACATGAGCATGGAAACCGGCCAGGTCGGCGAAGACCAAGGCTTCGACATGAGCGCCTCAAGCACCGAAGCACGCAAAGTACTCGAAGAATCCAGCGCCATCGCATCTCAACAAATGAAAGAACGGTTCCCAGAGCTTCCACTACCAGAGGCCCGCCAACCCATCCCAGAAGCCGCAACGCGGGCCCCGGAACAAAGGATTCCTATCGCCATTACCACGTCAGGATCCGAAGAGGCCCCGCTCGAGGACAGGCTCCTAAGCTATATCAAAACACACAACGGCGAGCTGAGCCTCAACAACTGCTCCGCAGAGCTCCTCGTCCCGAGCGACGACATCAGACGATCTCTACAACGGCTCAAGGATAACGGAAAGATAGTCATGGACTAGACGGGAGACAGATGCTCCCGTCCAAGCCCTTCAGTGTCACAAGGAGGGACAAGAAATCTCAGCATCAGAAGAACTGGAATCGCTCGCAGTAAAATACGCGAAAGAAGCCATCGAGCTTGAGAGAAAAGGCTCCAAAAGACTCGCCGCCACAAAATACCAACGAGCCATCGAAGTCCTCCTCAAACTATGCTCCCTCTACCCGGCCGCGCCCCAAAACAAAGTCTACACCGAACATGTAGAAGCCTACAAGAAACGAATCCAGGAACTCCAATCCGACGAGCCAATCGCCCATTCTATCGATTCCACTGAGACCCGAGACTCCAAGACAATCAAACTCGACCAGTGGGTCCTAACAGAGAAACCTGATATCAGCTGGGGTGACATCGCCGACCTAGAGAAACCGAAAAGGGCAATCGAAGAATCGATAATCTTCCCAGTCCGAAGACCAGATCTCTTCCCGCTCGGTTGGCCCCGAGGAATACTCTTCTTCGGACCCCCAGGTTGCGGAAAGACGCTGCTCGCTGCAGCCATTGCTAGCGAGATCAAGGGGATGTTCTTCTGCGCTGACGCCGCGTCCCTAATGTCAAAGTGGCTAGGAGAATCCGAACGAAACGTCTCCCAACTATTCACAAAGGCAAGGGAAGTTTCTGAGAACGGACAGCCAGCGATCGTCTTCATCGACGAAATAGACTCGCTCATGGGCGTTCGGGGAGAAGAAGTGGGCGGAGAGGTTCGGGTCAGAAACCAGTTCCTCAAAGAGATGGACGGCATACTCGACAAGAACAAGAAATTCCACGTCTACCTCATCGGCGCGACAAACAAACCATGGGTCCTAGACGAACCGTTCATCCGACGGTTCCAGAAGAGAATCTACGTGCCACTCCCCGACGTCAAAGCTCGTATGGACATGTTCCAGATCTACTCTCAAAATCTGAAATTCCAGAACAACGTCGACTTCGCCGAGCTGGCACGCAGGACAGAAGGCTACTCGGGAGGAGACATTCGCGATCTCTTCCAGTCCACCCAGATTAAAGTGGTCCGCGACTTCTTCCAGCGTGGCGCTGCTAACGATCTCAACGCCATTCCAGACCCGATTACCATGGAAGACTTCGAGACCATAATCACAGGCCGAAGGCCTAGCGTTTCACAGAACATCATCAAGCGTTACTATGATTGGGATGAATCGTTCAAGGCATCATAGAGGATGAAAGACATGAACCTTGACGGAACTGACCTGCGCATCCTCGCGGAGCTCGTGGAAAACTCCAAACAGTCCTACGTTGAGATAGGCCGCAAACTCGCTCTCCATCCCAACGTTATCGCTTACAGGGTCAACCGCTTGGAAGACGCGCACATCATCCGTGAGTACACAACCCTCATCGACTTCTCAAAGCTCGGCCTCTCAGAACAGGTCATCGTAGCCGCCAACTTCCCCAGCACTCCATCCAGAGAAGACATCCTGAAACAGATATGCGAAATTCCAGAGACACTCAACGTCATCAGTTCCCTTGGAACTCCTGAAGGGCTCGTCTTCATAGTAGCGCGCAACAAGGAGGACGTGAACGCCGTTCTATCGAAGCTCCGTTCAATGAACCTTGACATCGACTTCGCCTCCTCCGTCATCAGAACCTATGACGAGGGACGATTAGGAATGTTCCTCCGGTCCATGGCAGGCCCAGAATAGAAGGTCGACCCTAATTGGAAAAGCCATCCTGGACCCCGATTGTCCTATCCGGCGCCATCCCACGAGAAGCCACAGACCTGCTTGCAATCCTAGTAATGGGAATAGTAGCCGTCGAAGCCTCTCTCGCAACAATAGGCCCGCCTGCCTTCGGGTCACGGCTCTGGCTCTCTCTTCTAGTCGTTCCCCCAACCGTCGCACTAGCTTCTGTCTCAACTACGACGAGACGGACAAAGGAGGAATTAGCCCTCTTTGCCTACGGAGGCTCCAGCTGGCAGATTCTCCTACGCTACTTCTTCAGAGGTGCAATCTGCGCCCTCATAGCATTCTCCCCAGTCATACTCCAAGGATTCCTCATAACGACTTCGATTCCTGAACTAATCCTTCCTGCGCTCGCTCTGTTGCTCGCAGGAGGCCTGTTCTACTCACTCCCGAGCCTTCGCAGAATACGATCCTCTTCGTTCGTTGAGAACTACAAGAGCTAACAAAACATGCCATCCGTGATCGAAACCAAGTCAGTGGTAGTCGAATATCCTTCAATCAGAGGAGTCCTGCGGCTCTACGATCAAGGCGTTTCCCTGAAAGTCGATCAAGGAGACTTCCTCGCCGTCCTCGGCGGGTCAGGATGGGGAAAATCGACACTCGTCAATGTCGTCCTGGGATTGGAAAAACCGATTCACGGATCCATAAGCTTCCGTGACCACAACGTCACACGGGAATCTTTCGTAAAACGATGCGGCTTAGTTAAGACCACCGCCGTGTTTCAAAGACCCACCGCGCTTCCACAAATGACCGTCTCCCAGAACCTTCACCTAGCACTATCGCTAGCCGGAGTCCCAAGAAAGGAGCGAGATGAGAGGATCAAAGAGTCCCTCGCCTTCTTCGGATTGGATAAGATCGAACGCTCATATCCTGACGGGCTAAGCGCCGGCCAACGAAGACGAATCGACCTGGCAAGAGCCTTGGCCGTCAAACCCGAGCTTCTAGTAATCGACGAACCAACGGGTGACTTGGATGGCTCTGCGACAAACCTGCTAATCCCTCTTCTCAGAGGACTGAACAGAAATCAAGGAACGACGATCTTCATGACAACAGCCCTGCCTCGTCAAGCGTCACAAGCCAAGCACCAGGTACACCTCAGACCACCTATGGTTCTCACACCGGAGAACAGGACGATTGGAGACTGACAGTGTTCCGCGACAATCCCTCATTGACGGATAGAATTCGGGAAGCGATCAAGCCGACTCCAATGAAACAGCGGATCCAGTTCGCGTCCCACAAGCTCCGCCTCCAAACGACAAAGCTGGAGCGAAGCATCACCCAGATGGAATCGCGGGACCAGACGCTTCGGGACAAGTGCACCAAGGCATTGGAAGCACGGGACACCCAGACTGCGACGGTCTTCGCAAACGAGTGCGTACAGATTCGAAAACTCATCAAGACATCCCTCCGTAGCCAAATCTGCCTCGAACAGGCGCTACTCCGTCTTGAGACAGTAGAACAATTCGGCGACATGGTCCACAGTATGGGCTCAGTCAAAAGACTCCTCGGCACCGTAAGAGGTGAGCTGGAGGGCAAGCTTCCCGAGATTTCAACGGGCATAAGCGATGTTGAGGACTCGCTGGAAAATCTCACGATGGAAATTGGGGAAGCGGTCGACTCGGATGGAATGTCCATCCCAGTCAATGACGAGTCTGCTCATATCTTGAAAGAGGCGGATCTCGTGGCTGAGCAGAAGATGAGGGAGAAATTCCCAGAGATTCCCCAGATCGTCAATCCAGCCCATCGAGTGAGGTAGAATATCGTTGCTATCTCCCGAGCTGGAGACGAAAGCCCTCCTAGGACGAGGCGTGACCGACATCTACGGAAGACTACTGGGACGAATCATTGGTATCGAGCGCAACCCATTCGGCGAGATGGAAGGCGTCCAAGTAGAAGCCACGGGCGGAATTATTCTTACGGCCAAAGCTCGGCAGATGGCACTAACGCCGAAGACCATCACGATATCGCCGGAGTGGAAGCTGGAATCCGAGGACATCATCTCTGAACTTACATTGTTGAGAAAGAGAGTTGGTGCCCTGGAATCATTGAAAGATTCAAGGGAGATTGATGGCGAGATCTACTCAGAACTCCTGGAGTCACAGAAGTCTGGCTACATGGACAAAGTGAAGTCGGCAACTGCACTTGTCAACTCAATGAGATCGAGGCTAGCCGAGATGAGTGGACAAATCACCAGCCTAACAAAATATCTCGTCAATGCGAAGTTGGATCACAAGAGCGGAGAGCTTGACGAAGCCTCTCTGAAACTAGCCCAAAGTTCTATCGAACCCAGTCTACGTCCCCTGATCGCGGAAAGGAACGATCTTATCGCATCGATCAAAATAGTGGAACAAGTCCTGCCAGCAAAGGTCAGCATTAACTAGGACCCTGCTATCCTATTCCAGCTGAGGATAGGGGAAATTGGCTACCTTCGACGGTCGGGTCCGGGTACTGTAACAGCCATATTTTCCATTGCCATTTTCCAGGTAACAGCGCACAGATGTGATGGTTCATGACCAACAAAGCGAGGAAGAACAAACCGACAAGGATCGAGAAGATCCTGCCTCTAGGCAAAGTTATCGAATTTCTTCGCCAGCGATTCCACAATCCCTACTTGAATCCCGAGGCCGAAGTGACTTTCGCGGATTTCCAAGCGGCCTTTCCAGAGATCTCGCGAGAGGAATTAGAGGAGGCCTTGTCTCACTGGGTTATGAGACCCGGCGCGAGAGTGCTTTCGACGAAAACAACTGATTTTGACGGACATGAACTGCAAGTGTGGTACGTTCATGGGCTGCACGAGGAACATGACGAGCTAGAGGATTCTATGAGCCGAGGCCCCATCCAAGCATAGCAAGTACCCAGCGACCTGGTTTAGTGAACATGCTTACTAATTAGAGTAGGAAATCGTAATTCCAAGACTCGCCTGTCAGAAACCCATTGTTCATTATGCGTTCCACGGGTCCCTTCCACTTCTGAAGTCGCAAACGGAAACCCGCCATTATCGTATCGTAATCGCTCATTATCAGCCCTGATCTCGATTCTGGAAACCCTCCATGAACTCTCCCGAAATTCGTTCGGAATTGTCGCCATCTTTCCGTTACCATCCCAGCCTGGATAGCGCCCTGATCAGCATGTCTCGCCCATTATACCTGCCAGACAGGAAATGTTCCAGGAAAAATAGGGGGTCTTAGCGACTGACCCTCGCGTCGCATGAGAGGCTCCCGCGGACTAATACGAAAGTAATCGCGTCTAAGGCGTCATTCCCGCGAGTTCTACCTCGAGACGATTGAAGCCCTTATACCGGTCGAGGACCCGCCGCGAAACTGCGAGATGCGTAATGAAGGCGTTTGTTCTGGCCGGCGGCGCTGGCACACGGCTCTCACCCCTGACAAGCTACGTTCCCAAAGGCATGATACCCATCGCTGGCAAACCATTCATCGACTATGTGATCAACTATCTCGCCGGCCACGGAATCCGAAACATCATCATGCTGTTATCTGATGAAGACAGCGAAGTCTACCGGAATCATCTAGATGACGGATCCAAGTACGGAGTCAACATCGGCTACAGCATCAGCCCACGAACAGGAACCGCAAACGCGCTCAAAGAGGCTAGCAGCCACATCGACACAACCTTCCTCGTCTACTACGGCGACGTCCTTACCAGCCTCGACCTAGAAGACATGATCCGGTTCCACAGAGAGAAGAAAGCCACCTGCACAGTCGCACTCAGCACGGGCGTCCGGATCGACTACGGCGTCGGACGAGTCGACAAAGACAGTCGGATAGAATATTTCGAGGAGAAGCCAGTGCTCAAGGAATATCCCGTCGCCATCGGCGTGTGCCTCTGCGAACCGACATTCCTCAAGTACTGTTCAAGCGGACCCGACATCGCAGCAAACGTCATCCCCGCACTCGTCGCGAAAGGCGAACGAGTCTACGGCTACCTCACGCCAGAACCGCACCATGATATTGGATCGTTCAAGCAGCTGGACGAGGTAAAGAAGATCCTAAAGACACAAGGCAAGAACCAGACGAAGAACTCGTCCGAATAGCTAGGTTATCCAGTGAGTTTCCTCAGCCGAATCCTCTACCATAAAGCCAAGCTTCGCCATCCGATCCCGGATGCGATCGGCCGACTCATAGTCCAGCTTACTCCTCAACTCATTCCTCAGCTCTAACACAAAGTTCACCAGCTCCGAAACCCGATCCTGCCCGACAGTCTCAGTTTCCAAGACCCCTAAAACCGAGCCCAGATCTTCTAATACGCCAATAATCGCGCTAACGGATTCGTTCCTCGGATTCCTCGCCTCTTCCTCCGCCAACCCGACTATTCGAATGTAGGCAGCGAGAGCTCCAGGCGTGTTAAAATCGTCGTCCATGGCTCTGAAGAACTCGTCCCGCGCCTCATCTAGCAGTTTCAGAACCCTGGTCGTCTCAGACTTCGCACCGCCAGTCTTGGTACGAGCCAGTACCAGTTGGTCATACCCCCGCCTGAACCTTCTCGCAAGGCTAACAGCCTGCTGCAACGCCTCCTCGGAAAACTCCAACGGACTTCTATAATGCGTTCCCGCATAGAACACTCGCAAGCCCGGAGAGCCAACCTTCCGGATCATATCCTGGATTGTGATGAAATTCCCGAGCGACTTGTGCATCTCCTCCCCCTTGATACTCAACAAACCAGTGTGAAGCCAATAACGAGCCAACGGCTCCTTCCCCGTCAAACCCTCCGCTTGCGCGATCTCGGCCTCATGATGCGGAAAGATAAGATCCGAACCACCACCATGAACATCATACGTTGGCCCAAAATACGTAAAAGTAATCGCGGTATCCTCGACATGCCACCCAGGCCGTCCCTTTCCCCAAGGACTATCCCAGAATATCTCCCCAGGCTTCTGAGCCTTCCACAAAGCAAAGTCCCCTGGATGCTTCTTGCGCGGATCAGGGTCAACTCTGTGAACTGTCAAGTCCTCTAGCTTCTGGTGAGAGAGCTTCCCGTAACCAGGAAACCTGGAAATGTCAAAGTAGACATCACCATCAACCCTGTACGCCAGTCCCTTCTTGAGAAGTCCTGTGATCTGGTCGATGATCTCCGGAATATGATCCGAAGCATTCGCATACAGATTGACGCTATCCACGTGCAGGTCCTTCATGTCCTTGAAGAAGAATTTCGCCAAACGTTTCGCTAGTGCTAGCGGTTGCTCTTCTAGATCCCGAGCCTTGTTGATGATCCTATCGTCAACATCGGTAATATTGAGAAGGAAGAAGACACTGAAGCCTTTCCTCCGTAGATACCGCGCTATGATGTCGTAAGCGACGTAGGTCTTTCCATGACCAATGTGGGAGACATCCCAGACCGTAGGACCACATACAAACATGTTCACTCGGTTAGGTCGAATGGGCTCAAACTTGTCCTGCCTCCGCGTCAGAGTGTTGTAGACTCTGAGCCCTGAGGAGGTTGGATCTATCAAAGCAGACGCCTCGTCATCTCAGTCCTCACGAAGGAGTCCTCCTTAACTGATGCTACTCGCTCGGAAGCTTACTCTGATCCGGCTTGGGTTCCGAGGAATGGCCCCTCTCGGATTGGATAGTGTTCCAAGCCTTCGAAAGCATCTCCTTCTCGTTCGGATACGATAGCGTATGGAGAGCCTTCTCGTAAGGCATCCACTCCATCGCATCGTGCTCAGTTCCCACCTTCGCATCAGCCTGATCGGTCTCGAACAGGAAGAAGTGGACAGTCTTATCGTAGGTTTTCGCACGGAACCCGAACTGGTACTTGATCGCGCCAAGCTTGCCATGTAGCTTCACCTTGCTGACACCCGTCTCCTCACGTACCTCCCGCATAGCAGTTGTAACCTCGTCCTCCCCCTCCTCGATCAATCCCTTCGGCAGGCACCAGACTCCTCTCTTGTTGCTGGCTAGCAGCAGAAAGAGCGGGTTGTTCTTGTCCCAGCGATAGACGACTCCGCCGGCTGAAGTGACCCGGATTCTCTGTCTGGGCTGCATTCCGCCCCCGTACATGAGTACAACCCACACATGGCGACTATAATTCGATATCTTTCGACAAGGGTGTGATATTTTCCGAAGGAGATCCAACAACCACGATGTCCTCTATCCTCACGCCGCCCCATCTGGGCTCATAGAGGCCTGGCTCAATCGTCACCACGGACCCTTTTCTCAAGTGATCCTTGCCGTACAGCGAGAGATAGGGTCTCTCTCCAATGGTCAACCCAACGCCGTGACCGAGCCCGTGCATAAACCCACGAGTCCGTGCCTCCTTGTTGCCCTTGACCAGCTGTCGGGCAGTTGGGTACCCTTTCATTTCAAAGATCTTGCACGCGTTCGCCATCATCTCTCTGCAGGGAACCTGCTCCTTCACCATGTCCAGCGCTGAAGTTTGGACTTCGAGAACAGCGTCATACATCTCCTTAACTTTCTTCGGGGCGGAACCGAACAAGTAAGTCCTGGTGCAATCGTGCCAGTATCCATCCGGCTCGGATGGAAATATGTCGAAGACGATGGGTTCCCCAGCCCGGACAACATCCTCATCCTCACCCCTATAGTGAGGATCACTCGACCTTCTCCCCGGCGCAAATATCGTATCCTCCGGCGCAACCAAGTTCTGCTCGGAAAGCGCCCTACCTATGACCTTCTTGACCGTTCCGACATTCAACGGCTTTGACTTGTAAGATACCCTTTTCCCATTGACTCTCGCTCCTCTAAGAAACTCGACGGTTTCTTCCACGACTCTTATGGTCTTCTTTCCGAGAACTTTCAATCGTTCGATCTCCCACCGATCCTTCGTTTCACGCGCAGCTTCGATGATCGTAGGCGACCTCTCCCCGTTGATCCTTACGCTCTTTCTACGGAGAGCGTCAATCAGATGCAATGTATTTGACACATCATTTCTTCCCGCCAGAATCGTGGGGCCCCGAAGTCCTTCCTCCCTGATGATCTTTTGGTAGAACCGGATCCTAGCCTCATCACGATCGTACTTGCTTGCTATGCGTTCATATCCATAGTCCGAGTACGTCCTGATATTTCGGATCTTACCCTGGCGAGCACTGCCCACGTCAATATTGCTGACAATAAGCGTCGGGTCATGTGACCTTCGCTTCAGGAATACACCGCCTCTCGGAAGAGACGTTCCAGCAACGTATCGAAGGTCGGGGTTTCCAACAGTTGAATCTCCGAAGACTACGATCGAATCGACATTTCCTTTTTCCATCTCCACGTCGAGATCTTTGATCAAGAAGAAGCCTGGGTAATACCGGGCAAGAATGGTATATTATGATTGGGAACGGTTATGCGTTACCCTAGTAGGTTCAAGTCTCTTAGTGTAAGAAATCAGTTTCTTCTCATCGATGCAAGAGGCTTCTGTAGCGGAGTCCGAACAAACCGCTTCTGAGTGCACCTACGGTGACGTCTCTCCAACTCCGCCTTCAAGCGTCTCTCTTCAGCGCCGTGCAGCCAGTCTGGGATAAGGAGGACCCGGATTAACTCTTGAACCGTGACTCCTCTCTGAAGCGCGAGCTGTTTGAGCCTAAGGTAGACCGTGCGGTCGAGGACTTGCATGAACTTGACCGAGTCCTTGGTTCCCCGAGTTCTCGATACTGGCATACGGACAACGGTAAGCGACTACTATTCATGGCTCATCTACCCTTCTTATAGAATAAACTCTAATCCAGAAACTACCCACCCGCCTTTCTAGATCGGAAATTCGTTAAATCGCAGAGCCAGACAAGAACAGTCCATGCTCGCATGTCTAATCAACGGACAACGACAAGCAGAGATCACAGACGTTCCAGTTCCCAGACTCCAGCCCGGCGAAGTCTTGATCAAATTAGCGGCAGCAGGAATATGCGGAACAGACATCGAAAAGGTCCACGGCGCCTACGGACCAGGAGGAATCCTAGGCCACGAAGTCAGCGGAACAATTGCGAGCGTAGGCGACGACGTGACTGATCTAAGAAAATCGGACCGAGTCATCGCACACCACCACGTTCCCTGCTACAACTGCCACTACTGCCAGCAAGGGGATCACACCATGTGCGATCTCTTCCGGAAAACAAACTTCGATCCCTGCGGACTCGCCGAGTACTTCAGAGTTCCCGAGACCAACGTAACTCGGGGCGCTGTTACGCGCTTGCCCTCGGAAGCAAGCTTTGAGGAAGGATCTATGATAGAACCAACGGCATGCTGCGTGAGGGCCCTGAACAAGGCGGAGGTGAAGCAAGGAGACAGTGTTCTTGTCGTTGGCCTAGGCCCAACAGGCTTGACAAAGATCCAACTACTCAGGAAAATGGGTGCATCAACTATCGTCGGTGCAGACCTTCTTCCTAAAAGGCTCGAAATGGCACGGAAATTAGGCGCCAGCGAGGCAATTGATTCGTCCTCGAAGGACATTCCCGAATACGTTACGAAGCTGACACATGTAGGAGTCGATCTGGCAATCGTATCTACCGGAAATCCGAAGGCCATACAGCCCGCGCTTGCTTCGGTCAGAAAAGGAGGAAAACTCCTCCTATTTGGGGCCCCAGCTCAAGGCTCATCGATCGGCCTCGATGTCAGCGCACTATTCAGCCGGCAGATCTCGATTGTGACAAGCTATTCTTGTGTAGAATCAGATATTCACAGCGCCCTCGGCTTTCTAACGAGAGGAGACATTGACCTTCGGTCGATGGTTACTGACCGATTTGTTTTACGAGACGCCCCAAACGCAATTGGACATGCTCGAACTTCGAGAACCGCCGTCAAGACGATGATAGTGTCCGAATCGTGACAAAAATTTGTTGAGAGTTCCGGATGACTTGAAACTCGCCCCCTATTGGCACCTTCGAGGAGTGCAGGGATGCAACCATTGAGGATAGGTCGTGTGACCATTACGAGAGAGTCTGACTAGGGCGATATCTTCACGCTTCAGTCGAGGCGGGCCTGAAAACGCAATTTCAGTTTGAAGAGAAGGTCGACTTGGCCATCAGTAAGTCCGTGAAAGCGACGCTCAGGTTTTACAACGAGCTTAGAAAGCAAGCGCTCGCCCGGGGCGAGGTGGGAAGTCCTCCAAGCTTCGAGACCTTCTCGACCATGGCCACTGGCCTCATGGAGGCAAGCAAACAGGTTGACCTCGACCGATTGAAGAACCTGAGCATGAGAGACCTCCTCGAGCGTACTTGGGCTCAAAAGCTTCTCACCTACTCGACAAAGAAACTCGTGAAAGACTCCTATGAAACGCTCACGAAGAGATACTAGGGCACGTTCAAATCGTATATTTTACTCGAGTGTCACGGGAAATTATTGTGGAAGTTTCGGACTGTAATAGATACTCTGGTCCCAGAAGTGGGTATAGCACCCCAAAAAGCACTCTTTCAGGCTCTTTTAGAGGAAAGAACTCGTATTCTTGCTTCTTTTAGGTGTCATCCCTCGTGGGTATCTCCGCGTTCTACGTGAGTTTCAAATACTACCGCGCTCCAGTGGGCGCTCAGATGAATAGAAATGCCACAAGCATATTGCGTCAAATGCAAAGCGAACATCGAGATAAAGGACCCACAGAACGTCACGCTCAAGAACGGAAAGGCTGCGGTCAAGGGCGTCTGCCCCAACTGCGGAACCTCAGTCTTCCGAATCGGAAAGGGTTAGCTGCTCTCCTCGAACAAGCGCTCCCTCCTTTGTTTTTCTAAGCCGAATCCGCTTTTCGGAGAACCTTTTAACTGGAATTGACGAAGAGTCTCACGAGAGAATCGTGAGCAAGGCCATCTTCGGCTTAGTGCTCGTTCTAATGGTCTTCCTGGCTTCAAGTGCTACTCCGGGTACTGCAGGAGTCCCTTCAACACCCAAGCGCATTTTCTACCTTGCTGCATTTTCAATGCTCACCTCCTCGCCACCTTCAGGCGCCTGCTCTACCTGCGTCTCGAATCTCACCGCCTCTTCAGCGACTTTCGCTCTACCAACTTTAGAATCTGCCGCAACTGTGAGCGGCCAGTTGACTTTCTCTTTGATAGTAGATTGGACTGGAAACCAATCCTCCAGAATCCCAGTAACTTTGGGGGCAGCCTTCAGCTACCGCTTTCCTGGACAAGGGAGCTGGACTAATACAAATTCCACCCCTGAACATATAATCCCGAGTCCAGTACCATCAAACATTAGCATCTCCCTTAGCCTGGGCTCGGCAATCCCGCTGATCGAGCGATCGTCAATTGCAATTGAACTCTCTGCCAATTCCGTTCCTCGAAACGCAACTATCGCTGTGAAATGGGGCTCAAGTTTAGCTCGTTCTTTCGTTATCGTGCCGATGTCTGACTATGAAGGTCTGTTTCCCGTTAACACGATCAGCGTTCAGGACAGGTCCGGCAATACACCCCAATATTTCTACCTCGATGCAGTTCCTCCGAACAACTATGTGGTCGTCAAAGCGTTCGTGCTCTCCGCTCTAGGAATCGGCGAGATTCAACAAGGGAGGATTAACATGACCATTCATGCTCCTGGTGGTCTGCCTGTCAAGGGGGCAACAAACGAGACGATGAGTATTGCGACTTCCACTAGTCCGTACGAACTCATCGCATCTTGGGCTTATCCCGGCAATTCTACTCAAGGGACGTATCTTGTCTACATTGACATGGTTGATAGTCAGGGCAACCTTGTCTACAGCTTCCGCGGTCCAGGTGGAAGTTTCGGGTTAGTACCCCCTGGCTTCGTTCCCTTTCCTTACAATCTCCTACCATATTTCGTAGTCGGTGGTGTCGGAGGACTGGGAGCGGTGGGAGGAGTAGTCTATTATCGAAGGAGGAGCAAAAGCTACCTCGCCCCGTTCGGGCATTTCAACAGTCTGACCTCGGGCGAGATAGATGGTGGCACTGTGTCTATCGAAGGAAACACGGGGTCAGGGAAGACTATTCTCTCTGAGCAACTCATGTTCGAGGACCTCAAGCAAGGAAAGCCATGTGTCTTTGTCTCTACCAGCGATTTTCCTTCTAACGTAAGGTCAGGCATGAAGTCGATGGGGCTCGATGTAAGGGGGTACGAGCAGAGCGGGCTCCTGACATTTGTGGATGGATATTCAGCTGAGGCGGGACAAGAGTCGACTGAGAAATTCTCGGTTCCATCTATTGGGGACCTGACAACACTGGGGATGAAGATTTCATCATCTCTCCCACCTCAGAGGTCCAAGGGTGCAAGTCTCTATTTCGACTCCCTAGTCCCTCTTGCATCTAAGACGAATCCAGAGAGCGTCGTCTCCTTTGTCCAGTCGGTCGGGGCGAAAATGAAAGGAATAGGAGGAAAGGCGGTTTTCACTCTGGGTCCCAGTGTCGATCCAATGGTACAGAAACAACTAGCGGATATGTCGGATTGCGTGGTTCAGATGGAAGCATTCGAGGAACGCGGCGTTCGTCGTCGACGTCTAAGGATTGCCAAATTCAGAGCGAGGAGACATCAGGAAGGTTGGAATGTCTTCGCAATAGAAGATGGGAAGGGGATAATCTTCTATTCTAAGAAGCCTAAGACTTAGAATACTTTGTCTCGTGGGAACACCTCTATTCCTGAGGTCCCGAATTGATACGGACGAATCTGTGTGTCATGAGGTATTCCACGCATTTTTTCCACTTGTACTGCTCGGACAAAGTTTCCTTGATGCATGAGTGTATGTAGAACAACTACTCCGTGTGAAAGGAACTCCTCAAGTTGAAATCTTCGGTCTAGTAGGGATGTTTTCAACTCGCTTGTCACGAGAGAAGTGCAACCGGTGTCGGCTAGAGCATCGAAGAACTCTACAGTCGCCCTCCGTCTTTTCACCTCCTCCCCATACCTCAACATAACCGACGTAATAGGGTCGAGGGCGATCCGCTCGACATTCTCGCCCTCAACCAGTTTTGTGAGGGTCTTCAGCACATCGGTGAAACCAACCCCTTCTGCGGAGTCGGAGGAAAATAACGCATGAGGTCCATTGTTCTTAGGCCTCGTCCTTCTGAGACCGCTTGCGTCTAGGAATAGGAGCCTGCCTTTCTTCTCTACACTGTCTAGGTCCCAATTGTAAGATTGGAAGTTTTGTTTTATCACGTCAGGATACTCATCCAGGGTAACATAGAGTCCAGTCTCGCCCTGAAGGGCCCCGCTGTAGAGATACTGGATGGCGAAGGTTGTCTTTCCTGAACCAGGGCTTCCGACTACCAGAATGCATTTTCCCTCAGGGAAGCCTCCCCCGAGAAGCTCGTCGAGGCCCTTGATCCCTGTGGGAACTCTCTCCAACGTAATCATCAATCAAAGCGATCATCATCATATAAAAATAGTATTTCGAGATCAATTCTAGACTTCTCGGAATTTCCCGGGTGGGTTTTCCAGCCATATCTTTGAAGAAACGACTCTAGAGCTCACCTTCTGGGCAAGTACTATACGTGCTATGTGTCTGTCTGCGGGGTCAGCCGCTAAGTTGCAGCCGATCGCGAAGCACCAGCATACGCCAATCAGGAGAAGGAAGATGTATGCGAGGATGCTGAAGATTGGCCGGGTAAGTGCAGTGTAGAGGAGCGAGAAGCCGCCTGATGCGCCAATTATCATTGATAGAACCGTGGTATGAAAGGGGCCAACATCGATGCTGCGAAGCCTCAACCCTCCGAAGTATGGGAGGGCAAGGGCAACCAGCGGGAGCATTAGCGATGCGGTCATTGTGAGGGTCACGAAATCCTGCGTAATCACGCTCACAATGTCGGTTGTTCGAGCTAGAGGCGAGATCAACGGGATGTCTTTGTGATTGGCTTCGTAGGTTGCAAAGGGTACTACGACCGCGAGGATGAACCCAAAGTACATGGTTTGTCTACGAAGTTTCAGCTTCAATCCTCGGGAAGCTTGGACCATTGAGAGTTCCGAGTTTTTGGATCCGATTACGTGAGTTCCTTTCGTGATGAAGAGATAGAGCTTAATCGCCTTCGTTGATAAAACACCCCCGAAGAAGTACATGTACGTGAACCCTATGGGGATGCCAATTAGAGAGATTACGAGCGTCAGCGTCGCGCTCAAAGCTAATGTGAGGAGCCCCACCTGCGTGTTCCTGGGCAGTACTCTACTTGCTGACGCTAGGATGAGGAGCACCGTTGATGAGCCAATGAGGAAGAGAGTGAAAGTACCAACGAGGCAGATGAGCAAATTTCGTCGGTTGTGGGAGCTTCCGGTGACGATAGACAATCTTGTCCGATTTGGACTGTCGGTTGTTAGACGATATTTAGGAAGGCTGGTCCCTAGGTCCGGAGCAGCCAGTTAACGGAGAGAACCCCTATTGCCGGAAGAAATGGACGTGATTTTGAAGATTGTCCGGAGGTACCGTCCAACGGGGCGCGTATCGATTCGGCGGATTGGCAGCTTCGTCAACGATGTCTTCCTAGTGAAGGTAGACAATGAGAAGATGGTCGCTAAACGGTATACGAACTGGGTATCTCTCAAATGGGTCACGCTAAGCCTCTTCGGCTTGGGGTCTGTTCACTTCTCAATATCGGGGAAGAGACGGATGGAGGCTGAATATGCTTTCAATGATCTACTTTCGCGTCGCGGGATACCCGTACCCACAATCCTGGGGGCGGACCAGAAATCCAGAACGATACTCTTCTCGTTCGTTCCCGGCGACCAATTGTCGAGTCTTCTCCCAAGATTGGCCTCAGGCACGCAAACTGGACAGAGAGAGCGGGAAGCTGCATACGAGGCAGGCCGGCTCATGGCAGATGCTCATCGACTGGAGGCAGCTCTGGGAGATACGAAGCCGGAGAACTTTCTAGTGGAGAAGAAGGGCGAAGTGACGCTTGTCGATCTTGAGCAAGCCCGTTACAGAGGGGACTATTCCTGGGATTTGGCAGAATTCCTGTTCTATTCAGGCCATTACTGGCTTTCGTTCAACAAGACGCTCGCGGGATACGTTGATTCCTTCATCAAGGGGTACAGGGAGCAAGGGAGCGCAAGCACGATAAGAGCCGCCGCTTCTCCCCGATATGTGAGGGTCTTCTCCGTATGGACTCCTCCGAATATCTTGCATCACGTCAGAAAAAGACTCACCGAGACATAGTCGCTAATCCCTAGACGGTGACCTAGGAACATATGTTTACCACCAGAAAGAAAGTTTTCCAATAATGCATCCCCAAGTTTGAAGGTATGAAACATCGAATTGTCACGGAAATCGCCCATTATCAGCCCTGATGTTGAATCTGGGAGGTTACCGCGAGAGCACCGCGAGATGACCGCTAGATTCGTTGGGCTAATCGCGTTTTTCGCCGAGCAATATAGGCCCGGATTATGCCCTGAATCGTCCGTCTCGCCCATTATGAGTGCCAGACAGCGGGTGTTCTAGAAAATAGGGGGTCTTAGCGACCGACCCTCGCGTCGCACGAGTGGCTCTTCCTGAATGCTCAAGCCGATATGTCGAGTGGAAAAGCAGTATTCTACTAGAAGTCTTCGTCTCCGCCAGGCGGCTTGAAGTCCTTTCCGCCGCCGGCACCCTTGTCAACGCCTTTAGATGCGATGACATCGTCGATTCTCAATATCATGGATGCCGCTTCTGATGCTGATTTGATCACTTGCTGCTTAACCCTGAGGGGTTCGAGAACGTTCAGTTTTCGCATGTCCTTCACATCACCGGAGAAGACGTCGATCCCGAACCATGGACTTCCCGCTCGCTCGTGCTTTGACCGCAGCTCTACGAGAACGTCAATGGGGTCGAACCCAGCGTTCTCTGCCAGGGTAGTCGGTACTGCCTCAAGGGATTCTGCGAAGGCTTCTATAGCGAGTTGTTCTCTGCCTCCCACTTTTACGGCGTACTCTCGAAGTCTCTTGGCAAGTTCCGCCTCAGGCGCCCCGCCGCCAGCAACTATCTTGCCGTCTTCCAAAGCGTTTCTCACAACGCATAGCGCGTCGTGCAGCGATCTGTCCGCTTCGTCGACAACATGTTCTGTTCCGCCGCGTATGACTATGGTGACCGCCTTCGGGTTCTTAGCGTCGCGAATGTATAGGAGCTTGTCGTCGCCGATCTTGACCTCCTCTACGGACTTAGCCTCTCCCAAAGAGTCCTTCGCGAGATCCTTGACACTAGCAACGACTCTTGCGCCTGTAGCCTTAGACAGTTTCTCGATGTCGCCGCTGCTGACGTTCTTGACCGCGCCGATTCCCTTCTTGGCCAGATAGTGCAGCGCCACATCGTCTATGCCCTTCTCACTGAAGACAATGTTAGCTCCAGTCTTTTCGATCTGGGAGACCATGTCCACCAGCATTTTCTCTTCCTCCTCGATGAACAGGTGCATCTGGTCAGGGTTGTTGATGTTGATCTTGGCATCGAACTCGGTCTTTTCTACTTCGATCTTGGCGTTGAGGAGAGCGACTCGTGCACCAGTTATCGTCTTAGGCATTTGCGCATGCGCAAGTTCTTTGTCGATAACGATACCTTTGACGAGTTCGGTTTCTTCCAGACTCTTGCCGTGCTTTTTCAGGATTTTGATCAGGTCGATATCTGCTTTGATCTTGCCGTCAACTTTCTCGATAATCTGCTTGACGGCCTTTACCGAGATATCTGCGAAGTGTTCTTTCGCGACAGCGATGCCCTTGCTGTACATGGATGTTGTCGCGACCTGTCGCAGAATAACATCATCTTTCTCAGCGATAGGGATCGACAGTTTGTCAAGGATCTCGATCGCTTTCTCCGCAGCTTTCTTGTAACCATCAACAATGACAGTCGGATGGACATCCTTGTCCAAGAGCTTCTCGGCCTTATCGAGAAGTTCACCGGATAAGAGGACGGCAGTCGTAGTTCCGTCGCCAACCTCGTTATCCTGGGTCTTGGATACTTCAACCAGCATCTTCGCGGCCGGATGCTGGACGTCTAGCTCTTTCATAATTGTGGCGCCATCGTTGGTAATTGTCACGTCGCCGATGGAGCTGACGAGCATCTTGTCCATTCCTCGGGGTCCGAGGGTCGAGCGGACTGTTTCTGCCACAACTTTTGCGGCAGTTATGTTATTTCTCTGAGCTTCCTTACCAGTTGATCGTCCTGTTCCTTCCTTTAGGATAAGTACAGGTACACTTTGGGTTCCTTGTGCAGACATTCTTTCATACCTTTGTTGAATTGGAATTCGAAAGCAAGGGGAGAACGGGATTTCTTAAGGTTTACCTGCTACACGAACCAAACTGGGGATTGTAGAGGCCAGAATTGAGACTTAGGCCATGTCGGTAGGAGTTTGCTGGTCCAAGGCTGCTGGGGAAGAGAACGTCTTCCAGAGACTTGGCTGTCTTCTAGAACTTGAATGGTTCAAGGCGAGTATCACTCTCTTCTTTCAAGAGGCCAGCTTGAAGGTACCTTATGGCTTCATCGGAGAACCCGATGGCGTACTTGCTAGAATACGGTCTTCGGAGAGTCGAAACTGAGAGGCCTGAGCTTGCGAATGACTCTAGGTATCTAGAGCTGAAGGAGCAATTGCTTCGAGATGCCGAAGGGCATTTCCGGGAGATACAGGCCACCTATGCGACCATTCTGAAGACCCAATGCCATTGCGGAGGCCAATTGGAGCCGGTGGACCACGAATTCGGGAAGTCAGGCGGAACCATCTATGACAGCGTTATTGCGAAGTGCAAATCGTGTGGCGAGGCGCAGGCCTTCCAGTTTCCAAAGGAGGGATTCATCTCGGAGGCTCGATCGGCGATGGCTTTGAGGGACTATCTTCAAGCAACGTACGGTATAGACTACGCGGGCGCTGTCAGAAGTGATCTTCAAAGTCGCGCCGTAAAGCACTGAGGCGTCAGTTCAACTGGGACCGTCTACGTGCCAATGGTTTTCTCGTACATTTTCCTGAAAGTCCAACGAACAGCGTTCTTTATCTCGCTCAGACGGGTCTCGTCACCGTAATTCTTGACGTGCAACTGTTTCAGTAGGTTGCCTTGTTGGTCGAGATCGAAAGATAGAACTCGGTCTGGAGATAATCCACCCTTCCGGACTGCTTCCTCATCTTTCTTCTGCATTGGTTCAAGCACTTTTCCTAAGAGGAAGGGCCTGAAGGGTGGAGTGTTAGTGTCGAATTTCATTCCTTCACCGGGCACGACGCGGAGGTTTGGGCCATCAACATGCATGTCTGCTAGTACTACTCCGCTGATGGTTCTAATGCTCTGCGGAGGGGCTTCCTGTTTCTTTGCGGTTTCCGCGAGTGTTTTCGGGACCTCGACTCTTCGATAGCTTCGCTCCGTGAGTAGGAGATCAATTACTTCGAGGAAGGATCGTAGGGTTCTGATTTCTTCCTCATCTTCTACAACTTTCTTTTCGAGGTAGGCTTTCAGCTCTGCGAGTTTCTTCGTCGATCGTTCTCTCAGCTCTGACATATCGTTCCATTGTTGCTCGTATTGGGATTCTTAAATAATCCGAGGCTTTGTCAAACGTTGAGTTTTGCGGGGGTCTAGGGATGCGGCCAGTCGTCACGGTAAGGGAAGTTCTCCAAGGGACCTTTGATGCAAAGCAGGTTCTTGTCCGCGGATGGCTGCAGAACAAGCGCACCGGCGGCGGGATAATTTTCCTTCTACTGCGCGATGGCTCAGGGGTTATCCAGTGTACGCTGCGAAAGGGCAAGGTCAACGAGAAGACTTTCGAGGAGTTTCAGTCGGCTCGGATAGAGTCGAGTGTTGAGTTGCAGGGAGAGGTGAAACCTGATCCTCGGGCTCCTGGCGGGAGAGAAGTCCAGGTGGATGAGGGGCGAGTCGTGCATCCGGCTCTTGAGGAGTTTCCTATTGCAAAGCAGTTCCATGGTCCCGAGTTTCTATTGGACAAGCGTCACCTGTTTGTCCGGAGTGACAAGATGCGCTCGATTCTCAGGGTGCGGGCCGTGGTTCTCTCTGCGGTTCGCGAATGGTTCGACGGGCACGGCTTTGCGGAGGTTCATGTTCCAAGCCTTACCTCGGCTGCCGTGGAGGGTGGTGCGACTTTGTTCGAGGTGAAGTATTTCGATCAGAAGGCGTACTTGACGCAGAGCTGGCAGTTGTATGCTGAGGCGTTGATTGCGAGCGTTGGCAGCATCTATACTGTTGCTCCGTCTTTCAGGGCGGAGAAGTCGCGGACTAGGAGGCATTTGACCGAGTACTGGCACGTGGAGGCTGAGGCGCCGTGGTGTGACCTGAATTGTATCATCGGAGTAGAGGAGCAGCTGTTGAGCCACATCGTGGCAACGCTAGTGGAAAAATGCAAGACCGAGCTAGCTCTGTTCGAGCGGAACCTGGAGGAGCTAGCGAGGGTAAAGCCACCGTTCGAAAGAGTCACCTACGATCAAGCGTTCAAGATCATCGGGGAAGAGAAGTCCGGGATAAAATGGGGTGACGATCTCGGATACGAGCAAGAGAAGCTTTTGACCGCGAAGTATGATAGGCCTTTCTTTGTCACTCATTACCCAAAGAAGGCGAAGTCGTTCTATCACATGCCAGATCCCTCGAACCCTGAAGTTACGTTGTCTGTGGACTGTTTGGCTCCAGAAGGGTATGGAGAGATTACGGGTGGTGGGCAGAGGATAGAGGATTATGATGCTCTGCTGGCGAGGATTCGGGAAGAGGGATTGGACCCGAAAAGCTACGAGTGGTATTTGGATCTGAGAAAGTTTGGCAGCGTCACCCATTCAGGTTTTGGACTCGGTTTGGAAAGGGTTGTTTCTTGGGTCTGCAAACTCGACCATATTCGAGATGCGATAGCGTTTCCACGTTTGATCAACCGAATATACCCTTAATGCTGTTGGGATGGAGAAACCGCGGTTTTGGGTCGAGAGAAACCAAGACTTTCACCGGGGTCCGAAAGGGCCACTCATACGACGCGAGGGTCGGTCGCTAAGACCCCCTATTTTCTAGAACACCCTGCTGACTGGGGGTGATAATGGGCGAGTCAGGCGGTTCAGGGCCCAGTTCACGCCTTGACGGGAGCGGAAAAAGACGGGAAATCTACAGCGATCTCCGAACGATTCACGAGGCGAGATAGGGGCGTGGTCCCAGATCAGCGATCAGGGCTCATTCTGGGTTATTCTTCCTCACTCTTGTCCAAGGCGCTAGGGTCCTCTTGTCCGAGCGCCCGTTTCTGAGGCTTCGGATGCTATCTTCTGCGCAAGTTCCACGCTTTCTCTTCGCTGTGCCTGGTTGGTCTGGGCGCCGATATGACACGTTGCCACTGTAACACCATTGGGGAGGGATATCATCGCTTTCTCCCACTCATCGACGGGTGGTTCGAGGTGGAAAACATCGACCCCAGCGCCCGCCAGCTGGCCTTGCCGAAGCAGTTGCAGTAGGCTCGGCCCGTCGACGATGTCCCCTCTCGAAGTATTGATCAAGTAGGAGCCTTGCCTCATCATTGCAAGCCGTTTACCGTTCAGAAGATGGTGGGTCTGAGGACTGTATGGAACGTGGATCGTGACAATCTCGGACCTTCGCAGAAGATCTTCGATGGATTCGGTGAACTCATAGCTGAGTCCCGGCACACCGCGGGGCTTGACGACATCGTAGCCAAGAACCTCTGCCTGAAAACCCACTGTGAGGATCCTTGACACTTCATTC
>Ga0209235_1000168_pt1 | contig 30932 bp, 29 predicted proteins | sample GraSoi013_1_20cm_4_FD_185817 | JGI IMG/M metagenome (GOLD analysis project Ga0209235, IMG submission 185817) | Grasslands soil microbial communities from the Angelo Coastal Reserve, California, USA - Sample 09_25_2013_1_20cm (SPAdes) (version 2) | ecosystem: Environmental > Terrestrial > Soil >... | reverse complement strand
GAAGCGGTGGCGCGTCCGCTCGATGAGCGCGTTCGTGAGGCGGAGGATGTCGGCGTCGGGCATGGTCAGCGTCTCGACGATGCCGGGGAATTCGCGGGCGAGGGCCCGCATGATGACCGGCGTCCGGTCGGTCGAGCCGTTGTCGCCGATCACGACGTGGTCGGCGAAGCCGATGATGGAGCGAACGGCCGGCTCCAGCCACTCCTCCTCGTCGCGGACACGAACGATCGCGGCGATGCCGGCCGGCCGTGACGGTGGGGGCAGGAGGCCGAGCGACGGCGCCAGCGCGCAGACTTCGCGCACGGCCAGCCGCGCCTGCGCACCGAGCGCGCTCACGGCCGTGGCCCCCGCGCGGGCGCCAGCGCCTCCCGCAACAGATCCAGGTTCACGCGCACGCCCTGGGAGGCTCGCGCAGGGCCGCGCTGGAACGGCAGCGCGGCCAGATGCCAGAGCGCGGCGAGCCCCATTGCTCCGCGAATGAACACCATCCCCGGGACCCCGTAATGCTTGCGGAAGTAGCGCAAGCGACTGCGCTGCTCCATGAGGAAGAGCCCCGGCGTGTGCACGCCGAGCGTCGAGCCTCGCGTGTGGTGGACCACGACGGCGTCGCCGACGTACCAGACTGCGCGGCCGGCCACCCACAGCCGCCGGCAGAGATCGACATCCTCGAAGTACATGAAGAACTCCGGGTCGAAAGCGCCCAGACGCTCGAGGGCGTCGCGGCGCACCATGAGGCACGCGCCGGTCACCCAGTCCACCGCTCGCGTCGTCGTCGGATCCCACGGCTCGTAGGCGAGCGCGAGCGTCGACGGGCCGAGCACGGTGCGCAGCGGTCGGACGTTGAAGAGCGGGCGGGCGAGCGTCGGGAACTTGAAGCACGAGCGAATCACGTGGCCGTCGCTCCCGGTGGTGCGGGGCCCCACGGCCCCGACACCGGGCTGCTGGCGAAGAATGGCGACGAGGCGATCGAGCGTCCCCGGCATCACGCGGGCGTCGCTGTTCAGGAAGCAGACGAAGTCAGCGCGGGCCGCCGACGCGCCCTGATTGGCGGCGCGGGCGAAACCGAGGTTGGCGTCGTTGGCGAGCAGTCGCACGGCCGAATAGCGCTTGCGAACCAGGTCGGCGCTCCCGTCGTCGGAGGCGTTGTCCACGACGACGGCCTCCCACGGCATCGCGGGTGGATGCGCGAACAACGAGTCGAGGCACTCGGCGAGCAACTGCCGAGCGCGATAGCTCACGATGACGACGGCCAGCGTGGCCGGCGCGCTGGATTGCGTCATCGCCGGGCTCGTACCACGTCCTCCAGTGCGCGCTCGAACCCGAGCACGGCCCGTTCCCAGGTGAACGTTCGAATGTGCCGGTGACCGGCCTCGGCCACCGCCTGCAAGCGTCGGCGATCGTCGAGCAGCGTCAGGATCGCGTCGGCGATGGCCTCGGCGTCCCGCGGCGGGACGACGAGGGCAGTTTCACCGGGAACGAGGTAGTCCTCGGTTCCCACGTTCGTCGTCACCACCGCGCACCGGCACGCCATGGCCTCCATTGGCGGGAGCGGAAGCCCTTCGTGCCAGCTCGGATTGATCCAGATGTCGCAGCTCCCGTAGATCTTGCGCAGCTCGTCTTGTGGCGGGTCGTGGTGGTATTCGACGTCGGCGGGCGCTTCGATCCAGGGCCAGCCCTGGCCGAACATCACGAGGCGCACGCCCGGATATTTCTTCCGGACGAGCTCGACGGCGTGCAGGCCCTCGGTCGTCCCGCGCCACGTCGTGTCGCGGTACAGCATCCCGATGCGCGGCGGATCGTTGATCGCCCGGGCCTCGTGGTGGAACTGCTCGAAGTTGACCCCCTGCACCATCGGGCCCACCGGGTCCTGATCGAAACGGTCGCGCAGCAAGCGCTTCAGCCAGGACGAGACCGCGAACTTGATCGCGGGGCCGCGGTACGTGGCCTCGACCTCCTCGCGCGCGCCGCCCCAGATCTCGTAGCCCTGGATGAAGTAGACCGGCACGCCCTTCCGCGGTCCGTACTGGGCCTGCGCCTCGGCGGTCCGCCAGTAGGTGGCGATCGTGACGTCGGCGTCGGGGACATGGCGCTCGGCGAGGCTGGGCACGATCTTGAGCGCCACGTCGAGGTCGAACCAGGCCACGCGGCGGTTGGCCAGCAGGTAGCGTCCGAGCGCGGCCAGTCGCTGGCGCGGCGAGCGACGCGGCGCCGGGCCCGGCCATTCGGTCGGAGCCACGATCGTGACGGCGTGGCCGCGAGCGCCGAGGCGATTGGCGTACTCGAAGATGATGCGGTTCCCGCCGCTGATGGCGAGCCCGGGCACCAGGAAGTTAATCCGCACGTGGCCTCGTCGCGGCCCCGATCGCCCCGGGCCTCATGCGGTCCCGCCGTGGTCGCGCACGTACGTGGACAGAACGTCGTTCCAGCGCCGCTGCGCGCGCAGGATGCGCTCGATGACCTCGCGGAAGACGCCGTGGCCGCCGGCGGCGCGCGTCACGAGCTGGGCGACGGCCTTGACCTCGTCGGCGGCGTCGGCGACGGCCACCGCCAGTCCCGCGCGCTGCAGCGCGGGAATGTCGAGGAGGTCGTCGCCGATGTAGGCGGCCGCCGTGCACGGCAGGTCGAACTGCGCGCACAGCGCCTCCAGCGCCTCGCCCTTGCGGCGGGCGCCGAGCACGACCACGTCCACCCCGAGCTTGTCACCGCGCGTCTTGGCGATCGGGCTGGTCTCGCCCGTGATCATGGCGGTCCGCAGCTTCGCCTGGCGGGCGAGCGCCACGGCCACGCCGTCTCGCGTGTGGAAGCTCTTCAGCTCGTCGCCGTGGTCGGACAGGATCATGCGGCCATCGGTGAGGACGCCGTCCACGTCAGTGACGACGAGACGAACGTGACGGGCTCGCGTCGTCCACGATGGCGATCGCGTCATACCGAGTACCTGAACGCGCGCACCGGGCCGGGCAGCGGAGCCTCGGCGTCCTTCGGCAGCGTGGGCAGGATGGCGACGATGCCGGCAAAGAACCAGAACGGCTCCATGATCCGGATGATGATGAAGGAGTTGGAGCCGATCGAATGGACGAGGAGGCCGATCGTGGCGGCCACGAATCCGATCGCCAGGCCTCGGTCCTCGGGATCCTCGAGCCGCCGCGCCGCGGTGAGGCCGACCCGGAACACCGCCCACAGCAGCGCCAGGAACACCACCAATCCGACCACCCCGGTCTCGACCAGCGTGCGGGCGTACTGGGCGTCGATGAATCGAAAGCCGGTGACGCCGTACCCGAACAGCGGGCGCTTGGTCCACGCCGCGAAGGCTTCCTGCATCGAGAGCAGGCGCTCGGACGTCGACGGGTCGAACGCGACCTGGCCCAGGCGCACCGTGGCCTGACCGCGCTCGGGCTGGAATGTATAAAGGATGCGCTTCTTGACGGGCTCCGGCACGGCCGTCGTCAGCACGATCGGCGAGACGAGCACCGCCAGGACCAGGGCCCCGACCATGAGCTTTCGACGGCTGGACAGCAGGGCGAGCATCCCGATCGACGGCAACAACGCCAGGTACGATGCCCGTGACAGTGTGAAGACGAAGGGAACCGCCATGAGCCCGATCACGCCGGCGGCCCACGCTCGCAGCTTCAGCCGGTTCGTCTCCAGACCGATGCCGCCGGCGATGGCCATCATCAGCAACAGATAGCCGCCGAACGTGTTCGGCTCCCCCGCTTCACCCTCGAAGGGCGCCGAGACCCGCTGCCCGCTCGGAATCTGGGCGGCGCCGATGATGCTCACCATCGCTGCCGTCGCGAAAGCCGCCATGATCAGGCGCCGGGCCTGCGCGCGGTCGCGGACGTTGTTGACGGTCATGTAGAACACGACGAAGTACTCGACGTACTTGAGCACGTACATGAAACCGACGGCGCTCTTGACCGTGTCCTGCAGGTAACCGAGCGCGGTCGACAGGAACGCGCTCAGGACATAGAAGAGGATCCACGGGTTGAGCGGCGTCTTGACGACGAGGCCGATCTCCTTGTTGACGGCGGTCTTCGCGAACCAGCTCAGCGCGATGGCGATGAGCAGGAGGTCTTCGAGGCGCACGACGATGGTGCGCCGCTCGGCCAGTCCACCGCCGCCGAGGGCGAACTCGGGAGAGAGCAACATCGAGAAGAGCACCAGGTAGAGTCCGGCCTCCGTCTTGAGGAAGACGAACATGAACACGGCGAGCACGCAGGCGGCGACGATGGCGTACTCGAACCGGGCGACCGTGATTCCCTGGGAGACCAGGAAGGTGGCCACCACCAGGAGCACGCCGAAGACGATGACGCGCAGGAGCGGATTGGCCATGATCGAGACGCGGTGGAGCGGCCTACCGGACCCGCACGACGCGGTTCGGTAGGCCCAGTCGGCTCAATTCCTCCGCCTTCTCCTCCGCCTCGGACCGCGAGGCGAAGTTGCCATGGCGGATGACAAATGTGACAGCCTCGCCAGCCTGCACGGCGACGCGGACCGGGTGCCCACGGCCGCGCACACGCTCGGCCAGCTGAACGGCGCCGTGCAGCGGCAGCGGATCACCGACGCGCACCGTCAACGGCTCACCACCCCCGAGGATCATCCCTTCAGGAAACCCTTGCTCTCGCAGTGCCGTGACGAGCTGCTGAGCATCTCGGGCCGTCGGCACGCGCTCGATCAGCACGCCGTAGAGCGCGCCGCCCGTCTGCTGGCGGAAGCGGACGGTCTGATGACCGGCCTGGATCAACTGGCGCTCGACGCCCTCCGCTTCGCCGGCCGTGGGGAACGGCCCGAACTCGACGGCGAAGCGCTCGCCGGGTGGCGTCGCGGTCGCTGGCCGCGGTGCGACGGGCGCTGCCGCGCTGGACCTGGGCGGGCTCCCCGGCGTGGCGACCGCCGGTGTGGTCGCCGCCGACGTGATGACCGTCGGCGTGGTGGCCACTGACTCGTCCGCTGTGGCTGACTGCGTGCTCACGGCGGGAGGCGCGGCGAGCGGCGGGCTCGGAGGCGCCACGAGCGCCGGCGGGAGTGACGACTCGGTCGGCGACGTCGGAGCCGCCGTCGCGTCGCGGCCAGGAGTCACCTCGGCCGGCGCGTCGAGCTTCTTGCGGAGAATCTCGCGCGGCTGCAGGGCCGAACCGAACCATCCCGCCTTCCAGGCCAGAGCTGAGATCAGGGCGACGAGGCCCACCAGCAGCAGGACGCCGCCGATGACGTTGCGGTACTTTCGGCGGGTCTTCGTGCCGGTCGCGACCGTCGCGTCCATCGCCGTGTCGATCGGGAAGTCGTTGCTCTGCTCCGTCGGCACGGTGGGCGCCGTGGACGCGCGATTGTCGCCGCGGAACCGGCCGCGCACGGTATTCCAGATGCGCTCGAGGCGGCTCGGCGTGTTGTCGCCCGGCGTCTCCTCGCCGTAGTAGTGCGTGTAGGCGTAACCGGCGATCTCGGTCTGCACGTCGTTGAGCACGACGCCCCACACCTTCGCGCGGGCCGACTCCAGGTGTGCCTTGGCCCGCTTGAGCACGAGGCGTCCGACCTTGCCCGCCTGGTAGACGAGGATCACGCCGTCGACCTGCGCCGCGACGATCGCGGAGTCGGTGACGGGGAGCACGGGCGGCGTATCGATCAGGACGACGTCGTAGTCTTCGCGGACCTCGGTGAGGAGCTGGGCCATCGCGGGCGTCGACAACAGCTCCGACGGGTTGGCCGGGATGGGACCGGACTCGAGGATGTGCAGATTGTCGAGGCCAGGCGAGGCCATGATGTCTTCCATCTCGAACCGGCCCATCAAGATGTCGGCGACCGTGCGGATGCAGTCCCGCCAGCGCGCGTTCCCGACCAGGACGTCGGACAATCCGGGCTCGCGCTCGATCCCGAAGAACCGGTGGATGCTCGGGCGCCTCAGGTTGGCGCCGATGAGCAGCGTGCGCTGACCGTTCTGGGCCATCGTGAGCGCCAGGTTCACGATGGTCGTCGTCTTGCCTTCCTGCAGGGTGGGGCTGGTGACGACGAGGATCTTGCCCTGCTTCTCCAGGCGCGTGAACTGGATGTTCGTGCGCAGGGTGCGGTAGGCCTCGGCCACCGGCGACTTGGGATCGAAGTGCGTGATGAGGAGCGCGTGGCTCTGGAGCGCCTCCGGCTCCATGTCGGCCAGCGCCGGCCGTCGCTCGACCAGGCGCTGCACCGTCTCACGCGCGTCGATGTGGGGCACGATACCGAGCACGGGCACCTGCAGATACGTCTCGACGTCCTCGATGGTCCCGATGGACGTGTCGAGCGTCTCCTGCACGAAGGCCAGGACGAGGCCGAGCATGAGGCCGACCAGCCCACCGACCACGACCGTATTGAACGTCTCGCCGCCGACCGGCGAGCCCGGCTCGGTGGCGGGCCGGACGATGCTGACCTCCTCCACGCCTTCCGATTCCTTGATCAATGCTTCTTGGTGCTTCGTCTTGAGCAGGGTGAGGAGGTCGTCGTTGACCTTCGCGTCGCGCTGCAACCGCTGCAAGCCGAGCTCGATGGACGGCACCTCACGGTTTTTCTGGAGGAGCTCGCCCATCTGACGGTTGAGGATCTCCTCGCGACTGCGCAGCAGGGCGACCTGGGCGTTGACCTCGCGCCGCATCTCGCTGCGCACCTCGCGTAGCCGGTCGTCGAGCGCCTGCAGGCGGGGATGGCGATCCGTGACTTCCAGCGCCAGGTTGTTGCGCTCGAGCAGCAGCTCGACCTGCGTCGCCTGCAACCGCTGCAGCGCTGGGTTGGCGCTGTCCACGAAGACCCGCTCGGCGACGCTGGCGGCATCGTTGCGGGCCAGGCGCCCCTGGGTCATCTCGAGCTCGGTGCGCTGCTGCCGCGTCTTCTCGATGTCGCTGCGCAGCTGCGTGAAGAGCGAGAGGAGGACCGACGACTCGGCGCCCGGGGAGATGATGCGGTTGGCCTCGCGGAAGGCCCACACCTCTTCCTCGGCGCGCCGGACCCGCCCTTCGACCTCCTTCAACTGGGCTTCGATGAACTTGCGCGCCTCGGTGATGCGTCCGTTGCGCACGGAGCGGTTGTAGTCCCGATAGGCCTCGACGACCGTGTTGGCGAGGTCCCGCGCCTCGCGGGAATTGGTGGACGTCGCGATCACTTCGAGGATGCTGGTGCTCGGCACCCGGCTCGTGCGGATCTTGCCGCCGATCGAGTCGAGGGCGGCCATGTACGACTTCGACTCCTGCACGGCCTCACCGCGCGCGGTCTCGGGCAGCCGGCCGAGGCGGCGGGCGACCTCTTCGAGGATCGGGTAGCTCTTGAGCAGCGTCGCCTGCGTCTCGATGGAGTCGGCGCTGGTGTAGGAGAGGACTTCGACGAGCAGGCCGGACAGGGCGGTCGACTGTTCGAACTTGACCGCCGCCGTCGCCTCGTACACGGGAACTTTCTGGCGGGCGATCCAGAAGCTGAAGAGCGCGACGAGCACGGTGGACGCGAGGATGATGAAGCGGCGGCGCCGGACGATGAGCCAGTAGTCACGGAGGTTCATCTCGTACTGCGCCATTACCGCACCACCTCCAGCCTCATCGCGTCGCCTCCGAGACGGGACCGGTGATGTAGAGGAACGGCGCCTCCGAGAGATCGATCATCTTGGGCGTGGCCAGGCGCTGTCCTTTGGCATCGTATACCTCGACCCGCGGACGTAGCGGATGATTTCGGTTCACCGCGATCACCCGCCCGACTTCACCGGTGTTCAGCCGCACGATCGTGCCGGGCGGGAAGACCGAGATCTCGCTGAGCAGCGCCTTGATGAGCGGCGGCGGAAACGATTCGTTCTTCGAGCGCACGATCTCGCGCACGGCCTCGTGCGGCCGCAGCCCTGGACGCAGTGACGGCGGCGCCGTGAGCCCGGTGTAGGTGTCGACGAGACCCAGGATCTTCGAGTACGGATGCACATTGCCGCCGGCGAGGCCCTGCGGGAACCCCTGCCCCTGCTCGCGTTCGTGGTGTTGCAGCACCGCGTCCACGAGTCCCTCGAACGGCGGCGTCCAGCGCCGAACGATCTCGGCGCTGAGCCGGGGGTGCGAGCGATATTGCATCAGCTCCTCAGCACTCAGCGTGTCGAGCCGGCGCAGCATGGCCGCCGGGAGTTGCCACAGCCCCACGTCGATCAAACAACCGGCCAGCCCGAGCTGAACGAGGTGCGCGCGGTCGTATCCCACGTTGGCGCCGAGGCGAACGGCCAGGATGGCAACGCACGCCTGGTGGAACGCGAGATAGTCGTGGCCGCCCGGCACGGTCGGCGCGTTGGCCGCCCAGAAGAGCTCACCCGAGGCCGCCAGTGAATCCACCACCCGGCCGACGAGGTGCATCAGCGCGTCCCACGACGGCGATTGCGCCGAGCGGACGCGATCGCGCACCGCCTCCAGCACGGTCTGCAGCTCGTCGAAGAGGGCGATCGCATCGGTCGGCGTCTCGGCCGAGGTCGGCGGCGCTTCCACGGGTGCCGCCGGGGCCTGACGCAGAGTGACGCGCGCGGCGGACCGGACCTGGGCAGGCGGCTCAGGCGGCTTCCCTTCGGCGGCGGGCAGCGACGGCGCACGGGAAGCGGGCGGAGGCGCGGGCGGCGCCGAGGCCGGCGCGCCCGGCTTGGCGCCGCGGACGAGGTCGCTCATGCGCACCATCAGCCGGCGCCCACCTTGTCCTTGATCACCTCGGCGATGATCCGCTCGTCGATCGTCGTGGCCTTCTTGGAGTAGCCGACCAGCAGGGCGATGTCGCAGATGTTGTTGATCTCCCGCGGCGTGCCCCGCGTGAAGTCGAAGATGAGCTTCACGGCCGCCTCGGTGAAGATCGGCCGCGATTGACCGGCCATCTGCAGGCGGTGGGCGATGTAGGCGGCGGAGTGCGCGTCGTCGAGCGTGTTGAGGTGATAGCGGATGGCGATCCGCTGGTCGAGGTGCTTGAGCCGCCGCACCTTCGCCGCCAGCTCGGGCGAGCCGATCAGCAGCAGCGTGACGAGGAAGCGGTCGTCGGTCTGGAAGTTGAGCAGCAGCCGCAGCTCCTCGAAGACGGCGTCGTCGTCGATGAGCTGCGCTTCGTCCACGATGATGACGGTGTCGCGCCCGGCCTGGAAGTTGCGAAAGAAGACGTCGTTGAGTTGATGGAGCAGGTCGGTCTTCGTCGTACCCTGCGACTCGATGCCGAGCTGGTAGAGCACTTCGCGCAGGAGATCGGTCGCTGTCCAGCTCGGGTTGGTCAGCAGCCCGATCTCGTAGCGCTCGGCTTCCACGCGCTGGATGAGCGCGCGCGAGAGCGTCGTCTTGCCGCAGCCGTACTCGCCGGTCAGCAGGGCGCAGCCCTTCCGCTGGCGCACCGCGTACATGAGACGGATCAGGGCCTCGTCGTGCTCCGGCGACAGATAGAAGAACTTCGGGTTCGGCGAGTTGTCGAAGGGTTGCTCTTTGAGGCCCCAGTACGTTTCGTACATGTCGCTATTTGCGGTTCGTGTTGAAGATGAAGTACAGGCCGGTGTACGCCGTGGCCAGTCCGGCGAGGGCCGACGCGATGGTGAGGTAGTCCTGATACCAGCGCACCGCCACCTCGGGCACGGTCACCACCGCGCCCGGCTCGAGCGGCGGCGCCTCGGCCAGCAGGTAGGAGCGGCCGCTGGGGAGCGTGACCGTCGCCCCTTGGAACCGCGCCCGAACGGTGGGCCCGCCGGCGATCGCCACGTACTCGCGCGCCGTCAGGTCGGTCCGGAAATCGACGGCGCCCGGCGTCCGCACTTCGCCGAGGACGTACACCTTGTCCTCGGCCACGGGCACCGTGAACACGTCGGCGTTCTCCAGGAGAATGTTCTGGGTCTCGTCCTTCTCGACGAGCAGGCGATGCAGGTCGATCGGGATGCGCTGGCGTGGGCCACCATCCCCGGTGCGATCGATGGCCGCCAGGCGGAGGTCGGCAAAGGCGGCGATGCCGCCGGCCCGAGCGACCAGATCCTTCACACGATCACCGTGCGCGAGCTCGAACCGCTGGACGATCGTCGGCTTCCCGGCGGTCGTCGTTCGACTGCTTTCGGCCGTTCCGTTCAGGGCTCCGCGCGCTTCGACCACGTCCTGCAGCAGCGTGAGCGACGGGACGAAGAGCTGGTCGCCCGCAGCCAGCGGAACGTCGGCCGGACGCGCCAGCGCCTTGGTCAGGTCGACCGTGATCGTCTCCTTGCGGCCGCCGGGCAGGAGCCGCGTGAGCCGCGCCTCCGTTGGCGCAGCGCTCTGGGAAAGGCCTCCGGTGACGTCGAGGAGGTCCCGGAGCGACGCGCGCGGGCCGATCTCGTAGTCACCAGGCCGGCGCACGGCCCCGGCCAGCGTGATGAAGGGGCCGCGAGGAGGCACGTGGACCGCCATGCCTTCCTCGACGAACGGATTCTGCGAGAGATCGCCGCGCATCTCGAAGCGAAGGAGATCGATCTCGACCGTCGACTTGCCGCGCGTGACCTCGACGCGGCGCAGGCTGCCACGCGGCGTAATGCCACCGACGGCGAGGATGATCTCGTGGACGCGGCGAACGGCCGAAGCCTGGATGGCTCCGGGCCGATCGACCTCACCCGACAGGACGATCTCGAAGCAACGGGCCGTGACGACGGCCAGCGAAATCTCGCCGAAGCGGAAGAGCTGGCGTGCATGATCCGCGACGCGTCGGTTTGCCTCTCTCAGGCTGAGGCCGCCGATCTTGACGGTCCCGATCGGGGGGATGCTGATCACGCCCTCGGGGTCGACCACGAGCTGCTGGCGGGTGACGTCGAGCCGACCGACGAACTGGACCTCGACCACGTCACCCGGGCCGACTCGATAGTCGGGTCCAGATACGATGCGGCCGACGCCTGTGCCGGTGCCTCCCTGAAAGCAGGGGTCCGGGCGGACGGTGGGGCCGCCGGGAGTTTTCACCAGGGTGTCCGAGGGGGTGGCGAGCGCGGGCATCGGCTGACTCTGCGGAATCCCGGGCGCCCTGGGCTCGGGTGCCGTCCCGGGTTGGGCAGCCGTCAGTGATGGGGCGAGGAGACAAACGATCAGGACGACGCAGAGCGCTTCCCGTAATGAACAGTGCCTTTTATGACGGCAGGCGGCGTCGAACAATATGTCATTCTCGCTTTTTCGTCGAAAGAGGGTCAAGAAAAATGCACAAGTTTTGCAATACTTTCCTTGACACTTGGCCCCGGCGACGCCTATGATCCGGCCGCACTAGGACGTTTGGGACCTGGTGGCGCTATGACGCTCAGATCAGCGCGTGGCCTCGTCGCCCTCGCGGTCGTTTTCGCGAGTATCGGCGCCGGGTTCTGGCTCCATGCGATTTGGACGACCAGGCGAGGTCCCGAGCCGTCGGTTGCCCATCCGTTGAACACCGCAGACGCCCTCCAGGCGGCGTTCGTAACCGTGGCCGAGAGGGTCCGGCCAGCCGTGGTCCACATCGGGACCGTGCAGGTTGCGCGGGCGCGGCGCCCCTCGGCGTCACCCGGGCCGTTCGCCGACGATCCCCTCCTCAAGGAGTTCTTCGATCAGTTCTTCGGCCCCCGAAGCCCGGGGAACCGAGGGGAGTTCCATCAGCCCGGGCTGGGGTCGGGGGTCATCGTGGACTCGCGGGGCTACGTCCTCACCAACTTCCACGTCATCAAGGGTGCCGACGGTGTCATCGTCCGGCTCAGCTCGAAGCGTGAGTATCGTGGGCGAATCGTCGGCACCGACGCCAAGACCGACCTCGCCGTGGTGCGGTTCGAACCGGAAGCCGAGGTCACCGTGGCCACCCTCGGCAATTCTGACGCCCTCCGTGTCGGAGAGTGGGCCGTGGCGATCGGCAACCCCTTCGGCCTCGATCAGACCGTCACCGTCGGCGTCGTCAGCGCGACAGGCCGCGCCGATGTCGGAATCGCGAGCTACGAGAACTTCATCCAGACCGACGCATCGATCAATCCCGGGAACTCAGGCGGGCCGCTCCTCAATCTTCGCGGGGAGGTCATCGGGATCAACACGGCGATCGTGGCCACCGGCCAGGGTATCGGCTTCGCCATTCCCGCCAACATGGCCAAGCGCATCGTCAATCAGCTCATCGATCGCGGCAAGGTCACGCGGGGCTGGCTCGGGGTGGCCGTGCAGCCGTTGACGCCGGAGCTCGCCCAGGCGCTCGGCATGAAGCTGGCCAAGGGGGCGGTGGTCTCGCGCGTGTATCCATCGAGCCCGGCGGCGGCCGCCGAGCTCCACCAGAACGACGTGATTCTCACGTTCGACGGTGTGACCGTCGAGGACTACAACCACCTGCACCGGCTGGCCGCCGAGACAGAGGTCGGGCGCACGGTGAAGCTCGGCATCGTCCGCGACAAGCAGTCGCGGACGGTCGACCTCAAGGTGAGCGAGGCGCCCGACACGCCGACGGCCGGGCGCTGATTTCAGGCCACGAACGGCGGGATCGGCGGAATCTCCAGCTGTCGCGTCCGGACCTGCTTCACGCCTGGCACGTCGCGGGCGACGTCGACAGCGCGCTCCAGCGCCGTCGTTCCCTCCAGCGTGACGACACCACCCTGCGCCTCGACCGTGAACCGATAGCGGCGCGTCTCCGAATGCATGGCGAGGCCGACCTGCACGCGCGAGGCGAGTGCACGCGATGCCACCACCTGGCGGCCGGCGTCCGTGGTGGCCAGGTTCGGATGACGGGCGACGCGTTCGATCATCTCGACCGCCGCGTCGTAGGAAAGCTTCTCGGTGTTGATGACGATCTCGTAGAGCGACGGGTCGGCGATGTCCACCTCGTAGAGATAGCGCATGCGCCCCGCCCGCTCGCTGTCGTCCCGCCGCACGAAGTCGGTCGCCGCCCGCTGCGTGGGCATCTCGCCCGTCACCTCGGCCGTGCGCTTCATCCATTGCCGGACGCGCTGCTCGAACGGCGCGACCATGCGCACGCGCAGGACGTGCGGGATCCCGCGCAGCAGCCACTGGCCACCGCGACCGATGAGGACGGCGTTGTCGCCCTCGGCGAACTCGAGGAGCGTCGTCTGGAGAATCGTGATGTAGTGCCGCGTCTCGGCGTCGAAGCGCTCGAACAGCGTCGGCTTCGATTCATCGAGATGCGACAGCTTCTCCTCGGCCAGGCCGTAGCGCCGGACCGCGTCCTGGATCAGCTCCTGATCCACGTAGCGGTAGCCGAGCCGCTTCGCCAGGCTCATGCCGATCTCGGGCCCGCCTGCTCCCATCTCGTGGGAAATCGTGATGACGGCCATGGGTCACCCCCGCCGGAACTTGTCCTTGAGCGCCGTAGGAGCAATCGCGATCCGTTTGCCGCTCACGTCGTCCAGCACGTACACCTCGTCGATGAGCGAGCCACTCGCGAAGACCTCGAAGACCCCGAGCGCGGCCTCCAGCGTCGCGTCGGGGCGCGCCGCCATCAGCCGCTCGACTTCGGCAACGGGAATTCGAGCCATCAGCGTTGGGGCCGGAAGCGTACCCCGAAGGCCACCGGTCGGCAAGGCACCCGACCTGGCTAGAAATCGGCATGGACCGCGTCCTGGAACCCGAGGTGATGGCCGATCCCCGACAGGCTCTTGCCTACGCTCGAGCCGACTTTGGCGAGGTCAATCAGCGCTTCGTCGACGAGCTCGTGGCGCGCCACCCGATGCCTGCCCACGCTCGTGTCGTGGACCTCGGCTGCGGCCCCGCCGACATCCCGATTCGCCTCGCGGCCGCGTTGCCGCGCTCCCGGATCGTCGCGGTGGACGCCTCGATACCGATGCTCGCCCTGGGGCTCGAGGCGCTGAGGCAGCGACCGCCTCGGGTCAGCCTGATCTGTGCCCGGCTTCCGCACCTGCCATTCGCCGATCGTGGCTTCGATGCCGTGATCTCGAACAGCCTGCTCCATCACCTGCCGGAACCGGCCGTGTTGTGGCGCGACGTCGCGCGGCTCGTGCGCCCGGGCGGCGTCGTGCACGTGATGGATCTGTTCCGCCCGAGATCAGCGAACGAGGCGCGCGACATCGTGGCGGCGGCGGCGGGCGACGAGGATCAGGTCCTGAGGGACGACTTCTTCAACTCACTCCTGGCGGCGTTCACCCCGGAGGAAGTGCAACACCAGCTCGCCGAGGGCGGACTCGGTCACCTCGCTTGCGCCGTCGTCAGCGAGCGCCATCTCCTGGTGTCCGGGCGCCGCTGACTAGTGAGAAGTCAGCCGGCCGGCGCCAGCGCAGGCGCGCGATCGAGCTCAGCGGCCGAGACGAAGGAATAGGCGGGCGCGGGCCCGGTCGGCACGACCGCCAGTCCTGCCGCCCGCGAGGCGACCGGGGCGATGCGCGCGAGAAACGCGGGAACTTCGTCACGAGGCACGAGGAACGACAACGACGCCGCGACATTCGTGGGATTGGCGGCCGGCCGATATCGCCAGTGCGGAAGCGCCGCGCGCTCGATGAGTCGCTCGGCGAGGCTTCTCAGATGTGGCCCATCGACGCCCGCGTCGAGGCGGAGGAGCCGGACGGTCATCTCCACGGCGCCTCGAACGGCCACGAGCGCCGCACGCAACTCCCGTGCTCGCGCTTCCACCCAGCTCTGCAGATCGACGACGGCCGTGCCGAACGGAAACGGTACGACCGCCTCGGCATCCATCAACGACGCGACGACGTCGTCGTGAACGGCCTGGCTGCGGAGCGTGCGAGCCAACGGGCTCGTGACGGGACTGACGATGAGGACGAGATCGTGAATACTCTGAGCGACGACCGACCCGCCTCCCACACCGGCCGCCGGTGGACGCCACCGTCGAGGGACACGGTCCACGAGAGCGTAGACATACGACTGTCCTGAAGAACGTCGGGACAGCACCTCGACCATCGTTGCCTCCTGCCCGGGAAGGCGTGGCGTGGACCGCGTGGATATGGTCGACGGTACAGGCGGCAGCACCCGAGGTCAAGCGGCTATAATGGGCGACGTCGTGCTGACGCGGAGAGCGTTTACGCGTCGTGTCGTCGTCGTGGCGGCGTTCGGGGCGATCGCGTCGTGGCTGGCCTCGGCGGCGGCGAGTGCGCTCGTGCCGCACCTTCCCGACGGCGTTCCCGACGTCGAACGCGCGCGGGTGGCCCGGCTGGCTGAGAGCGCCGACGTCGCCACGCGCGTCGACGCCGTGCCGTTCGTCGCACGCCTCCCCGTGTTCGAATACCTGCTCGATCATCCAGAGTTCGCCACTCACCTCACGCGCATGCTGCGCCTCGCGCGGTATCGCATCTGGCAGACGCCGAGGGGACTCTATCTCGACGACGGCTGGGGCGGAACAGGCTACTTCTGGGTCGTGTACGCCGGGAACGGCACACGACTCATGCGAGCGCGCGGTGAGTTCAAGCAGACGCTGATGCCGACGATCCAGGGCGAGGCCGTCACGATGATCGAATACGAAGCGACGCCGGCCCCCGACGGGAAGAGTCTCATTCGCAGCACGGTCAGCGGCTACGTCAAGCTCGACAGCCGCTTCATGGCGATCGCGATGAAAATGGCCAGCGGTGCCGCCCAGCGCAAGGCCGACCTCGAGGCGCGCCGGCTCATGAAGACCTTCGCGCGCGCGAGCCAGGCCATCGACGAAAATCCCGCGGGAGTCTACGAGCAGCTTCGGCAGCGGCCCGACGTTCCACAGCGCGAGCTGGAAGAGTTCGGGCGGCTGCTCAGCGTCCGGTAAGCACCCGCGACCGCTGCAGCGCGACCTCGGCTTCGGCATGACGGCCCTGAGCCGTCAGCGCGCGGGCAAGTCGCGCGTGGGCGGCCGCGTGATCGGCCTTGATCTCGAGAACGCTACGAGCCGCCCGCTCCAGTTCCGACCAGCGGCCCTGCGCCTCCAGCGCCGTCCAGAGATCGAAGTGTGCACGCGCGAGATCGGGGTCGAGGTGGAGGGCTTGCTGCAACACCTCTTCGGCCTCGGCCGGGCGATCCTGGGCGAGCAGCACGGCGCCGAGGGCCGCATGGGCACGGGCCGACACCGGCTTCAACGCAAGCGCTGCGCGATACGCCTGCTCGGCCTCGACGTGACGACCCCGTTCGCTCAGGAGCTCGCCCAGGTCGCAACGCGCGCGAACGTAACTGGGCTTCAGCCGTATCGCCTCCAGGAACGCGGCCTCCGCTTCGTCGTGCCGCTCCTGCCAGTAGAGCGCGACGCCGAGGCCACGATGGAGCGACGGATGATCGGGGCGATGGGCCAGCGCCAGTCGGTAGGCGGCTTCCGCCTCGCCATGGCGACCCTGGCGGCCGAGGCTCAGGGCGAGATTCGCACGCACGCGAATGTCGTCAGGTCGCAGGGCCAGGGCCTCGCGTAGCGCCGCCTCCGCCTCGGCGTGACGACCCTGGCGGCCGAGGGCGACCCCGAGCTCGTAACGGAGCTCGCCGTCGTCGCCACGGACCGTGATCGCCTGCCGCAACGCGGCCGTCGCGCCGGCATAATCACCGAGCGTTCCCAGCGCCTGGCCGTAAGCGGCATGAAAGTCGGCATCGCTCGGGTGGAGGCGCAGCGCCTCGGCGTACGTCGCCGCCTCCTCGGAAAAGCGGCCCTGGCGACGATAGATCGCACCGAGCGCGCGATAGGGCGCGGTCGTGTGCGAACTCAGACGCAGCGCTTCACGCAGAGCGGCGATGGCGGCTCCGTGGTGGCCCCGGCGATCGAGCACGGTGCCGAGGTGATAGTGCGCGTCGGCGTCTCGGGGATCCAGTCGCACCGCTTCGCGCAGCGCGGCCTCGGCCTCGCCGTAGCGATGACGACGCTTGAGCACGAGGCCGAGCTTGCGATGGAGGCTGGCATCGGCCGGACGGAATCGGAGCGCGTCGCGGTAGGCGGCCACCGCTTCGCGCAAGCGGCCGAGACGCTCCAGGGCCACGCCGAGGCCGACGTGGGCGCGCGTGAGATCGGGCTGTCGTTGCACGGCTTCGCGCCAGGCCTCGACCGCTTCCGCGCAACGGCCCTGCTCGAAGAGCGACGCGGCCAGATCGGCGTGCGTGTCAGCGGAGTCCGGCGTCCGGCGGAGCGCGTCACGGTGGATCGCCTCCACGGCCGTGCTGCGACGCTGGCGTTGCAGCACCGTGGTGAGATTCGCGCGAGCCGTGGCGTCGTCGGGCCGGAGTCGCAGGGCTTCACGAAGCGCGGACTCGGCGGCCGCCCAGTCGCCCTGGCGCTCGAGCGAGAGTCCGAGATTGACGTGAGCGCGGACGAAATCGGGATGGAGGCGGACGGTCTCACGGAAGGAAGACGCGGCATCGGCGAAGCGTCCCTGCTCGAACAGCGCGACGCCGAGCTCGTAGTGCAGCGAGGAGAGCTCGGGACGACTGACCAGGGCATCGCGCACGATCGCTTCGGCGTCGCCGGCGCGGCGCAGTCGCCGGAGCACCAGCGCCAGGTCGAGGCATGCCTTCACGTCGTCGGGGCGCAGGTTCAGCGCCTCTCGCAGCGCCGCTTCGGCATCGACGAAACGGCCCCCGTGCAACGCCGCGCGTGCCCGAGCGTACCAGGCGGCGAAGTCGCTCATCCGATGCGGGAGTATACCTAATCACGAAACCTCTTCTGCCGGATTCCGATTTGGCCGTACCATCGAATTCAGCGCGTCGAGCGCGAATGCTGGAAGACGAGCCCATGAGCAACGATTTGACGGAATATTTTGCGGGAACGAAATTGTATGGCGACGATTTCTCGGCCAAGGACATCGAGGCCTGCGGCGCCGCGGATTTTGCGTCTTCCCGGTGATCACGAAGCTGGCCACCGCGGTGGGCATCGCGCCATTCAACCACCGGAGCCTCACCGCCCTCGATTCGATCGTGAGCCTCGCGTTCAGCTGGAACGACCGGTATCACCGAACTCGTGTGATCGAGAAGTTCGGGCCGCAGGCGCTGTATTTCGTCCTGGAGAAACCTGCCTCGGCATGCTAGCTTCACGGCACCGTGAGCGCTCCCAGGGGCGTTCTGATTTCGCGATGATGAACGCACAGGCAGGACCGCAGGCGACGGCGGACTCCCCCGCGCTCCCGTCGCTGCCGCGGCTCGACGATCTGGTCGGCGCGATCGAAGCGACGCCGCTCGTCAGCACGCCCTTCGATCATCTCTACATGGAACGCCTCTTCGCGGAGCCGCTCTACCGTCAGCTCCTCGATCGACTCCCGGCCACGCGTCGTTATCGCGAGTTCCGTCATGGGCAGGCGATGCAGGCGGACGGCCACAGTGCGCGGCGCAAGTTCTATCTCTACCCGGAGCACATCATGCTGCTCCCGGCCGAGCAGCGTGCGTTCTGGAGGCGGCTGTCGAGCGTCCTGCGCTCACAGGAACTGCAGGACGCCTTCAAGCGGAAATTCCGGGGCGCGCTCGAACGGCGGTTCGGCCGCAGCATCGACCGGCTCACGTTCCACCCCGTCCCCATGCTGCTTCGCGATCTGGGTGGCTACCGTATCGGCATCCACGGTGACTCGCTGAACAAGGCGATCACCGTGCAGTTCTATCTGCCGCGCGACGATGCGCAGTCGCACCTGGGGACGATCCTTCACGAGGGACGGAATGGCGATGCCGCGCTGCGGACCACGACGCTGAAGTTCCGCCCGGCCACCGGCTACGCCTTCCCGGTCGTGTATCACGAGAGTTGGCACAGCGTAGCCCGGACGTCGGACGCCGACGGCGAGCGTAATACATTGATGCTGACCTATTACGTGCAGGCGGGTCTCTTCGGCCGGCTGCTCCACCGTCTGAAGCGCGCCTGGCTCTTCGTCGTCTACGGCGTTCGTCGATGAACGGAGGTCCCGGCCGAGAACGCTGAGGAGCCGTCAGGCGAGAAGCCCGGCGATGATTCCCGTCAGGAAGACGCCGTCGAAGGTTCCCGCCCCGCCGATCGAGATCATTGGCGCGCCCAGTTCCGCGATTCGCCCGAGATTCAGCACGTCGGCCCCGATGAGCGTCCCCATCGAGCCCGAGACATAGGCGACGGGAGGCGCCCGCCGGAAGGCGAGGACAAGACTCACGGCCACCGCCGCCAGCGGCGGAACGAGCATGGGTACCGCGATGCCGACGCCGGGAACGATGGAGGCGAGCCTGTACACGATCAGCGCCACGACCGCTACCCCCACCAGCATCCGCACGTACATCCGAAGGCGAAAGAAGAGGTACAGGGAGAGCAGGATGGGAAGCAACGCCCCGCCCACGTTGATCGCCACGACGGTGGCGCCCGCTTCGATCGGCGGCGGAACGAGATACGTCCGGCCGTAGATGGTCACCGTCTCGGGGGTCACGAGCCCCCGCACCGGAACGGCGTAGAGCGGGATGTTGATGTAACTCCCGACGAGCGACAACACGAGGACGGCGAACACGTACCGTGGCCGCACACCGATCTTCCGGTAGGCGTAGGCGAGAATCCGCAGCTCGACCATCACGATCAGCACGACCACCAGGACCAGAAACAGGAGCACCAGGAACGGCAGCGCGATCGGAAGGATCATCGGCGTGTTCGGCTACGTGTAGCGCGAGCGCCGTGGTTGCGCAAGCGATGATCGCGAGCGTCACGGGCGCCGATCGTGTCGCGATGGCGCGACTGTCACCGCGCCCTGTCAACCTGGCGGCGGCATCGCCGCGTCCATCCGCGGGAAGTCCGCCATTTCGCAGCGTCCGCGGCTTGGTACTCGGCTTGCGTCACGCGACGCCGGAGGTGCTGCCATGAATTTCCGAGGACCAGTTCTGGCGATCGTCCTCGCTCTTGTGCTGCCCGTCGCCGCGCAGGCCCAGCAGGAAACGACGGTGCCGCCGTACATCGAGGCGGTGCGCTCGTTCCTGGTCGGTTGGGGGCACGAGAGCTGGGACCAGATGCAGGCCGTCGGTGCCGACTCCGTGTCGGTGAGCATGGGTGACAAGGTCTTTGCCGTCGCGCCGGCCTCGCGGAAGTCAGACATCATGATCGTGTTCCCGTTCCGTGGTCTCTCGACCGTTCGCGCCGGCGACGAAGTCAAGAGCGTGACCGTCCAGGAGCTGGGACTCCGCGTGGGGGACAAGGAAACACGAGGGCCCGCGACCATCACGGTCAAGGAAGAGAACGGCCGCTACCGCGTCGTGGGGATCTCGCTGGACGATTCGCAGTAATCTCGCTTCGGCGTCGGCCCGGCCGCTCGTCCGGCGGCCGGGCCGCGTTCCTCTCGATACCCAACAGCGTTCTACGACGTCTCGTTCGGGCTGACGGCGCCGGCAAGAGAGCGGTCATCTCTGGGCCGCACCGCGTCCGCCCACCGCGCAGCCTGAAGCTGCTCACCCGCTCCTGACGCCTGCCCACGCAGCAGCAGCAAGCTCCGCCAGTACTCGCACTTCGGCGAATGCTGAAGCACGCTCGGGGACGGGCCTCTCGCGCGGCAACTCGCGACCCCGCATTCGTATCGCCGACTGGCCGGTCCGCCCTTGCGTCGCTCGATATATTGACCGGTGGCCAGCGCCCAGGCCAAGGCGTTTCGGAGCTGATCGACTTCCGTCATGTGCAACTTGTAAGGCAACGGCAATACCAACGACGCACCCATGGGTTATCAAGGGCTTGCATGAGATCGGCGCGTGCCGCTCGACTGAAGTTGTGCAGACTGCACAGGACCTGTGCAGCTCGAATGAGGGGACTGGGTTACGTGCCGATCGCGCGGCGGGCTGTGGGTAAGAGATCGATCGTACGCTCGGAAGGCTGCTGGGGCATGCTCACGACGATGCCCAGGCGGGCCCCTCCATCCCGAGTCGTCATCGCCACGAGCCGATCCGAGGCTGGAAGCGAAACGCCTTTGTCGAGTGACCGTTCCAGGGACTCCTCGAAGCTGTCCCGGCCACGCCGCCTGTCAACCATACACGCGGAAGGTAGCAATGTGAGTGCCACCCCATTCAGTCCCTGATTTGTTCATCGCGCCGGCGCGACTCAGCAAAAATTTTCACAAAGGCGGCACCGCGATGCGGGGCGGGCGTTCGCCAAGTCGTCGCCGAAAAAGCGCGCCGCCCGCTAATACCACGGTCTCAGTAGAACCGCCGACGGGCACGGGTGCCGGCGGCACACCGGGAGACCCGGGCGTCAGTGAGCGGCGCGCAGGCGTAAGGACTGATCCGGGAGGTATGCAGGTCCCACGCCATACTTCGGAACGCCTATAAAACGGAGTAAAGCGTGCTTAATCTTAGGGCACTCCGCCGAAAAGTGGAAGATCGGCGAACTCTATCGCGCTGACGTCGAAGGGGCGAATCGAGGGACGGAAGACTTCGCGAGAGCGAGGAGGAGAAGCCCGCGCGCCGTGAGCCGGCCGGGAGGGTGCCGGCCCACGACGCGCTGCTTCGAGGTCCTCCTCTATATGAGAAAAATTATAGCTCCGAGCACCCGATGATTGTGCAAGCGCCGCGCCGATCATGAAAGTAGAGGTCGGACGCGAGTTAAGGCGTCGCCGCCCGCCGGCGTCTGGCGAAAGTGTCAGATTCTCCGACGGAGAGAGGCCCTGCCCGGACTTGACAGCGTCAATGACCGTATCGATCTTGTCTTCAGGGATTCAACGTGCCCGATTCCCGCCGCGTCCTCGTGGTGCTGCTCACTGAGTACGGACCGTTGTGCGAGCGATGCCTCGCCTACCACGCCCGGACGTCGCTCTCTCACGTGGCGACGATGCTCCAAACGCTCACTGAGCACGTGGCTCTCCTGGTCGAGCACGGCGAGTGTCCGGGATGTCACCAGTTCACTCAGACATTCTCGCTGGCCAAGACTCACGACGACGCCGTGGGTGATCCGGGCTGAGGCGTGGCGGGGAGCGCCAGCACGCTCCTGACGACGATCAGGAGCGCGCTGGCGTCAACGGGAGTCGACTAGACCTTCTGTCCCACCGTGAAGGGTTTCACCTGAGCCTCGCGGATGGCTGCCCGCGCTTTCTTCTCCACGTCCGGCGGAATCGCCGTCATGCCGTGGGCGTTCCGGGCGTGCTCGGCAGCCTTCGTCATGACCTCTTTCTCGTCCCGGCCCTGCGCCACGAAGTTGCAGCTCTTCATCCCCACGTCGGAGCACTTCAGTTCCTTTGCCATGTCAGGCCTCCTCGTAAGAGATGTTTTGGGTATTCCTGATGATCCCGCGCCGTCGTCGCGGAAAGCAACTTTCGCGGGTGTCGCTCGCCAAGCTCGCGGAAATTCGACGTTCTGGAAGGGCTCCCGCGAGGCCTCCACCCTGACCAGCGTCTCGTCGACGAGCGCCAGCAGCTGCCTGACGTCGATCGGCTTGGTCAGGTATTCGCGCGCGCGTCTCCGGCCCGTGTGGGAAGTCCGGATGGCCTTGACGCGAGGGGCCGTTTCAGCATAATGAAACGCCCTACGGATATCGTAAATGCCTCGATCCGACTACACCCTCAAGACGCTCCGCAAGGGCCTCGAAGTCCTCGAGACTCTCGCTGACGACCGCGACGCGCTCACGCTCACGGCGCTCGCCGAGCGCCTGCAGGAATCGCCGCCCGTCGTCTTCCGCATCCTCCGGACACTGGAAGAGCGTGGATACGTCGAGCAGGATGCCGGTTCTAAGCGCTGGCAGCCGGGATTCCGAGCCTGGGAGATCGGCTGCCGCGTGGTCAATCGCACGGGGCTCGTGGAGGCGGCTCGGCCGCTGCTCAAAGCGCTCACGGAGTTCACCGAGGAAACGTCGTATCTCGCGGTCGTCCGGGGCACCGACACCGTCTATCTCGACACGGTGGTCGGACTCGAGCCGCTGCGCGTCTACGCTGAGCCCGGCTTTCGCGTGCCGCTCTATCTGACTGCGTCGGGCAAGGCGATCCTCGCCTTCCAGAGCGGCCATCTGCTCGATCGCGTGCTCGACGCCGGCATGAAGAAGCAAACGCCGCTGACGATCACGAAGCAAGGCGCGCTCCGGGCCCGGCTCGACGAGATCCGGCGAACCGGCGTGTCGATCAATCGCGGTGAGCGGCGGACCGACGTGTCGGCGGTCGCCGTGCCGTTGTTCGATCGCGCCGGCGATTGCGTGGCCGCCATGGGCGTCTCCGGCCCGTCGCAGCGCTTCACCGGCGACCGCCTCGGGCGTCTCATCGAGAGCGTCCGCAAGGCGGCGCACGAGGCGTCGGCGAGACTCGGCTACGTGTCTCCGGACGGCCGGGGGCGTCGCTGATGTCGTCGACGCGGTCCCTGGAGGTCGCTGATGCCTGATTTCTGGATGCGCATGGAAAAGGCCGACGCCGGCCTCACCGAGCGGGCGACCGTGCTCCGCGACCACGTGTTCTCCGACGGCGCGCTGCCCCGGTGCACGAAGGAAGGCGCCATCCGCTTTCCCGACGGCATCCGCATCCACGCCCGCCGAGCGCTCGAGCACGGCGCGACCCCCGCACAGGTTCAGGAAGCGGTTGCGCTCAGCGTCGTTGCCGCCGGCATCCCCGCGTATCGCGAGGCGATCAAGCTCTTGTGGGGCACCCTGTGGCCCGAGCTGCCGCGGCCGGCCGGCCCGTGAGCGCGGAGCAGCTGGCCGGGACGATCGGCGCCGTCATCGACGAGCGCGCCGTTGACAGCGAGTCGCGCCCGTTCATCACCTGCTCCGGCGCCACCATCGCGTACGGCGACTTCGCCGAGCGCGTGTGGCGCCTGACCGGCGCGCTCGCCGAGCTCGGCGTCCGTCCCGGCGACAAGCTCTGCCTCTTCCTGCCCAATGGCCTGCCGTTTGCCCTCACGATGTTCGCGGCCGCTCGTCTGGGGATGCCGTTCGTCCCCGCCCATGCCCAGTTCACCGCACGCGAGGTTCGCTACGTCCTCCAACACGCCGACGTCGTGATCGTCGTGGTGGACGCCGAGCGACTCCCTCTCGTCCAGGAGATCCGCGACGAGTGCCCGCTGCTACGTCACGTCGTGGTGATCGGAGGCAGCGGCGGCGCCAGCGTCACGGCGTTCGACGACCTCATGCGGGCGCCCGCGCGGCCCGACGTGCGGGCCGACGTCGCCCCAGGCGACCCGGCCGGCATCCTTTATACGTCGGGGACGACCGGCCCGCCGAAAGGTGCGGTCCTCACGCATCGCGGATATCTGCTCAACGCGACCGCGTTCGCCGAGCGGACCGCGCTCTCGGGTGACGACGTCCTCTTCTGCGTGCTCCCGCTCGCCCACCTGAACGCTCAGCGCAGCTCGCTGCTGCCGGCCGCCTTCACGCGGGCACGTCTCGTACTCGCCGAGCGCTTCAGCGCCGGCGGCTTCTGGCCGAGCGTTCGGGCTCACGACGTCACCTTCTTCAGCGTGATGCCGACGGTGATCTCGATCCTGCTCCAGCAGCCGCCGTCACCCGAGGACCGGGACCACCACGTCCGACTGTGCGTGACACCGATCACGCGGCCGTTGCTCGACGCGTTCGAGGCACGGTTCGGCATCCCCGTCGTCAACACCTACGGACTGACCGAAGGGATGCTGAACGTCATGAACTTCATCGACGCGGTCCGGCGACGCCCCGGCGCCATCGGCAAACCGCTGCTGCCGGAGATGCACCGCGTGCGCATCGTGGACGAGCAGGACCGTGACGTCCCCACGGGCACCGCGGGCGAGATCGTGCTCCAGAGCCCGGCGGTGATGTCGGGTTACTACAAGGACGCGGACGCCACGGCTCGCGCCATGCGGGGCGGGTGGCTGCACACGGGAGACCTCGGGCACCTCGACGACGAGGGATTCCTGCACTTCGTCGGCCGTAAAAAGGAAATGATCCGCCGGGGCGGCGAGAACATCGCGCCGTCCGAGATCGAATCGGTGCTGGCCACGCATCCCGGCGTACGAGAAGCGGTGGTGGTCGGCGTCCCGGATGCTCTGCGTGAGGAAGAGGTCAAGGCGTGCGTCGTGCTCGCCGACGGCGAGGACGTCAAGAGCGTGCCGCCGGCCGTGCTGCTCGACCACTGCTCGGCGCGGCTGGCCGCCTTCAAGGTGCCGCGTTACGTGGAGTACCGCCGCGAATTCCCGCGGACGCCGACCTTGCGCGTCCAGCGACACAAGCTCACGGGGTTGCCCAGCGACGACGGCGCGAGCGTCTTCGATCGCGTGACGGGACAGTGGCGCACCGGCCACGAGGAGAACGGGTGATGGGACGTTACGGCTATTACGTGGTCGACGGCGACGGTCACGTGCTGGAGACGGAGGCAACCTGGGACCGATTCCTCGAGCCGAAGTTCCGTGCCGCCGCGCCGCGGATGATCAGCGACAACCGCGGGGTGAAGCGGTTCCTCATCGACGGCTGGTTCTGGACGACGCCGCCGGGGCCGGGCGTCGGACATCCCGGGGGCTACGAAGGCGGCGCCAAGATCGAGAAGTATCACGGCGGCAGCGACCCCAAGGCGCGCCTCGGCGACATGGACCTCGAAGGCATCGACGTCACCGTGCTGTTCGCGACCGTCACGATGGGGCCGTCGGCCGGGATGTTGCCCAGCGGTGACGTCGAGTTCGAAACGGCGCTGTGCCGCGCCTACAACTCGTGGGTGGCCGATTACGCGACGACCGACCCGAAGCGGCTCAAGGCCGTGGCCGTGCTGCCCACCCGCAACGTTCCAGCCGCCGTCAAGGAGCTCACCCGCTGCGTCGAGCAGCTCGGCTTCGTCGGGGCGGAATTGCCGACGAATTCCCAGGGGCGCTACCCGGGTGAGCCGTATTTCCATCCACTCTACGAGGAGGCGCAGCGGCTGCGCGTGCCGATCTTCATCCACCCTCACGCGGGGGGCCAGATCGACTACGTCGGCCGCCAGCGGTTCACCAACTTCTTCCACGGCCACATGGTGGCCTTCCCGTTCGAGCAGATGATCGCCGCCATGAGCATCGTCACCGGCGGCGTGCTCGAGCGCTTTCCCGACCTCACCGTGGGCCTCATCGAATCGGGCGTGGGATGGGTGCCGTACTGGTTCGAGCGCATGGACGAGCACTACTCGAAGCTGGCGCGTCTCGTGCCGGATCTCCGGCGCGCCCCGAGTGACTGGGCCAAGTCGCCGAACCTCGTGTTCTCGTGCGATCCCGACGAGGACATGTTGCCCGCCGTGCTCGAGTGGCTCGGGGCCGAGCGCGTCATGTACGCCTCCGACTATCCGCACTGGGACGCCCTGACTCCCGACACCGTGAAGCTCATCGCGGGCCGCGGTGATCTGACCGACGAGCAAAAGCGCCTGGTGCTCGGCGAGAACGCCATCCGCGTCTATCGGCTCGCGACGCCGGGCCGATGACGACCGAGACCGCCATGACGATCACGTACGAGGACGTTCAGAACATCCTGAAGATCATCGACAGCTCCGCCCTCGAGGAAGTCCACCTCGAGCTCGGCGACTTCAAGCTCGTGGTCCGCCGCCACGGTGTCCCTGGCGCGTCGCCCACGATCGAACCGGCGGCGACACCGGCACGAGCGACCACCGGTACCGCGGGCTCCTCCAGCGCGCCGTCGACACGGGAGAGCGCGCGCCCGGCGGCGCCAAGCGCGTCCACGCCGCGCGCACACGGTGTCGAGATCAAGGCGCCGATGGTCGGGACGTTCTATCGAGCGCCCGCGCCGGGAGCGCCGCCGTTCGTCGAGGTCGGCAGCATCGTCGACGAGGACGACACGGTCTGCATCCTGGAGGTCATGAAGCTGATGAACTCCATCAAGGCTGGATGTCGTGGCCGGGTGGCCGAGATCTGCGTCGAGAACGCCACGCTGGTCGAGTTCGGATCGACACTCCTGGTGATCGAGCCAGCTCCGTGAAGCGTGTCCTCATCGCCAACCGCGGCGAGATCGCGGTTCGCGTCATCCGGGCCTGCCGTCAGCTGGGCCTGGAGACGGTGGCGGTGTTCTCGACCGCCGATCGCGAGGCCGCGCACACACGCCTGGCCGACCGCGCGATCTGCATCGGCCCGCCCCCAGCGGCGGGGAGTTATCTCAACATCCCGGCCCTGGTGACGACCGCCCTCGGCTCGGGCTGCGATGCCGTCCATCCCGGCTACGGCTTTCTGGCCGAGAACGCCGGCTTCGCCGAGAAGTGCGAGGAGCACGGCCTCTGCTTTGTCGGGCCCCCGCCGTCGGCCATCCAGGCCATGGGCGACAAGGTGCGGGCCCGCGAGCTCGCCGCGAAGATCGGGGTGTCGGTCGTGCCCGGCTCCGACGGCCCGATCGCGACACTGGCCGAGACGGCCAGCGTCGGCCGTCGCATCGGCTATCCGCTCCTCCTCAAGGCGGCGGCCGGTGGCGGTGGCCGCGGCATGCGCGTCGTGCGTACGGAGTCAGCGCTCGCCGACGCATTCGTCGGCGCGCAGGCCGAGGCCGGCGCCGCGTTCGGCGATCCCACGCTCTACGCCGAACGCTTCCTCGAGCGTGTGCGCCACGTGGAGATCCAGGTCCTGGCCGACGCTGAAGGCGCCGCAGTCCATCTGGGTGAGCGCGATTGCTCGCTCCAGCGGCGCCACCAGAAGCTGCTCGAGGAAGCTCCCTCGCCCGCGGTGACGCCGGCCCTTCGCGCGAGCATGGGCGACGCCGCCCTCGCGCTCGTGCGCCAGATCGGGTATCGCAACGCCGGCACCGTCGAGTTCGTCCTCGAGCCGGCCAGCGGTCGCTTCTACTTCATCGAGATGAATACACGCATCCAGGTCGAGCACCCCGTGACGGAGATGCTGACCGGCGTCGATCTCGTCACCACCCAGCTCCGCATCGCCGCCGGCGAGCCGCTCGGCTTCGGCCAGGCCGACGTCGTCATGCGAGGCCATGCCATCGAGTGCCGGATCAACGCCGAAGATCCCGCGCTCGACTTCCGCCCCGGTCCGGGCCTGGTCACGCGATGGCAGCCGCCGCTCGGCGAGGGCATCAGGATCGACACGCACGTCGCGGCCGGGACGACGGTGACGCCGTTCTACGACTCGCTGCTGGCCAAGGTCGTCGTGGCTGACGGCGATCGGCCCGCCGCCATCGCTCGCATGCGCCGCGCCCTGGCCGACTTCGACGTGCAGGGCGTCCCCACCACCATCGCGTTCCATCGCCGCGTGCTCGAGCATCCTGACTTCGTCGCCGGCCGCGTTCACACGCGCTGGGTCGAGGAGGACCGGCAGGCGTCGGGAGGGCCGCGTGAGTAAGGTGAACGTGATCGACACCACGTTGCGCGACGCGCACCAGTGTCTGTGGGCGACGCGCATGACGACGGCCCAGATGCTACCGGTGGCCGGCATCCTGGACGAGGCCGGCTTCGAGTGCATCGAGCTCGTCGGCGGCGCCGTGTTCGACGTCTGCGTGCGCTTCCTCCGCGAGGACCCGTGGGAGCGGATGCGCATCGTCAGCCGCGTCGTCACCCGGACGCCGCTCATGGGCCTCGAGCGCGGGCAGAGCGTGTTCACGTTCGAGCTGTTTCCGGACGACGTCGTCGAGCTGACCATGCAGCGCTTCGCCGCCAACGGGATGAAGTACGTCACCACCTACGACGCGATCAACGACATGCGCAACATCGAGGTGGCGATCCGGGCGGCGCGCGGCGCCGGCCTCTACGTGCTCGTGTGGCTCGTCTACTCGCTGAGCCCGATCCACACGGACGAGTATTTTGCCGAGAAGGCGCGCGAGGCGATTCGCCTGGGCGGCGACGCGATCGTCCTCAAGGACGCCAGCGGGCTGCTGACCCCGGATCGCGTGAAGACGATCATCCCCGCGCTCAAGGCGGCCTGCGGGCCCGTGCCCGTGCACCTGGTCACCCACTGCACCACCGGCCTCGGGCCGCTCTCGGTGCTGGAGGGCATCGAGGCCGGCGTCGACACGGTCCACACGGCGACGTCGGCGCTCGCCCACGGCGCCTCCGAGCCGCCGACCGAGTGGACCGTGCGCCATGCAAGGCGTCTCGGCTTCGACGTGCCGGTCAACATCGATCGCCTGCCCGACGTGGCCGAGCACTTTCGCTACGTGGCGGCCCGCGAGGGTAAGCCACTCGGGGAGATCGCCGAGTACGATCCGTTCTATTACGAGCATCAGATCCCCGGAGGCATGATCTCGAACATGATGTCGCAGCTCCGCGAGGTGCGTCTCGAGCACCGACTGGACGAGATCCTCGAGGAGACGGCGCGGGTGAGGAAAGAGCTGGGCTATCTCGTGATGGTGAGCCCGTTCTCCCAGTACGTCATGACCCAGGCGGTACTCAACGTGCTCCACGGAGACCGCTACGCGATCATCCCGGACGAGATCCGGCGCTACGTGCTCGGACACTATGGCCGCCCGGCGGCTCCGATCGACCCCCTCGTCCTCGATCGCATCCCCGGCAGCCACGCCCCGGTGACGGTGCGACCCGGCGAGCTCCTCCCGCCGGCGCTGCCCCGCGTGCGGCGCGAGCGCGGACCATTCGACTCGGACGACGACCTGCTGACGTCGGTCTTCTACAACCCCGAGCACTGCCAGAAGCTCAGGGACGCCGGCCCGATCCGCACCGACTATCCGATCGGACGCACGCCACTGGTGACGCTCGTGAAGGAGCTGGCCAGCCGTCCCGGTATTCGCTCGGTGATGGTGGTGAAGAAGTGAGCACGCGTCCCGCGCCCGACGTTCGCGGGCCTGGTCGCCCGTACTGGCGCTCGGGCGCGGACGGAGTGCTGAGGCTGCCTCGATGCACGGCGTGCCAGCGACTCTTCTGGTATCCGCGCACGCACTGTCCCCACTGCGGCAGTGACGCCCTCGAGTGGCTCGCCACCGCCGGCCGTGGCCACGTGTACACCTTCACGATCGTCCGCCAGTCGCCCGAGCCGTTCTTCGCCGCGCGGGTGCCGTACGTGGTGGCGATGATCGAGCTCATCGAGGGGCCGCGCGTGATGGCCAACGTCGTCGACTGCGACGCCGCCTCGGTGCACATCGGGATGCCGGTCAGCGTCCTCTTCGACGACCTGGGTGACGACGTCCACGTGCCGCTCTTCCGCCCCGCGACGGGGGGCACGTCGTGACGTCGACAGGCGTCGTGATCGCGGGTGTGGGCGAGGCGGAAGTGAACTGGAAGACCGACCTCAGCGCGGTCGACATCATGGCGGTGGCCGTCCATCGTGCTCTCGCCGACGCCGGGCTCGGCGTCACCGACGTCGACGGCGTGTTCGCGATCTCGCCGTACTTCTGGATGCCGTCGCTGACGCTGGCCGAATATCTCGGCGTGCAGCCGCGCGTGAGCGACTCCACCAACATGGGCGGCGCCTCGGTCGTGGCCCACGTGGGCCACGCGCTGCGCGCGATCCAGGCGGGCGCCTGCGAGGTGGCGGTGATCGCCTATGCGAGCACCCAGCGCTCGGACACGGGACGCCTCGTGACCGGCTCCGACGCGCTGCCGTACGAGCGGCCCTACGGCCCGCTGTTCCCGATCTCCAGCTACGCGCTCGTCGCCCAGCGCCACATGTACGAGCACGGGACGACACGCGAGCAACTCGCCCAGGTGGCGGTGACCGCGCGCCAGTGGGCGGCGCTCAATCCGGGCGCGCTGAAGCCGGAGCCCATCACGGTCGAGGACGTCATCGCCTCGCCGCTGGTGAGCGATCCGCTGCGGCGGCTCGACTGCTGTCTGGTGAGCAACGGAGGTGGCGCCGTCGTCGTCACGACCGCGGATCGTGCGCGGCGCCTGCCGAAGAAGCCAGTACGCGTGCTGGGTACGGGCGAGAGCCATACCCACCGTCACATCGCCGCCATGCGCGACTTCACCACGACGGCGGCGACCGCCTCGTCCGCCGCCGCCTGGGAGACGGCCGGGCTCGGACCACGCGACATGGACGTCGTCCAGGTCTACGACGCGTTCACCATCAACACGATCGTCGGACTCGAAGACCTCGGCTTCTGCGCCAAGGGGGACGGTGGCCGACTGATCGAGGCAGGAACGGGACCGGGAAGCAAGCTGCCCGTGAACACGTCCGGCGGCGGGCTCGCGTACTGCCATCCCGGGATGTTCGGCATCTTCCTGCTCGTCGAGACGGTGCGCCAGCTCCGCGGCGAGTGCGGCGCGCGCCAGGTCGAGGCCGCTCACCACGGTGTCGCTC
>Ga0209235_1000167_pt1 | contig 31163 bp, 32 predicted proteins | sample GraSoi013_1_20cm_4_FD_185817 | JGI IMG/M metagenome (GOLD analysis project Ga0209235, IMG submission 185817) | Grasslands soil microbial communities from the Angelo Coastal Reserve, California, USA - Sample 09_25_2013_1_20cm (SPAdes) (version 2) | ecosystem: Environmental > Terrestrial > Soil >... | reverse complement strand
GGTGGGAGCCCCCCTTGCACCCGGAGGGGTCGTCTGGTTCAACGGCTACACTCCCGGAACGATCGTGATCACCGCAGGTGACACCATCACCTGGCATTTGACCGGAGGCCTTCACACGGTGACCTCAGCCGGGACGTTATCGAACGGCAGCTTCGCCTACGATTCGAGTCCCGCCTTCACCCCAGCCGGGGCACTGGCCGACATGGGACCCGGGAAACTCCTCTCTCCTGGTTCCGTGTTCGAACTCGACACGGGAACCTTGGCCACCGGAACCTACCACTACTTCTGCAAGATCCATCCAGGAATGGCGGGCAACCTGACCGTCACGGCCGGGGTTTCGACCGTTGCCGTCACCGCGACCGCCGGGTGGGGCGACTCGGTGTACGCGGTGCAGGCCTTCGCCCCGGAGGACCTGACCGTTGTTCAGGGAACGATTGTCCAGTGGAGGCTTGCAAATCCGACCGAGCCGCACACGATCACGGGACCCGTTTCGGGAGGCTCACCTGCGTGGGATTCGAGCCCGAACTTCAACCCGCCCGGTCCCCCGCCTGTGATGCCGATTTTCCCCGGCCCCACCTTCTCGCACACCTTCACCACCCCGGGGACGTTCACGTACTTCTGCAAGGTCCACGCTTATGACATCGGTGGATCGTGGGCTGGGATGGTTGGCACGGTGATCGTCGAGCCGTCCGCTGCCGACGCGCTGAACACTCTCTCGGCGGTCAGCTATGCCGCACTCGGGGTCGCGGTGGTGGCTCTACTCGTCGGGATCTACGCCCTAGTTCGGAAGCGCAAGCCCTAAGGCAATACGCCACGTTATCGTCGGCGACGGTTGACGGTCACCGGGCGCCCGGCGATGAGTGGAAATTCGAGGACGGATCTTCCGCGGCTGACGCGCCAGGACGGCGACACGTTGATCGTGCTCGCCCCCGGATGCGTCAACGAGCTGGCCGTCCAGCTGAATCGACTCGGGCGAAACCGAGCGTACGTCATAACGGGTTCAAGCCTCGCCTCCGGTCGGGTGGGACAGACCGTCCGCGAGGCGCTCGGGCGGATGATGGTTGGAATGTTCTCCGGGGCGCGCCCACACGTTCCCGTCGAGACCGCGGAGCAGGTCGCGAACGAAGCGCAGTCGCAGAACGCAGATGTGCTCATTGGTCTGGGTGGAGGGAGTCCGATCGGGACCGCGAAGGCGGCCGTCTCCCGCCTGGCGGGAGGAGCCACGGCCGGCGACGTTCGTTGGATGGTCGCGGCAATCCCGACCACATACGCGGGATCCGAAGTCACCCCCGTCTTCGGCACGACCGATGTCGTCCATCGTCGCAAGGAGGTCGTCCGGAATCCTGGAATCCGGCCTCGATTGGTGCTTTACGATCCCGAGCTGGCAATTGACACGCCGCCCGATCTGACCGCGGGCACCGGAATCAACGCCCTCGCCCATTGTGTCGAGGGCCTCTACTCGAACGACGCGGGTGACGAAGAGCGGGCCGTGGGCACGCGCGCGGCGACGCTTCTCGTCGAGCACTTGCCAAAGGCCTTCGCGCGACCGGACGACATCGCGCACCGCTACCATCTGTTCGAGGGATCGATGCTGGCGGGGTTGGTGCTCGCGCGGGCGGGAATGGGAGTCCACCACGGACTCTGCCACGTGCTCGGCGGGCGGTACAATGCACCGCACGGAGTGTTGAACGCGATCATCCTCCCGCACGCGATGCGGTTCAATCTCCCGGTCGCCGGACCTGCCTACTCGCAGTTGGCCCCCGTGTTCGGGTTGAAGGCTGCGGATTCACCGAAGACGGGAGAAGCGGTCTGCCGGGCGATGACGGACTTCATTCGTCAGTTCCGGCTACCCTACCGCCTCCGGGACCTCGGGATCCCGAAGACCGACTTGCCGGCCGTGGCCGCAGACGCACTCCAAAGTCAATCGGTCCGTCGTAACCCACGCCCGGTGCGCGACGCTCAGGATGTCCTGCAAATCCTGGAGGCCGCATGGTGATCTCGCGGAATCGACCGAGCGCCCGCGTAGCTACGATCCTTCCCACGAGCTCCGAATGAAGTCGCGCACCTGCTCGAGATTGTGAACCGTGCCCTTCGCTTCGCCTCTCGGCTCGACCGGCGCCCCGGGGCGTTGCATCAACAGGGAAGGCATCCCGATCAACGATGCGCCGACGATGTCTTCCGCGTACGAACTTCCGACGTGGAGGACGTTCGCCGCGGGGAGACCCAAGTAGCGAACCGCCCTCTGGAACAGGGAGGGGTCCGGTTTGTAACGCTGCTCTTCATCCGACGTGATGATGAACGTGAACGTGAGATCGTTCCGCTGCAGCGCTCCCAACAGCGCCGTTGTGTCCATGTTCGACACCACCGCGACCGGCACCTCTTGCTCGAGGTCTCGGAGGACGGCCGATACCTCGGGGTATGCGCTCGAGCTCCGATATTCGTCGAACACCGCATCGATGCATCCGTCGACGTCCTTCGAGATACCAAAGGTCTTGAAGAAATCCTGAATCGTCCCCCGATGGACCTCTCGGAACGAGAGGAACGGGTTCGCTCGGAGGTACTTCCGAAAGATGTCTCGCCAGAGATCTTCGGGCGACCGCGCGTTCCGGTTTCCGTTGTGCTCCCCGATGATTTTTCGAAGCGCGTTTGGAAGTTGACCGGGACCTCCGCGCAAGAGCGAGCCGAACGCGTCGACCGTGAGGCCGCGAAACCCGCGCAGGTTACTCACTGCGACGACCAAACGAGTCCGGGAAGATGGCGGTTCCATCAAACCGCGCGAGACGTCTTGAAGCTAATAAAGTCCGCGACCGCAAGACGCGGCGCTCCTCCATGCAAACGGACGCCACGAGTCGGCGCAAGGTTAAAGAAGCTTGCCCACGCTGCATAGGCGAGGGAGGCGACGATATGGTGATGACGGGGAGCATGGCGAAGTATACGAAAGGGAACCTGCTCCTGATTGACGACCGGCCGATCCGATACGCGATGTCGAACATTTACGAGATCGGCGCGACGTGGCCGAAGGCGTACGACCGGGTCGTGATTGGCAAGAATGGACCCTATGTGCTCGCGTGCTTCCGCGCCGAGGGCGAGGACGCGTCGTGGTGGTACATGCCGCACGACGAATACCTCTTGCTTGTCGAAGGCGAGGTCCGCGTGGACTACATCGAACCGCGGGACCAATTGAAGCCTGGGCCGCACAAGAACGTCACGGGTACGGACATGGGTCACATGGTCCTGCGCGACGGCAGCTTGGCCTCGTTGCCGGCTCGCGTGGCCTACCGAATGCGCGCTCCGAAGAAGTCCTTGGTCCTGCTTCAAACCAAACACAGCGAATGGCTGACGTACGCATGGGAAGATATCTGTCTCACGGAGGAATAAGGATGGTCACGCAGCAGAAGGCATTGGTCGAGTCCGGACGGGCGAACGATCTCGGGTACAAGACCTTCCGGCTCGGCGGATACGAGTTCGAGCGGAACGCGTACTTCACGATCGTCCGGTATCCGGGAGGCGAGTATCACATCCCCGTGGGAGAATTCATGCGCGCGGTCCAGCGGGACATCGGTTGGAACTTCTTCTACGGGATGGTGAAGTTCGACGAGGTCTTCGGCACGTTCAACTTCTACGACAAGGGCGTCGACATGTTCCTCGGGAAATACAACGACGCGTGGCAGAAGTCCGGGAAGCACTACAGCGAGATGTTCCCGAACGAAAAGATCAGTGCGACGTTCAAGGCAATCCTGGAGGACTGGGTCCCGCCCGATTTCAACCCGTGGGCCGCGCCGCGGGAGACCGGGAGCCCGTTCGGCCGGAAGCGCGGCGGTCCCCACCCCGCGATCTACCGGAAGCGGATCGTCACGACGACGATGATCAAGACCCAGCGCACGGACGAGACCCATCCGGTTAACGAGGCGTTCCAAGACCTTCGAGGAAGAGACGGCGAGATGAAGATCAAGCCGGAATACGCGGAGCGATTCGGCCTGCTCAACCTCTATGAGTACCTCGCGCGGAACGATGTCACCTGGAACCCGGAAATCGTCTCGGCCGTGGAGTACAGTCTCTTTTGCCCCACGACCGAGGAGTACATCCTCCCGATCACGCACGGCAACGATCGCGTCGAGTGGTTCCTATTGCTGAACGGACAGATCTCGATGGAGGTCCGCGACCGGGACACCGGCATCTTGCTGGCGTACCTTCACATGAAGCCCGGGGACTGTACCGCGATGCCCGCGGACATCTCCCACAACCTGTGGGCTCCGGAGCGGTCCATGCTCCTCGTGTGGGAGAACGGGAACCCGCAGCTCCCGGAGCTGATCCGCCTGGGCAAGACTCCAACTGCGCCGTTGGAGGAGTTCGGGCTCAAGTAAACGTGCGCGCAGACCGTTTCCGGACCGGGTCCATGCCGAGCCCTCTCGTCAATCGGTATGCGATTTACTTCCATCTCTCGGACCGAGGCAAAGTCCGGCAAACGATCGCTCGGGAACCGAGTTTGCTCATGGCGGTCGAGAACTGCCTCCTGAGCTACCAAGACACCGGACACACTGGCTTTGTAATCGAGGATCCGCGCAAGCACCGAGAGTTCCAGATCGATCGCGACCTCCTCCTTCGCTTGATGTTCCTCCGACACCACGACCGGACGCGGTACTTCGAAATCCTGAACCGTCTGGATCGTGAAGGGAGCCAGAAAGAACTCGTTTCCTTCCTCGCCGCCCACGCGCAGATGTGAATCGCGATCTCGCCCGCTCCGAACCCGAGGAAGCACCGTCGAAAGGGATTTGAGCACCCCGGGTGCTTAAGCGTTCCCACGCATGGTCCAACCCGCACGATTCCAGTCTCTCCAGACCGAGATGGAAGGCCGTCTCTTCGAACGACGCGAAGAGATCGAAGGCCTGATCCTCGCCGTCCTGTCCCGCCAGCACATCCTCCTCGTCGGGCCGAAAGGGGCCGCGAAGAGCATGATGATCCGGATGCTGGCGGGGTCCATCCAGGGCGCGCACTACTTTGAGCGTCTCTTGACGCGCTTCACACTGCCCGACGAGTTGTTCGGCCCCGTGTCGATCTCGGCCCTGAAGCAAGACCGATTCTCGCGCATCACGCGAGGATATCTGCCCGAGGCCCACTTCGCCTTTCTGGACGAGTTGTGGAAAGCGAACAGCTCGATCCTCAACAGCTTACTCGCAATCATCAACGAACGGCTATTCTACAACGACGGCGAAGTGATCCAATGCCCGTTGGAGACCATGATGGGGGCCTCCGCCGAACTTCCGCAGGAGGAGGCGTTGTCGGCCCTGTACGACCGGTTCCTCCTCCGCTACCGGGTCGAGTACATCGCCGAGGACGGCCACTTGCTCGAGATGATGGCCGACAATCGTCCTCCGGTCCTGACCACGCGGATCACGTTGGAGGAGATTCACGCGGCTCGCGAAGCCGTGGCCGCGGTGGAGTTCGACCGCCCGCTCCTCGAATCGATCGCGAAGATCCGCCGCCGGCTCGAAGGCGAAGGGCTCACCCTCTCCGATCGCCGCTACAAGGAGAGCCTCTCGATCATCCGCGCGAAGGCGTGGCTCCAGGGCCGGACGTACGCGGTCGAGGACGACTTGGCCGTGCTCGCGAACGTCCTGTGGGACGATCCCGCGTCCGAGCCGATGGTCCGCGGCCTGGTCTTGGACGTCGCGAACCCCCACGACAAGCGAGCGCGGGAGATCATGGACGCGCTCCAGGTCGCCCTCACGAACCTCCAGGGCCTCGAAGACGCACGGGATCGGACGATGGGTGCGGTCGAGTTCCTGAGCAAGCTCCGGACCGCGAAAGCCGAGCTGCAAGGATTCCGCGAACGGCTGCGCCGCCGAGAGGCGGACGAATCCCAGCTCGTCTTCTTCTTGGAGGAGACCGACCGCTACGAGGCCCAGGTGAAGCGTCAATACCTGGAGAGCGGGTAGGCGTCCCATGGCGGTCTTCGGCCCACCCGGACCGGCCATCTCGAGAAGCGCGATCGTCCATGACCCGTTCGACGAAGAAGCGTTCCAACAGATTCTCCCCAAGGCGACAGGGCTGCGTCTCCTGCTGAACGAGAGCGAGCTGCCGCTCGCGAACGAGCTCGCGTTCGATTTGTTCTGTTCGTTCTACAAGTACTTCGTCAAGCTGCGGTCACCCGCAGAAATCGCGCCCGAGGCGCAAGGGAATCGGGACCTCTTGGGCCGGGCCCTCGACCTGCGCGAGCACGAGAAACTCCGAGGCTTCACAAAGTTGAAACCCGCAGAAACCGCGCTGGCGACGGAGCTCGTGCTGGACGCGCTGCTCCAGGAAATTGCACGGAGACCGCAGACGCCGGAAGCATCAACCGAGCCGCAAGAACCGAGTGATTCGTCATCCGAGTCGGCGAGGGGCGTCACGACCGAGAGGCTTCGCGAGGTCCTGAAAGACGCCCGCGAGGACCTACAGAGCGTCACCGAACTCGTCGCGGCATGGTCCGCCGGCGCCGGACAAGAGACGCGTCTGCCTTCGGAATTGAAATTGCGCTTGATGCGGGATATTGTCCGGAACCCTCGCCTTCGCATGATCGCGCGGCTCTTTGGGCGCTATCGACGTCTGGGGCTCCGGGAGCGAACCCTTCCCGCGATGCGCGCGAGCCAAGAGGTCGTCGACTTCGTCCAAGGCGGTGACGTAGCCCGGGCGCTCGCCGGAGAGCTGTCCAGCTTCGCCATGGAGGAGCGGGAGGACCTGTTCTACTCGAAGGTCGTGACCCGCTCCCTCTTGATCTACGAGCTGTGGCGGCGCGAGGAGGAACCGCGCGCGGTGTACCTTTGCATCGACAATTCCGGGAGCATGGCGGGCGAAAAAGAGGTGTGGGCGAAGGCATCCGCGCTCGCCCTCGCGCATCTCGCGTTGGCGGAGGACCGGCCGGTCGAGGTCGTCCTGTTCGGAGATGCCGCAGACCCGCTTCGGGTCGTCTCGATGCGTCCCGCCGACGACCCGTCCACTCGGCTCGAGAAGCTGCTCGATGTGGCTTCGTATTTCCTCGGCGGGGGGACGGACTTCGTGAAACCCTTGTCGCACGTACTCGAGGCGATCGAGGCGGAACACCACACGGGCAACGATCTGCTGTTCGTCTCGGACGGCCTCTGCCCGATCCCGGACGAGTTCATTCGGAGGTTCCACGACGCGAAGGCCCGCTACGATCTCCGCGTGACGTCCGTGTTGATTGGGGAAGAGCCGTTCGCGTTGAGCGAGATCTCAGACACTGTGCACCGGTTGGACGAGGCGTTAGAGGCGGGTGAGGCATTGGCCGCCCACTTCGCCTCCGCGTTTCTCGAGCGAGGTCACGAGTCGGGACGGGCCGTGCGCCCTCTGCGCCCCGGACGGGGCACTCCGCTGTTGTTCGACCACTTCCTGCCCGGTCCGGACGAACCGTAGGGAAACGTGGCGCTGGCCTAGGAAGGCGCCGCCCACGCGAAGAAGAAGCCGACAGCAATCGCGATGAACGTCAACCCGAGAGCGATCAACGACTCGCCGCTCTGGCTGATTCCAGGCGCCGCCGGCTCGATGACTGCCCCGGCGATGAGCAGGATGAGCCCCAGGACGAACAGTCCCCCCGCGGCCATCATGGTGCGTGCAGCCATCGGATCACCTCATCTCCGCGGCGGTCGCGCGCATCCAGCTTCTCGCCCCGCCCGAAGCCGGCCTCGGGCTGAAGATGAGTCCGAGGTTGGCGCCCCAAATCGTGTGCCATAGCAGGTTCGAGAGAAGGGCTTGTACTCCGTACGGCCCGAAACTCGTCAGGAATGTGCCCACCGGAGCGCCGTACGGCGCCAGTATCGGTCCGATGAGGAGGGGCATCCACAGCGCAGAGCTGATGATCCACAGTGTCCAACCCCAGATGAGTCCTTTGATGTAATTCGCGGTCGGGGTCATGGGGGCCAAAGGCTTGATGACCCGCCCCATCATGGGCGACACGACGAGGGCGAAGATCAGGCCGAAGAGAATCCCGTCGACGTAATGGAATACACCTCCGATCACGAAGGCAACATCCGGGTGCGTGAAACCAAACGGCAAGCCGACGTAAATGTATCCGTTCAGACTCGGGAAGTCGAACTTCGGGAGCCTCGCGCCATAGAACCAAAGGCCGAAGATCGTGGCGATGTGCGTGGCCACGAGTCCCGCGATAACCCCGCTCTTCCCCGCGGTCTTTCCCACGAGATATTTGACGCCAGAAGAATCTTCCCCCTCCATACTCGCCCCTCGCCGCGGGACCGGGATGTGGCTATTTAATGGTTCTCCGGAACAAGAAGCGGCAATGGTGAAACCGGGACCTTGGGGGCACAAGCTCTTTACCGCCCTTGACCTTCGTAGCGCGGATGACGGACGTCGAGCGATACGGCCTCTTCGTGGGCGGCGAGTTCGTCCCCGCCCACTCCGGCGCCACCTTTCCGGTCCACAATCCCCACAACGACGAGGTGTTCGCGCAGGTCGCGGAGGCCCGCGAAGCCGACGTCGAGGACGCGATCGCCGCCGCCCGATCCGCGTTCGAGGGACCTTGGGGCTCCCTGACCCCGAAGGAACGAGGGAAGCTCCTCCTGCGGCTCGCACGCCTCATCCAGGACCAAGGCGAGTCGATCGCTCGATTGGAAGCGAAGAATTCCGGCCACCCGATCCGCGACGTCCGGCGGTTCGACCTCGTGCGGACCGTTGACTGGTTCGAATATTTCGCCGGCATGACGACGAAGATCCAGGGAGATGTCATCCCATCCTCCTTCCACGGCGTGTTGAACTACACCCTGCGGGAACCGCTCGGCGTCGTCGCTCAGATCGTCCCGTGGAACTTTCCGTTGATGTTCGTGGCGTGGAACATCGCGCCTGCCTTGGCCGCCGGGAACACGGTCATCCTCAAGCCCGCCGAGTACACGCCTCTCAGCGCACTCGAGATCGCGCGGCTCACGAAGGAGGCGGGCTTCCCGCCCGGGGCCGTCAACGTCGTGCCCGGGAAGGGGTCCATCGCCGGGGCCGCCCTCGCGCGCCATCCCGGGGTGGACAAAATCTGCTTCACCGGTTCCGTCGAGGTCGGTCAACAGATCATGCGGGAGGCCGCAACGAACCTCAAACGGCCGCTCCTCGAGCTCGGCGGGAAGGGACCGAACATCATCTTCGACGACGCCGACCTGGACGCGGCCGTCCAGGGGTCCCTGTTCGCCGCTTTCCATAATCAGGGACAGGCATGCATCGCCGGATCCCGGATCCTCTTGCACGAATCGGTCTGGGACAAGTTCCTCGACGCTTTCTTGCCGCGAATCCGATCCCTCCGCATCGGCGACCCCTTGGACGAGAAGACGCAGATGGGCCCCCTGACTTCGAAGGATCACCAGAAGCGAGTCTTGGAGTACGTGGACGTCGCGAAAGGCGAGGGCGCCGAGATTCTCTACGGAGGGAAACGACCGGACACCCCGGAGACGTCCCGGGGCTATTACGTGCTCCCCACCCTCGTGCGGGCGGAGGACCCGAAGATGCGGATCTGCCAAGAAGAGGTGTTCGGCCCGTTCATCACGGTCACTCCGTTCGCCAAAGAGGAAGAGGCGGTGGCAATCGCAAACGGGGTCCCTTACGGCCTTGGCGCGGGCCTCTGGACACAGAACTTGCGCCGCGCTCACGGAGTGGCGGCTCAGCTCCGAGCCGGTATGGTGTGGATCAACTCGTACAAGCTCGTCGATCCGGCCTCCCCGTTCGGCGGGATGAAGATGAGCGGCATCGGGAGAGAGATGGGCTTCGAGACGATGCGCGAGTACACCCAGGTGAAGAGCGTCTGGGTGGGCTACGACTTCGAGCCGTGGCGCTGGCCCGAATGACGCGCGTGCCCGGCCGTGTCGTGTCGGACTCCCGAATAGACTTAATCCTCACTCGGCGTAATCCGGTCATCGCGGGAGCGGGGAGGAGCACAAGTTGTCGGACCGACTGAGACGCCCGAAGACGAGACGGTCGGGCCGTCGCGGCACGATGATTGTGCTCGGACTCATCCTGATCGGGGCGGGACTCGTTGTCTTCCGCTACTCGGCCGATATCGCAGGGCAGCTCGACTCGTACATCAACCCGCCGCCGGATAGCGGGAACATCACGGGCCTCGGCAGCCCCGGAGCCTGGTATCTCCCGTACGCCGTGTGGGGATTCGGCTTTACTCTGATCGGGCTCGGCGGGACCATGCTCCGCAGCGCGTTTATGTCCGTCGTGATGGGCGGAGCCGAGGGCGCGATGGGGGGCGGGGCGGGGATGTCGCCCGACGCCCTCGAGACGTACATGCAGCAGGCCCTCTCCACCACCCGCGGGGCAACCAACACGCCGCGAGTCGATCCGGCGCCTCCGAAGGAAGTGGTGAAAGTCAAGTGTCGAAATTGCGGCAATCTCGAAATGGAAGACGCTGCTTTTTGCCGTAAATGCGGTAAGCCGCTCTAACCTGAACGACCTTCACTCGTCTCCGACAGCCGGAGTCCCGAAGGATCGGGACCGACCGATAAGGAGCCGCGGAATCGGCCGCGGAGGTTAGTGACAAAAGAGAACATTCGAAGCGATAGATATATTGGCCTGAGACAGGCAATCCGAAGGCGAGCGTTCGACCAGCCATGGCAGACCTCTGGGTTGTCGTCGGCTTCCTCGCATTCTTCGGGACCATCACGGGACTCCTGGCGATCACGTTTCTCGCGTTCACGCGCATGGACAAGGACGTCCGGAGGGCCCGAATGTTCATCATGGAAAAGCGGATCCAACGGTTCCTCGGTGCGTTCACGGTGGGGTTCATCGCGCTGACGGTGCTCATTTGCGCTTCCACAATTGCCATCGGCCTCCCTGCGGCACTCGGAACCTCGCTGTTGGTCGTCTGGTTGGGCGGCATGGGGTATGGGACCTACGAACTGTTTCTCATCGTCCGGCCGCCGAGAGGCACGCTATTCCGCCTCGTGAAGAAGTCGAATACAGGGCGCTCGGTGCTCCTCGAGAAGGCCGCGATCCTGGACCGGTCCGGGAGGGAACGGGATGCAGCGAAGTGAGTCGCGACGGAAGGCCGCCCTCTCCAATTTCTCGGACGAAGGCATCGAAGGACAACTCGGGAAAATCTTGGGCGAGTTCCGTCGCAAGACGACCGGGATCCGCGGTTCCGTGATCGCCGACGGAAATGGATTGACCGTAGCGAGCGACATCCAGGCCCAGGTCAGCCCGGCCGTCCTCTCGGCGATGAGCACGCTGATCGCGCAGTCCGGCGCACGGGTCTTCGAGAACATCCAGATGACGGGTCCGAGCTTCATCATCATGGATGGCGATCAAGCGAACGTCGCGGTCGTGCAGTTCGCGGCTGGGGACGTAAGCCTGCTCACGCTCGTCGACCGAAGCGCCAACCTGGGAGTCCTCAAGATTGAAATGAAGCGCACCGCCGCGCGGATCGCGGAGGCGCTCGGCATTGCGTTCGGCACTTCATCTGGCATCTCGGAACTCTTTATTATTACCAAAGCCGGAATCCTGATCCGCCACTACTCCGACACGCTACGGACCGACCTGGATCGAGACATCCTGAGCGGGATGCTCGTCGCAGTCCAAGAGTTCGTGAAACAGACCCTTTCGTCGAAGGCGGGAAATCTCGATGAGCTTCGGTACGGGACCTACACAGTCCATTTCGTCCGGGGCCTCCACACGATTGCGGCCGCGGTCGCGAAGGACTTGGACGCCGAGCATGTGAAGTACGCCGTGAGCGACGCCTTGCAGGACTTCGAGGATCGATACGCCGGGATCCTGCCGACCTGGAATGGGGACGTCAGCGAATTTGCGGGCATCGACGAGTGTTTTGAGAAGGTCCTCAAGGCCTGAGAGCCATCTCACATGGGCAAACGGCGGCAGCGTCAGGAAACCCACAAGCTGTGGATCAAGGACTCGGACTCGTGTCAAGAGCCCTTGAGAAGCTACGCCCGTTCCATTCGGAGGGACTTGATCCGTCCCCGGGCGACGGAGAACCGGCCGACGGATCGACCGCTCGGCGATCGAACGGTGGCGCGAATCTCCCCGTCCTCCGGCTCCATCTGTTCGACCGCGATGTCCTGCGGCACTCGATACGTCAAGAGCGAGGAAGTGATTGCCCGAATCCCGGCCGACTCCCGCCCCGAGGCGTCTCGGAGCCTCGCATCCGTCGTGAACAGATTGAGGGCGTCGACCAGTCGACCTCGTGCCAGGAAATCGTAGAACCGTCGTACCACTTCTTCCGCGCGGAGCGTCGCGGACCCCCCTGATGAACCCATTGTTCGATACACCTCATCCGTGGGGGACAAAGTCTCCGCTCGTATTCTCCATAGGCCTATGGAGTTTACGTGCCCAGGTAGACGGCGTGGTCGATCGCGATCTCCGCGATGTCGGTGGCGTAGTTGGCCGTCCGACCCAGGCTGTCCACGATCGCCGCCAAGGCGAGGAGCTCCTCCCCCTTCCTCGTGGCGACATGATGCGAGAGTCCATCGATCAGTTTCTGGTGCCTCGCGAGGTCGTCGACGGCCTCGTTCGCGGCGTCGACGTCCGCGGTCAGGAGGGCGGTGAACGCCTTGTCCAGGATGGCCATGGCCGATTCCCGGGCCGCGTCCATTTCCTTGATCAATTTCGGCTCGAGCCGGCCCTCCGCGAACGTGGGATACGTCCGAGCGATGCGCTCCGCGTGGTCCCCGATCCGCTCGAGCAACTTGGCGATGAGCCGCGAATTGTGCAGCTCGATCTTCGATGCGGCGTTCGGGGGTGGCGCGCCCGCCGTGTGGGCGACGTTGTACTGTTTCGCGACCATCCAGTAGAGCCGGTCGACGTCTTGGTCCCTCTGGGCCACGTCGCGCGCAAGGGCTTCATCATGCGTCCGGAGGGCTTCCAGGGCATCCTCGTGCATCGCGCGAACGATCAAGTGCATGCGCCGGAGACACTTCTCCGCGCTGAGCTCCGCGGTGTCCGATAGATCCTGGATGATGACGGCGTTCCTCGACTCCTCGATGACCTCCGGTCCGATGACCATGTGGCTGAACTCCCGCGCGACCCTACGCACAAACGGGGCCATCTCGGACGGGAATCGAATCTCGATGAAACTGAATCCCCCGATGTATGCGCCGATCAGTTTCCTCAGGAGGTGGTCTCGACGCTCTTCGCCCTTCTCCTCGAACAATCGGCGTCGCATCGGGACCTTGTCGGCCGGCCTCGGACGAACCGAGACGGCGCCATCTCCTTCCGTCTCCAGAAAGACCGTGTCGCCGGCCTTCAAGCCCGCGTCCAAGACCCAGCGCTTGGGCAGGGACACGACGTAGGTCGAACCTCCGGTCAGCTGGAGTTTTCTTCCTTCCATTCCCCTCACTCCTTGGCTACGAAGATGCTATAGAGTCAAAAGGATTACTTCCGTAGACTATATAGATTTTCCTTCGACACCGTTTGACAGGGAATATTTCGTCGGGAACCGTCATAGAGCGCCGGGGTCTCCGTCGGACTAAGGAAGAGGAATCGGTGGAAACTAGGAGGAGTCGGTGAGTCCAATGGCAGCAACACCGGAAGACAAGGAGCGCCTGCGGCGGGGTTCGCCGCGCAACGTCGGGATCGTGGTGGCGGTCATCGTCATCGCGTTGGTGCTCGTTGCGGTCGCCGTCTTGGCGGGATTGTTCAACCCTGCGCCCGTGCAGAGGGTAACGCTCCTGGGTTCGGGGGCGACCTTCCCGTACCCATTGATCACGAAATGGTCGAGCGTGTACGTAAACGAGACCGGCGGACGGGTGCAGGTGAACTACCAAGGGGGCGGGAGCGGGGCCGGAATCCAGGCGATCACCGCGAAGACGGTCGATTTCGCCGGTTCGGACGCTCCGCTTAAGCCGAGCGAACGCGCGGCGGCTCCGGGGTTGCTGCACATCCCGGAAACGATCGGAGCGGTCACCGCGGCGTACAACGTCGCGAGCCTTTCGTCCGGCCTCAATCTGACCGGCCACGTGCTCGGGGAAATCTTCCTGGGAAGGATCACGACGTGGAACCACGCGAACATCTCCGCGCTGAACCCGGGAGTCACCTTGCCGAGTTCCACGATCACGGTCGTGCACCGGTCGGACAGCAGCGGGACGACCTTCGTTTGGACGAGCTATCTCCACCTCGCGAATCCCGGGTGGAACTCCAGCGTCGTCGGCAAGTCGATCAACTGGCCGGTTGGAATCGGTGCGTCCGGGAACGCAGGGGTGGCGGGAAAAATCCTGACGACCCCGGATTCCATCGGCTACGTGGAGCTGGCCTACACCGTCCAGAACTCGATGAAGGTGGCGAAGATCCGCAACCTGGCAAACAACTTCGTCTCCCCGAGCCTGGCGAGCACCGCCGCGGCCGCGGCTTCGGCGCCGACCTTCCCGAGTCCCGACGGTGACTGGAATAATGTCACGATCCTGGATGCCGCCGGCGCGAACAGCTACCCGATTGCGAGCTTCACGTACCTGTTGATCTACAAGGAGCTCAACACGATCGGGACGTCGATGACTCAGGCGAAAGCGCAGGCGTTGGTCGACTTCCTGTGGTGGTGTGTTCACAATCCGGGCGGGCAGCAGTACGCCGCGGGCCTGGTCTACCCGACGTTGCCGCAGACGGTCGTGACGCTCGATGAGCAGGCGATCCGCAGCATTACGTTCAATGGACAAACGCTACATAGCTGAGGATCGGTTCGCGATTGAACGGCGAATGCACCCTTTCCGCAGATCCCCGGGCGTCGGCCGACCGGTTTCGGCGGACACCCTGGGAGACCCTTTGTTTCAATGGTTTTCGACCGCCGTCGCGTTGGGCGTGGTCGGGCTCCTCGTCCTGATCACGGTCATCCTCACCCTGGCGGCGCAAGATTCCATCCGCACCCTCGGCCTCGGATTCTTGACCGGCAACGTTTGGAACCCCGTCCCTCCCTTGGTCTTCGGGGCGGTCCCGTTCGTGTACGGGACGCTGGTGACGTCCGCGCTCGCCCTCTTGTTCGGGGTCCCGATTAGCCTTGGCATCGCCATCTTCCTCTCTGAGCTCTCGCCTCCATGGCTGCGAATCCCGCTGACGTACGTCGTCGAACTGCTCGCCGCGGTCCCGTCCGTCGTGTACGGATTGTGGGGGATCTTCGTCCTCGGCCCGGTCATGCGAGTCTCCATCGAGCCGGTGGTCCAAAACATCTTCGGATTCTTGCCGATCTTTCAGGGGAATCCGATCGGGACGGACAAGTTCACCGCGGGCGTCATCCTCGCGATCATGATCATCCCGACCATCTCCGCGGTGTCGCGGGAGGCCCTCCTCGCGGTCCCGGATAACCAGCGAGAGGCCGCCTTGAGCCTCGGTGCGACCCGCTGGGAGACGACGCGTGTGGGGGTCCTGCGGTACGCCCGCGCGGGAATCTTCGGGGCCATCATCCTCGGCCTCGGACGGGCGGTCGGTGAGACGATGGCCGTTACCATGACGATCGGGAACCGCAACGCGATTTCCCTCTCCCTGTTCGACCAGGGGCAGACCATCGCGAGTTGGATCGCGAACAACTTCCTCAATGCCACCGACCCGCTCGAGCTGAGTGCTCTCATCGAGCTGGGACTCGTCCTGATGCTCATGTCACTCATCATCAACATCTTCGCGCGACTCATGTTGGGCCGGGTCCTCCGACACGGGGAGGGAGCCGCGTGACGTTCCGGTTCGATCGGGACACCCGGCGGCGGTGGAAGGATCTCGCGATGAACGTCGCGGCCTTCCTCTGCGTCATCCTCGCGCTGATCCCTCTCGGGAGCCTCCTCTTCGAGGCCTCCGTCCGCGGACTCCGCTCCATCACTCCGAGTTTCTTCACGCTCACGACGGCCAATGGCGGCATCGGAAATGCGATCCAAGGCACTCTCATCCTCATCGCCCTGACCGCCGTGATCGCACTCCCGGTTGGCATCTTGACCGGGATCTATCTGGCCGAGTACGGGAAGAATCGCGTGGGCGCCGCGGTCCGGTTCTTCGTCGATGTCATGACCCAGATCCCCTCCATCGTGGTCGGCATCTTCGCGTTCTCCCTCATTCTCGAGCTCGGCGCGACCGGAATCGTGAGCCAGCGACTCGTCTTCAGCACGACCACGGGGGTCATCGCCCTCTCGACAATCATGATCCCGTTCGTCGCCCGGACCTCCGAGGAGGCGTTGCGCTTGGTGCCCATCTCAACGCGCGAGTCGGCGCTCGCCTTGGGGATCCCTCGCTATCGAGCGATCCTCCGGGTCGTGCTGCCCTCCTCGAGCAGCGCCGTGATCACCGGGGCGTTGCTCGGGATCGCGCGGGTCGGCGGCGAGACGGCACCCCTCCTCATGACGTGCCTCGGGAGCCCGTTTTGGTGGCAAGGTCTGGATCAACCTTGCGAGTCGTTGCCGCACACCATCTATGTGTTCGCGCTCGGCCCGGACTCGGCCCTGAACCAAGCCGCCTGGGGGGCCTCCCTGATCCTCGTGCTCATGATGCTCGCGATTGCGATCGTGTCGCGGGTCGTCGTCCGGCTTCGTTCCGTCTCGAGGTGAAGAGGCGATGGCCGCGAAGATCCAGACGGAGAAAGTGTCGGCGTGGTACGGTCCGAAGAAAGCGATCGAGGACATCACATTGGACTTCGAGGAGCACGCCGTCTCCGCGATCATCGGACCGTCCGGCTGCGGCAAGTCGACGTTGATCCGCTGCCTGAACCGGATGCACGAGACGATTCCCAAGGCGAGGGTCGAAGGGAAGGTCCTCCTCAGCGGGGAGGACATCTACGGGTTACCGGCGGTGACGGTTCGCCGACGGATCGGAATGGTGTTCCAGAAAGCCAATCCGTTCCCAACGATGTCCATCTACGAAAACGTCGCCGCGGGCCTTCGGTTGAACGGAGAACGCAACCGAGATCGGCTCGACACGGCCGTCCTGGAGAGCTTGAAACAGGCCGCCCTTTGGGACGAGGTGAAGGACTCGTTGGAGAAAAGCGGGGCCAGCCTGTCCGGAGGCCAGCAACAGCGGCTCTGCATCGCGAGGGCCCTCGCCGTACGTCCGGAGGTCCTTCTCATGGACGAGCCCTGTGCGGCCCTCGATCCGATCGCGACCGCGAAGATCGAGGACCTTATCTTTGACCTGAAGAAGGACTATACGGTCGTGATCGTGACGCACAACATGCAACAGGCCGCACGCGTGGCGGAGACGACGGCCTTCATGTATCTGGGCCATCTCATCGAGGTGGGCCCGACCCGCGAGCTCTTCGAAAGGCCAAAAGAGACGTTGACAGAAAGCTACATCACCGGGAGGTTTGGGTAGTGCCGCAAGCCGCAGAACGGAAAGCCCTTGCGAAAGGGCTCGAGAAACTGAACGAGAACATGGTGACTCTCGCCGAGCTCAGCGAGCTGGCGATCCGGAAGGCAATCGACTCCCTGACCCGCCTCGACGGAGAGGTCGCGCGGGAGGTGTTCACGATCGACCAGGAAGTCTACGGCCTCCAGCTCGAGATCGAGCACAACTGCGTCGACCTGATCGCCCTCCATGCACCCGTCGCTCGGGATCTCCGCACGATCACGACGTCCCTGAAGATCACGACCGACCTGGACCGAATCGGACGGTACGCGAAGGACCTCGGGGAACTCACGTTGCAGTTCAATCCGTCCGCCCGCGGCGCGGAACCGGAACTCAAGCGGATCCGCGAGATGGCGGACCGGACGATCCAGATGGTCGACACGGCCATCGACGCGTTCGTCAAACATGATGCGGAATCCGTCCGGAACATCATGCAAGTCGACGATGACGTGGATCGGATGCACGACGAAAACTTCAATGAGCTCGTGCGTCGGATGACGGAAGGAAGCCTGAAAATCGAAACGGGCGCGCGCTACATCCTCGTGAACCGGTACCTCGAGCGGATCGCGGACCATGCGGTCAATATCGGCATGCGCGTCGTCTACATGGTCACGGGAGATTGGCTCCCACGGGAGCGGGCCGCGGACCGGGCGAAGCGGATCCCGAAGTGACTCACGATAGCGCGCCTCTATAGACCTCGGATTCCACCCGAGACCCCGTCGGTCAAGTTCATTCACCAGCGAACCCGTCCTATGGGTGATGCGAGAAACACCCGAAGAGAGCAGCGGCCGAGACTTCGATCTGTGGAGGCTCGATCGCGACGCTCAAGAAGAAACGCACCAAGCGGAATTCGCGCTGAAGTGACGGGCCGCCGACCCGACCGCGAGGACGCAAGGGGAAAGACGCCCATGGACTTCGCCGTGGACGGAGACCACTCCGATCTGGTCGTCTCGTCGAGCGCGCCACAGGCGGTGGGAAGGGATAACGCTCGGCCTAGAAGTCCTTGAGGGCTGCGTTGTCTTCGCTGAACACCTGCTCGAAGTACGCGAGAGTGCCCTTGCGGACGTCCTCGTCGCTCGCGCCCTGGCGGTGGAAGTCCCCGACGACGATGACCTTCGTCTTGTCGGCCATCGGGACGTAGGTGTGGGTCTGCTTCGAGCCCTTCGATGGACCTTCCAAGACTTGCAGCTCGAACCCGAACGGCGGGTCCATCCGCATCTGCCAGATCTCCTCAGCCTTGCCTTGCGGCCCGGCGATCTCGGCCCGGATCTTCATCGTGTTCCCTTTCTGCTCCAAGACCTTCTGGCTCAGGATCGACTCATGCTGATGGCTCTCCGGATCCTGGAGATACTTCCAAATCTTCTCGATCGAGGCGTCGAACACGCCGTCGTCTCGCACGTATACCATTCGTTTCTCCTCCGGGACATGGACGATGTCCCTGGCGGCCTATACTTTGTATAGTATTTGAAGGCGGCAGGGAAAGATAGTATATCGCGAGCCTGCAACGTCGGTTTCAGTCTAGCCGCTCGGTCCAGATTTGCCTCGAATCAAGCGGGAATCCCGGACTTCCATGTCGTATCCTCGACCGCCTCGACAGCCAGGGAATTTGATTCGTTCCCCACGACACCCGAGTTAACCCGAATTATTTCCCCTGGCCGACCGGCCCGAACGCGGGCGGCGAGCCATTCGGATCCCCACCCGTGATGCGGGGCGTGTTCTTTCCACGCAGCGAGACCGAGGAGTCGCGCCCCGCAGTCGGGGCAGAGCTCCCTGCGCCAAGAGTCATCGTCCACATGTTGCACGGGAAAGACTGAATGCGCCATCGGAACGGTTCAAGGGGGATAAGGTAGTAATATTCTATTCGACGTTTAATTTCGGAAGGAATATTCACATCGGGATATCGATATTCCGCAATCATTGGGAATCGCAAATTCGTCAGCGGGCCTGGGACCCGAGCCGTGAAAGGGTTTGCGGGCCGACGTTCCCATCTCTCGAAAGACCCGTCCAAACGAGCGGGAAAAGCCTAACGGTCCGAATGGGCTTATAGGGCCTCCGTCATTTCTGCAGCGAGGCTGGAGGGATACCGTGGCCTTGCTTCGCTACGCCGCGGCAGACGTCCTTCGAAGTCGGCGACGGACATTGACCGCGGTCTTGGGTGTGCTCCTCGCGGTCACGTTCATCGCCGGAACCTTCATCGCGATCGATTCGTCCACCCGGGCGACTCTGGATGGAATCCTCGCGAACTACCCGGCCGACCTCCAGTTCCAGGCACAGCCCGGGAATGCGACCCAAATCCGAGAGGCGGTCGAGGCGATCCCCGGCATCGTACGCGTCGCGACGTGGCGCAACGCCCAGTTCTCCGAAATGGAATCGGCCTCTTCCAGTGGACCGACGTACGCCCAGGTCGTCGGCGTCGAGCCCGACCGTCCTCCATCGTTTCTCAACGGGATCACAATCACGGCGGGCAATCTTTCTCTTCCGAGAGGCACGGTCGCGCTAAGCGAGGACCTCGCCAAGCAAGTGAACGTCACCCTGGGCGGCACCGCCGCTTTCGTGTACCGTTCGTACAACATCACCGGAAACGCGACAGTCACACGCCTCGACGTCACAGTCGGTGGCCTCTTCCGGAATCCGTACACCGGCGGGGGCCCTTTCTATGCGCCCGCCACGGCCCTCGTCCAGATCCGGGATGTCGACTGGTATGAACAACAACTAGGCGTGGTCTCGTACGGCGGGAATTCGATCGCAGGAGAAGTCCGAATCGATCGGGATCGGCTTCTCGACCCGTACGACCTCGCGGCATCCCAGCGAAACCTCGCGCGCCTCGACCGCCAAATCAACGAGGTCCTCGCGCCGTACCAGGGTCAGGTGACAATCGACTACGTCGGGAATGCGATTAGCAACTTCGCCACGACCATCACGATTCAGCGGATCATCTACCTCGCGCTCTCCACTCCGGTCTTGCTGCTCGGCGTCTACCTCGGAGCGATTGGAGTGGACCTGGGCCATGCGGAACGTCGACGCGAGCTGGCGGTGCTTAAGACCCGCGGCGCGACACCCCGCCAGCTTGTTGGGCTTCTGCTCGTCGAAGCGGCCCTCGGCGGTGCGATCGCCGCGATCGTAGGCCTTGTCGCGGGAGTCGGGCTGAGTCGTCTCTTGCTCACGTTCGTAAGTCCGTTCAGCGCGCCAACCGCGCCTCGATACGAGGTCATCGTTCTCACCCCGTCGACGGTCGTCATCGTGACGATCCTGTCCGTGATTTTCATGGCGATCACGAGCATCCGATCGGCGCGGCGAACGGCGCGCATCCCGATCGTGGAGACTCTCCGGTACTACGCGCCCGGGGAGACTCGGATTCAGTATCGGCCTTGGGTTGACATCCTCCTCATCACGTTGGCCGCCGTCACGTACGGGATGGTCCTTTACACGCGCACGAATCCGCAGGACTTTTTCACCTTCCTGATTGGTGCGCTCTTTTTCATCATCCTCCCCTTCACGCCGATCTTCCTCATCGTCGGGACGACCCGGCTCCTGACCCGTTCCACGGGTCGCGTCTACGAATGGACGGCCCGCGTGTGCAAGCCATTCGCGAAGAACCTGTACTACGTCATCAGCCGGAACCTGCGGCGAAATCCGCGGCGATCCGCGAACGTCGCCGTCATCATCGCCCTGGGCCTCGCATTCGGGATCTTCATCCTGGTGACGTTCTCCTCGCAGCTCGGCTACCAAGAACGCCAAGTTCGCGCTTCGATTGGGGCGGATCTTGCGGTGGACGCCCCGCCGTACGATCCAACGTTCGCGGCGAACCTCAGCGCACTCCCGGAAGTGGCGAGGACCACCCGGGTTCAGAACGTCCAGGCCTCTCCGCCCTACGCGTATGCGGCTGTCTACGCGCTCGACCCGGTGACGTTCTTCGCCGTCACGAATCCCGAGCCTTGGTACTTCGGAGCGGGTGGAGCCGAGGCGGCACGGCAGGTCCTCGCGACGCCCGGACAGGTCCTCGTCACCGAGGCGTACCTTCGGAACGCCTTCCTGGCCGTGGGGGATCGTCTCCGCTTCGAAGGCAGCGTGTATAACGGCACGAATTACACTGGCACGGTCACGGTGAACACGACGATTGGGGGGACGGTGCGCGGCCTGCCGGGCACTGGCTACTTCGGATTCGGCCTGCCCAACGCAATCTACGGGAGCCCGGACACGATGGGACCGCTCATCGCGCCTCGGCCAATCCCGAGCTACGGCGGGGACCGATACCTTGCCGCCTTCCGTGCCAACGCGGATTGGCATGCCGCGAAGGCGGGCGTCGTCGCCCTTGGAGGATCCAACGTCCAGGTAACCGCCGAGCAGATTGAGGGGCTCCGCTCGAACCCCGTGTTCCGGGCGTTCTTTGGATTCATCGAGCTGGAGATGGCGTTCATGATCGTCATCCTCACCGCGGGCCTCGGAGTCATCCTGTACGCCGCGACGCTCGAGAGGGATGTGGAGCTCGCGGCCATCCGGGCTCGCGGCGCGAGCGGGTGGCAGACGGCCGGCCTACTGATTGGCGAGGCCGCATCGATCATGCTGATTGGCCTCGTCGTCGGCACGGGGATCGGCCTGCTCGCGGCGTACCTGTCGACCTCGCTCGTTTCAGCCGGCCCGGGAACCGCGGGGGAGTCCTTGGTCCCGGTGCTCTTCATCTTCCCTCTAGAAGCTCTGCTCCTCCTGGTGCTCGCGCCCGTCGCGATGCTCCTGACGTCGTTCGCGGTCACGATTCGCATCGCGCGCATGGACATCGCGCGGGTTCTGAAGCTCCGAGGTGGGTGATGTGCCGAACATCCGAACGAAAGACTTGATCAAGGTGTACCGAACCGGGAAATCGGAAGTGATCGCGCTTCGCGGCCTCGACATGCAAGTGGCAGAAGGCGAACTCGTTGCCGTCCAAGGACCGTCGGGTTGCGGAAAGACCACCCTGCTGAATCTCATCGGTGGGATTGACCGTCCGACCGCAGGCCGGATCGAGGTGGATGGTTCCAACCTCGTTGACTTCGGAGATGGGGAGCTCGTCAAGTATCGCCTCGCGAAGGTCGGCTTCATCTTTCAGTTCTTCAACCTGGTCCCCACGCTCACCGCCGAAGAAAACGTCGAACTGCCGTTGCGCCTCGCAGGGAAGGGCCTCTCGATCCGCGCGAAACGGCGCAAGGAGCTCCTCGAGCTCGTGGGCATGACGCAGCGTGCGAGCCACCGTCCCGACGAGTTGAGCGGGGGCGAGCAGCAACGGGTCGCGATCGGAGTGGCCCTCGCGAACGATCCGCCGCTCCTCTTGGCCGACGAGCCGACCGGGGAGCTCGACACGAAGACTGGGCAAGAGGTCCTCGACCTGTTCCGTCGCCTCAACCAGGAGTTCAAAAAGACGATTGTCGTCGTGACGCATGACGCACGCGTGTCCCACATCGCCCATCGCGTCCTCGAGATTCAGGACGGGAAGATCTTGGGCGAAACCGCGGCCGCGTAGGCTAGCGAACAACCTCGGATTCAGTAGGTCCGCTCCTCAGGGGCGACTTCCCACTCTTTGGATTCGATCGTCTTCCGGAGTTTCTGAAGCGAATCGCGGAAATGCTCGACCAATCGCGTTTTCGCGGGGCTGTCGGGCAACTCCTCGATCAGTTGGAGGAGACCTTCCATCTGTGGGACCTGACTGTATTTCATGATCAGGAGTTCCTTTTGATACAGGGCGGAGGTGAGGAATTGGTTCCTGACCGTAGCGACCGTCGTTTGAGCCGACCAAAAGCGCAGGAACTTGTCCAGGTAGAATCCGAAGCCAAAGATGATGGTCAAGACGACGAGGAGCAGGACGAGAAGGACTTCGACTTCATTGAGCCCAAACTCCGCGAAGTATTGCCGCAACACCAACGTGAAGACGCCGACGAACGTCAGGATCGTGAAGACGATCCCGAGGATGCTCATGCTCAGGTTCCAGCGGTACAGCCATTCGGCGGCTCGGATCTTCTGACGCTCGGCGCTCATTCCGGTTCCCACGTAGCCGACATCACGCGCGAAGGGATATTTCCCGCTGTTGCCAAGCAGATGCGGCGGCTTCGTTCGCGGTCCGGCGCGCCCGAGGGTGTCGAAATGGGCTTTCAGGCGGGGACCATCGGCGACGTTGCGGGGATCCCTACTTCTGCATGTATCGGGTGCTCTCGAGCTGAATCGTCTCCTTGCGCGCGCGGTCCACCTGCGCGATCAAATCGACCGCGTGCTTGAGGTTGCGGTTGTTCGCGGAAATTCCCCAGAGGCCGAGGATGATGAGGGCGACCGCGATGGACAGAGCGAACGCCCCGCCGGCCACGGCGCCGGAGGCGCGCTGAATCGAATCCTGAATTCCGGGGACGAGCACGAGGAGGCCGATCGTGACGCCCACGATCAGGAGCATCGTCCACAAGACCGTGAGGACGATCCGACGTCCCACACGGGCTTGCGCGCTGAGCGACGCGGCCATGCGTTCCCGTTCCGACGACGCGCCTCGGGCTAAATAAAGGATTGGTCGTGAGAACGCCTTGAGGGCATAGGTTCAAGCGAACGCCCCGGCGTAGCCCGCGCGTGGCCGAGGGATGGAAGAGTCTCCGGGCATTCATTCGCCGGCTTCCCTGGTATCGGTTCGCCGCCGGAGTGGTCGCGGGCGGCGTGGGCCTCCTCGTCACGTTTCTCATGCGAGCGTTCGGCCTCGGCGTATTCCTCCCGGAGATCGCGGTGGACTTCGTCGTCGGCCGCATCCCCGGCGCGATCGAATCGTTCTTCATCCGGACCCTTGGCGAGGGCGCGAAGCTCCTCGCGCTCCTCACGGCCGTCGCCGTCTTCCTGATTCTCCCGGGAATCTACGGCACCCTGTATCGTCGCGTCCAACGATGGCTCAAGAACCGCTGGGTCGTCATGGCCTTTTACACGTTCAGCTCCGCGGGAATCGTCCTGCTCGTGATCCTGCCGATCCTGGATGCGGGCCTCCTCGGGTCGAACACCTCGGTCGGCGTGGGCTTCGCGGTGTTCAGCCAGCTCATCGGGTACTGGCTTTACGCGGCCCTCCTCGACTATCTGCTGGTCGACGTCGCGGCCGAGTATCCGGAAGGATTCAGCTTGAGTCGGCGGCAGTTCATCGCCGGGACCATCGGCGCCGTCGCGGTCGCCGCCCTGACGATCTACGGATTGGGGAGCCTCATCTCGAAGAAAGGGCGGCTCGTGTTCGCATCGATTGCGGAGATGTTCTCGAAGGAGCAGACTCCAACGTCGGAGTTCTACGTGGTCACGAAGAACGTGATCGACCCGACGGTGGATGCCGGCACCTGGCAGCTCTCGATCGGTGGGCTGGTCTCGAACCCGACGACGTATTCGTACCCGGACCTTCAGGCGCTGGCGACGGTCGATGAGTTCGTGACGTTGGAATGCGTGAGCAACGAGGTCGGCGGGAACCTGATCAGCATGGCGGAGTGGACGGGCGTGCGACTCGCCACCGTCCTGCAATCCGCGGGAGTGGACCTGAGCGCCGACAATTGGATCGTGTTCACCTGCGCCGACGGCTACACGGCGGGAATCCCAATCGCGAAGGCGATGGACCCAAGCACCCTCGTCGCCGTCTACATGAACGGGGGTCCTCTCGCGACCGCTCATGGATATCCGGCGCGGATCATCGTCCCGGGATTGTACGGGATGTTCCACGCGAAGTGGGTCACAAAAATCGAAGCCGTCCGGGGAGAGTTCCGCGGATATTGGCAACAGAAAGGCTGGACGAACTCAGACGACTCGCACGGCCGGGTCAACACCGTCGCGATTATCGCGGTGCCTGCCGACAATGCAGTCGTCGGCGGAATCGTCGACATCGGCGGCGTCGCGTTCGCGGGGGACCGCGGAATCTCCCGGGTCGAAGTGAGCACGGATGGAGGTTCCACATGGACGGATGCGACGCTGTATCCCCGCCCGGGTCGCGCTCTTACTTGGGTGTTGTGGACCTTCAACTGGACACCACCGCGTGGCGGATCATTCCGGATCTTCGCGCGCGCCTACGACGCCGCGGGTGTGATTCAAAACTCGACACCGTTTCCGCCGTTCGCAAACGGAGCGTCTGGGTACGACTCGATTACGCTTCTCGTTTCGTAGGAGCCAATCAAGCGTGCTTCGCGGTGCGGTGAGACCGGATGCCGAACGCGAGAATGCCGAGGCCCACGAGGGCCGTCACGGCGCCGATCCATATCCACGTCGGGTCGTTCGACATGAACGAACCTAGGATGAACCCCGCACCCTGGAGAGCCCACACCGCGCCCGCGAGAGCGACAAGGACTCCGAGAACGACAAGGATGATCCGCATGAACAGCGCACCCGCGGGACGCGTATAAGACTTGGCCCATCTGATATTCGAATTCAAGGGGCAATGCGACACCTCTGATGTTCTGGCCCAGACCGGTCAACCGCCGGTCATCACGAGGCTTTCGTGCCCCTGCCAACTCCGATAGAGATCTTCGATCTCATACGGAGGCGCGTGACAAGACAGATACCGGAGACGAGCCTTGCCGACATTCCGGATTCCGTGCGTCGAGCCGGCCGGGAAGTAGACCGCTGTGTCGTGGCCTAGGACCTTGTGTTCCCGCCCCGAGGTCACCTCGCCGCGGCCCTCGAGGATGTAGTACATCGACTCGACCGTGCGGTGCTCATGGACCGGCGTGCTCCCTCCGGGGCGAATGTCGACCACGGTGACGAGGAACTTCCGGGATCCGACGTTGTCTGGGGTGATGACCTGAAATGAAAGACTCCTGTCGCCCTTCAACGCCTTCGCGTCTTTGCGGTGCACGACCTTCATGCGTCCCCCGTCGTCCGCAAGGAATGGGGGCCATTTGGAGTTTCCGCATCGGCGGCCCGCACAAGGGTTTAATGGGCTCCCCGAGGTTCGCGGCGCAATGGTCCGCGTCCAGGTCATCGCCTACACGCCGACCGATTTCCTCGAGGAGCCAGACACGACGATCGGCCGGTGTCGGGAGCTCGTCGAGAAATACGCCGTCACCTGGGTGAACGTCGTCGATCCGGACGAACGGACGCTCGACGAACTCGAGACGCTCTTCGGATTCCATCCGCTCGCCTTGGAGGACGCTCAGAATCAGGACCTCCACCCGAAGGTGGAGGTGTACGACGACACCGTGTTCGTCGTCGTTCGAACGATCGTCTGGACGGAAGAAATCGAGACAGATCAGCTATCGATCTTCCTCGGGAGGAAGTTCGTCGTCACGATCCACGACAAAGTGTTTCCGCAGCTCGAGGACATCCGCATCCGTCTTCGAAAGAAGACCCCGCGCCTCCTCAAGGCGGGAGCCGATTTCCTCGCGTACACGATCCTCGATGTCCTCGTGGATTCGTACTTTCCTCACCTGGACCGATTCCAGTCCCTCTTGGACCAGCTGGAGGAGCAGATCGTCGCGCGACCGAGCGGGACGGGGATCGCACATCTCCACGACGTGCGGACCGACGTGGTCCGCCTGCGGAATGACCTCCGGCCGCAGCGGGACATCTTCGGGGTCCTGAGCCGCCTCGAGGTCCCGCTCTTCCGCAAGGAGATGCGGAACTACCTGCGGGACGTCCAGGACCACATGATCAGCGTCTTGGACACGCTCGATGCGTACCGAGAAATCGTGGGGAGCCTGATGGAGGTCCAAGCGACCCTCGTGTCGAACCAGTCCAACGAGGTGATCAAGGTCCTCACCGTCATCTTCACGATCACGCTGCCCATCGCCATCGTCTCGAGCGCGTTCGGGATGAACGTGGCGTTCTTCGGATTCAACACGTCGGAAGGGCTGTATCTTGCACTGCTGCTGATGGGAGTCCCGACCGGAATCCTCGCATGGTGGATGCACCGAAAAGGGTGGCTGTGACCCGCTCTCCCGATGTGATCAAGATGCCAAGAGTCGGACGCGACCCGTGGATGGGCTCCGGATGACGCCGTCGCAATCCTCCGATGAATCCTACAGGGAACACACCCGGACCGCGTGGAACGCGACGGCGGAGAAGTACCGCAAGGTCCTCCGGCTCTTCGAGCCGTACGGGTTCGACTTGCTCGCCCGCGTGAATCCGAAAATTCGGGAATCGGCGCTCGACCTAGGGACGGGCCCCGGCGAACCGGCGATGAGCATCGCTCGCATGGTCGGTCCGGATGGCCGGGTGGTGGGAATCGATCTCTCCGAGCAGATGGTCCAGCTCGCCACGCGAATCGCGAAGGAGAGGCGAATCCCCGGTGTTACCTTCCTCGCGATGGACGCGGAGAAGCTGGACTTCCCGGACGAGTCGTTCGATCTCGTGACGAGCCGATTCGGGTTCCAAACCTTCGCGAATCCGGAAATCGTAGCGAGGGAAGCGTATCGCGTGCTCCGATCGAAAGGGCGGATCGGGGTCGCGGTCTGGAGCACCGCGGACAAGGCAACCGCCATCGATGCGGTCGTCGGGCCGATGCTCGAGTTCACGGAACCGGATGAAACGGGGTACCGGCCCACCCCGTTCGAGCTTGGCGGCCCAGGAGAGCTGGCGAAGCTCCTCGCCGACGTGGGATTCGGGGAAATACAAGAGGAGCGACGGACCCACACGATGGCCTTCAGGGACGAAGACGAATACATCGAGATCCTGGTCGAGTCGACGCCGCTCGGTCACTCAATCAAGGAGGAAGATCCACCCGTGCAGAAGAAGATCCTCGCCAAGACTCGGACCAATCTGCGGAAATGGAAATCACGCAAGGGAATCCTGATCCCGTGCGAGGGCATGATCGTGACGGCGACGAAGTAGGCCTAGGTCCTGTCCGTCCCGGGAGGAATCTTACTTTCCGACGTCGGGGGCAGGAAAAACCGGCGGTACATCCCGTCGCGGCGTGCAACAATCAGACCTTCGCGCTCGAGGACCTGGAGATGGTAGTAGAGATTACCGCTGCCGAGGGGTAGCGAGCGCAGCAACTCGCGGAAGTGAACGCCAGGATGCGTGCCGAGGTAGTCAAGGACTTGGCGACGACTTTGAAGATCAAGGATTCCTCGCGCGCGGAGGCGGCTGTACAGAGGAGCCCAGAAGGCCGGTAACGATTGGGTCAAGAACGCGCCCACTCCAATGACTGCGAGGGCGACCACGGAAGCGATCCACGGCGCGATGCCGAATCCGAATTGGATGCGGATCCCGTAGGTTGCGAGGTCTCCAGTCGGAACGAAATGAACGATCGACAAGAGAACGACGACCGCGAGGAATTCGGCGAACGAGAGCCCGATGGTGACGCCCGCCACGGCGAGGAGCGCGAGGACCGATCGATAGAAGGTGACGCCGGAAGCTGCTGAGACGACTCTCGTCGCAAGCAAGACGCCGACTCCGCCGAACAGGGCGATCAGACTCGCACCGAGTGCTGGACTGTCTTCGATGCCGAATGCGAGGGTGATTGACCAAACCAGGCAGCCTAGCGCGAGGCACCACACCACCGGGAGAAGCGCCAAGCCTTGGACCTTCGCCGCAATTCTCGGGGTGGCTCCCGATTCGCGGGGAGTCTTCCAGGCCGCGGCCCGGAACACGCGGACCGACACCGCAACGGGGATGACCGCTAGGGCGCCCGAAAGCATCGCCATCACGGCAAACCAGCTCGGGGGAGGAATCACAAAGCCTCCAAAAGCTCGGCCGAGAAATTCGAGGGCCGTCTGCTGAAAGACCGCGACAATGAACGCGAACAGGAGCAGGAGGGCGCCAATGCGCAGGAGTCGCGATCGTTTCGCCTCACTCGTGAGGAACTCCCTCGGTCGGACCAGAAGCGTCAGGAAGTCGTCGCCCAAGGCCAGCGGTATGCCGGCCACCGCTGCGATCTCGAACGCCGCGACCCATGAAGCGACGCTTCCATGGGGAAGGCCCCAGACCCGGAATGAAGGATGGGACATCGTGCCGACCGAAGCAATCGCCTGCCCTCCGGGCGACCACGCGGCGGCTAGGTCTCGGGAGGTCCCTTGGCCATAATTCCCCGTGATTGTCGACGGCGCGTACCGATCGACCGGGAACGCGAGGGTCCTCAGAAGCACACCATTTCCCCCATCGAAGATTAGAATCCCAACAGGGGTCGGTACCGCGAGCATTTCATCGGTCGGATTCCACGCCGGGTAGCTCGCCCAATTCGAACTACACGCAAAGGGTCCTAACTTCGTCTCGTTGTAGCTCCACAAGATCACTCCTTCGCGCGAGACGACATTGGTACAGCCGGCCAGGTTCGAGGACGCAATTCGGCTGCCAGAGTGGGACCAAACCACCCCGCGTTCGTCCCATGCAACACTGGGGGGCCTGGAGAGCAATTGGTGACTGAACACGTCGTAGATTGCGGGACCAGCGTTTGATCCGAACGCGACGAGGCGGCCATCTGGGGACCAATCCACGCTGTCACCCCACGAAGACGCATTCGTATCCAACCAAAGACGGGCATGAGTGGCGACGTCCCAGATCGCATACCGGGCGTTCGAGGTCGTGACGATCTCCGTCCCGTTCGGGGACCAGGCGAGTCCCCCGACGAACCAAGAGTGCGCTTGCCAAGAATCCTCCAGGAAGCCATCGGGGGTGTAGATGTACACCCATCCGGGGCTCTGCACGACTCCGAGCTCGTTGCCCACGGCAAGTCGATGACCGTCGGGCGACCATCGAAGGACATAGATGTCGCCGGGGACCGACCACGAACGAACGCTCCGCCCCGACAACGCGTCGAGGATCGTGACGCCGGCCGTGAAGCCTCCGCCGACGGCGACGAAGCGGCCGTCCGGAGACCACGAGACGGCGGCGTTCGGAGTCCAGACGTCGCCATACAGTGGCTCAATCTTTGGGACATCGGAAACCGTTAGCGGAGGCGCGGTGACCATTCCAAATGGGTCCACCGAAGCTGTCGCGAGAGCAAGTCCAAGGACGACCGAGAGGACGACGAGCAGAACGACGATTCCAATGAGCGCACGAACGGCGTACCGCGTACCGCCCCCTTCGGGTTTCATCGGTGTGCCATGAGGGTGGGACATTAAGGGATTTTTGGAACACTTCGTTGCGATGAGACGTAGAGGAGGTGGCCGCTATCGCGCGACGGCCTTCGTACTCATCGTCGGCGGCGGAGCAGCGAGCCGGTGACGCGTTTGTCAATGCGAGCCCGACGCGTTGACAACGGCCTTTTCCCCGGCCCGCGACCTCTTCACTCGACGCCCACCCGGTGAGCGGCAGCAGGATTCTGACCGCCATGACGCGTAAACAAGAGCCTCGTTCTCCTGGCAACCCGATGTTTCTCGTCATCTGGTGGATGTCGAAGAATCCGTATGCGGCGGTGTTCGAGAACCGCATCGCAGCCGAGGCCGCGGCGAACGTGCGGAACGCGATCCTCGTGACGTTCAAGGGGAATCGCACGGACGTCGAGACGGTGGTGGACTGGTTCCGCCGGGATGAGGAGGGCCGACCGATGCCGGCGGAATGGCGAGAGCTGATGGGTCAAGTCCGCGCCCCCTGGTTCAACAAAGCCCACCCCGACGCGTCGGAGATCGAGACTTCATCGAAAGAGGCATCCGATCCCGTCGAAGCCTAAGCGCGAAATTGAGGTCGGGACGGTCGTCTGAATCAAGAAAAAATGAGTGGATTAGACGTTCGCGATCAGGAAGCAGAGGCCCTTTCTACCTTGCCAAGGCCTCCTTTGACTGATGGCTCTTTAGGAGGTGATCCATCTGCAGGTTCCCCTACAGATACCTTGTTACGACTTAGCCCTCCTTGCTGAACCTAGGTTCTAGCGCCGCAAGAACGGCACCATCACCCAGGCTCAACTCGGGTGGCTTGACGGGCGGTGTGTGCAAGGAGCAGGGGCATATTCACCGCGTGAT
>Ga0209235_1000166_pt1 | contig 31211 bp, 25 predicted proteins | sample GraSoi013_1_20cm_4_FD_185817 | JGI IMG/M metagenome (GOLD analysis project Ga0209235, IMG submission 185817) | Grasslands soil microbial communities from the Angelo Coastal Reserve, California, USA - Sample 09_25_2013_1_20cm (SPAdes) (version 2) | ecosystem: Environmental > Terrestrial > Soil >... | reverse complement strand
AGGCGGGGCAAGCCCAACCGCCGAAATCGCTCGCGGAAGATGTCTCCCTGCGGAACGCGTCACCGTGCTCTCGCTGCAAGTTCGATCAGACTCGCCGCGGCGGTGCAATCACCAGGACGGTGGCTCCGATGTTGCTGTGGTTGAAGTGCCGTTCGCCGGGTGGCGTCCGGTAGTAATCGCCCTGCTCCAGGAGCGTCTCGTCGACGGTGATTGAGCCCTCCAGCACGTAGAGTTCCTCGCCGCTGGGGTGTCCATGTTCCGGATAGGTCGTGCCCGGCGAAAGACGGAATAGCAGGCACTGAGCCCCGGTCGCGGGATCGTCGTGCAAAGCCTTTCGGAAGATTCCCGGCTTCACCTCGAGCCATTGTTGCTGCACGCGTTCCCGGTGGTCAACCCGGGTGCGACGGGCGCCGCGCTCGTCGCCGGTTGCGTCGGCCAGGCCGGGATCAACAATGGCGTGAAGAGTCTCGGCATCCCGCCGCTTCGGCAGACGGACGGCCCTGCCGGCGTGCGGCTCAGCCACCAAGAGACGGGCCTGCCCGCGCCCGTGGGCTTGACCGCCACCTTCGACCGGTCCGCGGCGAATGCCTACGGCGTCGTGATCGGCCGCGAGGGTCGTGCGACGAATCAGGACGTTCTCTATGCGCCCATGATCAACCAAGTCGCCTTCGTCACCGCGGGACGCAACTTCGAGACCCTTGGCGAGGACCCGTTCCTCGCGGGCGAGCTCGTTGCTCACGAGACGCGCGGCGTCCAGAGCCAAGGGCTGATCGTGACGCTCAAGCACCTGGCGATGAACGACTTCGAGAACGCGCGCACGAACACCGCGATCATGCTGGACGAGCGGATGCTCCACGAGCTCGAGCTGCAGGCGTTCGAAAGGGGCATCGAGGACGGGCATGCCGGGGCGGTCATGTGCGCGTACACCGCATCAGCCAGTCGGACACGGGCTTCGACACGTACTCGTGCGGCAACAACCTCCTGCTCAACACCATCGCGCGCAGACAGCTCGGGTTCACCGGCTGGGTGCTCACCGACTTCGGCGCCATCCACCGCCTGAGCGACCTCCTCTACGGCACCGACTCGGCGATGCCGAACGGCAATGTCGCCGGCATCCGCGACGAACCCGACCCCGGCACCCTTGCCGACCCGCCCTTCAACAATAACGTCTTCGCCAGCGGCGCCGGCTTCCCGGGCGGCACGCCCGGCAGCGGCAAGACGCTGACGCAGGCGGTCCTGAACGGGACGAACGCAATCCCGGTCAACGGAAACTATCCGTCGATCCCGGCCGTCAGCGGCGTCGAATGGGCGACGGCACTCGACCGGGCCGTCTTCCACATCCTCACGTCGATGAACCGCGCCCGGTTGCTCGAGGGGACGCCCTACGGCTCGGAGAGCAAACGGTTGTGCGGCCGCGGCGGCGAACTGCACGCCGTTCGTCCCGGGGCGTCCCGACCTGCAGGCACTGATGGCGCCCGACTTCGCGATCGCGAAGGACGTCGCAGAGAAGAGCGCGACGCTGCTGAAGAACGACGACGGCGCGCTGCCGCTGAGAAGCTCGGACTTCGCGGGGAGCGGCGTCGTCGTGATGGGCCCGACGGCGACAGCGACGTACGTTGGCGGCGGCGGCAGCGCACACGTAACGCCGTTCGAGCCGATCACAAACTCGCTCACGGCGCTGCGGGCCGCGGCCGGGGGCGGCACCGTGAGGTACGTGCAGGGATTCGATCTCGACGGGGAGGTCGTGCCGTCGTCGTCGACATCGACTGGGGGCCAGAACGGTTGGCTCCGCCAGCAGATCTCGACGACCCTACCGCCCTCCGGCTCACCGCCCGACCCGTGCACGGGGCCGTGCGCGCCGGATCAGATCGATCAGACGGTCGACTACACGAGTGGGACGACGACGCTGCCAACCGGGACAGCCTGGCGCTGGACCACGCGCTTCACTGCGCCTGCGGCCGGCGGATGGCAGCTGAAGATCTTCGTAAAGAACCAGAGCAGCGCGCAGCTTTTCGTTGACGGCCTCGCCACCGCGCAGCGACGGATCAACATGGGTGCCTACGGCGTCGCGGCCGGCGGCATCGGCGGTTCGTCGATCGCCGCCTGGGACGGGCTCGCTCAAACCGCGAAGTCGCACGACGGCCTCGAGCTCCAGCAGGCCTCCTATACGGCGACGTTCTCGGCAGGGGAGACGCACGACCTTGACCTGCGCGCGTATGCGAACGCAACCGCTCCACTCTCGGCACGCTTCGAATGGGTGCCGCCCGACTGGCAGTCGCGCTCGATCGCGGCCGCCGTGACAGCGGCGCAGAACGCGAACAAGGTCGTCATCTTCGCCTACGACGACGGCACCGAGGGCAGCGACCGCGGCGTCAACGATCAGAACGCCGGTCTCCAGCTTCCGGGCTGGCAGGACGCGCTCATCTCGGCCGTCGCAGCCGTGAATCCGAACCTCGTCGTCGTGCTGAACACCGGCGACGCCGTCTACATGCCGTGGCTCGCGAGCGTCGAGTCGGTGCTCGAGATGTGGTATCCCGGCGTCGCGGGCGGAGTCGCCACCGCGGACGTGCTCGTCGGCAACGTGACGCCGAGCGGCAAGCTGCCGATCACTTTCCCGGACGGCTCGGCCGCACGTCCACGCTTCCCCACGGACGATCCCGGATGCAATCCGGCCGCGATCGTCATTCCCAACAACAGCACAGGCACCGGTGCGAACGACGGCAACTGCCCGCTCTACCCAGGCGTGTTCATGAGCAACCCGACGCAGGGCCAGCACACCTACCGGACGGTGGATATAAAGGCGAACGGCATCTTCCAGGGCTACCGCTGGTACGACGTGCACGCAAAGGCCCCGTTGTTCCCCTTCGGCCACGGGCTCTCGTATACACAGTTCACCTACTCGAATCTGACCGTGACGCCGCGCGTCCGGGCGATGACGGTGTCGTTCAACGTCAAGAACTCAGGCTCCGTGAAGGGCGCCGAGGTGCCGCAGGTCTACGTCGGTTCCCCTGCCTCGCCGCCGGTGCCGATGGCCGTCCGTGCCCTCGCCGGGTTCGAGCGAGTCTCGCTCGATCCGGGCGAGACGAAGCACGTGATCATCGAGGTCGCGCCGCGCGCGTTCCAGTTCTGGAGCGTCGCCGACCACACGTGGAGGACGGCCTGGGGCGATCGCCAGATCGCCGTCGGCGCATCCTCGCGCGACCTTCGCCTCACGACGACGGACGCGCCGCTGAAGCCGGCTGCCGAGGAGGTGCTCGACCTGCTCGCGGCAGTGCAGGGCGTTGGGCCGGGGAACAGCCTCGACGCCAACGCGAAGGCGGTCCAGGCCGCGATCGCCGCCGGACGCACCGCCGACGCCTGTGCGCAGCTCGACGCGTTCAAACACGAGGTGAGCGCACAGACCGGCAAGAAGATCTCCACGTCGACCGCCGCCGTTTTGCAGCGCGAAGCCGGCCGCGTCTCGGCGGCGATCGGCTGCTGAGTAAGGGAATGAATCGAATTGGTGCCAGCCGCCTGGCCTTGGGCAAAAGGCTTGGGCGGCGATGGTTCGGCCGCCCAGTGAAGCTGTCCGCCGACGAGGTGACGAAAGTTCGCGGCAGTGAGGACCTTCTCACTCCCTGCAGGCAGCGTTATGATCTCGCGATTGTTCGCTCCGGGCGCGCGTATGCCCTCATTCCCCGCAACGGTGCCGCCGACACGACGTCCATCGAGCTCTACTCGATAGCGGGCAACCGCTGCGGCAAGGTTACGCTGCCGATCGGCGGTCTGAGGATCGGCTTCGACGGCACCGTGATCGCGGCGAGTGGTGATGGGGGCTGCACCAAGACCTGGTGGACGGGGCTGCTGAAGTAGCTCCTTACGGTCGCAACGCACCCTGGGTCCGCACGAAGATCGCGTAGAGCGACGTCGTCGCGGCGATGAACAGGCGGTTGCGCTTGGGGCCGCCGAAGCAGAGATTGGCGACCACCTCGGGAACGTTGATCTTGCCGAGGAGAGTGCCGTCCGGGCTGTAGCAATGGACGCCATCGCCGGCGCTCGTCCAGATGTTGCCGCGAACATCGAGCCGGAAGCCGTCGAAGAGTCCCGGATCGCAGGTCGCAAAGACCTCGCCACCCGAGAGCGCGCGGCCATCCGGGCCCACCGCGAAGCGCCGGATATGGCGGGGACCGTTCTTCACGTGGGTCGCGCCGGTGTCGGCGATGTAGAGGAGCTTTTCATCGGGCGAGAAGGCCAGCCCATTGGGCTTCACGAAATCGGTCGCCACCGCCGCGCAGTCGCCGCTCGCCGGATCGTAGCGGTAGACGAAGGAGGCGCCGATCTCTGATGGAGCGGCGTCGCCTTCGTAGTCGGAATCGATGCCGTAGGTCGGGTCGGAGAACCAGATGCTACCATCGGATTTGACCACCACGTCGTTGGGCGAGTTCAGGCGTTTGCCCTGGTAACGCTCGACGAGCACGGTCCGCGAGCCGTCGGTCTCGGTCCGCGTCACGCAGCGACTCTGGTGCTCGCAGGAGACCAGACGGCCCTCGCGGTCGACGGTGTGCCCATTGGCGTTGTGGCTGGGCTGGCGGAACACCGACACCGAGCCATCGGTCTCGTCGTACCGCATCATCCGGTTGTTGGGGATGTCCGACCAGACCAGGTAGCGGCCGGCTGCGAAGTAGGCCGGACCCTCCGCCCAGCGGGACCCCGTCCAAAGCATCTCGAGATGCACGTTGGCGAGCGTCACACCGAGAAACCGTTCGTCGAGGACGGTATATGGGGAACCCGGAATCAGCTCACCACCTTCTGGCCGCGGCCGTAGACGAGCAGCATGAGGATGATGACCGCGCCGTAGATGACCTGCCGCGCGGCTTCGGGCACCTGCACGATGGAAAGAATCGACTGCAAGAGCGTCACCAGGACCACGCCGGCGACGGTTCCGAGATAGGTTCCGCGGCCGCCGAGAATGCTCGTGCCCCCCAGCACGACCGCCGCGATCGCCGGCAAGAGATACGGATCGCCCATCGCTTGATACGCCTTGGTGGAATAGCCCGCCAAGAGCACGCCGGCAAACGCCGCGCAAGCTCCGGCGATGGCAAAACAGGCGACCACGATGCGATCGACATTTCCTCGCGACAGGAAGACGGCGCGCTCGCTGTTTCCGATCCCATAGACCCGGCGGCCGAAAGTCGTGCGCCGGAGGAGCACCACGGTCCATCCGCCGATCGCCGCCCACATCCAGACGGCATTGGGAATGCCCAGGATCGACCGCTCGACGGCGATGAAGTGCATCGCGGGCGTGGCGTGCTCTTGCGGGGCGAAGCCGCTCGTGTGGACGACCATCAGACCTTGAGCGATGGCGTTGATTGCCAGGGTGAAGATCATCGACGGAACGCGCAGATAGGCCACGCCGATGCCGTTGATGAGGCCGATCCCGAGGCCGCAGGCGACGGCGAACGGGATGGCGAGCGCGCCGGCCATCCCGCCGTGACCGGCGGCCGCCGTCGACATCATTCCGCCGGTGGTCACCACCCACGGGATCGACAGATCGATGTGCCCGAGGAGGATGACCAGCATGGCGCCCGTTGCGATGACGCCGAGGAAGGAGGCGACCTGGAGCTGTTGCAAGAGATAGTCGAGAGACAGAAAGTTCCGCGAGTACAGCGCGCCCCCGAGGAGGAGGACGACGATGCAGCAGAGTGCCGCGAGAAGCGCCTTGTCGATCCTTTCGATCATTCCCCTCATCGATAGAGATCCACCCGCTTCTTGACCCTGAGCAACCGGAACGAGCCGAGGCTGACCGAGATGAGGAGGACGATGCCGAGGAAGAGTGGTTGCCAGAGCGGATCCAGATCGAAGACGAAGAGCAGATCGCCGATGGTGCGGAGCACGAACGCGCCGAAGATGGTGCCGATCGCGCCGCCGGAGCCGCCGTACAGCGAGGTGCCGCCCACGACGACGGCCGCGATCGAGCTCAGCGTATAGCTGCCGCCCAGGAGCGCATTTGCCTCGCCCGAATAGGTGAGGCCGGTGAGCAAGAGGCCGGCGATCGCGGCGAAGAGGCCGGCGAGCACGTAGGCCAGGAACTTCGCCCTGGCGACCGGAACTCCCGACATGTAAGCCGCCTGCTCCGACGAGCCGATGGCGTATGCCGCCCGGCCCAGCACCGACCGCCGGTAGGGAATCCAGATGAACAGGACTGCGCCTACGAGGAGGACGATCGAGAACGGAACCGCGCCGCCGAGTGAACCGGTCATGAAGTCGGCGAGGCCCTCGTTGACGGCGCCTCCCGGCGCCGGCCGCAGCCAGAGCGCGACGCCGTAGTAGATCGCGCCGGTCGCCAGCGTCGCGATGATCGGCTGCAGGCGTCCGAAGACGACGATGAGGCCGTTGAGCGCGCCGCAGAGGAGCCCGCTCGCCAGCACGACCAGCACGCCCAGCGCGGCTTGGACCGGCGTGCCGACGACCAGGGTCGACGCGAGGCAGTTCGCCATCACGAACACCATGCCGACAGACAGATCGAGGCCGGAGGTGAGGACCGGAATCGTCTGGGCGATGGCGACGAAGGCAAGGAGGGCGCCTTTGTTGGCCGCGGTGTTGATGACATTGAGGCTGAAGCCCGCCGGGTGCTGCGAGACGAAGAGGGTGAACATCGCGACGAAGAGCGCGGCGGCGATGAGCGGGCCCCGGTTCGACGAGAGCCAGTAGCTCCAGTCTCTTCTCATGCCGGAACGTCCGCCGCGGTAGTCGCCACATTGTGGGCGCTGGCCACGATGTTGCGCTCGCTCATCTCGTCGCGCTCCAACACGCGGACGATGGCGCCGTCGTACAGGATGAGGACGCGGTCGCAGCAGCCGATGAGCTCCGCATAGTCGGTCGTGTAGAACAGCACCGCAGCCTTGGCTTCCGCCAAGGCGTGCAGGAGCTGGTAGAGCTCCTGCTTGGTGCCAACGTCCACGCCGCGCGTCGGATCGTTGAGGAGGATGATCTGCGGCTTGGTCATCAGCCACTTGCCGATGACCACCTTTTGCTGATTCCCGCCCGACAGCGCGGCGACCGGTCCGTCGATCCCGGCGGCGCGAATGCCGAGGAGCCTGATCATGTCGCCGATCGCCGCCTCCTCGGCTTGCCGGTCGATCAGGCCGAAGCGACTGAACTGGTCGATGGCCGCGAAGGAGAGGTTGTCGCGCAGCGACATCGGCATCATCAGCCCCTCGGTCTTGCGATCCTCGGGGATGAGCGCGATCCCGCCGCCGGCCAGGTCGGTGCTTCGAGGGCTCGAGAGCATCACCGCCTTGCCGTTGACCGCGACCGATCCTCCGACACCGGTCAGGGCCCCGAACAGCGCCAGCAGGAGGTCGCGCTGGCCCTGACCGTCGAGCCCGCCGAGCCCGACGACCTCGCCGGGCCGCACCTCGAAGTCGATGTTCTTGAGGCGCCCGGCCCACGACAGGTTCGTTACCTTAAGGGTTGGCGGCTGGGTCGACTTCTCGGCTGGTCGCGGCGGGAACACGCTCTTCACGTCGCGCCCGATCATCATCTCGATGATCTCGCTCGGGCTCTTGCTGCCGGCGGTGAAGGTGGCGACGTGGCAGCCGTTGCGGTAGACCGAGCAATCATCCGCAAGCTCGGCGATCTCGTGCATGCGGTGGGAAATGAAGACGATCGCCAGCCCTTCTTCGCGCAGCTGCCGCAGCACCGTGAAGACTGCGGCGACGTCGGCGGCGGTCAGCGCCGAGGTCGCCTCGTCGAGGATGAGGAGCTTCGGATCGCGGGCGAGGGCCTTGGCGATCTCCACCATCTGGCGGCGCGAAAGCGCCAGATCGCGGACCCGATCGAGCGGATGGATATCGACCGCGCCCACCCTCGCCAGCGCCTCCTCGGCGAGGCGCCGCTGGGCGCGCTGGTCGATCATGCCCCATTTCTTCGGCGGATCGGTGATCCCGATGTTGTCCGCCACGGTGAGATCGGGCAAGAGGGACAGCTCCTGGAACACGCTGACGATCCCAGACCGGCTTGCCGCTGCCGGAGTGGCGAGCACGATGGGCTTGCCCGCGAGCTCGATCGTTCCGGCGTCGGGCTTCACGACGCCCGCGACCACCTTGATGAGCGTGGATTTGCCCGCGCCGTTCTCCCCCAGGACGGCGTGGATGCGCCCGCGCGCGCATTCCAGGCGGGCGTCCGCCAGCGCGCGGACGCCACCGTACCGCTTCGAGATGCCCTCCAAGCGGAGTAGCGGAGTCATGCTGCTCGGGGCGTCAGACTACTGATTGGCCTCCGATTTGCCCATGATCTCTTCAGCGGAGAAGCCGATCTTGCACGCGGGAAAGGAGTTCCCGACGAAGAAGTTGTCGGAGAGGGCCGGATAGAAGTCCGAGCCCTCCTTGATGTTCGGGTACTCGACGTACGAGGCGGGCAGCGCGATCGACTGCGGGACCTTTTCGCCCTGGAGCGCGGCGAGCGCCGCCTTGATCGTCACCGCGACCTGGGCCGGGCCCGTCCCTGCAGAGGAGCAATGCAGCCCCTTCGCCGCGTTCTGGGCGCACAGCTTGCGGAAGCCGTTCTCGGTCTCGCCGGAGATCGGGATCATCGGATGCCCCGAGTCGAGGAGGGCGCGCACGGTACCGGTCGAGCCGCCCTGCACATAGATGCCGGCGAAATTCTTGTGGATGGCGATCGCGTCGGCAGTCGCCTTCTGCGCCGTGCCGTCATCCCACTTGCCGACCACCTCGACCACCTCGAACTTCTTGCCCGATTTGTTCAAGACCTCGTGAAACCCGTCGTGCCGATCGCGATCGACCGAGTTCCCCGAGGGGCCGCGGACCTCGAGGAGCTTGCCGCCGTCGGCTTTGATCTGCTTGAGCAGCCATTGCGCCGCGAGACGGCCGAGCTCGACCTGGTCCACGTTGACGACGATGTTGTCATCTGACTCGATGACGTTGTCGAACGAGAGAAGAACGACCCCAGCCGCCTTGGCCCTCTTGGCGACCGGCGCGAAAGCCGCCGGATTGAGCGCGTTGACGATGACCGCGTCGTAGCCGGCGTCGATGAAGTTGTTGGCGGCGGCGATCTGCGCGGGGAGGTCTTCGCCCGTCGAGATCACCTTGAACTCCTTCAAATTCCTCTTCACGCCCGGTTGCTCGGCAAACGCCTTGGCGGTTTTGATCATCTGGATGCGCCAGGTATTGCCGATGAAGCCGTTGTCGAGCGCGACGCGGTAAGGTCCTTTCTTCTTCTTCCACTGAAGGTACTTGGTGTTCTGTCCCCAGGCCTTGAAGCAGTCGGGGTCGGCTCCGGGCCCTTGCACCGTCTCCGGCCCAGCGGCGAACGCGGCCGCGGCCAGAAGGAAGATGAACGAGAGGCCCCCGATGGTTGGCAGGCGCAGCCGGTTCTGATGAAAACGATTCATCGCGATTTCCCCCTTCTGAGTTGTTGGGGCCTCGATCGAACTCTCTTCTTGCGAACCGTAGGGCATGAAAAATCACGGCTGTCAATCGTGCGCCACGTCATGGACCACCAGCTTGTGGCCCGCCGGGATCGTGACGACGGGGCCTCTCAGTGGTTGTCGCGGGGCACGAAGGCACCGCTCTTGCCGACGAGAAAATCGAGGTCGGCGCCTTCGCTCGCCTGCAGCACGTGGTCGAAGTACAGCTTCCAATAGCCGCGGTCGAGCGGCGGCGGGGGCAGCTTCCAATTTTTTCTTCGCTTGAGGAGAACGTCTTCCGTCACCAGGAGCACCAGCCTGCGCTTTTCGACGTCCAACTCGATCATGTCGCCGTTCTCGACCAGAGCGAGCGCGCCGCCTGCCGCCGCTTCGGGGCAGACGTGCAGCACTACGGTGCCGTAAGCGGTCCCGCTCATGCGCGCGTCCGAGATGCGCACCATGTCGGTGACGCCTTTCTTCAGCAGCTTGGGAGGCAGCGGCATGTTGCCGACCTCGGCCATCCCGGGGTAGCCCTTGGGGCCGCAGTTCTTGAGCACCATCACGCAATTCTCGTCGATGTCGAGCTTGGGGTCGTCGATGCGGCGGTGGAAGTCCTCGATGTCCTCGAACACCACCGCGCGGTTGCGGTGCGTCATGAGCTTCGGCGTCGCTGCGGAAGGCTTGATGATGGCGCCCTCGGGGCAGAGGTTGCCGCGCAGCACCGCGATGCCGGCGTCTTTCTTGAACGGCGACTTCAAGCCGTGGATGACGTCGCGATTCCAGCACGGCGCGTCCTTGTTGTTCTCCCAGATCGTCTTGCCGTTGACCGTCAGCGCGTCGCGCTGCAGGAGGTTGTTTTCGCCCAGCTCCCGCAGCACGGCCGGCAGGCCACCGGCGTAATAGAAATCCTCCATCAGGTACCTGCCCGAGGGCATCACATTGACAAGGGTATGCACGCCGCGGCCGAGCCGGTCGAAGTCGTCGAGGTCCAAATCGACTCCGATGCGGCGCGCGAGGGCGGTCAGATGAATCACCGCATTGGTCGATCCGCCGATGGCCGCCAAGACGCGGATCGCATTCTCGAACGCCTCCCTGACGAGAATCCTGGAAAGGAAGACGTTCTCCTTTACCAGCTCGACGATGCGCCGGCCGGCCATGCGCGCAAGGACGTGTCTGCGTGCGTCCACCGCGGGAATCGCCGCGTTGCCAGGCATGCCGACGCCGAGCGCTTCGATCATCGACGCCATCGTCGACGCAGTGCCCATCGTCATGCAGTGGCCGTGCGAGCGGTGCATGCAGGACTCGGCCTCGTGGAACTCCTCGAGCGTGATCTTGCCGGCACGCAGATCCTCCGACATCGACCAGGTGTTGGTCCCCGAGCCGATGTCGTTGCCGTGGTACTTGCCGGAGAGCATCGGCCCGCCGGAGACGAGGATGGTGGGCAGGTCGACGCTGCACGCACCCATGAGCGTAGCGGGCGTAGTCTTGTCGCAGCCGGCGAGAAGGACCACGCCGTCGAGCGGATTGGCGCGGATCGACTCCTCGACGTCCATGCTGGCGAGATTGCGGTAGAGCATCGCGGTAGGACGCATCAGCGTCTCGCCGAGCGACATGACCGGGAACTCGAGGGGGAAGCCCCCGGCGTCGAGGACGCCGTGGCGCACGTGGTCGGCGAGGACGCGGAAGTGCGTGTTGCAAGGCGTCAGCTCGGACCAGGTATTGCAGATGCCGATCACCGGGCGGCCGTCGAACATGTCGTGCGGCACGCCGCGGTTCTTCATCCAGCTGCGATAGATGAAGCCGTAGATGTCCTGGCGCCCGAACCACTGGATCGAACGCTGCTTTGGATTGGACTTTTTCATTTAATAGGTGGCCCTGCCGCCGGAAATGTCGAACACCGCGCCGGTTGAAAACGAGCAGTCCGCGGAAGCGAGCCAGCACGCGAGCGCCGCGATCTCCTCGACGTCCACGAAGCGGCCCATCGGGATCTTGGAGAGCATGTACTTGATGTGCGTTTCGGTCATCTGGTCGAAGATCGCGGTTTTCGCCGCCGCCGGCGTTACGCAGTTCACCAGCACGCCCGATTGCGCCAGCTCCTTGCCGAGCGACTTGGTGAGCGAGATGACCCCGGCCTTGGACGCAGAATACGCCACCGCGTTGGGATTGCCTTCCTTGCCGGCGATCGAGGCAATGTTGACGATGTGGCCGTATCCCGCCTTGACCATGTGCGGCGCGATCGCCCGGCAGCAGAGGAACTGGCTGGTGAGGTTGATGCGCAGCACACGCTCCCACTCCTCGATGGGATAGTCCACGGTGGGGACGTTTTGTCCTGCGACGCCTGCGTTGTTGACCAGGACATCGACCTTCCCAAGCTCCTTCAGCGCATCTTCGGTCGCCTTTTTTATGGAAGAAGCATCCGCCACGTCGACTTTCGGCGCGCCGTTCAGATCCCAGACGCGCACCTTCGCCCCCGATGCTTCCAGGCGTTTCACGATCGCCGCGCCGATGCCCTGCATGCCGCCAGTGACGATCGCCGTACGGCCCTTGAAGTCGAGCTGGTTCATTCCTTGACCGCTCCACCGCGCAGCAAGACGGCGGACGCCCTGCGTCTCCTCCGGATTCCGCGGCCCGCAGCGTAGCAGAGCACGGCGCGGGTGTGCTACACCGCGCCGTGCACGGAAGGAAAGCGCTGCGCTCATGGCGGGACGTCTGGCAGGGAAGGTCGCGTTCGTCACTGCAGCGGCGCAGGGAATGGGTCGCGGCGCGGCGCTGGCCTTCGCGCGCGAGGGCGCGCAGGTCTGGGCCACCGACGTCAACAAGCAGGCTCTTTCCTCCTTGCAGGAAGAGCGAATTCAAACGCGCGTGCTGGACGTGACCGACGAGGTCGCGATCGACAGCGTGGCGCGCGAAGTCGGCGACATCGATGTCCTGTTCAACTGCGCCGGGATCGTGCACCACGGCAGCGTTCTCGACGCGACGCCAAAGGACTGGGACCAGGCCTTCGCGGTCAACGTGAAGTCCATGTACCTGGTGTCGCGCGCCTTCCTCCCGGGGATGCTGAGGAAGGGGCGCGGCTCGATCATCAACATGGCCTCGGTCGCCTCGTCGATTCGCGGCCTGCCCAACCGCTTCGTCTACGGCACGACCAAGGCCGCGGTCATCGGGCTCACCAAGTCGATCGCCGCCGACTACGTCAAACAAGGCATTCGCTGCAATGCCATTTGCCCCGGCACGGTCGACACGCCGTCGCTGCAGGGAAGGATCAATGCCTTCGCCGACCCGGTGCAGGCGCGCAAGGACTTCGTCGCGCGCCAGCCCATGGGACGGCTCGGCACGGTGGACGACATCACGGGGATCCTGGTGTTCCTGGCCTCGGACGAATCGCTGTTCGCCACCGGAAATGCGTACTCGATCGATGGGGGAATGACGATATGAAGCTGTGCCGGTATGGCAAGCCGGGCTACGAAAAGCCCGGCGTGATCGACGGCGAAGGCCGCCTGCGGGACCTCTCGAAGGTGATCGACAACATCGGCCCGAACGAGCTCTCGCCGCGCCAGCTGCGCACGCTGTCGCGGCTCAAGCCCGAGACCATGCCGCTCGTGAACAGCATGCCGCGCTACGGCGTGCCCTATGTCGGCATCGGCAAGTTCATCGCCATCGGCCTGAACTATTCCGACCACGCCAAGGAAGCCGGGCTGCCGATCCCGTCGGAGCCGATCGTGTTCATGAAGGCGACCACCTGTATCAGCGGGCCGAGCGACGACGTGATCCAGCCCAGGAACTCGACCAAGCTCGACTGGGAAGTCGAGCTCGGCGCGGTCATCGGCAGTACCGCGAAGTACGTGAGCGAGGCCGAGGCGCTCTCCCACGTCGCCGGCTATTGCATCGTCAACGACGTCTCCGAGCGCTCGTTCCAGATGGCGACCACCCAGTGGGACAAGGGCAAGGGCTTCGACACCGCGGGGCCGATCGGACCCTGGCTCGTCACCACCGACGAGATCACCGACCCGCAGAACCTCGACATGGCGCTCGATGTGAACGGCCAGCGCATGCAGACGGGCAACACGCGCACCATGATCTTCAGCGTGGCGAAGGTCGTGTCGCACGTCAGCCAATACATGACGCTCCTCCCAGGCGACATCATCGCGACCGGCACGCCTCCGGGCGTGGGTCTGGGCATCAAGCCGACGCCGGTGTTCCTCAAGCCGGGCGACGTCATGACGCTGACCATCCAGAACCTGGGCGTGCAAAAGCAGCGCGTCGTCGCGCACCAGGGCTGAGCGGTACGGTGTTGCTCCAGGATGTCCTTCACGACCTTCTTACCGGTGACGAAGGCGAGGACGACGCGGCGGCCGCCGCAGGGACAGAGGAGCACGTCCTCGCGAAAGACGCGCAGCAGAAGGTCCGCCCAATGGACGCGCGAGGAGGCCGGCCGGCGGTCTTTGGGCGCCGGGGCCGTACTCGGTGCAGCGCAAGGCGCCGGGGTGCCCTCAGGTGGCCGCGGGACGATCTGGCTCCGCCATGCCGACGCCGGGCCGAGCATACGGCTGCAACGAACCGCCCGATGTGCCAGAGTGCAGCGTCGCTTTCCCTCGCGGTACGCGCGTCTCGGGGCGAGCGCCGCGGCGCGTACCGGGAGCGTCGGCCGGCGCGGAGGACGGAAATGACTGAAGCGCTCCTGCTCATGGAAGGGATCGAGAAGTCCTTTCCGGGCGTCCACGCGCTCTCGGGCTGCCGCTTCGAGCTCCGATCCGGAGAGGTCCACGCCCTGGTGGGAGAGAACGGGGCAGGCAAGTCCACCCTGATGAAGGTGCTGGCGGGGGTCTACAGCAAGGACGCCGGCCGCCTCCGCTACAAGGGCGCTGAGGTCGAGATCCCCAGCCCGCGGGCGGCCCAGCAGCTGGGGATCAGCATGATCCACCAGGAGTTGAATCTAATGCCCCACCTGACGGTGGCGCAGAACATCTTCATCGGGCGTGAGCCGCGCCGCGCGCTCGGGTTCCTGGACGACCGCAAGCTGAACGACAATGCGCGGAGGCTCCTCGAGACGCTGCGACTCGACCTCGACCCCCGCACCCGGGTATCGAAACTCACCGTCGCCACCCAGCAGATGGTGGAGATCGCCAAGGCGCTCTCGTTCAACTCCGAAGTCCTGATCATGGACGAGCCCACCGCGGCCCTGACCGAGACGGAGATCGACGATCTCTTCCGGATCATCCGGCAGCTCCGGGACCGCGGCGTGGGGGTGGTTCACATCTCGCACCGGCTCGAGGAGCTGAAGCAGATCTCCGACCGGATCACGGTGATGCGCGACGGAAAGTACGTGGACACCGTCGCGACGCAGGAGGCCAGCATCGGCCAGATCATCGGGATGATGGTGGGCCGCACCATCTACGAGACCGTCCGCGAGGTCCCGGACAAGCCCAGCACCGAGATCGCCCTGGAGGCGCGGGGGCTGCGGCGCGGCCGCACCATCAAGGACGTGAGCTTCCAGCTCCGGCGCGGCGAGATCCTGGGATTCGCCGGGCTGGTCGGCGCCGGCCGCACCGAGGTGGCCCGGGCCGTCTTCGGCGCGGATCCGCGCGAGGCGGGCGAGATCTTCGTCCAGGGGAAGAGGATTCAGATCCGATCGCCGTCCGACGCGGTCCGGGCTGGCATCGCCTATCTGTCGGAAGACCGCAAACGCTATGGCCTGGCGCTCGGGATGGACGTCGAGACCAACCTGGTCCTGACCGCCATGAAGCGCTTCCTGGGCCTGCTGGGCTGGGTGCAGACCTCGCGGACCCGGGAGAACGGCGACCGGTTCGTGAGGGCGCTCCGGATCCGCACGCCCGGCCTCCAGCAGCGGGTCCGCAACCTGTCCGGCGGCAACCAGCAGAAGGTGGTGGTCGGCAAATGGCTCACCGCCGACACCAACGTGCTCATCTTCGACGAGCCCACCCGCGGCATCGACGTGGGCGCCAAGAGCGAGATCTACCGGCTCCTCAACGACCTGGCCAAGCAGGGCAAATCCATCATCATGATCTCCTCCGAGTTGCCCGAGCTGCTCCGCATGAGCCACCGCATCCTGATCATGTGCGAGGGCCGGATCACCGGCGAGCTCCGGAGCGGCGCCTCGCAGGAGGAGATCATGCGGTACGCCACGCAGCGCAGCGACGTGATCCACGCGGGCGCCACCGCCCCGGTGCTGTAGGCGAGGACCCGCATGACCGAGCCCATCGCGCAGACCGAGCCTCACCCCGCGCCCGCCAAGCGGACGTTCCTCCACCTGGGCGCCATGCAGCGGCTGCTCGCGTTCGGCGCGCTGATCGTGCTGTTCGTCGGGTTCTCGCTGGCCTCCCCGAACTTCCTGCAGTTCGACAACGTGGTCGGGATCCTGCTCGCCACCACCGTCAACGGCGTGCTGGCGCTGGGGGTGACCTTCGTCATCATCACCGGCGGTATCGACCTCTCCATCGGCACGGTGATGACCCTCTCGGCGGTGACGACCGGGGTGTTCATCACCAACTGGCACCTGCCGGTGCTGCTCGGGATCCTGGCCGGCCTGGTCACCGGCACGCTGGCCGGGATCGTCAACGGGACCCTGATCGCGAAGCTCAAGATCCCGCCCTTCATCGCCACGCTGGGCATGCTGAACGTGGCGCGCGGCCTGGCGCTGGTCTTCTCGGGGCTCCGGCCGATCTACTTCAACGACACACCGGTCTTCAACGAGGTGGCGATGGGCTCGCTGCTCGGCTCGCTCGTGGCCGGCTTCGAAGTGCCGAACCTGGTGCTGGTGCTGTTCGGCGCCGCCATCGTGGCGAGCCTGGTGCTCTCCAGGACGGTCTTCGGGCGCTACACCTTCGCGCTGGGCTCGAACGAGGAGGCCACCCGGCTCTCCGGCGTCGACGTCGACGCCTGGAAGATCGGCGTCTACGCGGTCGGCGGCCTGTTCGCCGGGCTGGCCGGTGTGCTCATCGGCGCCCGGCTGAACTCGGCGCAGCCGTCCCTCGGCCTCGGATACGAGCTGGACGCGATCGCGGCCGCCGTGATCGGCGGCACCTCGCTCTCGGGCGGCGAGGGGACCATCCTCGGCACGGTGATCGGCGCGTTCATCATCAGCACCCTCACCAACGGGCTGCGGATCCTCTCGGTGCCCCAGGAGTGGCAGACGGTGGTGACGGGCGCGATCGTCATCCTGGCGGTCTACCTGGACATCATCCGGCGCCGGCGACAGACCTAGCCGCTTGCCGCACGAAGTGCGGCTTTGCGGCTACGTTTTGGGACTGTACAGACCCGATCTCACCGCGGACGACTACACAAAGAGGTGCGCCCCGATCCACAATGCGTCCCCTGGTTCATGCGGCTTCGCCTCGCCCGCCGCGGTGGCGTGCGAGAAACCACCCAGTCGGAATGAGGTTCTGATGAACAAGAACAAGCTCTCGGTTGCGTTGAGTCTCCTCGCGGCGGTCGCGCTCGTGGGCACGCCGGCGGCGCGGGCGGCCGAACCCTACATCCCGGTCATCTCGAAGGGCTTCCAGCACCAGTTCTGGCAGGCCGTGAAGATGGGCTCGGAGAAGGCCGCCAAGGACTACAAGGTAAAGATCAATTTTGAGGGCCCGGAGAACGAGTCCCAGGTCGACAAGCAGATCGAGATGCTGCAGGCGGAGCTCGCCAAGAAGCCCGCCGCCATCTGCTTCGCCGCGCTCGACTCCAAGGCCGCCATCCCGCTGCTCCAGAAGGCGCATGCCGCCAAGATCCCGGTGGTCGGCTTCGACTCGGGGGTGGACTCGGACATCCCGGTCGCCACCGCCGCAACCGACAACATCGCCGCCGCCGGCGCGGCCGCGGACCACATGGCCGAGCTCATCGGCGACTCTGGCGAGGTGGCCGCCGTCGTCCACGACCAGACCAGCCGCACCGGCATCGACCGGCGCGACGGGTTCCTCAAGCGAATGAAAGAGAAGCACCCCAACATCAAGGTGGTGGACGTCCAGTACGGCGGCGGTGACCAGCTCAAGTCGACCGACCTCGCCAAGGCCATCATCCAGGCGCACCCGAATCTAAAAGGCATCTTCGGCGCCAACGAGGGTTCGATCATCGGCGTGCTCAACGCGGTGAAGGAGCTCCACAAGGAAGGCAAGATCGTGGTCATCGGCTACGACGCCGGGAAGCAGCAGAAAGACGCGATCCGCAGCGGCGTCGAGGCGGGCGCGGTCTCGCAGGATCCGGTCGGCATCGGCTACAAGTGCGTCGAGGCGGCCGCCAAGGCGATCAAGGGCGAGAAGGTGCCGAAGAACATCGACACCGGGTTCAAGTGGTACGACAAGTCCAACGTCGACTCGCCTGCGATGAAGCCGCTGCTCTACGACTAGGAGTGAATCCTGAGGATGGGAGCCTTGAGCACCGGGGAAGCGAAGAACAGCAACGCTGCCGCCCGGATCGAGCCGGATCCAGCCCTTCTGGCGATGACCGGCATCTCCAAGTCCTTCTCGGGGGTGCCGGTCCTCCACGACGTTTCGTTCGATCTGCGACCCGGAGAGGTCCACGCGCTCGCCGGCGAGAACGGAGCGGGGAAGAGCACGCTGATGAAGATCGCGGCGGGCGTGCACACCGACTACGAGGGGAAGATCGCCTTGATCGGCTTCCCCTCGCGGTTCAGCTCGCCTCAGGACGCGGCCGCCCGGGGGATCTCCGTCATCCACCAGGAGATGTCGCTCATCGACTCGATGTCGGTCGTCGACAACATATTCCTCGGGCGGGAGCTGACGCGCAGCGCTACGGCGCGGCAGTGGACGGATCGGAGCGCCCAGCTGCGGAAGGCGCGGGAGTTCTGCGACCAACTCGACCTCGACATCGACCTGTCGCGACTGGTCGAGGACTATTCGCTTTCGGTCAAGAATCGCATCGAGATCGCCAAGGCGCTCGCCTTCAATGCGCGGATCTTCATCATGGACGAGCCCACCAGCGCACTGAGCGGACCGGAGGTCGACAAGCTGTTCGGGCTCGTCCGCCAGCTCAAGACGCGGGGCTGCGGGATCGTCTACATCACGCACCGGATGGAGGAGATCTACCGGATCGCCGATCGGATCACCGTGCTGCGGGACGGGAGGCACGTCGGAACCGCGGAGGCCGGGAACCTCGCGGAGCCCGAGCTGATCCGCTGGATGATCGGCCGCGAGCTGAGCAGGCAGTTCCCGGTGCGGCGGACCAAGATCGGCGCCGTGCGGCTGGAGATCGACGGTCTCTCGGTGCCCAAGCCCGGAGGGACATCGACCGGGAGGAGATCTTGGCTGGTCCGCGAGGTGTCCCTTTCCGTCCGCGCCGGCGAGATCGTCGGGCTTGCCGGCCTGGAGGGCTCCGGAAACAGCGAGCTGCTTCGGGGCATCTTCGGCGCGTACGGAAAGCTCCAAGAGGGGAAGGTCGCGATCGACGGAGAGCGATTCGACATCCATTCGCCTCGCCGATCGGTACAGCAGGGTCTCGCGTACCTGACCAGCGACCGCAAGGGCACGGGCCTCATCCTCGGCCTGGGCCTGGCGGAGAACATCACGCTGGCGTCGCTCAAGGCGGTGTCTCCGGCGCTCTGGATGAGACGCTCGATGGAGTGGCAGGTCGCCAATCGGCATGTGCGTGCGCTCGGGATCCGGGCGGCAGACCTCTGGCAGGAGGTCGCCACGCTCTCGGGCGGAAACCAGCAGAAGGTCGCGCTGGCGAAGTGGATCGAGACCCGTCCGGGGGTGCTCCTGCTCGACGAGCCGACCCGAGGCGTGGATGTCGGCTCGAAGCATGAGATCTACGAGCTGATGACCCAGTGGACGAAGGATGGTTTCGCCATCCTGATGATCACCTCCGAGATGCCCGAGCTCCTCGGCCTCGCCGATCGCATCGTCGTGATGCACCGCGGTCGCGTGACGGCGCGGTTCGGCCGTGCGGAAGCGACCCAGGAGAAGGTCCTCAAGGCAGCCATGGCGGACGAGGCCGTATGAACGAGACGCCAACCGCAGAGCGGGAGATCCTCCTGGACGTTCGCGGGCCGCGCGCCGACACCGGGGCGCCCGTCTCCGGGCAAAAAAGCGTCCTGAGGGTCGCCTTCGAGCGGCCCTGGGTGCGGGCGCTCGCGCCCCTCTGCTTCGTCCTGATCATCGGCGCGGTCTTCAACGCCCAGGGGTCGTTCTTCAAATGGGGCACCCACCGTGACATGCTCAGGCAGGTTTCGGTTTACGGGATCCTCGCCTGCGGGATGACCCTGGTGATCATCACCGGCGGGATCGACCTCGCCGTTGGCAGCATCCTCGGCGTCTGCGCGGTCATCTTCTCGATCCTCAGCATCCACCTCGGCTGGTCGGCGTGGGCCGCGATCCCGCTCGTCGTCCTGGCGGGCACCACCTGCGGGCTGCTCTCGGGCGGAATGGTTGCCCGCTTCCGCATGCAGCCATTCATCGCGACGCTCGCCGTGATGGTGTTCGCCCGCGGGCTCGCGAAGTGGGTGTCGGGCGGCCAGAAGATCTCGAGCGCGGTCCTGAACCCGGACGGGAGCTACAAGTACGTGGACCTGCCGCGCATCTTCTCGGCGCTCGACCACAAGATCCTCGGAGAGAACATCGCGGTCGTGACGCTGATCTTCCTGGCTTGCATCGGTCTCTGCAGGGTGCTACTCGCCAAGCTCCGCTGGGGCCGGTACTTCTACGCGACCGGCGGCAACGAGGAGGCGGCGCGGCTGTCGGGCATCCCGATCCAGGGCGTGAAGCTGCTGGCCTACGGGATGAGTGGCCTCCTCAGCGCCGTGGCGGGCATCTGCCAGGCCGTTCAGGAGCAACAGGGGGACCCGGAAGCGGGGAGCACCTACGAGCTGTCCGCGATCGCCATCGTGGTGATGGGCGGCACCAGCCTGAACGGCGGCCGGGGCGGCATGCTGTTCACCCTTGTCGGCGCGATGACCATCGGCTATCTCGAGAAAATCCTGAGCATCAATGCTGTCGGTGAAGCTAGTCGCCTCATGTTGACTGGAAGTATCATCGTCGCCGCGGTCCTCTTCCAGAGGGTCCGCAAATGACAACCCGGAGGAACACCATGAAAAAGCTCCTCGTTGCCGCGCTGCTGCTCGGCTTCAGCCTCGCGGTCCACGCGGCGGAAAAGCAGTACGTGGTCGGGATGAGCCAGTGCAATCTGGGCGAGCCCTGGCGCGTCCAGATGAACACGGACATCAAGAACGCCGCCGAGAAGCACCCGAACATAAAGATGATCTTCAAGGACGCGCAGAACGATTCGCTGAAGCAGCGGGCGCAGATCGAGGAGTTCGTCAGCTCCAAGGTTGACCTGATCATCGTCTCACCGAAGGAGGCAGCGCCGCTGACCCCGCCTGTCGCCGACGCCTACAAGAAGGGCGTTCCGGTCATCGTGCTGGATCGCCGCGTTCTCGGCTCGGACTACACGAGCTTCATCGGCGCGGACAACAAGAAGATCGGACGCGCCGCGGGCAAGTGGGTCGTCAGCAAGCTAGGCGGCAAGGGCGACGTGGTCGAGCTCAAGGGCCTCATGACGTCGACGCCTGGGCAGGACCGCGACTCGGGCTTCCGCGACGGGATCAAGGGCTCCAACCTCAAAGTGGTGTTCGACGCCGACATGAAGTGGCTCGAGCCGAACGCGCGCAAGGAGATGGAGTCCGCGCTCGCCACCCATCCGAAGATCGACCTGGTCTACGGCCACAACGATCCGGGCGCTCACGGCGCCTACCTGGCCGCCAAGGCCGCCGGGCGCGAGAAGGAGATGATGTTCATCGGGATTGACGCCCTTCCGCACGAGGGTCAGGCCTACGTGAAGCAGGGGATCCTGGCGGCGAGCTTCGAGTATCCAACCGGCGGCCGTGAGGCGATCGACATGGCGCTCGACATCTTCGCGGGCAAACAGGTCCCGAAGGAGGTCACCCTCGACTCGCACGTCTTCACCAAAGACAACGTGGATAGCGGGGGAGAGTGGCTGAAGTAAAAAGCGGTGCATGGCGCCACGAGGCAGTGAAGCCGCGTGGCGCCAGGCCGAAGGAGTGAGCGATGGCGAAGACCGTCGACGTCTACATGCCCCTGGATGCCCGCGCGGAGCCCAACCGCGTGGTGTGGCCGATCGCCAAGCAGCAACTGGGCGAGTTGGTCCGCGTGATCGAGAAGTGCGGGTGGAAGGCGAACATCCTCAACCCCGGGGGACCCGTCTCGAGCGTCGCCCAGGGGATCCGCACTGTGCGGGACGCCCGCGGAGATCGGTTCCTGAACTTCATCGCGGGCTGGGCTTATCCCGATTTCTCGGTCAGCCCGATGTACCAGCTGGATCGGAGCGTCCCGAAGCTCATGCTGGGAAGTTGCCTGTCCGACTACCCCGGCGCGGTCGGGCTCCTCGCCGCCGCGGCCGGCACCGCGCAGGTGGGCGTCGAGACCAGCCGCTGCTTCGTCGAGCGGTTCGAGGATCACGCGGACTACGCGGATGCGATCGAGGACTTCCTGAAGAACGGGACCCATGCGCCGCCGCAGCCCAAGCCGATCGAGATCCCGGTCGGACCGAAGGCGTCGGCAGCCGGCCGGAAGGTCCGGGAGCAGCTCAAGGGCTCGATCTATGGCGCGGTCGGCCCGCGCTCGATGCAGATGTGGAACAAGATCCCGGAGGCCGACTTCCTCCGGGTCTTCGGGATCGCCCGGGAGGGGTTCGACGGACTCCGCCTCCTGAAGATGGCCGAGAAGGTCCCGGCAGGGCGCGCCGAGGACGCCCTCGCCTTCCTCGTCGAGAAGGGGATGGACGTCCGTCTCGGATCCGATCCGGTCAAACACCTCACTCGCGAGATGGTGCTGTTCCAGATGAAGGTCTACTTCGCCCTGCTCGAGCTGAAGAAGCAGTTCGGACTCGACTTCGTCGGCGTGCAGGACCAACTCGACTGGATCGAGCACTACCCGGCAACCGATCTGACGCTGGGCCTGCTGAACAACAAGCTCCGGCCCGAATCGGACGGCACCACCTTGGTGTCGGCGACCGAGGCCGACGATGGCGCCGCCCTGACGATGCAGGTCCTGAAGCTTCTGAGCGGCGGCGAGCCGGTCGGCTTCAACGACCTAAGGTACTGGGACCCTCGGCAGGGACTCTACTGGTTCGTGAACTCCGGCGCGCTGGCGCCATACTTCGCCGAGGGCCGCCACGACTCGCTTCGCGGATCGTGGTCCGAGCGGCAGACCTACATGTACTTCCGCGAGGGCGGCGGCACGTCCTCGGTGGTCGTCCGCGTCCCCGGCGTCGTCACCTGGGCGCGATTCTCCTACCGCAACAACCAGATGTACCTGTGCGCCGGGCGCGGGGTGACCGACGTCCCGACCGAGCAGCAGTGGCGGGAGCGCTCGGCGAAGTGCAGCCCGGACTGGCCGCACTGGTACCTGAGACTGTGCGGTCGCGTCGAGGAGCAGCTCAACACCAACCATCCGATGACGGTCTGCGGGGACTACCTCCCGGAGCTCAAGGCGCTCGCCGGTGAGGTGGGGATTCCCTTCGAGTGCTACGACCACCGCTCGCCGGAGGAGATCCAGCGCGGCGCGAAGCTATAGCCGGCTTGCCCCGTCCAAGTTCTCACCCATTTCTCGACGAGATGAAGGCCCGCATGGGAAGCGCGGCGAGGTTTGATTGCGCTTGCGGAAACCTGCACCGGCTCGCCGTCGAGGAAGTCATCTTCGCAGAGAGCGCGCTCGAGTCCTCCGCCCGCGCCCTCCTGCGGCGGTACGGCAGCGCAGTCTCGCTCTGGGTGCTGAGCGATGAGCGCACCGAGACCGCCGCGGGGGAGCGCTGGAAGCGGGCGGTCCACGCGGCGCGTATTTCCTCGCGGATCCTGCCCGGCGATCCACCTCCCGTTCCGACGCTCCATCTCGCCGCGGCGCTGGCCGCGGAGGTGCGGGCCCTCGCACCGGATCTGCTGGTCGGCGTCGGCAGCGGGGTCGTGAGCGACCTGGTAAAGAAGGTGGCTCTCGATGCAGCCCTTCCCAACTGGTGCATCGCGACCGCCGCCTCGGTGGACGCTTACGGCTCGGCGACGTCGGCGATTCGCATCGCCGGTTACCATCGCGCCGTCCCGGCCCGGCCATCCGAGGTCATCGTCTGCGACCTCGACGTCCTCGCGACGGCGCCGCGCAGCCTCTTTCTTGCGGGGCTTGGCGATCTGCTCGCCAAGTATCTCGCCAGCCTCGACTGGCGCATCGCGCAGCGCGTTGCCGGTGAGACACATTGCGATAGCGTGAGCGGTTTCGCCCTGGGATCGGCGCGACAGGCGATCGACGCCGCGCGCGCGTGGGGCGGCGACCCGGCGGCAGCGGTGAGCGCGCTCGCCGAGGCCGCCCTCGTTTCCGGGTTCGCGATGCAGGCATTCGGAAGCTCGCGTCCGGCGGCCTCCGCCGAGCACACCGTCGCACATTTCTGGGAAGCCGCCGGTGCGGCGGGCGCGAAGGAGCACGACCTGCACGGCATCCTCGTCGGAGCGGCCACGAAGTTGCTCCTCAACGGGTACCAGGCGTGGCTCGGACCCGGCGGCGCGCTCACCCGGCTTCCGGATCCAGACCTCGAGGAGAGGCTCCTCGCCCTTGACCAGGAACCTCCATGGGAGTCGACGCTCGAGGAGCAGATGGCTCCCTACCGGCCGATCATCGCAGAGGAGCAGCAGGGAAGGGCGCTCGATCGCGCCATCCTTCGCCGCCGGCTGCAGGCGTTCGTAAGGGAGAAGGAAAACATCTTGTCGTTCGCGCAGCCGCTGCTCGCCGAGCTCGCCACGGCGATCGCGATCCTGGAGGGCGTCGGGTTCCCCTTCTCGCTCGAGAAGCTGCGCGTGACGAAGCCCCAGCGCCTGCTCCCCGTAAGGAACGTTCGCCTGCTGCGCAACCGCTACACTGCGTTCGATCTCGCCCATGAACTCGGCCGGGAGGGCGAGTTGCTCGCGGCCATCGCGGCTGCCGCCTGAACCGCCTGGTCAGCGGCTTGACTTTGCGCATGTGGAACGTTCACAGTCGCGAGCGATTCTAGCCCATCCGGATCCGCGAGCCATTCACGCGGTGGTGAGGTCGTGAGAGACGCGGACAGCCTGGTCGTCGGGATGGACTTCGGGACGGATTCCGTGCGCAGCATGGTGGTACGCGCTGCGGACGGGAGCGTCCTGGGATCCGGCGTGAAGCATTACCCGCGCTGGCAAAAGGGCCTCTTCTGCAATCCGCTCGAGAACCGGTTCCGGCAGCACCCGCTCGACTATCTCGAGACGATGGAGCTCTCGATGCTCGAGGCGCTCGAGGGTACGGGCAAGGGCGCCGCCGCGCGGGTCCGGGGCATCGCGGTCGATACCACGGGGTCGACCCCCGTCCTCGCGGACGCGCGAGGAAGGCCGCTCGCGCTGCAGCCCGGGTTCGAGGAAAACCCGAACGCGATGTTCGTCCTCTGGAAGGATCACACCGCGGTCGCCGAGGCGGAGGAGATCAACCAGGCCGCCCGCAGCTGGGCCGGACCCGACTTCACCAGATACGTGGGCGGCATCTACTCGTCGGAATGGTTCTGGGCGAAGGCGCTCCATCTGCTGCGGGTGGATCCGGCGGTGGCGGAGGCAGCCGGTACGATCCTCGAGCATTGCGACTGGATGCCCGCGGTGTTGACCGGCTGCGAGGACCTCTCGATGATTCGGCGGAGCCGGTGCGCCGCCGGGCACAAGGCAATGTGGCACGCGGACTTCGGCGGTTATCCCGCCGACGAGTTCCTGGCGAGACTGCATCCTCGCCTGCCGGCGCTGAAGGCGACCTTCGGGCGCGAGACGTTCACCGGCGACACCCCGTTCGGGAGGCTTTCCCGGGAATGGGCGGCGAGGCTGGGTTTGCCTCGGGAGACCGTGGTGGCTGTGGGGGCCTTCGACGCGCACGTCGGCGCGGTGGGGGCCGGCATCCGTCCGCACCGGCTCGTGAAGGTGATGGGAACGAGCACCTGCGACATGCTCGTGATCCCGAAGGCGAAGGAGCCGGAAAAGCTGGTGCGCGGGATCTGCGGGCAGGTGGACGGCTCGGTAGTCCCGGGGGCCATCGGATACGAGGCGGGCCAATCGGCTTTCGGCGACGTCTACGCCTGGTTCAAGAGGCTGCTCGCGTGGCCTGTCGAAGCGATTCTTCCCTCGCTCGCCGTGGACCCGGCCGCGAAGAAGGCGGTTGCCGAGGGAATCCTGGAGCGGATGATCCCCTCCCTCGAGAGGGCGGCAGAGGAGGTTCCGCCGGAGGAGAGCGCGGTCCTGGCGCTCGACTGGATGAACGGGCGCCGGACCCCGGACGCGAACCAGCGGCTCAAGGGGGCGATCGCGGGGATCAGCCTCGGCACCGACGCCCCACGGATCTACCGCGCGCTCGTCGAAGCGACGGCCTACGGATCGCGGGCCATCGTCGAGCGCTTCCGCGCCGAAGGGATCCGGATAGACGGTGCAATCGCGATCGCCGGCGTCGCCCGCAAGAGCCCCTTCGTGATGCAGACCGTCGCGAACGTAATGGGCATCGAGATCGAGGTCCCCGCGAGCGACCAGGCGGTGGCCCTCGGCGCGGCCATGTTCGCCGCGGCAGCGGCCGGCGTCCACTCCAGCCTGGCCGATGCGCAGCGCGCGATGTCGTCCGGCATCGAGACCGTTTACCAGCCGGAACCGGAGCAGGTGAAGCGTTACGACGCCCTCTACGCGCAGTACCTCCGGTTCGGAGCCTTCGTGGAGCGGCAACTGACAGCCGAGATGTGAACCGCCATCTTTGCGGAGCGAAGAAGGTGATGTCCAACTTCCGCCACGTCATCGTCTTCCAAGGCGGCGCCGGCTTCAAAGTGACCGACGGCGAGACCACCGCGCCTGCCCGATTTCTCTTCGCGGGCGAGGATGGGATCATCTCCGGCTGGTCGCCGCAGCTCAGCTCGCCGCCACCGCACAACGTTCAGAGCGCGCGCGTCGCGGTCGACAACTCCGGCGACAGCACCGTCTACAAGGGGCTGGCGATCACCCCTGCGTTCGACCGCCTCTTCGCCACCGACTTCCGCCATGGCAAGATCCTTCCGGTTCCTGCGAGTCCGGGAACCTCGAAGTCGGATACGACGGCACGCTGGTGCAGCTCCTGGCCTCGTCGACGAGCGGGTGCCAGCGCGACTGCGCCTGCACGTGGCGGTGGTGGAGCGGGTACCTGCACTGATCCAGGACTCGCCGAAGCGGAGCGCTACTGAGAAAAATCGTAGTCGTGCCATCCCGGTCGGGCTACTGCCGTGACCCTCGACGTCCAGTTGCGATCAAATCGTGTCAATGCTACGGGCCCGGCGCGGAGGGAGGCGCTCCCTGGTGGCTACCCAGCCTTTGATTCTCGTCGATCCCCTTCCGCGGACGCTCGATCTCATCTGTGACGCCGAGACGCGCCGACGCCTTGAAGCGTTGGGCAGGCTGGAGATCTCAGAAGATCGACCGATGCCCGATGCGGAGGTCGACCGGCTGCTCCCTGAGGCTTCCATCGTGATCGGCCAGACTGCCATGTCGCGTGCCCGCCTGGACCGCGCGAGGCACCTCAAGGCGATCTTCAACGTCGAGACCAACTTCCTCCCCAACATCGATTACCAGGCCTGTCAGGAGCGCGGGATCTGGGTGCTCAGCCCGACCGCTGCGTTCGCGACCGTGGTCGCCGAGGCGGCCCTGGCGATGGCGATCGACCTGGCGCGCGGCATTACGGCGGCCGATCGCGCCTTCCGCGCAGGCGCCGAGAAGTACGGCCGGGTGGGCAACGAAGGCTGCTTCCAGTTCACGGGAGCGCCGGTGGGTCTGATCGGGTTCGGCGATCTCGGCCGCGCGTTGCGCACTCTATTGGTGCCGTTCAGAAACCCGGTAACCGTCCATGATCCGTGGCTCCCCGACGAGCTGATCCGCTCTCATGATTGCCGGCCAGCGCCGCTCGACGAGGTTCTGTCGACCTCCAGGGCGGTGTTCGTGCTCGCTTCCGTGACGACGACGAACCAGGGATTCCTGGGCAAGCGCGAGCTGGCCCTGCTGCAACCAGGCTCGGTTTTTCTCCTGATGAGTCGCGCCGCGGTCGTGGACTTTCCGGAGCTCGTGCGGCAGACGAAATCGGGCCGCATCAAGGCTGCCATCGACGTTTTTCCAGAAGAGCCCGTTCCTGTTGGCGACCCAATCCGCGACGTTGCAGGCGACAACTTGTTGCTCTCGGCGCATCGTACTGGCGGCATGCCCGAGGCCATGCATCTCATCGGCCGCATGACCGTGGCCGACGCCGAATTGGTCCTGCGCGGGCTGCCACCCCAGCTGTGCCGTCGCGCAGACCCGGCCGTGGCGAGTCGCTTGCGCAGCAAGCCAGTCGGGTCATCGAGACATTGACAGGGTGGCAGCGTTATCTGACGATCGAAGCGGCGGTGTGGAAGACGAGGTGCGGCAATGCGCATCGCGATGTTCACGAACGAGTACCCCCCAAACGTGTACGGCGGGGCCGGGGTCCACATCGAGTATCTGGCTCGCGAGCTGGCTGCGGCCGAGGGCGGCACCCACTCCATTGACGTGTTTCCTTTCGGAGAGCAGCGCGAGACGCGCGGCAACCTTCGCGTCCACGGTGTGGCCCCGGCGCTGCGCTTTTCCGCGCAAGACCCGCGTCATGCGAAGCTCCTCGATGCGCTCGTGCGCGACCTGGCCATGGTGAGCGCGGTCCAGTCCCCCGATATCGTCCACTGCCACACGTGGTACGCACATCTTGCCGGCTGCCTTGCCCGCCCGCTCACGGGCGCGAAGCTGGTGCTGACGACACACTCGCTCGAGCCGCACCGCCCGTGGAAGGTCGAGCAGCTGGGCTCTGCCTACCATGCGACCACCTGGATCGAGCGCACCGCGTACGAGAATGCGGATGGCGTGATCGCCGTCTCGAAGGCGATGAAACAGGATGTGCAGGACCTCTACGGAGTACCGCCAGAGCGTGTACGCGTCATCCACAACGGAATTGACCCAGACGAGTATCGCCCCCGTCAAGCTCCGACGACGCTCCGCGACGTCGGCGTCGATCCGGAGATTCCCATCGTCCTCTTCGTCGGGCGCATCACCCGGCAGAAGGGGATCCTCCACCTGGTCCGCGCCATCCGGCACCTGCAGTCCGGGGTCCAGGTCGTGCTCTGCGCTGGGGCGCCGGACACCGATGCGATCGCCCAGGAGATGACGACGCTCGTCGCCCAGGCGAAGCGCGAGGCGGCCGCCGACGTGATCTGGATTCCGCAGATGCTGTCGAAAGAGGTCGTCATCGCCCTCTACTCGCACGCCGCCGTCTTCGTCTGCCCTTCGGTGTACGAGCCCTTCGGCATCATCAACCTCGAGGCGATGGCCTGTGAGACGCCCGTCGTCGCCGCCGAGGTCGGCGGCATCCCCGAGATCGTCGTACCGGGGGAGACCGGAATCCTCGTCCGGTTCGAGGCCGAGGGCGGGGGCTCGGCGGAGCCGCGTGATCCCGACGGGTACTCGCGCGCCCTGGCCTCCGCGATCAACGAGTTGATGGGCGCGCCCGAGCGGCGGACGGCGATGGGGAAAGCGTCCCGGGCGCGCGTTCTCGCCAACTTCAGCTGGAAGTACATCGCCGAGGTGACGCTCGATTTCTATCGTGATCTGCTGGGCGCGGGGAAACGCGGTCAACCATAGTCGGGCGGATGGAGTCCATGACGAGCGCGTCATCAGGGAATGTTCCGCCTTTCCTACAACCACGCATCACTCGTTGGCTCCTCATCATGGGTGCCTCAATTTTGCACGACCCGATTCGCAAAATTTCGAAGCGGCTCCCTCGTCTGGAATCCGCCCAGAGTACGAAACAGCTACCGACGCTTCAATAGTCCGCAGGGCCAGCCAAACGCTCGTGTAGACTAGATTACCGTATCGACAAGCTCATTTGGGAGCCTGCCGGCCTCTCTTTATGGCCGCTTGAATCGCTGCCGGCCCGTGCATAAAAAGCGTCCCGCATGCAGTAGGCGGCTCGAGCATTTCGGAAGCAGCTTGAACGTCGCACTCGAGTGGGACGTCGGTCTCGGTTATTGCCTTCGTTTATCTTTCACCTGCACCGCATAACGGGCCGTTGATAATGAATCGATAAGCTCCCGGCACAATCGATAGGCGGAGAAGGGATGCGTTATGTGCACAAGAAGGACGTGGCGCCTTGCATTGGCGGCAGCAATCCTCCCCACCCTTTCCTACGCGGCTGGCTTCGGGGACCCGCTCCCGGGCCTGACGCCTGAGCAGCAGACCGCGTTCCAGGACGGCAAGACTGCCTTCGTCGCTGTGGAGGACGCAACCGAAGGACTGGGGCCGATCTTCAACGAGAACTCGTGCGCCACCTGCCACGTCGGCCCCGCTGGAGCCGCGGCGATGGGCGCCGTGGGAGGCACCACCGAGCGCCTCGAAACGCGGTTCGGCAAGTCGGTCTACGATGCCTTCGACCCGCTCGCGAACAAGGGCGGCTCGCTGCTGCAAGACCATGCCATCGGCGCGGCAGCGCAATATTCAGGAAGGGCAAGCTGGTGGCGGGGGCGCTCGCGACCGCCTAGAAAGCCGCTTGATGCATCGCCGGGTGAACGCTCACTCGCAGCGCAGCGCTGCCATCGGTTCGATGCGCGAGGCGCGGCGGGCCGGAACGAAGCAGGCGAGAAGCGCGACCGAGCAGAGCACGACGGCGACGGAGACGAACGTCGCCGGATCGGCGGAGCTGACGCCGTACAGGTTGGCCTCAAGGAGCCGTGTCAGCGCCCACCCGCCCGCGGCGCCGAGAGCGAGGCCGGTCCCGACCATCCAGGCCCCCTCGCCGATGACGAGGCCCAAGATATCGCGCGGGCGCGCGCCGAGCGCCATGCGCAGCCCGATCTCCCCGGTGCGCTGGCCGACCGAATACGCGATCACGCCGTAGAGGCCGAGGGCCGCCAGCAAGAGGCCCATCGCCGCCAGCGCGCCCATCAGGACCGCGCTGAAACGTTCGCCGATCAGCACATCCGTCAATTGCTGCCGCAACGGCATCACGTTCGCGATCGGTTGTGAACCATCGCCCGCTTGATGGTGGACATCAGTCCATTCGAACTCGCCGCCTTCAGCGCCGGAGCGAGCCCGAAAAGGGTGCCGGTCAACACCGTGATGCCGAGCGAGAAGAAGAGAACGCGCCCGTCGATGCTGAAGTCCGTCAACCACGGCCCGAGCGCCGCCGCCTGGATCGGGGTGAGCGCGCCGATGGCCGGCAGCAGCCAGAACGCCAGCCGGACTCCGGCTCCGCCGCCGGCGAAGGCCAGCAGCAGGCTCTCCGTCAGAAGCTGCTGGACGATGCGCGAGCGCCCTGCGCCGAGCGACCGCCGGATGGCGATTTCGGTCTCTCGCGATACTCCCCGGGCCAGCAGCAGGCTGGCGACGTTGGCGCAGCAGATCAGCAGCAGGAAGCCGACTGCGACACCGAGCGCGAGGAGGAGCCGTTCAGCCCTTCCGTCCAGATCGGCCAGATACTGCCGCCGCAAGGGGACCAGGCCGAAAGACCAGCCACGGCGGACCTGCGGATGCTCCTGCTCCAGCCGCCGCGCGAGTTGCTTCAGCTCGGCATCCGCTTGCTGAAGGCTCACGGCCGGCTTCAGGCGAGCGACGAACTCGTGCGCCGTGGCTGCGCGCTGATCGAAGGGCAGCGCTTCGATGCTGACCTGCATCGGGACCCACAGCTCTGACGAGAACGGCGCGTCGAATGCGGGTGGGAGCACGCCGACGATGGTGTACGGGTTCCCGTCGAGATCGATCACGCGGCCGATCGGTGCCGGGTCGCTCGCG
>Ga0209235_1000165_pt1 | contig 31244 bp, 27 predicted proteins | sample GraSoi013_1_20cm_4_FD_185817 | JGI IMG/M metagenome (GOLD analysis project Ga0209235, IMG submission 185817) | Grasslands soil microbial communities from the Angelo Coastal Reserve, California, USA - Sample 09_25_2013_1_20cm (SPAdes) (version 2) | ecosystem: Environmental > Terrestrial > Soil >... | reverse complement strand
CGCCGGTCCCGGTGGCGGCGGCGCGGCCGGGACCGCTCCAGGCGTCGCCGCGGGCGCCGCGGAATGAGCTACCGCCTCCGGCGGCGGCGCTGGACGCCGCTCGATGGTCGCGAGCCAGCTCTCGAGTTGCGCGTCGGGAGCGCTTTCCTGCGAGATCTCCTTGTGCAGCGCCTGCGCGAGCGGGTATCGCGCCACGTCCGTGCCGGTCTGCTCCACGCCCGCCGCGACCAGCTCGATGGCGGCCTGCGCCTGGTGCGCCGGCGCGACGCGCAAGGCCGCGAACATCTCGTCCGGCGACGCATCGCCCACTTCCACCAGCCCGTCGGCGAGCATGGCGGCGAGCTGCTCATCGCGTTGCGCTCCCCGCGCGAGCGGAGCGAGGGCGAAGAGCCTCGCCAGGGCCTCGGTGCTTCCGTCCACGGCGAGATCGAGCAGGGACGAGACCGCGGGAACTGGAAGCGAGAGCTCCCGCCCCACGCTGCGGAGCCGGAGGAACAGTTCGGAAGAGGGTGGCATCGCCTCGAGCAGCGCGCCACCGCCCTGATCCGGATCGCTGCGGTACACGGCGTCGGCGAGGACGATGCGCAGCAGAGGATCGCGCTCGCTGCGCAGCGCCGAGCGGAGGAAGGGCAGGTTTTTCTTGTCCCCCGCCGCCGCCAATGCCGCGTAGGTGGCGATGCGGGCCTTCAGCTCCGCTGGCTGCGCGTCCTGCGGCACTACCACCGCCGCCAGCGCCGCTTCCCGCGCTCCCGCTTCCGGCGCGCCGAGCGCGGCGAGCATCCCGCCCAGTCGATCGATCGACGAGATCACCGGAGCGCTCTTCCCCGCCCAGTCGTTGACCAGCACCGAGAAGACGTATCGTTCGCCTCCCAGGCTCTGCACGTATCCGGAGAGCGCCGTCACCCGCTCGAGCGTTCCCGTCTTCGCCCGCAACCGGCCGGCGGCATCGGTCCCTTCCATGCGCAGCCGCATGGTGCCGTCGCGCGCCGCGATGCCGAGCGAGGATACGAACTCGGAAGCCACCGGGAACCGCTTCCACACCGCCTGCAGCAACGTCGCGATCTGCCGGGCGGTGAAGCGGTTGGTATCGTTCAGGCCGCTGCCGTTCTTCAGGATGTAGGTGCCGCGGGGGATCCCCAGCTCGGCGAGCAGGTCCTCGGCGACCTCGAGCCCCTTGGGCCACGATCCGGGCGTTCCCTTCAGCTCTGCGCCGAGGGTCTTCACCACCATCTCGGCGATGAAGTTCGAGGACGCCTTGTTCATGTCGTGGATGATCTCCGCCAGCTCGGGCGAGTCGTAGCTCTGGATCAGCACCGCCGTCTGCGGGATGGCCCCGCGCTTCACGCGGCCCGAGACGCGGATGCCGCGCTGCCGCAGCAGCATGCGCACCGTCTGCCCGTAGTAGAAGGCGGGGTCGCCGACGCGGCGGGACATCACCATCGAATCGGCGTGGAGTGGAATGCGGCCCTCGACCACGATGCGCGTGCGCTCGCCTTCCGAGACGGTGCGCGGCCGCAGCTTGCGCCGGCCGTTGGCCCGGACGGTGGTCACCCGGTTGTCGATGACGAAGTAATCGTGCGCCTCGGGCTCCACCTCGACGAGTGCGCGCGACCCCACGCGGTCGGCGGGGGTGATGTAGATGGCGACGGCGTTGTGATTGAGGGAGAGGGCCCCGACCCCGGCCGCCCAGGCCTTGTCGCTGGGCTCCTGCTCCCAGCCGGGCCCGAACTCCTCCCGGTCGAAGAACGAGTCGTCGAGAACGATATCCCCGATGCTGCGCACGCCGCGATGCCAGAGATCGGAGACGAGACCGTCGAGGCGCTCCGTGGTGACTGAAGGATCACCGCGCCCCTTGACGTAGAGCACCCCGATGCGGCCGCGCTGGATCGGCTTGTCCGTCAGGTAATCGGTGCTGAACCGGTACTCCGGTCCGAGCCGCAGCAGCCCCGCCGCCGCCGTGACCAGCTTCGTGTTGGAGGCCGGATTGAGGAGATCGTCCGGATTGCGGGAGTAGACGACCTGGCCATCGTCGAGCGATTCCACCTGCAGCGCCACGTGGGCGTTGGAGAGGGGAGGCTGGGAGAGAAGCTGCTCGACCGCCTTGCGCAACGCCTCGCGGTCGGACTTGTCAGCGCGTGCCGCGAGCGGCGACACGGCGAGAATCACGACCGCCAGAATCCTTCGCACCTTGAACCTCGAGGGGGATCTTCCTGCGGCTGAAATGCTATCAGGCGTTCGTCCGCCCGGCAACAAAACTGTCGGGTAATCAAACGTTTGCGTTGCTGGTTGCCGTGCGGGCGACACGGGGCGGCGCGTACGCTGGCACAACAAGCGGACTTTCCAGCGGCATCCCGCCATGGGAGAGTGCGCGCCGCCTTTCGCCCCAGGGGTAGGCAAATGGACGAGTTCGAACGCCAGGGAGCCCGATGCGTATTCGTCGGTATCAAGGGGACGACGCCGGCTCCTGCCGAGTTGGAGCTGGTGCGCCGCGGCGTGGGCGGCGTGATCCTCTTCGCCCGCAACGTCGCCGAGCCTGCCCAGGTCGCGGAGCTGACGCGCAACTTGAAGGCGGCCGCCCCCGGTCCATTGCTCATCTGCGTCGACCAGGAGGGCGGGCGCGTCCAGCGCCTGCGTCCCCCGCATTGGACGGCGTGGCCGAGCATGCGGCGGTTGGGCGAGATCGATCAGCAGGGAGGGCTCGACGGGATGGGCGGAACGGCGATCGCCGAGCGGTTGGGCGAGATGATCGCCAGCGAGCTTGCAGTCTGCGGGATCGACGTCGATTTCGCACCGGTGATGGACGTGGACACCAACCCGGACAACCCGGTGATCGGCGACCGCTCGTTCTCCCGCGATCCCCGGCGGGTCGCGCGGCTCGGCGTGGCGTTAGCGCAGGGTCTGGAGCGGTCCGGCGTTGCGAGCTGCGCGAAGCACTACCCAGGTCATGGCGACACTTCGCAGGACTCCCACCTGACGCTCCCGCGGCTCGCGCACGACGAGAAGCGTCTCTGGGAGGTCGAACTGGTCCCGTTCGTGGCCGCCGCGCGCGCGGGCATCGCATCGGTGATGACGGCGCACGTGCGCTTCGAGACGTTCGATCGCCTGCCGGCGACGCTCTCCCCGGTCGCGCTGCGGCTGTTGCGCCGCGACGTCGGGTTCCGCGGCTGCTGCATCTCCGACGACCTGGAGATGCGGGCCATCTCCGATATCTGGGGCGTGCCCGACGCGGCGGAGCTCTCCATCACCGCCGGATGCGACGCCGTGCTGGTCTGCCATACGCTGCAGCACCAGCACGACGCGATCGACGCCATCGCCCGCGGCGCGCGGGCCGGACCGCTGCCGCGCGAGCGGCTGGCGGAGGCGGCCTCTCGCATGGAGACGCTGCAGAAGTTCGCGCGCCCGGCGAGCGCGATCGATGCCTCCTCCGCCTCGGTCGCGGTCGCCGCGCCGGCGCATCGCCAATTCGCTGCCCGCCTGCTGGAGGCTGCCGCCCGGATCGAGCAGCCGATCGACCCGACCGAACGCCGCGTGTAACCGTGGGCCGTTACCGGCGGGTGAGGGCGCCTTCGCCGAGAAGGGCGAGTGCCCCCAACAGCAGGAGCCCGCTCCAGAGCGGGGTACCTTGGGCGCCCTGGGCAGCGGCGGCGGAGGCGGCCACTCGAGCCGAGCCCGCGCCCCCGAGCCGGGCCTTCAGCTCGGCCTCATCGACGCGGCGCAGGTCGCTCTCCCTCGGATCGAGGGTGGCGACGAACGCCAGAGTCGGCTCCTCGCGGGGCTGGACCCCGGGCGGCGCCACCAGCGCCCCGTACTGGCCGGGAGCGCCCAGAAGCACGATCGCGTCGTCGGGGTGGGCAGTCTCGCGGCGGAACGGGACCGCGTCCCCTCCGGAACCGAGGATCCTCTCCACGCGTGTCCCCGGCGGGGCCGACACGGTGCGCTCCTCGCCGACCATGGCGTTCCCGGGCTGCCGCTGCTCGAGGGCGTCCGCGAGCCAGCTGACCGACTGCTGCAGGACGGGAAGGAAGGAGACGCGGATCGGCCAGTCCGTCCAGGTCCGCGAGGCCGAGCTGGTGTAGAGGAGCACGCGGCCGGCGCCGAGCCGCTTCTCGATCAGCGCCGGAGCGCCGTCGTCGTAGGAGGCGAGCGTGTGCCCCTGCCCTTCCGGCTTGAGCAGCGCGTACCGGAAGGTGCGCGCGCTCTCCAGCCCCTCGCGCTCCGCCGGACCGAACACGCGGAAAAGGGGGTGCGCCCATTCGATCAATCCGAAGCGCGCGGCGTGCTCTTCCGCTCCCTGCGCTCCCGGTTCCACGGCGGTCTTGATCAGGTGCAACGGCCGGGGCAGCACCTCGCCGAAGACCTCGTTGTATGCGTCGGCATCGACGTGATCGCCGAGCGCGATGAACACTCCCAGTCCCCGCTGGACCACCGCCTGGCGCAGCTTGTCGGCGAACGCCTTCGGCGGCGCGGGCACGTTCAGCAGCAGCAGCACGTCGTACCCGTCGAGCGGCGTATTCGCGGCCGCGTCCGCGTCGAGCGTCTGCGCGTGGATGCGGCCGCCGGTCCGCGCCGGGGCCAGCGCCGCCTCGACGAAGAATGCCTCGTCGCGCGACCGCAGGCTGGAGGGTGCGCCGTCCACGATCAGCGCCTTCACGTCGCGCGGGACGTGCACCACGAAGTCCTGTCCGTCGTCTTCGTCCAAGCCCTGCGCCTCGTCGCGCGTCAGCTCCACGCGCCCGGTGACCACTCCCGCGGGCAACACGGCGCCGAGGGTCTTCTTCGCGGTGCCGCGGGGCGGGACGTCGACGAATCCCTTCGCCACCGTGTGCGCTCCGAGCTTGAGCGAGACCTGCAGCCCCGATACCGGCTGTGCGCCGGAGTTGGCCACCGTCGCGACCACCTCGTACCCGCGCGGCCCCAACGAGGCCGACGGCCGGACCACGGTTGCGATCACTGCCGCGTTCGGCAGCTCGTTCCCGCGCGCAGCATCGACCAGGACGACGTTCGGACGGATCGCCTGCGCGCCGGGCGGCGCGGTGGCGGGCGGCGGCACCAGGGGCGGCGGCGCGTCCAGCCGGATCGAGTGCGCCGCCAGGTCGCTGAAGGCGATGATGCGCTTGCCCGCTACCGGGCTTCCCCCGAGAGCCTTCGCCGCTGCCGCCAGGCAGCCGGTCATATCGCTCGCCAGGTAGGTGGCCTGCGCCGACTCCAGCAGCCGGCGCACGGCCAGCCGATCGAACGAAGGAGCCGACAATCCTCCGCCGGCGAATCCGGCCGGACCCGCGCAAAGGCCGGCCGTCGCGGGCTCGTCCGGGCCCAGGCGATCGAGCGCCGCGAGGGCCTCGCTGCGCGCCTTCTCGAAGAGCGTCTTCGATCCGACCCGGTAGCGCATCGAAAGCGACGCATCGAGCACCAAGGCGGTGGCCTGCGGCCCGGAGGATTGCGCCGCTTGCACGCCGCGAGGCTTGATCGAAGGCCGCGCGAGCGCGAGCGCGACGGCGGCGATCAGCAAGCAGCGAAGCGCGAGCAGCAGGATCTGCCGCAGACGCAACCTGCGCGCTTTCTGCCGGTGCGAGCGCAGTACGAACTCGATCGCTCCGAAGCTGAGCGGCCGGGGCCGCCGCTGGTTGAAGAGGTGCACCAGGATCGGCAGCGCGATCGCGAGCAGTCCCCAGAGATAGGCAGGATGGGCGAACTGGAGCACGGGGGTCCCTTAAGCGGCCTCCCGGCGAGCGAGCAGCTTGAGCAGGACCCGGTCGGGGGCCGCATCGGTGGCGATCTGCTCGACTTCCACGTCCGCGCGCGCCAGCTCCTTGCGCGTGGTCTCCAAGAAACGCCGCATCTCGGCCAGGTAGCTCTCGCGGATCTGTCGAGGCTGGGCCTCGATGTAGCGGTCGTCTTCCATGGAGAGGAACCGCGTCGGGTCGTCGAACGGGAAATCCAGCTCCTCGCGATCGAGCGTCTGCAGGAGGAGCACGTCGTGCCGGCGGGAGCGCAGCATCTTCAAGGCGGGAATGTTGCGCTCGGTGGCATCGAACAGGTCGGTGAGGACGATCATCAGGGCGCGCCGCCCCGCCTTCTCGGCGGCGAAATCCAGCGCCGCCGGCAGGAGAGTCGCACCGCGCCCCTGAGAACCGTCGAGCATCCTGAGCAGCTCCTGCACGTGGGTGGGAGAGGAGGCGAAGGGGAGAAACTCGCGCACTCCTTCCCAGGTGCCGCCGTCGCCCGCGATGCAGAGGCCAACCTGGTCGCCCTGCCGCGAGAGCAGATACGCGAGCGCGCCGGCGCAGACGGCGGCGTACTGGAGCTTGGTCATCGCCCCGCGCCCGTACGCCATGCTGCCGCTCGCGTCGACCACCAGCAGCGCGCGCAGATTCGTCTCCATCTCGAAGCGCTTGACGTAGTACTTGTCGAGCTTGGCGAACGCCCGCCAGTCGATATGGCGGATCTCGTCGCCCGGCGCGTATTCCTTGTGCTCGGAGAACTCGACGGACTGACCGTGGTGACGGCTCTTGTGCAGCCCGGTGAGCACGCCTTCCATCACCTTGCGCGCCATCACTTGAAGCGGGCCGAGCCGCGCGAGCAGCGCCGGGTCCAGCGTCACGCCTTCGTCTCGCGCAAGAGCTCCGCGATGACGCGGCGCGAGTCCACCCCTTCCGCTTCGGCGTGGAAGTTGGTGAGCACGCGGTGGCGCAGGACCGGCTCCGCCAGCGCGCGCACGTCCTGCACGTCCGCGGCGGGGCGGCCCTGAAGCGCGGCGCGCGCCTTGGCCGCGAGGATGAGGGCCTGCGAGGCCCGGGGGCCCGCGCCCCAGCTCACGTGGTCCTTCACGTGCTTGCCCGCGTTCTCCTGCGGCCGGGTGCGGCGCACCAGATCGACGGCGTGGCGGATCACGTGCTCGGCGGCCGGTACCCGGAGGATCAAGTCCTGGAGCAGACGGATCTGCTGGGGCGAGAGCACCTTCTCCACCTGCGGCTGGTTCCCCGAGGTGGTCGCGCGCACGATCTGCACTTCTTCCTCGGCGCTCGGGTACCCGACGTCCACCATGAACATGAACCGGTCTAGCTGCGCCTCGGGCAGCGGGTAGGTCCCCTCCTGCTCGATGGGGTTTTGCGTGGCGAACACCAGGAATGGCTCCTCCAGTGGATAGGTATGCCCGCCCGCCGTCACCCGGTGCTCCTGCATCGCCTGCAGAAGCGCGGCCTGCGTCTTCGGGGGGGTGCGGTTGATCTCGTCCGCCAGCAGCACATGCGCGAACACCGGCCCGGGCACGAAGCGGAACGCGCGCCGCCCGGTGGTGTGGTCCTCCTCCAGGACGTCGGTGCCGGTGATGTCGCTCGGCATCAGGTCGGGCGTGAACTGGATGCGATTGAAGGTGAGGGAGAGCGCTTCCGCGAGCGTCGAGATGAGCAGGGTCTTCGCCAGGCCTGGCACGCCGACGAAAAGGCAGTGGCCGCGCGAGAAGAGGGCGATGAGAAGCTGCTCGATGACCGCCTCCTGGCCCACCACCCTCTTCGCGATCTCGTGGGCGATGCGGCCGCGGGCGCGGGCCAGCTCGTCGATCAGCTCCACGTCCGAGGCAGAACCCAGCGCTCCGTCGATGGCGAGCTCACTCATGATGTGCGTCCCCTGCCGAGAGAGCGACCGCCTTGCGCTCGCGTTCCTCCAGCGCCGGGTCCTTGAGTCCCTTCGCCACCTCCACGTACGTCGCGTGCAGGTCGGGGTCGAAGGGGTCCACCGCGATCCCGTTGTCGAGCGCCACGCGCGCCTTGTCCAGCGCCCCGCGCTTGACGAGCACATGGGCGTACAGCGCTTGCGCCGCCTCGTCGTCGGGGTCGCGCTCCACCGCGCTGCGCAGCGCCTCCTCGGCTTCCGGGAAGCGCCCGAGCTGCATCTGCGCGAACGCGTAGCGGCGCGCGATGTGCGGCACCTCCCGCGCCACCCGCTGGCGCGCGCGGGCGTACTCCTTCGCCGCCGCGGCCCAGCGCCTGCGCGCATAGAGGATCTCGCCCAGGCGTGCGGCGCGCTTTCCCTCCTGATCCGGGGGCGCGTCCGCGGCCGCGGCATCCAGGGGCGGCGGCTCCGCCCTGCCCTTGGCGTCCTCCTTGAAGACCAGCTTCTTCGCCACCGAAGGCCGCACCGCCTTCTGCGACACCGCCTTCGCGCGCGGCTTCTTCAACTCCGCTTGCCAGTCCGCCTCGAACTCCGCGAAGCTCTTGCCATAGGCTTGAGCCACGGCTTCCTCGTCCGTCATCCCCGCGGCCATCGCGGAAACCAGCTCGGTCAGAGCGGCTTGTCCCCCGCGCTGGTAGAGCAGCCGGATCGCGGCCTCGACCTCGGCGAACGCCAGCGCCGCCTGTTCCTGCGTCGGGAGCATGGCGATGGAAGGATGCATCTTCGCGAAGGGGATCAGCTTGCCCTTCTTCGCGGCGTCCTGCAGGAGCGAAAGCGACATGTCGTCCACGGCCATCCCCGGCGCTCCGCGCCAGCGCGTCTCCAGGAACTTGGCCAGGCCCTCCTGCAACCAGATGGGCACGGTGTTCCGCCCCTTCTGGGTCACCAGATAGTGCACGAACTCGTGCGAGACGGTGTCCAGCCAGGGATATCCGCGCAGGAGCGCCTTCGGGCTCGTCACCATCAGCCGACTGTACTTGCAAAGCGCGATGGTCCCCGAGTTCTTGATCTGATCGATGGTGAGCGGCGAGACGTGCGCGAGCGATCTCGCCGAGTCGTAGATCTCCACCCGGACCTTCTGCGACGGCTCGATGCCGAGGTCCTTCGTCAGGCCCGCGTACGCTTTCTCCAAGGCCTCGAGCGCGTAGGGCGCGAGCAGCGTGTCCTTGCCCGGCCGCGTGCGCAGCACGAAATGCGCGCTCTCGAAGACCTCGTTGCCCTTCGTCTCCTCGGCGGCGGCCTTGGCCAGCCGGGCATCGTTCTCCAACGCGCTTCCCGCTCCCCGTTCTTCCGCCTCGGCATACGCCTTGGCCGCCTCGTCGTAATTGCCCTGTTCGAACAGCACCCGGCCGCGGAAGTAGGCCGCCTCCGCAGATCCCGGATGCGCCTGGATGAGCTCGTCGAGCGCCTTTGCCGCCCCCGCGACATCCCAGGCCTCGAGCTGCGCCTCCACCTTCTCGGCGAGGACCCGCATCGGCGCCGCCAGCGCCAGCGCGAGCAGCAGGGCGATCACTTCACCAGCTCCTCGTAATACTGCTTCACCCGCTCCTTGTACTTCTCCGGCGGGGCCTGCTTCATGGCGTCGAGCAGCTCCTTGCGGAACTCGGATGGCGCGCGCGAGGACTCCGCGTCCGGGATCTCGACGTGGTCATGGCGGACGCCGTCCGACTCCGGCCCTTCCTCGTCATTGCCGTCGCTGGCCGGTTCGCCCCAGGGCATCGGGACGCCGCTCTGACCGCCGCCCTTGCCGGACTGTTTCGCCAGCTTCTCCATCGCGTCCTGGAATTGGGAGAGCTTCTCGATCGCCTGCTGCTCCCCCGCCTGCCCGCCGCGCGGCTCTCCACGGTAGAGGTGCTGCTCGGCGCCGCTCATCCCGTCCTGCGCCTGCTGCAGCATCTGCTCGTGCTGGGGGCCGAAGATGGGGAGCTTCTTGCCTACCTCCCCGAGCTCGTCGCGCACCTTCGCCAGTTGATCCTTGAGACGAGCCTGCTCCTGCGCCTGCTGCCGCAGCCGCTGCAGCTGCTCCTGCGACATGCCCTGGCCTTCGCGGGGAAGAGCGTCCTGGAGCTGCTGGACGATCTCTTGTAGCGGCTGCTGGGCGTCCGTCGATCCGCGCAAGCTCTTGCGCACCCCCGCGGGGTCACGGGAGAAGCCGGGATACCGCTGCGCGACGTTGTCCTCCATCGCCAGCCGCCCCTGCAGCGTTTCCACGGCGCGCTCGGCGCGCTCCGCCAGATCGAGAGCCTCGTCGAAATCGTTCGTGTCCAGCGCGCGGGACAGGTCGGAGGCGCGCCCCTGCGCCATGTCGAGGGTGTCCTCCAGGCCCAGGTGCTCGGCGACCCTGGGGTCGATCTGCGAGATGGCCTTGCGCGCCGCTTCCGCCTTCGCCTTCAGCTCCTTCGCCAGCTGCTTGCCGCCCCTCTGGTCGAACCGGTTCCGCGCCTGCGCCTGCATCTCGCGCCGCAGCTGCGCGGTCTTCCTCTCCAGCTCCTGCTCCTTCGCCTGCAGCTCCCGGAGCTGATCGGCGGCCTCGCGCAGCGCTCTCGACTCCTGCGCGTACTGGCCCGATTGCTGCTGCCCCGCCTTCTGCTGCAGGTCCTTCTCCAGCCGCTCGAGCTGTTGGGAGAGACGATCGAGCTGCTTCAAGGCCTCATCGATCCTTCCGCTCTGCAGCTTCTTCTGGATGTCGGAGAGCTGGCCGAGCAGATCCTGCTCCTTTTGCATCGATTCCGCCGCTTCCCGGTTCAGGTGCTCGTCCTGGATCCCCTTCGCCAGCTCGGCCATCCGGGACATGAGATCCTGGATCCGCTCGCGCAGCCGCTCCACTTCGGCGAGCAGCTCGCGCTTGGTGTCCTCGTCCTGCGCCTTGCGCAGCTTCTCCGCCAGCCGTGAGAGCTCGCGGCGGGACGCGGCGAGCTCCTTGCCGAGCTCCTGCATCGCGTCCAGGCGCGAGCGATCGAGCAGGTCCTCGAGATAGAGGACGTCCTTCTCCTCCTCGCGGATCTCCGCCTGCAGCGCGCCGTTGAAAGCCCGGACCGTGCCGTCGCGCGCCGACGCTCCTCGCGAGAGCGGCGCACGGGCCAGGCTCGTGCGGTGCACCGCCGGGCCGAGGCCGGTCGAGGCGTAACGGAGCGCGCGGCCCAGGGCCTTCGGGGACAGCTTGTCCTTGAGCAGTTCGCTGCCTACCGTGTACAGCTCCTGCGACAGGGCGCGGGCGTCACGGTCTTTCTGCGCGGTCTGCGCGTACCACTGCGCAGCAGCGTCCACCTCGGCGGGCGGCGGCTTCTCTTCCAGGCGATCGCCGAGAAGCGCCACCAGCCGCTCCCATAGTGCCTGCGCACGGATCAGGGACTCGCGGCTGTGCTCGGCGGCGGAGAACACCTTGATGGCCTGCGTGGCGGAGACGCCTCGCTGCTGCCCGTCGACGGCGTCATTGTCCTTTGCCTCGAGATGGTAGCTGACGCGATCGCCCGCCCGCAGGCGCAGGGGCGCGATCTCCCAGGTGTACGCGCCGCGCAACCTCCGGGCCGCCGACGCCGGCGTCTGCAGGACCACGCGCTCTTCCTTGGCGCCCGCGCGCTGCCAGAGCAGTGCCACCTCCGTGAGCCCGTAATCGTCGGCTGCGGACCAGCCGATCTGCACGCGGCCTTGCGGGTCCACCTCCAGCACCGCCTGTTTCGGCGCATCGATGGTGACCTGCGGCGCTTGATCGGCGACGATCTCGATCGGGCGCGAGGGCCCCTGCGCGATGGTGCGCCCGCGCGCGTCCGCGAACCGCAGGCTCCATTGTCCGGCCTGCATGAGGGGAAACGTGCCGGCGAGCTGGCGATGGCCCGGGCCGGTTGCCTCCAGCTTCACTGCCGCGCCGTTCACCAGGGCGAACGCCTGCGACAGATCGCGATCCGCGCGCGCGGCGATGCGCACTTCGGTCCCGCGAGGGGCGCGCAGGTCGCCGGCGGTGCCCTCCTCGGTGCGCGGCGGCAAGCCCGTGTAAGCCGGGTACAGGTAGGTCACGGAGAGGTCCCCGGCGATGGGCGACAGCTCCACCGGAGGCGCCCCGCTGTCGCCCGCCCAGAGCCGGACCACGCCCCGCGACACGTAGCGGGCGGCGAGAGACGCCGCGATGGCCCAGATGAGCGCGCTCGCGGCCAGCGCCAGGAGCGGCCACCGCAACGAGGAGCCCGGCAGGGCGCGCGACAGATCGATCTTGCGCGCCGCCGCGGCCGCGCGGACGTGCAGAAGCGAGAGCAGCTCGGTCGAGACTCCAGCGGGCTCCTCGCGAGAAAGCTCCACGCTGCTGAGAAGCTCCGACGGCCCGCCGATCAGGCGCGCGAGCAGCCGCGGATCGCGGGCGCGGATCACGGCGCGCTGCAACGGCGATCGCAGCGAGAACCACACCACCCCACCCGCCGCCGCCAGCGAGAGCAACCCGGCGATGCCGCGAGCCACGAGCGCGCCATCCACGCTCGCAACCAGCGCCCCCGCGAGCAGCGCCAGGGACAGCCCGGCGAGCAGCAGCGCCCCAGCTCGTGCCGCCGCGAGCACGAGCGCCCGCCAATGCGCCTTCCGCAGCAGCGAGCCGATCTCGCCGCGGGCGCGCTCGCCGTCCGCCGCCAGCTGCTCCCGCCGTGACCGCTGCGGGGGTTCGCCAAGTCCGCCGAGCGTGGGGATGTTTTGCTCGAGCTGCATCCGGAGGTTTTCCTTGTAGTTCGCGCCCGTCACAACCGCATTACACAAGTCTAGACAAGGATGCCCGTTCGAGGATTCCCGCCGAGCCCTCGCCTCCCCGATGGTACCGACTGGTACGTTGCCACGAGATCCGGAACCCGCGTGAATTTGCCCCAGTCCAAGGCGTCGGTATGAGTGAGGGTCCGAAAGGGGCGGGCGACGATCGGACGCTGGTCAAAGCGGCGCAAACCGGCGACGCGCAAGCCTTTCGTGCGCTGGTGGAGCGGTATCAGCGCCGGGTCGTCCAGCTGGCGCTCGCCATGACGAAGGACGCGGACGAGGCCATGGACATCGCGCAGGAGACATTCGTCAGGGTCCATCGCTACCTGCCCTCCTTCAAGGGCGACTCGTCGTTCTTCACCTGGACGTACCGGATTGCGATGAACCTCTGTCTGGACGCGCAACGCCGCAAGGGACGGCTCGAGCGCGTCGATGTCGAGCAGGGCGACGAGGCGGAGATCGAAGCCGCCATGGATCCGCCGTCCGCGGCGCTCGCGGGCCCGCAGCGGCAGGCGCTGAACGCCGAGCTGCGCGACAGGATCGAGGAAGCGCTGGCGAGCCTCTCCGAGAACCACCGGGCGATCCTGCTGCTGCGCGAGGTGGAGGGGTTGAGCTATGAGGATCTGGCGAAAGTCCTCGGGATCCGCAAAGGCACGGTGATGAGCCGCCTCTTCCACGCGCGGCTGAAGATGCAGAGCAAGCTGCGCGAGTACCTCGGCGAAGACGCCCCGACTCGCAAGGAGCCGGAGGAGGAACCATGAGGCGCTGCGAAGAGGTCGTGCCGCTGCTCGGGCCGCTGCACGACGGCGCGCTCGCGGACGACGACCGCGCCTGGGTCGAGGAGCATGCCTGCGGATGCGCCTCGTGCCGCGATCGGCTCGCCCTGATCGCGGCGCTGTCGCTGGCGGTGCGCGAATCCGTCGTCGCTCGCGCCCGCGGACTGGACTTGAAGAGGCTGCCGGATCGCGTGATGGCGCGGGTGCGCGAGGAGCGTTCGCGCGCCGCGCAGCGCGCTGCGGTATGGGGGCGGGAGATGTGGTGGGCCCACCGGCGCGCCTTGGCGGCCGCAGGGGGCCTCGCGGTTGCGGCCTGCATGGCCCTGGCGGTCCTCTTCTTCCCCAGCCGCACGGACGATGCTGGCCTGATCGCGGACAATTCACCGCAGATCGAAGAGGTGGACTTCGGTACGCGCAACGGCGCCGTCCTGCAGCTGCCGCGGCAGACCACCGTCATCTGGATTTCAGACGACCGCGCGGTGCCACAGTGAAGCTGCTGCTGCTTTCCGCCGCGCTGCTGCTGGCGCAGGCGGACGCCGGGATCTCCGAACGGCGCGTGAGGATCACGGTGCGTGCCATCGCCGCATCCAACGATGCGCGGGCGCCCGCCGGGACCGATCCGAAGCTGCAGGCGATCGCACCCCAGCTGGAGAGCTTCGGCGAGCAATTCCGCTTCCGCAGCTACCGGCTGCTCGACATGCACACCTTCGATCTCGACTGGAAGAACGCCGCCGAGGTCGAGCTGCCGGGCAGCCGCAGCTTGCTGGTCACCCCGCGCCAGCTCGACGCCGACGGCAGGATCAAGGTCCATCTCGAGCTGCTCGGCGAGCACCCCGAGCATTCGCGAAAGCTGCACACCGACTACTCCATCCAGCGCGGCGGGACGATCCTGGTCGGCGGCATCGGCGTCGATCCCCGCGACGAGAAGGCCGGCAAGCTGCTGATCGCGATCACCCAGGAAGTCGAGAAGTAGCGTAGAGTTCGTCCTCCTTCTCCAGAAAGGTCTCACATGCGTCTCGCTCTGGCCGTATCTCTTGCGTTCTCGCTCTCCGCTTCCGCGCAGGCGCTGAAGACCGATGACGAGAAGTCGCTGTACGCCATCGGATACCTCGTGGGCAGCCGGAGCTTCGCGGCGATGTCGCTGAAGCCGAACGAGCTCGAGATCGTCAAGCGCGGTCTCTCCGACGGCGCCAGCGGAAAGAAGGCGCAGGTCGAGCCCGAGTCGCAGATGGAGAAGATCAACGCCTTCGCGCAGGCCCGCTCCTCGGCGGGAGCGGACAAGGAGAAGGTGGCTGGCCGCGAGTACGCGGAGAAAGCGGCGAAGGAGCCCGGCGCGAGCAAGCTCCCGAGCGGGATCGTGTACAAGACGCTGACGCCGGGCGACGGTCCGAGCCCGGCGGCGACCGACAAAGTGAAAGTCAACTACGAAGGACGCCTCACCAACGGCACCGTCTTCGATTCCTCGTACAAGCGCGGCCAGCCCGCCGAATTCGGCCTGAACCAGGTGATCAAGTGCTGGACCGAGGGTGTGCAGAAGATGAAGGTCGGGGAGAAGGCGCACCTCGTCTGCCCCTCCGACATCGCCTACGGCGACCACGGCCATCCGCCGACCATCCCGGGCGGCGCCACGCTGGTCTTTGACGTCGAGCTCCTCGCCATCACCGGAAAGTGAGCTTCGTCTTCCTTTCAACCGGCAAGCGGTTGATCTGAAGAGTTACTGGCCCTTACGGGTCTCGTGTCAGACCCCCATGGCATCTTGCGGGGCGTCAGATACTTCTGTACAAGCGTACAGTAGGCCCCAACGGAGGGAACGAGTGGCGAACCCGGAAAAAGAGAAGGCGATCGAGCTTGCTGTATCTGCCATCGAGAAGCAGTTCGGCAAGGGCGCCGTCATGCGCCTCGGCAGCGACGAACCGCTGGTGCAAGACATCTCGGCCATCTCGTCCGGGAGCGTGTCGCTCGACCTGGCGCTCGGCGTCGGCGGCATCCCGCGCGGCCGGATCGTGGAGATCTACGGCCCCGAGTCGAGCGGCAAGACGACGCTGGCCCTGCACATGGTCGCCGAGGCGCAGAAGGCCGGCGGCGTCGCGGCATTCATCGACGCCGAGCACGCCCTCGACGTGGGCTACGCGCGCAAGCTCGGGGTCCGCACGGAAGACCTGCTGATCTCGCAGCCCGACACCGGCGAGCAGGCGCTGGAGATCTGCGAGATGCTGGTGCGGTCGGGCGCTGTGGACCTGATCGTGATCGACTCGGTCGCGGCCCTGGTGCCGCGCGCCGAACTCGAAGGCGAGATGGGCGACCAGCACATGGGGCTGCAGGCGAGGCTCATGTCGCAAGCGCTGCGCAAGCTCACCGCCACCATCAGCAAGGCGAACGCCACGGTGATCTTCATCAACCAGATCCGGATGAAGATCGGCGTGATGTTCGGAAACCCCGAGACCACTACCGGCGGCAACGCGCTCAAGTTCTACGCCTCGCAACGCCTCGACATCCGCCGGGTCGGCGCCATCAAGGACGGCGAGACGGTGATCGGAAACCGCACGCGCGTGAAGGTGGTGAAGAACAAGGTCGCTCCGCCGTTCCGCGAGGTCGAGTTCGACATCCTCTACGGCCAGGGCATCTCCCGCGAAGGCGACCTGCTCGATCTGGCGGTGGAGAACAACATCGTCGAGAAGAGCGGCGCCTGGTTCAGCTACGGCGGCGAGCGCATCGGCCAGGGCCGCGAGAACGCGCGCGACTTCCTCAAGCTCCATCCCGGGATCCTCGCCGACGTCGAAAGCAAGCTGTACGAGAAATTCGGCGTCGTGCGGCCGAACCAGCCCGCGGGCATTCCTGCCGATCTGGCGCAGCCGGCCTCGCTGGAGGAGAAACGGCGCGCCAAGGCGGCCAAGTAGGGGTGAGGCGGAGGGGCGCTCGCCTGTTACAATCACTCGCGAGGAGCCCGCCATCGCCCGACTGCTACATCAGAGCCGCCAGGCCGAGCTGCCCGTGGGCAGCGGGGAGTGGCTGCTCGCGGTGATCGGAGCGGTGGCGGCACAGCCGCCTGCGTGCCCGCCGCAGAGGATGCCGCTCGAGGAGCGCCGCGCGGAGCTGGAGGAAATGCTGCGCGCGCGCGGCCTCGCCTACGGCACGGGCGCGCAGGATCCGGCGATCGAGCTCGACCCGCAAGCGGCTCCCGGTGTCCGCGCATACGCGCATTTCGTGGCCGGGCTGGTGCGGCTCTGCGCGAGAGCGGCGGCGCTCTCGCACGCGCGGTGGTTCCTTCCCGGCGCTGCGGGCGAGCACAGCGTTCGGGCGCGGCGCGCGCAGCTTCTCGCGGTGCTCGCCGCGGGCGGCGGCGAGGTGGAAACCGCGGCGCGACTGTTCGCCGATCCGACGGCCGTCCCCAACCCGCTGGAGAAGCTCGCCGACAAGACCGCCGCGCGGCTGTCCCGGCGTTACCTCGCGGCGCGTGGCCCGTTCGCCGGCCTGCCGCTGCACAACGGGCTCTGCGCCATCGAAGCGCGGACCTGCGCAACCATCGCGCTGTCCGCCTTCGAGCATGCGCGGATCAGCCCGGGCGCGGCGGTGCTGGCGACGAAGGCCGCGCTGAGCTGGCGCGCGCTGCTGGTCGAGCTCCTGGCCGGACTCGCTCTTGCGCAGGAGGATGGAAAGGCGACCAGGAAGGGCCTCGAGCAGGTGATCCGTTCGCAGCGATTGCCGGTGCGCGAGGCTCGGGTGTTGCGCCGGGCGCTGCTGCATCCCCGGGAGGTCGAGCAGATCGCCCCGGCGCTGCACAGCGAAGCGCTGCGGCGCTTCATGCTGACCCAGGTGCTGCTCGCGGCGCTGGTGGACGGCCGTTTGGAGGCCGCCGAGCTCGCCTTCGTGGAGCGCCTGGCGCGGGCCGTCGGCGTGGACGCCGCCGCACTAGCGCGGCTCGAGGCCGAGGTCTCCGATTTCTATCGCGAGCACGAGGACGCGCTGGCCGCTCTGCGGCTCGCCGAAGCGCCCGAGGGCCTGCCGCACGCGCTCACCACCAGGCTGGAAGCGGCCGTCCTGGACAACCTCGATCGGCTCCTCCAGGAGATCCGCGAGACTCGCGAGCTTGGAGAGCTGCTGGCCAAGGCCGCCGCCGGCGGAACCCTGTCCGGCGAAGAGAAGACCAAGATCCGCGAGCAGCTCATCGATCTGGCGAAGACGATCCCGGCGCTCGCCATCTTCGCCGCGCCCGGAGGAATGCTGCTGCTGCCGATCCTGCTCAAGCTGCTTCCGTTCAACCTGCTCCCGAGCAGCTTCATCGATCCGCCGCCGGCACCCTCATTGCCGGAACCGCGGAGGAAGTCGGGGTAGGCCGGGAAACAACGAGGGCCCGGTCCCTCTCAGGACCGGGCCCCAAACGGCTCTTCTGGAACCGTTGTTACGCGAGCTTGCGGACGTTCTGCGCCTGCAGTCCTTTCGGACCCTTCACCACGTCGAACTCCACCTTCTGGCCCTCCGCAAGCGTGCGGAAGCCGTCGGCCTTGATGGCCGTGTGGTGGCAGAACACGTCCTCACCACCGCCGTCCTGCGTGATGAAGCCGAACCCCTTCGTATCGTTGAACCACTTCACAGTTCCAGTTGCCATTTGAGACGTCTTCCTTCGGTAAACGGCCGGCGGAAATTGCCGGGTCCGGCGCGGCGCTTTCGCTCCGGCGCGCGCCGTTTCCTACGTGAGGATCGCGGAGGATGTCAACCTTCCCGAACCGCCATACCCGAATGCCGTTTCCGCTTTCGCGGGTGAGGTCGGCAACTTCGCGCCGCCCGAAACCGCGGTTCCGGGCCGGAGCTACGCCCCCGCGCCCGGCATTTCGCCCAGCGGCCGGATGAGCACTTCGCGCGGCTTCGCGCCGTCCGCCGGCCCGACGATCCCATCCCGTTCCATGCGCTCGATCATGCGGGCGGCGCGGTTGTACCCCACGCGCAGCTTGCGCTGCAGCAGCGAGATGGAGACGAAACGCATGTCGGCCAGAGCGGCGACGGCCTGGTCGTAGAGCTCGTCCGGGCCCTCGTCGTCGACCGCAAGCCCGTCGCTGTCCTCGGCGCGCGGCCGCAGGATGTCCGGGTCGTAGACCGGTGCGCCCTGCGCTTTCCAGTGGTCCACGACGGCATGGATCTCCTTCTCGTCCACGTAAGGACCGTGCACGCGCGTGAGGGTGGACGTCCCGGGCGGCAGGATCAGCATGTCCCCCATTCCGAGCAGGTACTCGGCCCCCGGGGAGTTGATGATGGTCGCGGAATCGTGTCGCGAGGCGACCTGGAAGGAGATGCGCGAGGGGAAGTTCGCTTTGATCACGCCAGTGACCACGTCCGTCGAGGGCCGCTGCGTCGCGACCATCAGGTGGATTCCCGCCGCGCGGGCCATCTGCGCCAGCCGCGCGATGTACGTCTCCACCTCGCGCGAGGCGACCATCATCAGATCCGCCAGCTCGTCGATGATGATCACGAGATAAGGAAGCTTCTTCAGCGGCTGCTGGGCCGCGGCTTGTTCCACGATCTGCGGGCCCGCCGACGGCGCCGGATTGGATGGAATCGTTTCCGCCGGCGGCGCCGGCGTGAGATCGACGACGCGCTTCTCCCTCGGCGACCGGTGGGGGCGCCGCGCGCCGTCCCCTTCCTTCTCCACCTTCTTGTTGAAGCTGGCGATGTTGCGGACTCCGCACTCGGCGAGCAGCTGGTAGCGCCGCTCCATCTCCTCGACGCCCCAGCGCAGCGCCATCGCCGCCTTCTTCGCGTCGGTGACCACGGGCAACAGCAGATGGGGAATGCCCTCGTAGACCGAGAGCTCGAGCATCTTCGGGTCCACCATCAGGAAGCGCACTTCCTCCGGCGTCGCCCGCAGCAGCATCGAGACGATCATCGAGTTGACCGCCACCGACTTGCCGGAGCCCGTGGTGCCGGCGATCAAGAGATGAGGCATCTTCGCCAGGTCGGCGACGTAAGGCATGCCTTCGATGTCCTTGCCGAGGCACATCGCCAGCTTGCTGTGCGATTTCTGGAACGCGTCCTGTTCGACGAGCTCGCGCAGCACCACCGTCTCGCGCTGCTTGTTCGGCACCTCGATGCCGACGACACCCTTGCCGGGGATGGGCGCGACGATGCGGACGCGCAGCGCTTCCATCGCCATCGCCAGGTCGTCTGCCAGCCCGGCGATGCGGCTCACCTTGATGCCGGCAGCGGGCAGGAACTCGAACATCGTCACCACCGGGCCGGGTCGAATCTGCGTGACCTGCCCCTGGATCCCGAACGAGGCGAGCTTCTGGCGCAGCTTCTCCGCCGTGGCGGTCAGGCCGTCGCGATCGAGCGGGAGGGCCGGCGACGCCTCGCCGGTGAGGATCGAGATGGGCGGCGGCACGAAGGCGCTGTGGCCGGGAGCCATGGTGAAGCTGCCCGCGCGCTCGACGGACCGGGGCTCCGGCGGGAAGGAGTACTGGCGCGGCCTGAGCGAAGTCTTCGGCTCGACGATCTGCGGAGGCGGCGCGCTCTCCACAGGAGCGATGGCGGGATCGGTCGCCACCGGAGGCTCGGATGGGACGGCGCTGGCGACCTGATCCGGCATGGACTTGCGGCGTCCGCCGGCGACCACCGGCTCGCGCGGATCTTCGGGCGGCTCGTCGGCCGCAGCTGCCGCCAGCGCGAGGCCAGCGTTGCGGCGCGGGTCGACGATGCGCCCGTCGTCCCCGGCGAGCAGATCCGCTTCGTCAGGGAACGATACGGTGCGCGCTTTCGCGATCGCCGCTGCCGCTCCACGCACCGCGAGCGCTCCTCCGGCGACGCCCAGCCTGGCGGCGCCGCGCGCCGCGTGCAGCGCCCAGAGATCGGTGGCGACCACGAGGGCGGCGGCCGCGACCGCACAGAGGAGCACCGCCGCTCCCGGAACGGAGAGCGCCGACCGCGCCGCGCCCGCGAGCATCGCGCCGGCCGCCCCGCCCGCCGCGTGTCCCTGGATCCGCACGTGCACCAGCAGGTCCAGAAGCCCCATGGCACAGAGCGAAAAGGTGAGCCATGACCCTGCCCGCGCGAACGAGAGCCGCGGCCGGCCCACGAGCAGCGCGCAAGCTACGGCCAGCAGGAAAATCACGAATGCATACGCTCCGATGCCCGCCGTTTCCAGCAGCGATCCAGCGAGTCCGTAGCCGACGGGTCCAGCCCAGTTTCCGGCGGCGCCTCGAGGCTGGTACGACGAGAGCGCGAGGACCGAAACCAGCGCGCAACCCGCCAGGAGGATCCCCAAGACAGGCTTCTTCCAGCCGGCGTCCTTCGGCGCCGACCCGTTCTTCCCCTTGCGCCCCATCCGCTCCTCCGAGCGCACCTGCCCCTACGGGCGGCACGCCTCCGGCCGACTCTAAGAGGCACCCCTGTTCCGTCAACTTTTCGGGTGCGAGGGAGTCTGATACCGCCGCTTTACAGGATACCCTGCGAATCCTATAGGTCACCGTTCGCTCGGAGACGCATCGATGGAAGTCCGCTGCGACAAATGCCAGGCCCGCTACCGCGTCGATGACGCCCGGATCGGCCCTCAAGGGCTCACCATGCGGTGCGGAAAGTGCCAGAACACGTTCAGGGTGACCCGTCCCGGCGCTCCCGGTGCGCAGATCTCGCCGCCGGCGCCCGGACCGGTCGCGACCCCGAGAGCGCCGAACATGAACGCGACGGCGATCTTCGCCGCGCCGCCTGTAGCAAAGGCCTCCGCGCCGGCGAAGCCGCTCCCGCAGCCTGCGAAAGCAGTCCCGTCCGGTCCCGCCGCGCCGCCGGCGCCGGAGGAGGCGGGCAGGACGATGATGTTCCCGGCCGCCAATCTCTCCGCTGCGGGTATTGCCGTGAACAAGGGTCCACAAGCCGGCGCGAGCGCAACCGCAGCGTTCAGCCAGCCACCGGCTGCGAGGGTCCCGGCGGCGCTGGCGAAGCAACCGGCCGCCCCTGCCAAGGGGCCCAAGGCCGCCGGCGCCGGCGCCGGACCCGCACCCGCCGCCCCCATGGCGTTCGGCCAATCGCAGGCTGCGGTTCAAACGCCGCGACCGCCCGTTCCACCGGGGTCGAATCCTCCTGCCGCGAAGCCGGCCACGGTTTCCGGCCAGCGGTCCACCCTGGTCTTCGGGTCGCCGCAGCCTCAGGCCAGGAGCGCGTCCACCGCCGCACCGATTCCGATGGCGGCGCCGGTGCCGACGCTCGTTCCCACGCCGGAGCCACCCAGCGGCGCGCCACCGTTCGCGGACGACGCAGCCGAGCCCGCTGCCGGCGCACCCGAGCATGCGACCACGCCGGATCTCATCGCGTCGGGCGCTTCCCCGGCAGAGGCGGCACCGCCAGCTGAAGAGCATGACGTCGCCGACGAAGAGCCGTCGCCCGAGCCGGGGACGTTCGACCGTGCTCCGCCGCGCGGGCTGATCATCGGCGTCGCCGCCGGCCTTGCGTTGCTGCTGGTGGTGGGAGCGGGCTTGATCGCGTATCGAAGGCTCGCGCCGCGCGCCCCGCCGCCGGCCGCGATCGAGACGCTGGCCTCCGCCGAGGTGGAGGCGGAGAAGGACTCGCTGGCCTCGATCGCCAGCGCGGAGACGAAAGCGCGGGATGCAGTCGAGGTCGCCGGCCCGCGGGTGCGCTTTCCGCAGGCGACGGCGACGCTGGCGCGCATCGAGATCCAGTGGGCGGACGCATTGAACGATCAGGCGGGCCACGTCGCGGAGAAGAACGCGGACGATCCGCGCGTCGCCCAGCTGCAGACGCAGGCAAAGGTGAAGGTGAAGTCGGCGTTCGACCTGCTCTCTCCGGCGGCGAAGGCCAACCCGGACTCGCAGGATCTGCAGCTCGCGTTCGCGGACTACTACCGCGCGAAGCGGCTACCCTCGAGCATGAACCGATATCTCAAGGACGTGAAGGACGAAACCCGCGCGGCGCTCATCCAGGGCCTGGCGCTGGCGCAGGAGGACGACGGCGCGGAGAAGGCGGTCCCGAAGCTGAAGGCGGCGCTGGCGGCGAGTCCGCAGAGCGCGCGAATCCATTACCGGCTCGCCGTCGCCCATCTCGCGCTCAAGGACGAAGCCATCGCCCGCGCGGAGCTGAAGGAGACCCTGCGCCTGTCGCCGCAGCACGAGCGGGCCCAGGCCCTCCTGGAGCAACTCGGCGGCACGGCGGAACGGAAGTAGCCGGACGGGACGCGAGATGACCATCGAGAAACCGAGCAACACCGAGGACGAATACTTCGCGCGCGAGAACGCGGAGCGCTTGCGGCAACTGCACTACGAAGAGCAGAAGCGGCTGAGGCAGAGCGAGAAGGACGCCCTGCGCGCGCTGCACGCGGGGCGCTGTCCCCAGTGCGGCGCTCTCATGGTCCCGGAGGATGCGGCCGGCGTGCGCATCCTGCATTGCCCGGCGTGCGGAGGGGCGTTCCTCGACAACACCGCCTGGGATGTCCTGCACGCGCACTCCGAGCCGGCCCGGGTGATGGATGCCGTGCTCAACTGGTTCAAGTCGGCGAACAAGCCCTAGGAGCTGGAAGTGGCGATCGATCGCGCGCAGGTGAGGCACGTGGCACGCCTTGCCCGGCTGGCCCTCTCGCCGGAAGAAGAGGAGCGCTTCGCGGCGCAGCTCGGACACGTGCTCGAGTACATCGAGCGGCTGCAGGGAGTGGACGTCAGCGGCGTGGAGCCGCTCACCTTCGCGGGCGACGCCGTGGGCGGAATTCCCCTGCGGGAGGACGAACCGAGACCGAGCCTGCCTCGGGACAAGGTGCTGGCCCAGGCCCCCCAGCAGGACGGGAAGGCATTCGTCGTGCCCAGGATCATCGAGTGAAGACGGATCTGTTGCCGCTCTCGCAGATCTCCGACGCGCTCGCGTCCGGCGGGGTCTCGCCGCAGGCCCTGCTCGAGGCGTCGCTCGCTCGCATCCGCGCGGTCGACGGGAAGCTGCACGCGTTCTTGCGCCTGACCGAGAACGAGGCGCACGCCGCCGCCAAGGCGGCCGCGCAGCGCCGCGCGAACCGCAAGCCCGCCGGGCCGCTGGACGGCATCCCCATCGCCCTCAAGGACATCTATTGCATGGAGGGGGTGGAGACGACCTGCGGCTCGAAGATCCTGCGCGGCTACGTCCCTCCCTACGACGCCACTGTGGTGCGCAAGCTGAAGCAGGCGGGCGCGGTGATCGTGGGCAAACTGAACATGGACGAGTTCGCCATGGGCTCGTCCACCGAGAACAGCGCCTACGGGCCCACGATGAATCCATGGGACCTGTCGCGCACGCCGGGCGGATCCTCGGGCGGGAGCGCGGCGGCAGTGGCCGCGCGGCTGGTGGCCGGCGCGTTCGGGACCGACACCGGCGGGTCGATCCGCCAGCCTGCGGCCATGGTCGGGTGCGTCGGCATGAAGCCGACCTACGGGCGCGTCTCGCGGTACGGCGTGATCGCATTCGCCAGCTCGCTCGACCAGGTGGGCCCCTTCGCGCAGGACGTGCGCGGCGTGGCGTACCTGCTCTCGGCCGTCGCCGGCCACGACGAGAACGACCAGACCTCGTCGCGGCGTCCGGTGCCCGACTACGCGGCCGCGCTCGGCCGGGACGTCCGCGGCCTGCGCCTCGGCGTGCCGCGCGAGTACTTCGGCGAAGGCGTCTCGCCGGAGGTTGAGCATGCCGTGCGCGCGGGGATCGAAAGGCTGCGCGGGCTGGGCTGCGAAGTGCGCGACATCTCGCTGCCGAATTCGCCGCACGCGATCGCGACTTATTACATCGTCGCCACCGCGGAGGCTTCTTCGAACCTGGCGCGCTACGACGGGGTCCGCTACGGCTACCGCGCACGGGCTGGCCAGCTGCTGGAGATGTACGAGAAGACGCGGGCAGAGGGATTCGGCGCCGAGGTGAAGCGCCGGATCATGCTCGGAACGTATGCCCTGAGCGCCGGCTACTACGACGCGTACTACCTGCGCGCGCAGAAAGTGCGGACGCTGATCCGCCGCGATTTCGATCAGGCATTCGCCACCGTGGACGCGGTGGTTTCGCCGACCAGTCCGACCACCGCGTTCCGGCTCGGCGAGAAGCTGGACGATCCGCTCGCGATGTACCTGAGCGACGTCTACACCGTCCCCGTGAACCTGGCCGGGCTGCCCGGAATCTCGGTCCCCTGCGGATTCGACTCGAAAGGGCTGCCCGTCGGCCTGCAGTTGATCGGCAAGCCATTCGACGAAGAGACGCTGCTGCGCATGGCGCGCGCGGCGGAGCCGGCGGAGCACCGGTTGCCGCCGATCGTGGAGGACCGCTAGCCATGGCCGTCGCGGATTTCGAGCCGGTCATCGGCCTGGAAGTCCACGCGCAGCTCCTGACGCGGTCGAAGATCTTCTGCGGTTGCTCGACGCAGTTCGGGGCGCCGCCGAACACGCAGGTCTGCCCCGTCTGCCTCGGGTTGCCCGGCGCCTTGCCCGCGCTGAACAGCGGTGCGGTGGAGATGGCGATCAAGGCTGGCAAGGCCTTCGGCTGCAGGATCGCTGAACGCAGCATCTGGGCGCGGAAGAATTACTTCTATCCGGACCTGCCGAAGGGCTACCAGATCTCGCAGTACGAGCTTCCCATCTGCTCGGGCGGCGCGGTGCCGGTGCCCGGGCTGGGAAGGATCGGCCTCGAGCGCATCCATCTGGAGGAGGACGCCGGCAAGAACATCCATGCGGAGGGCGGCAGCGAGGTCGACCTCAACCGGTCCGGCGTGCCCCTGATCGAAATCGTCGGAAAGCCCGAGCTGCGCTCGGCGGAAGAGGCGAGCGAGTATCTCAAGGCGCTGCGGCTCAGCCTGATCTACCTCGGGATCAACGACGGCAACCTCGAGGAGGGCTCGTTCCGCTGCGACGCGAACGTGAGCGTGCGCCGCAAGGGCGAGAGCAAGCTCGGGACGCGCGTCGAGCTGAAGAACATCAACTCCTTCCGATTCGTGCGGCAGGCGATCGAGTACGAGATCGCGCGGCAGGTCGAGCTGATCGAGGGCGGCGGAAAGGTGCTGCAGGAGACGCGGCTCTTCGACAACGAGAAAGGCGTCACGCGCGCGATGCGCAGCAAGGAAGAGGCGCACGACTACCGGTATTTTCCCGAGCCGGACCTCCCTCCGCTGCTCGTCTCCCGCGAACTGCTCCAGAGCGTCACCGTTCCGAAGCTGCCGCAGGAAGTCGTGGAAGCGCTCACCGCCGCCGGCGTTTCGGCTGCGGACGCGCGCACCATCGTCGGCGACCCCCGCCTGGTCGAGGTGCACCGGCGCATCGGCGGGGACGCGAAGCGCGCAGCCCTGTTCGTGGTCGGCGAGCTGGCCCGCGCGGTGAACGAGAAGGAGGCCGACCTCGGCGCGCTGAAGTTCGACCCCGCGCTCGTCCCCGCGGTGTGGAAGCTGCAGGACTCCGGCGCCATCTCCTCGACCGCCGCCAAGGAGGTGCTGGCCGAATTGATCCGCACCGGAGAGGCGCCGGAGAAGATCGTCGAGCGCAAGGGCCTGGCCCAGGTCTCCGATACCGCCGCGCTCGAGGTTGTGGTCGACGCGGTGATCGCGCGCACTCCCGCCGAGGTCGAGAAGTACAAGGCCGGCAAGACCAACCTGCTCGGTTTCTTCGTCGGCCAGGCGATGAAGGAGCTGAAGGGAAAAGGCAACCCCGGCGCCCTCAACGCCCTGTTCAAGAAGAAACTTGGGTAGCGCGAACCGCGCAGCACGGCTTGTCGGCGAAGCGGACGGCCCGCGGAAGGCGAAGTAATCTCCTCCCGTGCCGGCGCTCTTCGCCACCTTCCTCCTGACCTCGCTCGCCCTTGCGGGCGCGGTCGCCTTCTCTTCGCCGACCGCGACGCGCCGCTGGCTCAAGTGGCTGCTGCTCCTTTCGCTCATCGTCGCCTGGGTGACGCTCGGATTCGCGGTCAAGGACATCGTGCTGCGCACCTCGACGACGCTGGTCACGCCCGGCGGAGCGCGCCGGCCCCATCTGATCGAGCAGGCGGCGCGCGAGGGAATGATGCTGTTCGCCTCGCTCGGTGGTCCCGCCCTTCTCGCGACCGTGCTCGGCTGGCTGGCCGTGAGGGCAACGCGACGCAAGCGGGACTAGCAGCGGCTACTCTTGAGCGTGAACCCATGCCAGCGCGGGTCACGAGATGTGTTCTAGAATGGCGCCCATGCAGCTCGCCCGTGTCGACCGGCCCGGACCTCAGCTCGAGGAGGTGCGTTCGCTGTTCGCGGAGTACTGGAGCTCGTTCGGATTCACGCCCTGCTTCCAGGGATTCGACGCGGAGCTCGCGACGTTGCCGGGAGCGTATGCGCCGCCCCGGGGAGCCCTTTTGCTCGCGCCTGGACGAGGTTGCGTCGCTCTGCGCCCCGTGGACGCGTCGACCGCTGAGATGAAGCGGCTCTACGTGCGGCCGGCGGCGCGCGGTAGCGGCGCAGGGCGTGCCCTCGCGCAAGCGGCGGTATCGCAGGCCCGCGAGCTCGGGTTCTCGCGTGTCGTGCTCGACACCATCGCGGAGAGGATGGAGGAGGCTGTCGCGCTCTACCGGTCGATGGGATTCCGGGAGATCCCGCCGTATTCCGCGACGCCGACTGCGGGCGCACTCTGCCTGGAGCTGCCGCTGCGATGAGCTTCCGGACCCTGTGGTTCGAGGACGGCGCCTTGCATCTGCTCGATCAGCGCCAACTGCCCGCGCGGGCCGAAATCGTGATCGTCCGCTCTGGGCGCGAGACGGCCCAAGCCATCCGGGACATGGTGGTGCGCGGCGCGCCCGCCATCGGGTGCGCGGCTGCGTACGGGCTGGCGCTGGCCACGAAGTCCGGCGAGGACTTCGCGCAGGCACGGAGCACGCTGCTCGATTCCCGCCCCACTGCCGTCAATCTGCGCTGGGCGGTCGAGCGTCTCTCGGCTGTCCAGCCGCGCACGTTCGAGACGTTGAAGGCCGAGGCGGACCGGTTGCTCGCGGAGGACCTCGCCGCTTGCAAGGCGATCGGACGCCACGGCGCGGCGCTGGTCCCCGATGGCAGGGGGATCCTCACTCATTGCAACGCGGGCGGGCTGGCAACCGCCGGGTACGGAACTGCCCTTGGCGTGGTCCGGGCGGCGCTGGAGGCGGGAAAGAAGTGCGCCGTCTTCGCAGACGAGACGCGGCCGTGGTTGCAGGGCGCCCGCCTGACTGCTTGGGAGCTCCTGCAGGACGGGATCCCAGTCACGCTCCTGCCCGACGGCGCCGCGGCGTCGCTGCTGGGAAGCGGCAAGGTCGGATGCGTGGTGGTCGGCGCCGACCGGATCGCGCGCAACGGCGATACGGCCAACAAGATCGGGACCTATCCCCTGGCGCTCGCCGCCCAGGCGGCTTCGGTGCCGTTCTTCGTCGCCGCGCCGACCAGCACCATCGACTTGCGCGCGCAGAGCGGCGGCGACATTCCCATCGAGGAGCGCCCGCCGGCCGAGGTGACACACCTTGCCGGCTCGCGCGTCGCCGCCGATGGCGTGCAGGTGTTCAACCCCGCTTTCGACGTGACGCCGGCGCGCTATATCTCCGCCATCGTCACCGAACGCGGCGTCGCGCGCGCCCCGTACGAGCGAAGCGTTCCGGCGCTGGCGGCCGGGTAGGAAAACCTGCCCGAAGCGCGATAGCTTGACTCTGGCACCTGGACCCGCTAGATCGCGCGTTCCTTTCCGCGCCCGGCGGCGGGATCACCCTGCCTGCCGGGCCGGTCCCAAGCCGGAAAGCGAGGAGATTTCCGATGTACGCAGTGGTCAGGACAGGCGGAAAACAGTACCGCGTCAAGGAAGGCGACCTCCTAAAGGTGGAGAAGCTCGCGCAGGACGTGGGCGCGAAGGTCGATCTCGAAGTGCTGCTGGTCGGCGAGGGCGCCGAGGTGAAGCTGGGGGAGCCGCTGGTCTCGGGCGCCCGCGTGCAGGCCGAGGTGGTCTCGCACGGCAAGCACCGCAAGCTCTGGCACTTCCGCACGCAGGAGGAAGGCTGGGACCGCATCCGCGGCCACCGCCAGCCGTACACGGAGCTGCGCATCACGGGCATCTCCGGCTAGTCGCTTAGCGACTACGTTTTCAGGCTCTACCGGTGTCGAAGGGATCAAAGACATGGCGCACAAGAAGGGTCAGGGTTCTTCTCGCAACGGGCGCGACTCTCCGGGACAGCACCGGGGCATCAAGGTCTTCGGAGGCGAGGCCGTGGTGCCGGGGAACATCCTCGTGCGACAGGTCGGCACCCGCGTGCACGCCGGCCGCGGGGTCGAGATGGGCCGGGATTTCACGCTCTACGCGGTGGTCGAAGGCACCGTGAAGTACCAGAAGGGCCGCGGCGACCGCGTGTACGTGCACGTCGAGCCCGTGAAGGCGCAAGCGCAAGCGTAGCTCATTTCAATACCCGGCCTGGATATCGAGGCCGCGCCGTAGTCCTGGGCGGCGGGACCATCGCGGGCACCGGATCGCCATGCAGTTCATCGACGAAGCGGAAATCTTCGTGAAGGCGGGCGACGGTGGCGCCGGGGCCGTCGCCTTCCGGCGGGAGAAGTTCGTCCCGCGCGGCGGTCCTTCGGGCGGCGACGGGGGGAACGGCGGCGACATCGTGCTCGAGACCGACGAGAGACTGACGACGCTGCTCGACTTCCGCTTCAAGCGGGAGTACCGGGCGAAGAGCGGCGAGCCGGGTCGCGGCCGCGACCAGAACGGTCACGCCGCGCCGGAGCTGGTGCTGAAGGTGCCGCCGGGAACGCTGGTGCGTGACGTCTTGACCGCGGAAGTGCTCGCCGATCTGCGCGAGAAGGGGCGCCGCTGGGTGCTCGCGAAAGGCGGAAGGGGCGGCCTGGGAAACATGAACTTCGCCACCTCTACCCTGCAGGCGCCGCGTTTCGCGCAGCCAGGGACCGAGGGCGAGGAGAAGCGGGTCCGCCTCGAGCTGCGGCTGCTCGCGGACGTGGGGTTGGTGGGCTTTCCGAACGCCGGCAAGAGCACTCTGGTCTCGCGGCTCTCGCGCGCGAAGCCGAAGATCGCCGACTATCCGTTCACGACGCTGCAGCCCCACCTCGGCGTCGTGCAATACCGGGATGGCCGCAGCTTCGTCCTCTCCGATCTGCCGGGGCTCATCGAGGGGGCGCATCGCGGCGCCGGGCTCGGCCACCGGTTTCTCAAGCACATGGCGCGGTGCCGGGCGATCATCCATCTGATCGACGCTTCGCAGGATCGCGACCTGGCCGCTGACTTCGACGCGATCAACCGCGAGTTGGAGCTGTTCGACCCGGCGCTGCGCCGCAAGGCGCAGATCGTCGCCGCGAACAAGATCGACATTCCCGAAGCCGATGAGCGGGCGCAAGCGCTGCGCAAGAAGCTGAAGCGGCGCAAGATCGACGTCCATCTCGTCTCGGGAGCGACCGGCGAAGGGCTGGACGAGCTCCTCGACGCGACCATGCGGGTACTGGATTCGGCGCCGTTGCCGGCGCCGCTCGAGCGCGATGCGCATCCGATCGTTCCCGGCAACGGCGCGCCCATCGTCGCGGCGATGGAAGACGAGCGCGAGCTCGATTCACGTGCCCGCGTCGCGCGCGCTCCGGCCAAGGTGAGACGATCGAGGGGCCGCCGGACTTGAGCCGCCGCCGCCCGCCACGGCCATGGGTAGGACCGGTCACGCCGGTCGATCCGGCGGACCTGCTCGGTCCTCGCGGGCTCACGGAAGACGTCCTGCGCGGGGACGAGCGCGACGGCGAAGCCGCACACGCGCCCGCCCGTTTCTACTGGTCGCTGCTCACCGCGGAGCGCAAGGCGCGCATCGAGTCCGTGGTCGAGGCGCGCCTGCAGAGCGTCACCGTCGTGCTCGACCGCCTGCTCGATCCGCACAACACCGCCGCCGTCCTGCGCACGGCAGAGGGACTGGGGCTCGCGCGAGTGCACCTCGTCGCCCACCAGGCCGCCGACGGCCTCGCGCACCGCCGCGTGACGCAGGACGCTCACAAGTGGCTCGACGTCGAGACGCACGCGAGCGGCGCACTGGCCGCGAGGCGGCTCCGCGAGAGCGGCTTCGCGGTATGGGCCGGGCATCTCGATCGAGCGGCACGGCTCTACAGCGAATTGCCCGCCGACCGTCCCATGGCCCTGGTGTTCGGCAACGAGCACGAGGGTCCATCGCCCGAGACTCTCGCGGCCTGCACCGGCACGTTCCGCATTCCGATGGCCGGATTCACCCAGAGCTTCAACGTGTCGGTCGCCGCCGGCATCGCGCTGGCACATCTTGCGACCGCGCGCCGCCGCCTGCTCGGACGGCCGGGAGATCTTCCGGAGGAAGCGCGCGTTCAACTGCGCGACCGGTTCACCTTGCTGGCGGCCAAGCTCGCCCGGCGGATGAAGCCCCGTCCCTGACGCGAGTCCAAGCACCATGGCCGCCCTCCTCCTCGCCCTCCTCCTCGCCGTGCCCGCCAAGGATCCTGGCCGCGCCCTCGCCCAGCGCGTGCAGGCCTTCTACGCGCACAGCAAGGACTTCTCCGCCAGCTTCCGGCAGCATTACACGTACGTGGCGATCGGGCGCACCGAGGACTCCGAGGGTGTCGTGCAGGTCAAGAAGCCCGGACTGGTGCGCTGGGACTACGCCAATCCGGACCGGCGCACGCTCTACATCGAGGGGCGGACGCTGTGGATCTGGCGCCCCGACGATCAGGAAGCGCAGGTCAAGCGCGACTTCGGCGGCGAGCAGCTGGGCAGCGCCTTCACCTTCCTCTGGGGCAAGGGGAACCTGCTCAAGGAGTTCTCGCCAAAATCGGTGCCCACGCCGGCTGGACTGCCGCAGGGCGACGCGCTGGAGCTGACGCCCCTCAAGCCCGCGGCAGGCATCCAGAAGCTCCTCTTCGTGGTCGCGAAGGACGGTCAGGTGCTCGCGAGCGTCGTCACCAACTCCCAGGGAGACGTGAACCAGATCGTCTTCAGCGAGGCGAAGATCGATCAGGGCCTGCCCGATTCGCTGTTCCATTTCGCGCCGCCGAAGGGCGCGTACGTGCAGGAGTTGTAGACGCAGCCACGCTCGTTCCGGTCCCTCGCATCGCCATGAAGCGGACGACCGCGGTCCTCGCGCACCGTGATGGTCAACGGG